>Ga0209382_10000405_pt1 | contig 71050 bp, 72 predicted proteins | sample SoiMetdeltSBSDD5_FD_187599 | JGI IMG/M metagenome (GOLD analysis project Ga0209382, IMG submission 187599) | Bulk soil microbial communities from a Populus tree surrounding site in Tennessee, USA - Soil MetaG P. deltoides SBSDD5 (SPAdes) (version 2) | ecosystem: Environmental > Terrestrial >...
GCCCTCTTGGGGTGAAGCCGCGCAGACATGCGGCCGGGCACCTTCCAGCCCGAACCCGACAGCTAACCCCACAGGCGGCAGGAAGGGACACATCATGGCGTTTCGCCCTGCGCGCACACGTGCGCGTCAAGTCACTCGCGGCGCTGTCGCCGCCGCCGTCACGGCCATGGCCCTGACGGCTCCGCTCATCATCTCCGGACCCGCTGACGCGTCGAAGGACCGGACGTGGAACCGGCTGGCCAACTGCGAGTCCAGCAAGCGGTGGCACATCAACACCGGTAACGGCTACTACGGTGGCCTGCAGTTCTCGCCCTCGACGTGGCGGGCGTACGGCGGCCGCAAGTTCGCCCGCAAGGCGCATCGGGCTCGCCGGGTCGAGCAGGTCATCATCGCTGAGCGGGTGCTCGACCGGCAGGGCTGGGGCGCCTGGCCGAGCTGCTCGAGCCGCCTCAACCTCGGCCCGCGCCACAAGCCCGGTGTGCCGCGTTCGGTGAAGCGCTACCGCAGCAACCACCGCATCGCGGTCGGCAGCGTTAACCCGGCCATCTTCGGCTGAGCGACGACAGCGAGGCGGCCGCCGCACAGGCCGCCTCGCTTCCGTCGCCGGATTGCGGCGAAAATAGCCGTCGCGGGCACTGGCGCGACGCGGCCGAAGGGAGGCGACGATGCCCTCCCGGAAGCGTGGCAGCGACAACGGCGATCGACGCGGCGGCGAGCAGCTGGCCGAGTACCACCGCAAACGCGACTTCGCGCGTACGCCCGAACCTGCGGGGAGCGTCACGCCGCCTGCTGGAGACAAGCCACGGTTCGTCGTCCAGCGGCATCGGGCCCGGCGGCTGCACTACGATCTGCGGTTCGAGATCGACGGGGTCCTGGTCAGCTGGGCGGTGCCGAAGGGGCCGACCCTCGACCCCAAGGCCCGGCGGATGGCGGTCCACGTCGAGGACCACCCGATCGAGTACCTCGACTTCGAGGGCGTGATTCCGTCCAGTGAGTACGGCGGCGGCGACGTCATCGTGTGGGACATCGGCACGTGGGAGCCGCACGACACCGACGATCCGGCGGCGGCCGTGGCAAGCGGGGAGTTCCACGCGGACATGTTCGGCAGCAAGCTGCGGGGCCGGCTGGTGCTGGTTCGCCGCGGTCGCGACAGCGGCAGCGACAAGGACCAGTGGCTGCTGCTGCACAAGAACGACGACGATGCCGTCGCCGGCTGGGATCCGGAGGAGCATCCACAGTCGGTGCTCTCCGGGCGGACGAACGAGGAGGTCCGCCAAGACCCCGACCGGCTGTGGCGCTCGGACCTGCCGGCCGCCCGCGCCGCGATCTCGGTACGCACCCCGGAGCTGACGGACGCGGAGCTCGCCGCCCTCGACGACCTCGGCGACGGCGGCACCTGGCAGGTCTTCGGACGCGCGCTGAAGCTGACGAATCTCGACAAGGTGATGTTCCCCGCCGCCCGCAAGCGGGAGCGGCCGGTGACCAAGCGGGGACTGATCTCGTACGCCGCCCGGATCGCGCCGACGATCCTGCCGTACCTGTCCGGACGCCCCCTGAACATGCACCGCTTCCCCAACGGCGCCGACAGCAAGGGCTTCTGGCACAAACAGTTGCCGTCGCACGCGCCGGAGTGGGTGCCCCGGTGGGACAATCCCGACGCCGACTCGGGCGAGACCACGACCTACCTGGTGATCGACGAGGCGGCCGCCTTGGTATGGGCGGCGAACTACGGCGCGCTGGAGTGGCATGCCTGGACGTCTCTGGCCGACCAGCCGCGCCGTCCGACGTACGCCCTGATCGACATCGACCCGGGGGAGGACACGAGCTGGGACGACGTCCTCGCCCTCGCCCGCCTGCACCGGACCGCCTTCGAGACGCTGGGCGTCGCCGCCTTCCCCAAGGTCACCGGGCGGCGTGGCATCCAGGTGTGGGTGCCGATCGAACGCGGCCCGGGCTTCGACGAGACCCGCGCCTGGGTCGAGAAGCTGTCCAAGACGATCGGGCGGGTGCAGCCGGATCTGGTGAGTTGGAAGTGGGGCGTCGGTGATCGCGGCGGGCGCAGCCGGCTCGACTACACGCAGAACGCGATCAACAAGACTCTCGTCGCGCCGTACAGCCCGCGAGCGGCCGCCGGAGCGCCGGTGTCGACGCCGATTAAGTGGGACGAGCTCGACGACCCGGATCTCCGGCCGGACTCCTTCACCATGCGGACCGTGCTCGACCGGCTCGCCGAGCGGGGTGATCCGTTCCAGGCCATGCTCCAGACTCGTCAGACCCTGCCCGACTTCCGCTGACTTGAAAGCTGTACCTCGGTACGGGTTTACCGTGGACGGCATGGAGCCCTTGCTGGCGACGGATGCGTGCACCTTGCCGACTGCCGAGCGGCCACTGCGGTCGGCCGAGTTCGACGCCCTGTTCGCCGCGGCCGTGCGCCGGGTCGAGCAGCGGGGCCGAGACATACGCCTGCACCTTCGCGGCGAGCCGGGCCTCGCGGACCGGGTTCGCGACCTGACCGAGCGAGAGACGCAGTGCTGCTCGTTCTTCACGTTCGGCGTCGCCGGCACCGACCTGGACCTGACGCTGGACATCGCGGTGCCACCGGCCCGGCAGGAGATCCTGGAGGCGCTGGCCGCCCGAGCCCGGGAGCTGGCTCGGTGAGCCTGCGAATCAACGAGGTGGCGCAGGCGGCCGGGGTCAACCGGGAGACCCTGCGCTACTACGAACGTCGCGGCCTTCTGGACAAGCCCGACCGCAGCCCTGGCGGACACCGGCTCTACGGCGACCGAGCCGTCCAGACTCTCCGGACCATCAAGGCCGCCCAACGCCTTGGTTTCAGCCTCGACGAGATCGCGGACCTGATCCAGGCCGGCCGACGGCGCGGCCGCGACTCGGGACTCCAGAGGCGGGCCCAGGCCAAGCTCGCCGAGGTCGAGGCCCGCATCGCCGATCTGGAGACGATCCGCGCCGACCTGGTGGCCGCCATCGCGGCCGGCTGCGACGACATCCACGTCTGCGCCACCAGCGACTGCTGCCCGTTGCCGTTCGCCGAGATCACGACCCGGAGTGCGGATGTCTCGTAGCCGGCCCGACTGGAGGCGGATCGTCGGTTCGTTTCGATAGCGTTCGTCATCATGACGTCGGTAGTGCAGACACCCTCGGTGCAGGACAGTTCCTCGGCGTGGGACGACTATGCGTTGATACTGGTGGACGTCCAGGAGGACTTCTGGTCCGAGGGCGTCGCCTCGCAGGCATCGGGGTTCCCCGACGGGGTCGAGTCCCTGTTGAGTACGTGCCGCGAGCAGGGGATCGACATCGTCCACGTCCATGCGCGGTTCAAGGAGGACGGCAGCGACTGGATTGCGCGCTATCGGCTGCGCGGCTGGATTCCGTGCGTGGCGGGGACCGAGGGGGCAGAACCGCTTCCGGTCGCGGCTCCGCGGCCGGGGGAGCCGATCGTGGTGAAGCAGTCGTTCGACGCCTTCCTCGGCACCGAACTCGACGAGTTGCTGCGCGGCATGGGCAAGCGGTTCGTGTTGATCGCGGGCCTGGTGACGTCGACCTGCGTGCTGTTGACCGCGGCGACGGCGACGCAGCTCGGCTATCTGGTCGCGCTGGTCGAAGACTGCTGCGCGGACGAGCCGCCGTTCCACGATCGGATCCTGCGGACGTACCCCTTCATCTTCACGACCACCCGCTCGGATCGGCTCGGTCTGGACCGGCCGGACTGGGACGAACAGCTGCGACGTCTGGCCCGGTGACGATACTTGCGATACCACTCGCCGGCGGCAGTGCCTACAGCCACTTGTTGCGGACGAAGATCCGGTGGAGTACGAGGCAGGCGCCGACGATCACCACCATGACGAGCGGATAGCCGAAGCGCCAGTGCAGTTCGGGCATGTGGTCGAAGTTCATGCCGTAGACGCCGACGACCATCGTGGGAACGGCGATGATGGCCGCCCAGGCGGTGATCTTGCGCATGTCGGTGCTCTGCTGCAGCGTCACCTTGGCGAGCGTCGCGTCGACGAGGGTGGTGAGCAGGCTGTCGAAGCCGGCGACCTCCTCGGCCACGGTGGACAGGTGGTCCTCGACATCACGGAAGTACGACCGCACCTGCGGCGGGATCAGCGGGGTGTCCTCCTCGACGAGCTGGTGCATTGGTGTGGCCAGCGGCATCACGGCGCGCCGCAGCTCGAGCACCTCGCGTTTCATCAGGTACATCTGCTCCGGGCTGATCGGGCTGCGCGGAGCGAACACGAGCCGCTCGATCTCGTCGATGTCGTCCTCGAACGCCTCGGTCACGCTGAGATAGTTGTCGACGATCCGGTCGGCGATGGCGTGCAGGACGGCGGCCGGGCCGGCCCGGAGCCGCTCGGGATCGGCCTCGAGCTCCTTGCGCAGGTCGCGCAGTGACGCGTGTTGCCCGTGCCGGACCGTGATGATGAAGTCATTGCCGAGAAACGCCATGATCTCGCCGGACTCGACGATCTCGTTGGCCGTGCTCGGCGACTCGTGCTCGACGTACTTGACCGTCTTGAGGACGGTGAACAGCATGTCGTCGAAGCGTTGCAGCTTCGGCCGCTGATGCGCCGTGATGGCGTCCTCGACCGCCAGCTCGTGCAGGCCGAATGTCTCGGCCAGGGTGAGAAGGTCGCCTGCGTCGGGCTCGTGCAGCCCGATCCAGATGAAGCCCTCGCCGCGCCGGCGCAGTTCGGCCATCGCCTCGGTGTGCGTCCACTCAGCGGGAAGCCGCCGACCGTCGACGTAGACCGCGCAGTCGACCACATGGTGGGGCGCCGGCCTCGCGGTCTCTGGCCGCGTCAGATCAGCATCCACGCCGCACACCTCCGTGCCAATCATGCCAAGGCCGACCTGACCGGGCACTTCGAGGCCGCGTCCGACCAGGCGGATGATGAGGGCATGGGCGGGCAGATCATGGAGCGAGAACGCGAGGTGTCCGTGCTGGCGGCCGCGGCCCGGGACGCCGCTGGTGGCGCCGGCTCGGTCGTCCTGGTACGGCGAGGCGGGCATCGGCAAGTCCACGCTGGTGACGGCCGTGTGGCCTGGTCTGCCGGCCGAGGGTCGGATGCTGGTCGGCCACTGCGACGACCTGAGCACTCCGCGGACGTTGGGGCCGTTCCGTGATCTCGTGGGCAGCGTCGGGCCGCGGCTCTCGGCGGTCCTGCCGCGCGACGCCGCACACGACGCAGTGCTGACCGAACTGCGTGCCGAGCTGGATCGGGGCGGCCGGCCCACGGTGCTGGTCGTCGAGGACGTGCACTGGGCGGACGACGCCACCCTCGATGCGTTGCGATTCCTGGTACGCCGGATCGACGCGATCCCGGCGGTGCTGGTGCTGACGTACCGGGAGGAGGAGCTGACGCCGGAGCATCCGTTCCAGCTCCTGCTGGGCGACGTCGCCGCGGCGAAGCGAGTGCATCGTCTGCCGCTGCCTCGGTTGTCGGCGGCCGCGGTCGAGCAGTTGAGTGCCGGTCGCGACGTGGAGCCGGCGCACGTGTTCGAGGTGACCGCGGGCAACCCGTTCTTCGTCCAGGAGGTCTTGGCCGCGGGCGGAGATCATCCGGTGCCGGCGACAGTGGTCGACGCGGTGCGCGCGCGGGTCCGTCGGCTCGACACCCGGAGCCAGGAAGTCGTGGAGCAACTGGCCGTGATTCCGGCCGTTGCGGACCGCTCGTTGGTCGACACGCTGGTTCCGGGTGCCGACGCCGAGCTGGCAGCGGCGGAGTCCTGCGGGCTGTTGTCGGTCACGCCGCGGAGCGTGGCGTTCCGCCACGAGCTGACCCGACGCGCCGTCGTCGACTCGCTGCCGTCGGCGCGGCGGATCGAGTTGAACCGCCGCGTGCTCGGCACGCTCGCCCGCGACCCGGCGGCCGATCTGGCCCGCCTCATGCACCACGCGGCCGGCGCCGGTGAGGCTGATGCCGTTGTGCGATACGGGCCAGCGGCGGCTCGGGACGCCATCGGCGCGGGCGCCCATCGCCAGGCCGTCGAGCATCTGGCGGCGACGCTCGAGCACCGCGACCGACTTCCGCCGACGGAGCGGGCCGACCTGATGCAGCTGTACTCCGCCGAGTGCTACACAGTCGGTGACGTGCAGGCCACGGTGGAGGCGCAGCTGGACGCCGTCAGGTTGCGCCGTACGCTCGGCGATCCGCGCGAACTCGGGGACGCCTTGCGGTGGCTGTCGCGGGTGCATTGGTGGAGCGGCGATCGACCGGCGGCCGAGCAAGCCGCCGTGGAGGCGATCGCGGTGCTCGAGGTCGTCGGCGACGATCGACTGCTCGCGCTGGCCTTGAGCAACCAGTCCCAGTTGCACGCGCTGGCCAACCGCAGCGATTCGAGCATCGAGCTCGGCCGGCGAGCAGTCGCGCTCGCCCGGGAGGCGGGGGATGCCGTCACCGTCTCGCATGCCCTGACCAACGTCGGCATCGCGCTATGGGACCAGGGCGATCCGGAAGGCCTGCCCACGATGGACGAGGCGTTGCGCGTGGCCCTGACGGCGGGGGAGACCGAGCCCGCGGCGCGCGCCTATGTCAACATCTCGTCCAGCCTGCTCGACTTCTTCCGGGTCACCGAGGCGGAGCGGTACCTGACGGACGGTTTGGCCCGGTGCGAAGGAACCCAGCGGATGACCGCCCGCAACTTCCTCGCCCTCGAGCACGCGCGGCTCAGCCTGGCCAAGGGCGCCTGGGACGAGGCCGCCGGTGAGGTCGAGTTCGCGATCGGCAGCCCGCAGGCGCCGATCCGGCTGCGTGCCTTGATCGTTCTCGCGCGGTCGCGGCTCCGGCGCGGCGCACCCGAGGCGATGACGTTGCTTGCGGACGCGTGGGAGACCGCAGAGCAGCTTCTCGAGCTGCAAGGCACCGCCCCGGTGGCTGCCGCAATGGCCGAGGCCGCGTGGCTGCGCGGCGACACCGCCGCCGTCGTCGGGCATGCGCGGCCGGCCTTTGACGAGGCCCGGCGGCGTCAGGTCCGTGCGTGGGAGGCGGAGCTCGGCTACTGGCTGGAGAAGGCCGGACAGGCTGTCGAGCATTCGGCCGGCGATCACCCGTACGCCTTGCTGACATCGGGTCGATGGCGCGACGCGGCCGCCGTGTGGGAGCGAGAGGGCTGCCCGTACGAGCGCGCCCTGGCGCTTGCGGAGAGCCCGGATCCAGACGACCTCCTGACGGCTCTCACCGGGTTGAACGACATCGGCGCGGTGCCGCTCGCCGGCGTCGTCCGCGCTCGGCTGCGGTCGCTCGGCGTCACGCATCTGCCGCGCGGTCCGCTCCCGAGCACCCGCAGCAACCCTGGCGGCCTCACCCATCGCCAACTCGAGGTCATGCGGCTGATCGCCACCGGCGAGACGAACCGAGAGATCGCCGATCGGCTCGTGCTGTCCGAACGCACCGTCGACACCCACGTCGCCGCGATCTTCGCCAAGCTCGGCGCCCACACCCGGCGCGAGGCCTCCGACCGAGCCGCGGACCTCGGGCTGCTGGACGCCCCGATCTAGGTACCGGACGGCGCGATCTACGTAGGAGCCGCGGATGTGCGGCGGGCGGCCTACGCCGTACAACGTGAACATGTCCCTTGCCGACGCCGGCCCAACCGGTGACCCTCACCGCAGGAAGGCGGCCACGGTGGTCAGCGATACGCGACGAACGGATGCGGAACCCACTCCGAAAGCGGCATCGGCTGGTCGGACGGACCGCGACATCTTCCGCCTGGCCCCGACCATGGACGCGACCGTGCTGGACGCCATCGCGGCCCGGCTGGAGTTCCGCGCGACCGACGACGGTTACGTCGCGCTGTCGCAGGCCTATCTCGGGCGGCTGCCCCTCTCCGACACGCATCGGATTCTGGCTCTCGGCTGCGGCACCGGTGTCGAGGTCCGTGCCCTCCGTCGCTTTGCCGGACCGGGGACCGCCATCGTCGGCCTCGACCACAGCCCGGCACTGATCGAGACGGCCCGGCGCCGCACCGCGGACGAAGGGCTCTCCGACAACGTGACTTATGAGATCGGAGACGCTCACCAGCTGGCGTACGGCGCCGGCGCGTTCGACGTCGTTACCCTGCACACGCTGGCCAGTCACGCCGACGACCCACTGCGGCTGCTCCGGGAGGCCGGTCGTGTCGTCCGGCCCGGCGGAACCGTTGCCATCTTCGACGGCGACTACGCGTCACTCACTTTCGGCTGTCCCGACCCGACGCTGGCTCGAACCGTCGAGGACAAGCTCATGCAGCTCCTCGTCGCCAACCCCCGAGTGATGCGGGACATGCCACGCCTGCTGGGACAGGCCGGGCTGCGACTCGTCGAGGCCGACGGAGTCGTCTACGCGAACATCGGCGCCAGCCGCTTCTGGCTCAGTGCCGCCGAGTCGTACGGAGAGTTGCTCGAGCGTTCTGGTCTGCTCCCGCCGGAGGACGTTCAGCGCTGGCGAGCCTTCCAAACCCGATCGGACCAGGACGGCAGCTTCTTCGCCGCGTCGAACTACTACACCTACCTGGCCCAGGGGCCGACCTGAGGCACGGCCGGATGTCAGGAGGGCGTGCTGATGTTGGTGTCCTCCAGCGTCTCGATCTGGGCCTCCTCGGTGGAGCCCTTCACGAACTGCCTGCCGTCGAGGACGACCGTGCCGGTCGCGACCGCGTCACGGCGCTTGCCCACGAAGTGGCCGACGAAGCCGGGGAACGTGGTGGTGTTGGTCTCCACCTCCATGGGGCAGGCTGACGAGCTACTCCTAGTACGTCGAAACCCCTCGAATCGGATTGCTGCCAGAGGCAGTCATCGCAGGTCGGTATCAAGCGGTAGGGCTCGTCGCTCCTCGTGAAGGGAAGTGCGTCGATCTCTTGCCGACGATCGTCACTCCCCGCTGAGGATCGTGGCACCGAGATCAAGAGGGGACCCATATGACCATCGAATCCGCCGCAAACCCGGCCGCCGCAGCCTTGCGCGACCTCGCAGACGGACGGGTCTTCCTCCCGGGCGACCCGAGGTACGACGAGGTACGGATTCCCTGGAATGTCGCTGTCGACCAGCGACCAGCGGCCGTCGCCCTGCCGCAGACCGCGGCCGAGGTCTCCGCACTCGTCAGCGCCGCCGCCGAGAACGGGCTCACCGTGGCACCGCAAAGCACCGGTCACAACGCCGGTCCGCTCGCGGCTCATGGCCTTGACGACACCGTCATCGTTCGTACGTCGGAGATGGTCAACGTCACCATCGACCCAGCCCGCCGGTCCGCCCGGGCCGATGGCGGCGCGATGTGGGGACCGGCCGTCGAGGCGGCCGGTGTGCATGGCCTCGCGGCGCTGCATGGGTCGTCGCCGGACGTGGGCATCGCGGGCTACTCCCTCGGCGGCGGCACCGGCTGGTACGCCCGCCAGCACGGCTTGGCCTGCAACAGCCTGACGGCGGTCGAGGTGGTCATCGGCGACGGGACCGTCGTACGCGCGGACGCCGACAACGAGGACGCACTGTTCTGGGCCCTCCGGGGTGGCGGCGGCAACTTCGGTGTCGTGACCGCCATGGAGTTCGGCCTCTACCCGATCGACACGGTTTACGCCGGCATGCTGGTCTGGGACATCGCCGACGCGGAGAAGGTGCTGCGCGCCTGGGCCGGGTGGGCGCTGGACGCCCCGGACGAGGTGACGACGTCGTTCCGCATCCTGCGGCTCCCCCCGCTTCCCGAGATTCCAGAGGTCGTACGCGGCCGCAACCTGGTCATGATCGACGGCGCCGTACTCGCCTCGAACGATCGAGGTCGCGAGCTGCTCGCGGGGTTGCGCGGCCTGCAGCCGGAGATCGACACCTTCGACCGGGTGCCGGCGCCGGCCCTGTCCCGCCTGCACATGGACCCCGAGGGCCCGACTCCGGCGGTGTCGGACAACTGCATGCTCGACGCACTTCCGGACGCCGCCGTCGATGCGTTCCTCTCGGCGGTGGGCCCGGACGCGCAGTCCACGCTGCTGATCGCCGAGCTGCGTCAGCTCGGCGGGGCGCTGGCTCGTCCGCACGAGGGCGGCGGCGCAGTGTCGAAGCTCGACGCGCAGTACGCCGGCTTCGCCGCGGCGATCGCGGCGACGCCGGAGATGGCGGCGCAGGGGCATGCGGACGCTTTCCACCTCACCTCGGCGCTGGCGCCGTGGACGAACGGCCGCTGCTACCTCAACTTCGCGGAGAACCCGGTCGACCCGCGGACGGCGTACTCCGGCGACACGTGGCTGAAGCTGGCGGGGATCCGCTCCGCCGTCGACCCCGATGCGGTGTTCCTGGCCAATCACCGGGTGTCACGGCTCTACGAGGACGGCCAGCCAGCCGCCTGATCCGTCCGGCTAGGTTTTCCGCCCCGGCAGCGGCGCGCCACACCGGCGTCATCGCGACGTCATGATCGAGGATCCGCTAGGCCTCGTCGATCCACGCTGTCGCCGGTGTCGTCGGTAGCGGACGCGGGTACGGCCGGGGGCGATGAGGGAGAACGTAGGGCACGATGCGGACCCCGTACCTCGCCAGCCGGCCGGCCAGAACAGGGAGTAGCCGCCCGTACTCCAGCCATCCGATGACTTCGTCGTCGGACGAGAGCAAGGGGCGCCGCTTCGACACGTTCGCGTCCGTGGCTCAGAGCTGGGTGAGCATCTGCCGCATCCGGGCGATCTCGACCTGCTGGTCGGACTCGATGTGCTGGGCCAGCTGGAAGACGTTCGGCTCCTGAGCGTTACCGCCGGCCAGCAGCTCCTCGACCATGATCACGGCGCCCTGGTGGTGGCGGATCATGTACTGGAGGAAGAGCCGGTCGAAGGCCGGGCCGCTGGCGCCGGCGAGCTGCTCCATTTCGGCGTCGATCATCATGCCGGGCATCAGCTGGTTGTGGTGGGTGCCGTGCTGGTGCTGGCCGCCCGGCAACTGCTCGTCACGTTGCGTCAGCCAACCCTCGAGCAGCTTGATCTCGTCGCGTTGTGAGATCTCCATCCGCTCGGCCAGCTTCGGCAGGTCGCGGCTGCGACTGCGTTGGTCGATCAGCGCGATCATCTCGAAGGCCTGCTCGTGGTGCGTGATCATGTTCTGGACAAAGGCGACATCTGCCGCCGTGTAGGACGGCTCGTCGTCGAGCTCGGCGATCTCGTCCTCCGAGAGCTCTCGGCCGGTCTCGCCAGGGCCGCCCAGCTGGACGACTCGGGGGCTGTCGGGCTCTGGCTCGTCCTCGTCCGACGAACACGCTGTCGCCGCGGCCGCCAGCCCGAGTATGACGATCCACGTCAACGCGCGAGCCGAATCGCTCATCCAGCGGTAACCCATCAGTACGTTCCTTCGGCTTTATCCGTTCGGCCCCGTATTGCCCTCTGGCGGCCGGTGATCTGAATAACCTAAGGTCAGTTTGATCCTAGGTCCTGCACAGAATGATCGCTGACGTCGTGCCTCGGGAGGACCACCGGAGAGCGTGGAGGCTGATCGTGCAGTTGACCTTTCGTGACATCGGCCGGCGTTTCGGCCGGATGACCCATCGGACATTCTCCCGGCGGCGCGCCGTGCTGGCTGCGGGAGCCGCGGCCGTCCTCGCCGTGACACTGGCGCCGTCGGCGACATCGGCGGACCCCCCGGATCCCGATGATCCGCGGGTCGGAATCGCACCCGGGTACTTCCCGTGGCACGAGGTGGCCAGCAACATCGACCACATCGACAACGACCCGCGGGTGGCGCCGTTCGACGCGCCACCGGGCAACTTCGGCTTCGTCAACTCCGACCTGGCCCTCCAGGGGGACTTCGCGTTCGTCGGCAGTTTCAACGGGTTCCAGGTCTACGACATCTCCGACCCGACCGACCCCGTGCTGCATACGTCGTACGTGTGTCCGGGCGGGCAAGGCGACCTCTCGGTCTACGGCGACCTGCTCTTCATGTCGGTCGAGGAGACCCGCGGCCGCATCGACTGCGGCACTCAGGGTGCTCCTGGTGCGGTGAACCTCGAGCGCTTCCGCGGCGTTCGGATCTTCGACATCAGCGACATGGACGAGATCGTGCAGTTGCCCGGCGTCCAGACCTGTCGCGGCTCGCACACGCACAGCATCGTCACCGACCCCGACGACCCCAACAACCTCTACATCTACAACTCCGGGACCTCCGGCGTGCGGCCGGCGGCGGAGCTGGCCGGTTGTGAGAACGCCGCGCTGACTCAGGCCCCGGTCACGACCGGTAACCCGACGCAGTGGCGGATCGACGTGATCAGGGTGCCGCTGGCCGCCCCTGGGACGGCGTCCATAGTCAGTCAGCCGCGGATCTTCACCGACGCGGACACGGGCGCGTTCAACGGGCTCCAGAACACCCTGCCGTGCGCTCAGCAGCCGGCCGGCTGCATGCACCCGTCGGGTACGCCGTACTCGCCGCTGCCGAACACGAACACCTGTCACGACATCACGTCGTACGAGGCGCGGGAACTGGTGGCCGGCGCCTGCCAAGGCAACGGCATCCTGCTCGACGTGTCGGACCCGGTGAATCCCGTGCGGCTGGACGCGGTGTCCGACCCGAACTTCTCCTACTGGCACTCCGCGAGCTTCAACAACGACGGCACGAAGGTGATGTTCACCGACGAGTGGGGCGGCGGCACCAGCCCCCGCTGCCGGTCCACCGACCAGCTGGAGTGGGGCGCCGACGCCTTCTTCGACATCGGTGACAACAACCAGATGGAGTTCGCCAACTACTTCAAGATGCCGGCGGTCCAGACGAACCAGGAGAACTGTGTCGCCCACAACTCCTCGGTTGTCCCGGTGCCGGGTCGCGACATCCTCGTCCAGGCCTGGTACCAGGGCGGCGTGTCCGTGATCGACTTCACCGACACGGCCAACCCGGTCGAGATCGCGTTCTTCGACCGTGGCCCGATCGACGTGCCGACGGCTGGGGCGCTCAACCTGGGTGGTCTCTGGTCGACGTACTGGTACAACGGTCAGGTCTATGGCACCGAGATCGCGCGCGGCTTCGACACCTTCAGCCTGCTCGAGAGCGACATGCTGTCGGAGAACGAGCTCGGTGCGGCCCGCGAGGTCGTGCTCGACCGCTTCAACAGCCAGCACCAGCCGGAGATCACCTGGGTGCCGAGCTTCAACGTGGCGGGCTCCTACTTCGACCAGGCGGTCCGAGCGGACACCCTCGGCAACCAGGTCGAGAAGAAGGTGGGCAAGCATCTCGCGCAGGCTGAGAAGCTCCAAGGACAGGGCGAGACCGCCTCGGCGATCGACCAGCTGAACAACGCGATTCGCTTGCTCGACGCCGACGACGAGGATGAAGCCACCCTCCGTCAGGCGATCGTCGACCTGCGGGACTCGCTCGGCTGATCCAGGGCCCGCGGGGGCGGGCTCGGGCGTCGTAGGACGGAAGCCTTCGACCGTCGGCCTTGATGGCTCGACGGCCGGAGGCTTCTGCGTGTCGGGACAGCGGAGCGCTGGTGAATACGAATAATTCCGACATACTCCCCGTTACACCAGGCGATCCCTGGGTACGTCAGGTCCAGGGAGCAACGGCGCCCGCCGGTCGGAGTCAGGGGATCCTGGCCCGGACCGGACGACGCCCGAACGCGTGCAGTGAGGGAGATTTCGATGAAGAACCCGTTTCGCAGGAAGAGCAAGCTCGAGAAGACGGTGGAGGACCCGCCCCGCGCCCTGAAGTCTGGGCTGGCGGCTGTCGGCATCCTCGCCGGCATCATCCTTGTCAGCGCGGTCGCATCCAAGGCGGTGCGCAACGGCCAGGAGGAGGAGCCGGAGTGAGGATCCTCGTCGCCGCCGTCGTCTTCGGGCTCGGCTACGTACTCGGCAGCCGGGCCGGTCGCGAACGCTACGCGCAGATCATGGCCGTGACGCGGAAGGCGTCCCAGCGGCTGGACGCGTCGCGGGTCGCGGCGATGCGGCCTTCCACGCGAACCCGACCGGTTCAGTGACCGGCCGGCGTCACTGCTGATCAGGCACCGGCGCGATACGGCGCCGTAGGGGACACGCCCGCGCGACTACAGTTCGGCAATGAGGTTCGGCGCGCACCTGCCGCTGATCGACTTCGACGGGGCAGGCGTTCCGGAGTTGCGGAGCTACGTGGACTCCGCCCGCGAGGCTGGGCTCACCGCGATCAGCGCGAACGATCACCTTGTCTTCCAGCGTCCCTGGCTCGACGGGATCGTCGCCTTGTCGAGCATCGTGGACTGCAGCGCCGGCCTGACGTTGGCAACGACGGTGACCCTTCCCGTCGTCCGTGGACCGGTCGCGCTGGCCAAGGCCGCCGCCGCGCTGGATGTGCTGTCCGGCGGCCGTTTCGTGCTCGGAGTCGGCCCGGGGTCGTCGCCCGCTGACTACGCGGCGGTCCGGGTGCCGTTCGAGGAGCGCTGGCCGCGATTCGACGAAGCTGTGGGCGTTCTGCGTGCCGAGCTCGCCGACCCCGAAGCGCCGGCGGCGGATCACTTCTACGACATGCCGCCGCTCGAGCCCCGACCCACTCGCCCGATCCCGATCTGGGTCGGCAGCTGGGGATCGCCGGCCGGAATTCGCCGGGTCGCCCGCCTCGGCGACGGATGGCTGGCGTCGGCCTACAACACCACGCCGACCCAGCTCGCCGCCGGCCGGGAGCGGCTCCACACGGCGTTGCGCTCCGCCGGCCGCGACGAGCGAAGCTTTCCGATCGCCCTCGCCACCATGTGGATGTATCTGACCGACAGCAGAGCGAGGGCGCAGGAGGCGTTGGACGCGTTGGCGGCGATGCTGAAGCGGGACCCGGGTGCACTCGCCCACCAGGTCCTCATCGGGCCAGCCGACGCATGCGTCGAGAAGCTCACCCGGTACGCCGATGCCGGTGTCGACACCGTGTTCGTCTGGCCGGTCGGCGACTCGGACCGGCAGCTGCGACGCTTCGGCACCGAGGTCGTTCCACAGCTGCGCTGACTCGTCCGGCGCTCGTCCGGTACTGGACCCATCGGCGATTCTCACCGGATGCGGCCAGTTCCGCACCTACTCTGAGCGTTGCCCAGCTACCTGCCGCGCGGAGAAGGAGGTGGAGCTGGGATGACGGTTTTGCTTGTCTTGGTAGTGGTTGCCCTTGTCGGGTACCTGATCTCGATCAGGGTGCACCCGTTCACCAACTGCCGCCGCTGCAACGGTGGCAGCAGACACAAGGGCGCGTTCTACAGCTATGCCTACCGACCGTGTCGCCGCTGCAAGGGATCCGGCCGGAAGCGGCGACTCGGCGCGCAGGTCCTCGGTCGCAGCCACTAGGCCGGCGTCACCGCGCCACATCGAGGTCGACGCGTTGGCCGAGTGTGGGCACGTCGAGCTGCTCCCGCGCTTCGTACGAGAGCCCGGAGCCGCCGGTGAGGTCGCGCACCGTCGAGGTCACCCACACGTCGCCCATCGGAGCGCGATCCGCCACCGCCTGGGCGACCGCGACGCCGTCGCCGAAGACGTGAGCGCCGCGGCGTTCGACCTCGGCGATGTGCAGCCCGACGGACAGCTCGAGATTGGCCGCGGCGGCGCGTTCGACGACGGCCAGCCCGCAGCGCACCGCTCGACCGGGACCGTCGAACGTGGCGAGCACGGTGGCCTGTTCGTTGCGGGCGGGCACGCCTCGATAGGCGGCCAGCGTCTCCCGCATGATGCCGCGCACCCACGCCGTGTCGAGGTGTCGCCTGACCCGGATCGCGAGCAGCGTGACGAGCGACGACTCCGTCGGCGTCGTGGATCCGAGCGCGCGTACGAAGTCCTCGACCGGATCGAGGATCTGGTCCGGATCGACGGCGACGAAGTGATCGGCGCCGTCGAGTTCGACGAAACGGGCTCCCGGGATTCGTTCGGCGAGATAGCGACCCTCGTCGACGTGGGAGTCGATGTCGTCGCGACGGTGCAGCACCAGGGTCGGCGCCTGTACGGCACCGAGCACGTCGCGTACGTCGACCAGCGAGTTCATCTCGATCAGGGCGCGTGCCGCGCCGGGACTGATCGCCGCTCGGCAGCGCTCACCCCACCAGCGGGCGAGCTCTTGGTCGGCGTTGGGGCACATATGTCGCATGTCGGCTTCCCACGCCCAGTCCTGCTCGAGTTGCGCTGCGTACCGCGCTCGCTCCTCAGGACGAGAGCCCCAGGGATAGTCCGGTGCCCAGAGCCGCCGGGCATAACTCGAGTAGAGGACGAGCGCGTGGACCCGCTCCGGATGGCTGGCCGCGTAGAGGATCGACATCGGCCCGCCCTCGGAGTAGCCGAACAGCACCGCGCGCTCCGACCGGGCCGCGTCCATCACGGCCGCCAGGTCGCCCATGCGGGTCTCCAGGTCGGGGAGCGCACCGGGACGGTCCGACATGCCGGTCCCTCGCTTGTCGAACCGGATCAAGCGGGAGAAGGTGCCGAGACGGTCCAGGAAATGGGCGTGCCGTCGTTCGGTCCAGTCGAGCGTGAGGTGGGAGACGAACCCCGCGACCAGGACAAGATCGACGTCTCCTGCGCCGGTGATCTGGTAGGCGATGTTGAGGTCGTCGCTGCGGGTGTAGTGGACGGGAGCCGCCGCCGGTCCACGGTGGGGCGTCTCGGCTCGTACGGAGGCGAGCTGGGCCAGCGCCCGTCGATCGGTCAGTTCGAGCTTGCGCAACAGCGACGAGACGTGGCTCTCGACGGTGCGGATCGAGATGTAGAGCCGGTCGGCGATCTCGGCATTGGTGAGGTGCTCGCCCACCAGGGCCAGCACCTCGCCCTCACGTCGGGAGATGCCGGCATCGTCCAGCGGCTGCGATCCGGCCATGGCGTCGATTATCTCGCCCGGGACCAGACAACGGTCACAACACGGCGATCGGGTTGATCGGTGATCCGGTCGCGGTCGGCACCCGGAGCGGTCCGATGACACACAGGAACGACCTTACGCCGTACGCCGGTCCGTGCCAGACTCCGAACAGGACGGCGTCATCGCCGAGGGATGGACGGCCTGGCCCGTGGACAGGGAGCATGAGGAGAAGGCATGTCAGGACAATTCAGCGGCTCCGCCGTGATCAATCGCCCCATCAAAGAGGTCTTCGACTATCTCGCCGAGGGAACCAACGATCCGGAGTTCAGCCCGCGCGTGCTCTCGATCCGCAAGGAGACCGACGGACTGACCGGCGTCGGGACGGTGTTCGTCAGCCAGGTCAAGGACGCCGGCATGAAGACCGACCGGCGATTCGAGCTGACCGACTTCCAGGCGCCGACGAAGATCCGCTGGACCGAGCATTCGAAGAACCTGGTGACCGCCAGCGAAGGCGGCTACGACCTGGAGGAGCTGGGCGAGTCCGAGACGCGGATCACGATCTTCAACACCCTCGTCGGCCACGGCTTCGGCAAGCTGCTCGTCGGGCTCGCCCTGCGCGGTGCGAGGAAGGACGCCGACGCGTTCGCCCACCGCATCAAGACCGCGGTCGAAGAGCGCTCGGGTACGACCGGGTGACTGTCGCCAGAGCCTCCGAGATCGCGCTGAACCGGGCGCTCTGGGCGGTCGTCAACGAACGATTCACCGATGCCGCTGCCGACGACATGTGGGTTCGGCCGGAGATCGTGTGGGGGCTGTTCGCCACTCCGGAGCGCGATCTCGGCGTACTCGGCGACGTCCGCGATCTCGACGTGGTGGAGCTGGCGTGCGGCACCGGCTACTTCTCGGCGTGGCTCGCCCGGGCCGGAGCGGCCACGGTGGCGCTGGACCTCTCCGGCGAGCAGTTGGCCACGGCGCAACGGCTGCAGGCGGCATCTGGCCCGGCCTTCCCCTTGGTCCAAGCCGATGCGGAACGGGTGCCGCTGGCGGGTGGGCGGTTCGACCTCGTCGTCAGTGAACACGGGGCCGCCGCGTGGTGCGACCCGGAGCGCTGGCTGCCCGAGGCGGCGCGGCTGCTTCGGCCCGGAGGACGCCTGCTCTTCTTGACCAACAGTCACTTGTCGGCGCTGTGCGTCCCCGCCGAGGAGGGCGTCGCGGAGGACCGGCTCGTACGGGCGCAACGCGATGCCTACCGGGTGCACTGGCCCGGCGGCGGCATCGAGTTCCACCCCTCCCACGGCGACTGGCTGCGGCTGCTGCATGGGTCCGGCTTCGCGGTCGAGGCCATGCACGAGATCTACGCGCCGCGGGACAGCGGCGACCATCCCTTCTACGAGATCGTGTCCGCCGGCTGGGCCGCCAGCTGGCCGGCCGAGGAGCTCTGGGTCGCCACCCGTACGTGAGGCACGCGCCGCGCGTCGGCGGCGGCGCCTCACCGTACTCGTGACGACGGTCGGGACATGGGGAGAGCCCACCGCGCGGCCCGAGCGAGCCGGGACGGCGCGGGATGCCAGACATCGGCGTCCTGCGGGTCCCACGCGTAGATCGGAGTCGAGCTCTCGTGCGTGAGGAGCCCGCTGAGGGCCGGGAGCCCGAGCTCGCTCGCGGACCAGCGAAAGAGCGGACTGACCCTGGGCACGACGATGCCGACGTCGAGCAGATGGCCGAAGCTGTGCTCGGCGTCGACGTACATGCTCACGTCGTCCTCGAGGGGGTAGCGATCCGGAAGCACCCGCGACAGGGACAAGAAGATGCCCGTCATGCCCAGCCGCGGATCACCGAACAGCCGGCCACACGGCGCCAGCCAGCCGAGCGCGAGCCGAGGTGCGGCGACGAGGGCGTGGGCGTACAGCACCCGGATGAGCACGAGGTTGATGAAGAACCGCTCGACGCGACCTTCCGTTCGAGCCAGGTCTTCGTTGGCCAGGTACGCCGACGCGATCGTCAGGTTGTGCGCCCGATACCAGGTCCGTGCGGTGGGTTGGCGGATGAAGTCGAGGGTCGCGGCCACTCCGAGGGTACGCGGGGCGCCCGGGCGGCCGAAGGCCAGCGCCGACGCCTCACAGGTGTCGCGCAGCAGCGACTCGTTCACCGCCCGCCACCATGGACTGCCCGGCGCCGGGCTCGGGTCCGGGTTGAGCAGCCCTCGCCGCAGCTGCCATCGCATGAACGCCGACGCCGCTCGTCGGTAGGGGAGGTAGCCGCGGTCGACCTCGGCGGGAACCTTGTAGAGCCGCCGCAGCAAGGTCAGCCGCGCCCGCGGATGGTCTCGGACGCGTGCGACCCACTCGTCGGCATACGCGCCGGCCGTACCTTGCGCCACACGTCGATGCTGGCAGGGGAGGGGTACGACGGCCAGCCCGACCACTGCTCTGCTCGGCCGGTATCGTCGCCCGGAGTCATCGAGCCCGGCTGCTGGACCGTCCGGTCGTCCACCAGGTCGGTCGGGCCTGAGGAGACCAGACATGAGCATGTACGAGCGGTTCACCTTCCGCGGGGCGACCCTGGATCGGATGACCATCGCGGCCCTGCTGTGCGCGGAGAAGCGACTGGGCTACGAGATGAACATCGTCCAGGGCTCGTACAACGCGGGAGGGGTTCCAGGGTCGGCGGGTACGCACGACGGCGGCGGCGCCGTCGACCTGGTCTGGCACGACATCCGGCGCAAGAACCGCGCACTCCGCAAGACGAACTTCGCCGGCTGGCCACGCCGGCGGCTCCCCGGGGAGTGGGATCGGCACTGGCACGGCATCCTCATCGGCAACGAACGGGCCAGCGCCGCCGCCAAGGATCAGGTCCGGGCCTACCGCAACGGCCGCAACGGCCTCGCCAACAACGGCCCGGACGTGTGGTGGCGGCCCAAGCGGATCAGACAGTTCAACTACGGTCGGCGGGCGGCGGTGTCGTGGCGGCGGCTCAACAAGATCGCCACGCACCCCGGTGGACGCCCGTTCATGCCGTCCGGCGCGCGACAGGTCGCCGTCGTCGCGCGGGCGCTTCGCGGCTTCAACATGGACCTCGGCAACCATCGGCCGGGCCGGATGGACGAGCCGCTGCTCGACGCGATCCGGCGATTCCGGAGGATCCGCCGGGTCGGCGAGACCGAGGTGAAGGGCCACCTCACTCCCAGGGTCTGCTACGAGCTGTGCATCCCCACGAAAGAGGAGCGCTGAACCATGCCGCCTCACACGTTCGGCCAGACCGCCAAGACGTGGACCGCGACGACCGGCGCGATCGCGACCGCACTGCTGGTCGGTCTCGCCGGCCACACGAAGGCCGGACGAGCCCTCGCGGTCGTCACCGCTGTCGGGACCGCAGCCGCGGTCTACGCCGTACCCAACGCGCCGACCCACGACGCCGCCGCAATCTCGCCCGTCCACGAGCCGCCGACTGACTCCGCACCTGCAGAGCACTCGGACGGCTGACCGGCTCGAGCCCTAGCGAGTCCCGCCGGCCACCGCCATCCTGGAGCCATGCGGACCGTGTACGACGCCGTCGGCGGTGACGAGGCCATCCTGCGCTTGGCCCAGGCCTGGCACGCCCGGGTACTCGCCGACGAGGTCGTCAGCCATGCGTTCCGCCACGGCTTCCATCCCGAGCACACCGAGCGCCTGGCGGCCTACTGGGCCGAGGCGCTGGGCGGACCGACGACCTACTCGGACGCCTACGGCGACGAGACCTCCGTGGTGCGCATCCACAGCGGCAACGGCGTCCACGAGGAGATGGACCGCCGGGCCATCGCCTGCTTCGACCAGGCGATGACGGACGTCGGCCTGCTCGCCGACGACCCGGTCCGAGCGGTGCTGCACGACTACTTCGCCTGGGCGACCCGGATCAGCCTGGCTCGCTATCACCGGTCCGCGGACGACGTGCCCGAGGGGATGCGCATTCCGCGTTGGTCCTGGGACGGGCTGCAGAACTGACCCGTTAGCAGACCGACCGGCGGTAGCGCTCACCCAGCACGGCCAGCTGGCGTACGAGCTCCGGTGGCTCGCTGACATGGAAGTCGAGACCGAGCATGCCGATGTAGACGGCGACGATCTCGATGCTGTCCGCGCCGGTCACCAGGACGCAGGACTGGTCGTCGATGCTCTCCACGACGCCGACGGTGGGGTTGATCCTCGAGAGCACCTCGTCGGCCGGGGCGTCGACGGTGATCCGGGCGTGGACGTTCCAGCCGCCGAACGCGACCTCGCGCAACACGAACGCGGCGTAGTCGTCGCCGGGCAGCGGCGTCGGACGGAAGCGCTTGCCGCCGGGGACGCGGAGCTCCATCCAGTCCAGCCGGTACGGCGCCCAGGTGCCCGCGACCGGATCACGCCCGACCACGAACCACCGACGCTCCCAGCTCACGAGCCGGTACGGCTCAGCGAGCACCGGATCACCTCGGTAGGAGAACCGGATCTCCTCCCGGTCGCGGATCGCCGTCGCGACCCCGGTGAGCGTGGCCGGGTCGACGTCGGGATCGTCGACGTTGCTGCTGGTGTTGTCCGGGCCGCGCGTGGTCGCCGACCCGATCGCGTTCACCGGCCCCCGCAGCCGACTGGGAAGAACCTGCTCGAGCTTCGTCAGGGCGCGCAGGCTGGCCTCCTCGATGCCGTCGATGCCGGTAGCTGCACGCAGTCCGACCGCTACCGCGACCGCCTCGTCGTCGTCGAGCAGCAGCGGTGGCAGCTTCGCGCCGACACCGAGGCGGTAGTGCCCGGCCCGACCGAGTGTCGCGTCCACGGGATAGCCGAGCTCGCGCAGCCGGCGGACGTCGTTGCGGATGGTCCGGTCGGTCACGTCGAGCCGCCCGGCCAGCTCCGCGGCGGTCCACTCCGGCCGGGACTGCAGCAAGGCGAGTAGGGCGAGCAGCCGGGCGGAGGTGTCACGCATGGCGTCAGAATCCTTCTAAAAGCGGATCGAGACGTTCCTCTTTAGTCAATAGCCTACTGATATGAGCACACCGCAGACCGGCACGACCGGCACCGACATCCGGCCCTTCCGCGTGGAGATCCCGCAGGAGGCACTCGACGACCTGCACCAGCGCCTCGCCCGGACCCGCTTCGCCACCCCGGCACCGGACGACAACTGGGACTTCGGAACCCCTGTCACGTACCTGCAGGAGATGGTCGCCCACTGGCGCGACGACTTCGACTGGCGAGCCCAGGAAGCCCGGATGAACCAGTTCCCGCACTTCCGGACCGAGATCGACGGCCAGACGATCCACTTCATCCACGTACGGTCGGCCGAGGCCGACGCGACTCCGCTGCTGCTCACCCACACGTACCCGGGCTCGTTCGTCGACTTCCTCGACATGATCGAGCCACTCACTGACCTGGTCGCGCACGGCGGCCGTCCCGAGGACGCCTTCCACGTCGTGATCCCGTCGATCCCCGGCTTCGGCTTCAGCACGCCGGTGGCCGGCCGGTGGGACTGGACGCGCGTCGCGCGGGCCTTCGACACCTTGATGCGCCGCCTGGGCTACGACTCCTACGGCGCCCACGGCAGCGACGCCGGCGCGATCGTGTCCCGCGAGCTCGCCGTCCTCGACGTGGCGGGCTTCCTCGGCGCGCACGTCCTGCAACTGTTCTCGTTCCCCTCCGGCGACCCTGCCGAGTTCGCCAAGCTGAGCGAGAAGGACCACGCCGCTCTCGAGTTCCTGGGCTGGTTCCAGACGGTCGGCGGCTACAACACGATGAACGGCTCGCGGCCGCAGACCGTGGCGGCGGCGCTCTCGGACTCGCCGGTCGGCCAGTTGGCGTGGAACGAACTGTTTGAGAACTTCGGCAACGGCACCAGCCTGGTGTCGTGGGATCAGGTGCTGACCCAGGTGTCGCTGTACTGGCTGACCAACACGTCGGCGACCGCCGTGCGCTTCCACTACGAGACGGCCCGTTCCGGTGCCGAGCCGGTGGTCAACCACGGTCCGATCGGGCTCGCGATGTTCGCCGACGACTTCAAGTCGATCCGTCCGTTCGCCGAGCGGGACAACACCGACATCGTGCACTGGGCGGAGTACGACAGGGGCGGGCACTTCGCCTCGATGGAGGTGCCCGAACTCGTCGTCGGCGACCTGCGCGCCTTCTTCGGCGGGCGACGCCAGACCTGAGGCGACGGCCGTCCAACGGTTTTGCGCCCGTACGCACCACACCCGAAGCGTCCGGCGGTGCGTACGGGCGAAAACTGTGGGCCCGAAGGGCAGAGGTCCCGTCGCCGTCAGGACGTTTGACGGCTGCCGCTCGGGCGGTGAGTGACCACGTCCAGACCTGGGTGCAGGTCAGCTCTGACGTCACCTACGCGATGCGCAACGAGCCCCTGCCCCAGTAGTCGCCAACATCGAGCTGCCCGATAACCGCCGGGTAGCGCCGATTTGGCGCCTCGGTGGATGGTGAATCGGAGGCCACCGCGCCGGTAACCGACGCTGGCCTGATCCTGACTTTCCGAGGGTGAGCCGCCAATTTCGATGCGATTCGGAGGCGTACTGAATTAATCTTCAGGAATGGCTCCCGGTTTTCCCGAGCCGCAGGCGGATCTGGAGAAGGCTCACACAGTACGGGGATTTGCCGCGGAAGCGCGCAGACGCGTCGAGGATCTGCCGATCCGGCATTATGTCGTTGTTGCGACGCCGATTGTCGGGGTAGCCGTCGCCTATTATCTCACGGCCAGGCTCGGGCTGCTGCAGGAGCTGGTCCGCGATCAGGTGACGCCGTACTGGCCGCCGACCGGGGTCGCCCTGGTGGCCTTGCTGGTGCTGGGGCTGCGCATCTGGCCGGGCATCGCACTCGGGGCGTTCGTCCTGAACGCCACCATCGGATCGTCCGTGATCGCCGCGACCTTCATCACCGTCGGCAACACCCTCGCGCCGATCTGCGCCTATCTGCTCTTGCGCCAGGTGGGCTTCCGTACCCAGATCGACCGGCGCCGAGATGCGGTCGCACTGGTCTTTCTCGGCGCCCTGGTCGGCATGTCGCTCAGCGCCACGATCGGGAGTGCCGCGTTGCTGCTGACCGACTCGATTCCGGCGGACGACTTCTGGTCGACCTGGTCGGTGTGGTGGGCCGGCGACGCGATGGGCGTTCTCGTGGTGACGCCTTTCCTCCTGGTGCTTCGGGCGAGCCTACGCATCCCGCGTGGCGTTCCGTGGCATCGCTGGGCCGAAGGAGCCTGCCTGTACGCCAGCACATTGGTGGTCTCCGTGCTGGTGATGAGCAGCTCGTACGAGTTGGCATTTCTCGTCTTCCCGTTCCTTATCTGGGCGGCATTGCGATTCCAGATGATCGGTGCGGCGCCGTGCGCGTTCATCGTGTCCACGGTCGCGGTCGTCGCGGCCGGGAACGAGACCGGCCCATTCGCCGGACACGGCCTGGTCGCCGATATGGCGACGCTTCAGGCATTCAACGGAACAACGGCGCTGACGGCGCTGGTGCTCGCGGCCATCATCGCCGAACGCAACGACGCGCACGAGCAGGTCAAGCAGGCCGCCGCTCAGCTCACCGCCGCGCTCGGAAGATTCGATCACAGTTGGACCATCGACATCCAGGTGCCGCCGCCGTCGGTGTCGGGGGCCGACGACAAGTCCTGAGCAGCCCGGAGTCGCAGCCGCCAGCGGCGACCGCCTTCGCTAGGTTGGGTGGTCGTGCACGACCATGGGCGGCTGCACGCACACCACCGGGAACCTGTGGCGGCGCAGCCGATCGGCCGCCAGCGTTCGATCGCGCTCGGAATCTTGTGTCTGTGCGCCCTGACCGCCGGCCTCGACATGACGATCGCCAACGTCGCGTTGCCGTCCATCGGACGCGCGCTCGATGCGCCGACGAACGAGCTGCAGTGGACGATCGACGCGTACAACATCGTGCTGACGGGGATGCTGGTCCTCGGTGGCGCGCTGGCCGACCGGTACGGGCGTCGGCTGGTGTTTCTCGCCAGCTTCACGCTCTTCGCGATCGCCTCTCTGGCCGCGGCGTTCAGCCCGTCGGCGGGTGCGCTGATCGCGTCCCGAGCCGTGATGGGGCTCGGCGTGGCCGGCGTGACCGCACCCGCGTTGGCCATCATCGCGACGATCTACCGCCCCGAGGAGCGAGGCCGCGCGATCGCGGCGTTCGTGGTGTTCGGCGCGACCGGGCTCGCCGTGGGACCGATCGCCGGCGGGCTGCTGCTCGATCACTTCTGGTGGGGCTCGGTGTTCCTGGTCAACGTCCCGATCGTCGTCGTCGGGGTGGTGCTCGGTGCCCGGACCATCCCGGAGTCGAAGGCGCCGGTTCCGGAGGGTGGGCTCCCACGCCTCGACGTCGTGGGCGCGGTGCTGTCCGTCGTCGGGTTGGGTGCGCTGCTCTTCGGGATCATCGAAGGACCCAGCCGGGGCTGGACCTCGCCGGCCGTACTCGCCGGTCTTGCCGTGGGTGTGGCTGCCCTCGCCGTCTTCGTCGTACGCGCCCTGCGGGTCGACGCGCCGCTGTTCGACGTCCGGATTCTCGCCCGCCCGGCGGTCGCGACCGGCGCGATGACGCTGCTCATCGCCTACATGCTGTTCACGTCGTTCCTGTTCCTGAACCCGCAGTACCTCCAGGACGTGCAGGGCGAGTCGATCGTCTCCGTCGGCCTGTTGCTCGTGCCGTTCGCGGTCGTCTTCGGGCTGTGCTCACTGCGGGCGCAACGGGTTCTCCAGCGGCTGGGTCCACAGGGCACGATCACGCTGGGTCTGAGCGTGACGGCCGTCGCCGTGGGCGGCTTCGCGGTCGCGCTCACCGAACCGTTGTGGCTCACGATCGCGGCGTCGTGCGTCCTCGGTGTCGGTTTGTCGATGCTGATCGCGCCACCTTCGACCGTGGTGATGAACAACCTGCCCGAGGCGAAGGCGGGGGACGGGTCCTCGCTCAACTTCGTGAGCCGCTTCGCGGGCGCGTCGATCGGGGTTGCCGTCATCGGCTCGGTCATGGCGTCGGCATACGTCCGGGACCTCGAGGACGCGACGCTCCCGTCGCTCAGCTCGGAGCAGCTCGACAAGTCCGAAGGATCCCTGCAGGGAGCGCTCGAGGTGGCCGGGACGCTGGACCCGTCAGCTGACAGCGCACTTTCCACGGCCGCAATGGACGCCTTCAACCGGGGCGCCGCGGTCGCGTACACGACGCTCGCCGTCGTCGCCGTGGTGGCCGCAGCGATCGCCTGGTTCGCACTCGGCCGGGCGAGCCGGCGGGCGGCCGCACCACCGCGCTGAGCCGCTGGGCGGCGAAACCGGCGAATTCGGCGTCGAGTCACGGCTTTGGATAAGGGCGATCTTGCACCAAGGCGATAAAGGCTATTTGCTTTCGGGGCGTCGCCGCGCGAGCGTTCTCACGCTGGCAAGCCGCCGTCTGAGCACGGAGTGTCACTGACGCACTACCTGCAGTACACAGTATCGGGAAACAGTTAGGATGCGCTGGTGATCCGAGGTATCAAGGGCGCCGTCCCAGCCCGTATCGAGCGCCTGAGACCGCGCTTTCCACACGTACCGCTCAATACCTGCCGATTATGTCCGATTGCTACCATTCTCACATGAGGCTATACACCGTCTACCCGGTCAAATATCTTTGACGGCGGGTTTCCGAATCGAGGTCAATGCTGGGGCCGATGACCTCCCGCAAGGTTTGGGGAACGATGTCGAAAAAGCCCTCCCGTCACGGACGGGACCGGCCGCAGCGAACCAGCGTGTTCGCCGTGTCCGGGTGGCCCCTGCGCCGCAAGGTCGCGCTTGCCCTCCTGATCCCGCTGATCCTGGCCGTGACGCTGGGTGCGCTGCGGGTCAACTCTGACCTGTCGGAGGCCGAGAACTCCTCGGCGAGCGCCAAGCAGGTGACCGTGCTGGGACCGGCTGTGGACTACGTGACCGCGGCGGAGCGCGCCATGGTGGCGGCCTACGAGACGGCTTCCACAGGCAGCCAGGCCGAACTCACAGCGGCCCTGGAGGATCTCAAGGCGGCGGCCAGGGATCTGGAGAGCACCCGGAACTCGGCGGACCTCACGCCCGAGCAGAACTATCAGGTCGACGTCCTGCTCGACCTGACCGAGGTGATGCGAGGACCCGAGGCGAGCACGCTCAGCCCTGGAGTCTGGACCGCTCAGCTGACCGTGCTCCAGTCCGCCGTGACACAGCTGATCTCGACCATCGCGGACGCCCAGCTCGAACCGCAGCCACGCCTGGAGCAGCTCACCCAGGCGCTCGCCGGTCGCTTCTCCCTCGCGATGCAGCAGTCGCTGGTCGCCACGGAGCTCGCGGGCGAGACCGGCGCGCTGCAACTGTTCGCCGAGCTCGGCGCCGAGGCCACCGCGATCGACCGGCTGGCGAGCGCCCTGGGCGACACCGAGCCGACGATCGCGGACCTGCGTACGGCGAACTTCGACCGGACGGAGACGGTCCGCACCGGCGGCGGCGAACTCAGTAGCGGCGACCTCGGTGGCGGCGACGCCTACAACGACTACGACAGCCTCATCTCGGGCTTCCTGGACGACATCGACCAGGCGCTGGACGAGTCCGCGAGCAGCGCCCGCACCAGCGCGCTGGTCAATGCCGCCATCACCTTGGGCGCGCTGCTGGCCGCCATCTTGCTAGCGCTGCTGGTCTCGCGGCTGCTGCTCGGGCCGATCCGGAGGGTCCGCGAAGGTGCTCTGGACGTGGCCAACGAACAGCTGCCCGAGGAGGTCGCCCGGATCCGAGCGGGTGGCGACCCGGGCCCGATCGAGCCGATCGACGTCACGACGCACGAGGAGATCGGCCAGATGGCGCGGGCAGTGGACGACCTGCACGAGCAGGCGGTGCTGCTGGCGTCGCGAGAGGCCAACCTCCGGTCGCAGGTCAGCGACATGTTCGTGACCCTGTCGCGGCGGCACAACTCCTTGATCAACCAGCAGCTCGACCTCATCGAGTCGCTCGAGAAGGACGAGGAGGACGATCGACGGCTGGCCAGCCTGTTCCGGCTGGACCACCTGGCCGCTCGGATGCGCCGGACCTCGGAGAGCCTGCTGGTGCTCGCCGACGCGCCGCCCACGCGGGCCACCGCGACTGACAAGCTGACCGTGACGGCCGCGCTGCAGGCGGCGACCGCCGCGGTGCAGGACTACCAGCGCGTCCAGATCGAGTCGGCCGAGGACGCACTCATCACCGACTCCGCCGCGGCCGACGTCGTCCACCTACTCACCGAGCTGGTCGACAACGCCTTGGCCTACTCCTCGCCGGCGACCACGGTCTCGCTCCGGTCGAGCCCGACGCCCGAAGGGGTGGCCATCGAGGTCGACGACGAGGGTCTCGGCATCTCCACCGAGTCCCTGGCGGAGCTCAACGATATTCTGCACGCCGGCGGCGAGGTCACGCCAGACACCGCTCGCCGGATGGGTCTGTTCGTGGTGAGCCGACTGGCCCAGCGAAACGGCATCTCGGTGTCGCTGCAGCGCAACTACCAGCGGGGTATCACTGCGAGGGTGGTCATTCCTGAGGCCGCCCTCGAACGGGGTATGCCCGACGATGCGCGCCAGCGACCTGCGGAGGTGCCCAGCGTGAATCACGCCCTGCCCGAGCAACGACATGCGTCGACCGCCCCTGACCTGCTCGGTCTGGGGACCGGGAGCGATGCGCCGAGCGGCCTCCCGTCACGGACGTCCGCGGCTGAGCCGCCGCCGTCCACGCCAGGGCCGGCGACGCCCGTGCCGACGGCCGGACAGGCAGCCACGCCAGACCTCCCCTGGTCAGGGGACGGCGAATCGGACACGCCGATCTTCCTGGCCATGCGGTCCGCCTGGCTCAGCACGGCCGGCGACGCTCCCTGGCTCTCGACCGAGGTCGACGTGGGCTGGGACCGGGCGGATCAGGTCGCCGAATCGCTCGTGGACACTCCCGTCAACGCCTCCGGACTTCCGGTCCGCCGGCCTGGCAACCGACTGGTTCCCGGCGGCGTCACCACGTCCACGATCTCGACCGCCCGGGACCCCGAGGCGATCCGCGCCCGACTCGCCGCGCATGCTGAAGGAGTGTCACGCGGCCGGCGGTCGGCTACCGCGACCTCTGACCAATCCCCGACGGAAGCGGGCTCCTCATGACCGAGTACCACGGCCGCGGCGCCGCCCAATCGACCGCCGAGCGCGACCTGGACTGGCTGGTCACGCGGTTCGTCGACGAGGTGCCGGACGCGGCCCACGCGATTCTGGTGTCATCCGACGGCCTCCTCATGGCCGCCAGCGCCAGCATTCCGGGCGAGCGGGGTGAGCAGCTCGCCGCGGTCTCGTCCGGCCTCGCCAGCCTCGCGGTCGGCGCGGCGCATCTGCTCGGCGGCGGCGGGGTGTTGCAGACCGTGGTGGAGATGGAGCAGGGCTACCTGATGCTGATGAGCGTCGGCGACGGCTCGAATCTCTCGGTGCTCACTCAGGCGTCCGCAGACATCGGTCAGGTCGGATACGAGATGGCACTGTTGGTCGACCGTGTCGGGAAGGCCGTGCAGGCCCAGCCACGTGGCACGGCAGCTGAGGGTGGGGTGTGAAGGTGACCGGTCGTGGCGCCTATTGACCCCGGCGAGATGGACCGTGAGGGGGAACACCTGGCACGATTCGTGCGCCCGTACACGTTGACTGCCGGTCGAACCAAGGCCACGGTCGATCTGCCCCTGGAGGCGACGCTGGTGCGCTTGGCGTTCAGCGACGACCTGGAGCTGTCCACAGGAGCCCGCCAAGTGCTCGAGACGTGCAACGGCCGCTCGGTGGCCGAGGTCGCGTCGTTGGTGTCGATCCCGATCGGAGTGGTTCGCGTGCTCCTGAGCGACTTGGTCGACCAGGACTTCGTCCAGGTGCAACAGACCCTCACCGAAACCTCTCCGGTCCACGATCGGATCGCACTCATCGAAAGGACACTCAGTGCACTCCGCACCTACTAGCGCCGAGCGCCGGGCTGCGTCGACGAAGATTGTCATCGCCGGTGGATTCGGTGTCGGCAAGACGACATTCGTGGGTGCGGTGTCGGAGATCATGCCGTTGCGGACCGAGGCCTTGATGACGACCGAGTCCGAAGGCGTCGACGACGTCGCGGCCGGCTCCGCCAAGACGACGACCACGGTGGCGATGGACTTCGGCCGGCTGACCCTGGCCGACGACCTGATCCTCTACCTGTTCGGGACGCCGGGCCAGCGGCGGTTCTGGTTCATGTGGGACGACCTGTGCCGTGGCGCGATCGGCGCCATCTTGCTGGTCGACACGGCCCGGCTCGAGGACTCCTTCTCGCCGCTGGACTACTTCGAGTCGAAGGGCGTGCCGTTCATCGTGGCGGTCAACGTCTTCGACGGCACCAAGCGCTACATGCTCGACGAGGTGGCGAGCGCCCTGGCGCTTCCGGCCGGCGTACCGGTCATCGAGATCGACGCCCGCGACCGGGAGTCGGCCAAGCAGGCCCTGATCCGCGTGACCGAGTACGCACTCCGGCGGCTCACCGAGTCCCTGTCGGCGAAGGGGTCCTGACGTGATCGGATTCGCAAGGCCGCGGCCGGGCAGGAGCTGGGTGTGGCTGCGGGTTGCCGTGGCCGTCGTCGTCGCCGGCGTGGTGGTGAGCTGTAGCTCCGACGAGGAGACCGGGGCCTCGACGGCTCCGGATCCGGTGTTCATCGAGGAGGGGGCGTTGACGGTGTGTACGAGCTATCCGTACCCACCGTTCGAGTTCGAGCAGGACGGCGAGGTGGTCGGCTTCGACATCGACCTGGCCAGCGAGGTCGCGAAGAGCCTCGGTCGGCGGCCGGTGATCGTCAACAAGGCCTTCCCCGCCATCACGTCCGGGCAGGTGCTCAACTCCGGCCAGTGCGACATGGCGGTCGCCGGCCTCACCATCAACGGCGAGCGAGCCCGCGTCCTCGACTTCTCCAGTCCCTATTTCGACGCCACCCAGGTGATGCTCGTACGGGAGGGTTCGGGCATCAGCTTGCTGAGCGACCTCGAAGACGGCGAGCGGATCGGAGTCCAGGAGGGCACGACGGGGGAGATCTACGTCACCGACCACGCCCCACGCGGCGTCGAGATCGTCCCCTTTGGTGACGCCGGAGAGGTCGATGCCGCACTCGACTCCGGCGAGGTCGACGCGGCCGTCTACGACAACACCGTCGTGCGCGACACCATCGAGAGCTTCCCGGAGTTCGAGAAGGCAGAGGTGTTCGACACTGGCGAGCAGTACGGCATGGCCGTGCGCAAAAACAGCAACGTCGACCTGCTCCGGATCATCAACGACGTGCTCGCCGACCTCCAGGCGGGCAACGGTTACAACGCGATCTATGAGAGGTGGATCGGCGAGGTTCCGGCTGGGCAGTGACGGCAGCTCAGGCCCGATCAGGTGCCGCGACCGGCTCGTCGGCTCGGACGCCGTTCGCCTCGGGCGGGATCCGTCGCTCGAGGGCGCGGGCCATCGCACAGATGCCGAGGCAGCCGACGATCATCACGCCGACGTAGACCGCGGCGAGGTCGTGGTCGAGCAGCAGCCCGGCGACGACCGGGCCGGCGATCGCGCCGCCTTGGAACGCCGCGGCGCTGATCGCGTTGTATCGCCCGCGCGTGTGGTCGGCGGCGAGGTCGTTGCTGATCGCCGGAATCGTCGGCTGCATCAGCGTCTCGCCGAACGCGAAGACTCCCATGAAGACGAGCATCCCGGCGGCCGCCACCAGGGTGCCCGGCACCAGCCCGGCCGCGCCGAGCAGCACCCATGACGACGCCCAGACGACGCCCATGAAGACCATCACCCGAGTACGCCGGCGCCCGCTGATGCGGGAGAGCACGAGGAACTGCAGGGCGACGATGACCGCCGTGTTGACCGCGAACGCGAAGCCGATCGTGCGTGGCGACACCTCGGCGACCTGCCGGGCGAACGCCGGAAAGCCGGCCTCGAACTGGCCGTAGCCGACGAACACGCCGACGAACGTGAGCGCGGTCAACCAGCGCACCGCGGGCTGTCGGAGGATCTCGCGGTAGGTGCCGCCGGTGGCGTCCTCCGGATGCTCGGCGCGGCCGTGCAGGTGCCGCAACGGGCCCAGCAACAGCGTCATCGGGATCAGGGCGCTCGCGGCGTCGGCGACGAAGATCGCGGTGAACGTCGAGGGATCGGACAGGTCGACGTAGAGACCGCCGAGGATGCCGCCGACGCCGATGCCCAGGTTGACCAGCGCGAAGTTGACGCCGAAGTACTTCTGCCGGAGGTCGCCCTTGGCCACCGCCGCGATCAGAGCGTTGAACGCGGGCCAGGAGATCCCGAAGTTGACGCCGATCAGGATCAGCGCCACGGCGGCCACGGCGGGGGACGTGGCGAACGCGAGCAGGACGTTGCCCAGCATCATCGAGGTCAGACCGCAGAGCAGGATCGCGCGGGCGCCGTAGCGGTCGGTCAGCGTGCCGCCGGGGCCGGTCGCCGCGAAGCCGGAGATCGCGATCAGGCCCATCAGGGCGCCGGAGAGCCCGAGGTCGAAGCCGCGCACCTCGTGCAGATAGATGATCGTGAAGGGCAGCGTGAGACCCCGTCCGAGTGTCTGGATCGCCACCGTCGACAGCAGCCAGCGGCCCTCGGTGGGCAACTCCGCCCAGAACGATCTCATCCCACTCATTGCGCCATCCTCTGCGATCGCACCGACAGTCCGCGAACGGATTTCCGACGCGGCTTCGTGCCAACGGCGACTAGGGTCCGGACATGGCATCGACCGAGGCTCGGGGCGCGAGCGTTGACGCTGGCGACGTCGTGATCACGACGTACGCCGAACGCCCTGAGCTGGTCCAGAACACCTTTGACATGCCCGACTCCTGGGCGTTCTTCATGAAGCACGACGAGATCGCGGCGACCTTCCTGCTGGGGGTGATCGACAGGTTCCCGCAGCTCAACGTCGTCGCCACTGCCGACGGCGTGCAGGTCGCCCGCGGGATGGCTGTGCCCTTCGCCTTGCACACCGAACGCCGCAAGGGTGAGTTGCCCGCCGCGGGCTGGGACCGGGTGCTGACCTGGGCGTTCCAAGATCTGGAAATTGGCACCGAGCCGGACACGGTGTCCGCCCTCGAGATCTCAGTCCACCCCGAGCACCTCGGGCAGGGCCTGTCGCACCGCATGCTCGCCGCGATGCGGGACGCGGCGGCCGCTGCCGGGTTTGCCGCACTGGTGGCACCGGTCCGGCCGAATGAGAAGCACAAGGACATCCGGCTGCCGATGGCTGAGTACGTCAAGCGCACTCGCGACGACGGCCTACCCGTGGACGCGTGGCTGCGTACTCACGTGCGGGCCGGCGCAGTCCTCCACTCGGTGGCGCCGACCTCGATGGTGATCACCGGCACGCTGGGGGAGTGGCGCAGCTGGACCGGCCTGCCGTTCGACCAGCCGGGCGAGGTGGAGGTCCCGGGCGCGCTCGTCCCAGTGCTGTGCGTACCCGAGCACGACTACGCGGTCTACGTTGAGCCGAACGTCTGGATGCGACACCGGCTCTGAGAATCGTCAGTCGCCGGTGAACCCGTCGGCGAGCTCGCGGAGGATGTCGAGATGCCCGTTGTGGCGGGCGGTCTCCTCGATCAGGTGCGTGATGATGTAGCGCAACGCGATCGGCCGGCCGGTGTCGTAGTCCGGATATGCCGCGTGGGTGTCCCAGTCGTTGGCGGCGACGATCTCGTCGGTGTGGGCGGCCTGCGCGGCGTAGTCGTCGAGCAGTTCGGCCAGCGGTTTGTCGAAGCCGAGCCGCATCTGCAGTTCGGAGTCGTCGTCCGAGCCTGGGAACGGGTTGGGCCGGCCGAGGAAGAGGACGTCGATCCAGAACCCCTCGGCCCAGCGGAGGTGACTGACCAGCCCGGCGACACTCATCGCCGGTGATCCGGGCAAGGGCGTCTTGACCGCGTCCGACTGAGACAGGCCCTTGCACTTGGCGTGCACGGTGAGGCGTACGTACTTCAGGAGCTGGGTGAGGGTGGTGCGCTCGTCGAACGCGTCCGGGAAGTCGGTCCGATCGCTCAGGTCGATGTCGCTCACGTCGAGCTCCGATCGGACTGTTCGAGCTGGACGAGGAGCTTCTTCAGCAGGCCGTCGAGCGTGCGACTCTCGGCGGCGGTGAGGGGGCTGATCAGGCGTTCCTCGTTCGCGACGTGGGTCTCGACCGCCCGGTCGGCCACGCGCCTGCCCTCGCGGGTCAGGCGGACGAGGGTGCCGCGGCGGTCGTGTGGGTCGGGGCGGCGTCCGATCAGCCCGGCCTCCTCCATGCGGTCGAGCCGCTTGGTCATGCCGCTCGAGGAGAGGAGCGTCGCCCGCATGAGTTGCGTCGGGTTGAGCTCGTACGGCGCACCGGCGCGACGCAGCGCGGCGAGGAGGTCGAACCAGCCCCGCTGCAGCCCATGTGTGCCGAGGCCGTCCGCGAGCATGTCACGAGACAAGTCGACGAGGCGGAACAGCCGACCGTAGAGGCCGAGGGCGGTGACGTCCAGGTCGGGGCGCTCGTGATGCCACTGCGCCAGGATCTCGTCCACGTGGTCCTGCGGATCGCTCACGCCGACACAGTGTATAGTGGTGGAAAGAAACTCGCCAGCGAGTATCTCGCTAGAGGAAGGAAGTTCGATGCGGTCGATCCCACGAACCATGCAGGCGGTCCGGCTCCACGGGCCAGGGGTCGCGGGACTCCGCTACGAGACGATCGACGTGCCGTCGCTCCCGCCGGGTGCGGCACTCGTCGAGGTGCATGCCGCCGCTCTCACGCGCGACGAGCTCGAGTGGCCGCTCGACCGGTTGCCCGCGATCACCTCGTACGAGCTCTCTGGTGTGGTCGCGGCCGTCGCCGACGACGTCGACAGCGTGTCGGTCGGCGCCGAGGTGTACGCGCTGACGCCGTTCGACCGCGACGGCGTGGCGGCCGAGTACGCCGTCGTCCCGGCGTCGGCGCTCGCACCGATGCCGGCGGTGATCGGGCATGTGGAGAGCGCGGCGATCCCGCTGCCCGCGCTCAGCGCCTGGCAGGGGCTCTTCACCCACGGCCGCCTCGAGGCCGGCGAGCGGGTGCTCATCCATGGTGCGGCCGGCGGCGTGGGCCAGTTCGCGACCCAGCTCGCCCGCGGGCGCGGCGCCCACGTGGTCGCGACCGCGTCGCCGTCGGCGTTCGAGGCGGCCCGCGGGTTCGGCGCCGACGAGGTGATCGACGGACGCGGACCCCTCGACGACGCGATCGGCTCGGTCGACCTCGTCTACGACACCGTTGGCGGTGAGCTCCTCGAGCGGGCGCCCGCATTGCTCGCGAAGCGCGACGGCCGTCTCGTCACGATCGCGGAGGAGCCGCCGGGGGAGGGGACGTTCTTCATCGTGGAGCCGAGCCGGGAGCAGCTCGTCGAGCTCGCCCGGATCGTCGACGCCGGCGAGCTTCGGGTCGCGATCGACTCGACCTTCCCGCTCGCCGACGCGGTGGCGGCCTTCGAGCGCAGTCTCGCCTCGGGCAAACGCGGCAAGGTCGTCTTTCGGGTCGCGGACGATTGACGCGGCATGTCGCGCGTGCGATGCTCCGGCCAAGGTCTCGCATGGTGGCGTGACTGCGCGCTCGTAGCGAGTGATCCACACTGGGGAGGGCATCGTGGCAATGCACGGATCCGAGACTTACTACATCGAGGGCGAGGGGTTCCTGGGTGAGGCCGGAGGAGGGCGGCAGCCTCGACTCGACACGTACGCCGCAGCCGCTGCGCCGCCGTTCCGGTTCTCCCGGATGGGGCCGAAGGGTACCGGTCGGCAGCCGACCGAGGCGACGTTGAAGCGACTCGGTGGCGCGATGAGCGTGGGCGGTGGGGGGTCGTCGCGGATCCCGGCCGGCTTTACGTACCTCGGCCAGTTCATCGACCACGACCTCACGTTCGACAAGACCGACGTGATGTTCGGCGACCACATCCCCCCGAGCGAGCTCCTGCAGGCACGCTCGCCGAGCCTCGATCTCGACTCGCTCTACGGTGCGGGTCCGCAGGATCCGCGGTCGGAGCGGTTCTACCAGGCCGACGGACTGCACCTCAAGATGGGACGGACGATCGCCACCCCGCCGGACCCCGCGATGGAGGACTTCGACCTTCCACGCGGCGCCGGCTCAACGACGGCTGAAAAGCGCAAGGCGATCATTCCCGATCCCAGGAACGACGAGAACCTGGCGGTCGCCCAGACGCACCTGGCGTTCATCCGCTTCCACAACCGGGTCGTCGACACGCTGCCGGCATCCGTTCCATCGGCGCTGCGGTTCGCGCGGGCGCGGGAGATCGTCACCAAGCACTACCAGTGGATGATCCGGACCGACTATCTGCCACGGATCTGCGTGGCGGCGGCCGTCAACGACGTCTTCCGCAACGGTCGCAAGGCGTTCGAGCCCGACGCGCTGCCCACAGACGTCCCCACGATGCCGGTGGAGTTCTCGGTGGCCGCCTTCCGGCTCGGGCACTCGATGATCCGCAAGGACTACGAATGGAACCGTCGCTTCGACACCGACTCGGGCATCCTCGGCAGCCTGGACCTGCTGTTCACGTTCTCCGCGACCAGCGGCAACCTCGGCGGGTCGGCCCGGCTGCCGAGCAACTGGATCGCCGACTTCCGCCGCCTGTACGACTTCGGCGAGGCCGACAAGCCGGGCCTCGTCGTACCGGCGCGGAAGTTCAACCGGGCGATGCGTATCGACACTCGTCTCGCGGAGCCGCTGCGGACGATTCCGGGGTTCGCCGCCGACCAGGACAACCTCGCGTTCCGCAACCTGACCCGGGCGAGGATGGTGAATCTCGCCACTGGACAGCAGATGGCCACGTTCCTGACGAGCAAGGGCGTGCAGGCGAAGAAGCTCACCAAGGCCCAGATCCGCGACGGCAACAACGGTGCGAGCCTGGAGGGGCTGACCCCGGCCCAGCGGGAGGCGTTTCTCAAGAACACGCCGCTGTGGTTCTACGTGCTGCGTGAGGCCGAGCTCAATGCCGGGCGGCTGAAGGGCGTCGGTGCTCGCATCGTCGCCGAGACGTTCCACCGCGCGATCGAGGGCAGCAAGACGTCGATCCTGACGGACCCGAGCTGGCGCCCCACGCTCGGACCCGACGACCAGTCGTTCCGGATGGTCGACCTGCTGCTGTTCGCCTTCGAGGGGAAGAAGACGCTGCTGGCGCCGCTCGGCTGACCCGGTCTACGAGGCGGTCCCAAGGTCGTCAGAGCGTCCGGCCGCGAGCCGGCTCCACTGCGCCGTGGGCCGTCCGTCCGTGCGGAACTGGTCGCCGGTGGTCCCGAACCGCTGCGGCCAGTCCGCCGGCGAGTCCTCCCAGGTCTCCTGCCGGCCGTAGACGGTCATGTCCAACAGCCCGTAGCTCGGCGCCATCACCTCGGTGCCGCGGCCGCCGTTCCAGTACGTCTCGAACACCCGGTCACCGTCGCGCAGGTAGCACACGATCATGCCGAACCAGCGTCCCGCGAGCAGGGCGTCGGCGGAGTCCGCGGCCGAGTACCACGGCACCTCCCAGCCCATGAAGTCGCGATAGCGCACGCTCTCGTCGTACGACCCTTCGCAGAACGTCGCGCACGTGACATCGCGGGAGTGCAGGTATGACAGCTCCCGGACCTGGCCGTTGAAGAACGTGCAGCCCTCGCACTGGTCGGGGGCCGCCTTGCCGGTGTGCCACATGTGGAAGTAGACGACCAGCTGCCCGCGGCCCTCGAACACGTCGACGAGAGAGACCGGGCCGCTTTCGCCGACCACCGTGACCGTGGGGTCGACCTCGACCCTCGGCAGTTGCCGACGTGCGGCCGCGATCGCGTCACCCTCCCGGGTGTGCGCCTTCTCCCGCACGAGCAGCTTGTCCAGCTCGGCCTGCCAGGTCGCCCGATCGACCACCTCTGGGGTGCCTGTGTTCGCCGACTTGTCCGTCATATCCGCCTCCATCGATCGAGACTCCAGAACCGATCCACGAAGACAGACCACGACCGGCGACAAAACTCATCGCCACAGGGGCGTCAGACTCCGATCTTGTGCCAGGGACCCCAGATCGCGAACGTCATGCCCCGGCTAGCCTGGATGTTGACGAACAGCGTGTGGCCGTCCGGCGAGAACGTCGACCCGGCGAACTCGTCGCCGAACCGAGGCAGGCCGGTCAGTTGGCTGACCAACCGGTTCAGCGCGATGTCCCAGAGCTGTCCGCCTCGGGACAGGCCACGGATGTAGTTGTCGATCGTGCTGTCCTCGCAGACCACCAGAGTCCCTCGCTCGCTGGTCGTGATGTTGTCCGGGAAGTCGAACCGGAGGTTCGCTTCGGCGGGATCGACCGGCGCTTGGAAGAGGATCTGCAGCTTCTTCGCGCGGGTGTGGTAGGCCCACACCTGGCCGTTGCCGCGGCCGAAGCCGTTGGCGTTGTCGTCGTCGGTGTCGTCCTCGGCGGGGCCGCCGCCCTGGGTCGAGGTGAAGTAGACGACGTTGTCGTCGTAGACCTGCCCCTCGAGCCGCGAGAACAGCGCCGCGCCTTGCGCCCGACCCTGATCACCGACGGCGACGAGTGCCGCATCGTTGGTCGTGGGCGCCGGCTGACCCGGCGTGAACGGGAAGGTCGGGTTGGGATTCTCGATGTCGACCCACTCGACGTCGAACGTCGCGCGCTGCCGCTGCCGCGCCTCGAGATGGATGTTCGGCTCGCCCTTGACGGCGAGCATCTGCAGCCGGCCTTCGTTGTCCAGCTTCCCGGTCTGCATCGGGTTCGTCTTGGGAATGTAGCGATAGAAGCCCGACGGGAACTCGAAGTTGTCCTCGGTCAGGTAGAGGATGCCGTCCTTCGGGTCGAACGACACGGCCTCGTGCGCGAAGCGTCCGGCCTGGGTGATCGGCTCCCGGTCGCTCTGGCCGTCGGCCGGCACCTCGAAGATGTAGCCGTGCGACTTCTGCAGCCCGACGTTGGAGGCGCCGGTGAAGTCCGGCCCGACGTCGGGGCCGTTGATCGTCTCCTCGCAGGTGATCCACGATCCCCACGGCATCACGCCGCCACTGCAGTTGAACATCGTGCCGTTGAGGCTGGTGAAGCCGCCGACGACCTCACCGAACTTCGTCACTTCGACGGTCGTCGTGCCGGCACCGGCGTTCGCGTCGTAGGGCGTGCCCGGCCCGAACGCCGGTGTGTTGGGGTTGTTGGTGATCTCGTGGTTGCGTACGAGCACGACGTTGCCGTTGGGGCCGGGGAAGGCGCCCATGCCGTCGTGGCGACCCGGCAGTGCCGTGCCGTCGTCGAGTGTCACCGGGAACTCGGTGTCGTCGAAGGACCGGTACTTGAAGTCCTTGGGCAGGTGCAGCCGCACCATGCCGTCCCGCTCGTCCGGGATCGCGCGCAGCGCCCGGTGCGGGGCGTTGCGAGCCTCGGCTGACGCCGGTGAGCCCAGCAGGCCTTGGAACGGACCGCCGGCGAGGGCAGCCATCGCGGCTGCGCTGCCCTTGAGCATCGTGCGACGTTCGACTGTCATTTCCCGAACTCCTTGCTCCCCGAGCGACGTCAACCGCCAACGCTAGTCCGACACTCGCGATTCGTCAGCCCAACCCGGGGCACGCCACACGGAGTACGCATATACCGCATCTGTGGTGCTTGCTCATGTGGTGGGTCACGGGTGAGGCTAATGGGGCGGCCGCACAGCCCAGGGAGACGTGATGTACGACTACGACCTCGTGGTCCTCGGGTCCGGACCGGGCGGTCAGAAGGCCGCGATCGCCGGAGCGAAGCTCGGCAAGCGGGTCGCGGTCGTCGAGCGCGGATCGATGCTTGGCGGTGTCTGCGTCAACACCGGAACGATCCCGTCGAAGACGTTGCGCGAGGCCGTCGTCTACCTCACCGGTCTGGCGCTGCGGGACGTGTACGGCGAGAGCTACCGAGTGAAGTCGGACATCACGATCGCGGACCTGATGGGCCGCACCCAGCATGTGGTCGGCCGCGAGGTCCAAGTCATACGGGCGCAGCTGCTGCGCAACCACATCGACCTGTTGCAGGGCACCGGCAGCTTCGTCGACCCGCACGCGGTCCGGGTCTCCGGGGCCGAACACGGGGACCAGAGCACCGTCGACGCGGAGAAGATCGTCGTCGCGACCGGCACTCGGCCAGTGCGCCCGGCGTCGGTCGAGTTCGACGACCGCTACGTGGTCGACTCCGACGGCATGCTCCATCTCGAGCGGGTGCCGGGCTCGATGGTCGTGGTCGGCGCCGGAGTCATCGGGATCGAGTACGCGTCGATGTTCGCCGCCCTCGGCACCCGCGTGACGGTCGTGGAGAAGCGCGACCGGATGCTCGACTTCTGCGATCCGGAGGTCGTCGAGTCGTTGAAGTTCCACCTTCGGGACCGTGCGGTCACCTTCCGCTTCGGCGAGGAGGTCGAGCGCGTCCAGGTCTCCGAGCGGGGCACGGTGACCAGCCTCGCCAGTGGCAAGCGCATCCCCGCGGAGACCGTGATGTACTCCGCCGGACGGCAGGGCGTCACCGACGATCTCCACCTCGACGCGGCGGGACTGGAAGCGGACGCGCGCGGCCGGATCAAGGTCGACGAGCACTACCGGACCGCCGTCGAGCACATCTACGCGGTCGGCGACGTGATCGGCTTCCCCGCCCTGGCGGCGAACAGCATGGAACAGGGTCGGCTGGCGACCTACCACGCCTTCGGCGAACCGGCCCGCCGGTTGATCGGGCTGCAGCCGATCGGCATCTACACCATCCCGGAGGTGTCCTACTGCGGCGCCACGGAGGAGGAGCTGACTCGGTCGTCGGTCCCGTACGAGGTCGGGATCTCGCGCTACCGTGAGCTGGCTCGCGGACAGATCATCGGCGACACGTACGGCATGCTCAAGCTGCTGGTCTCGACCGAGGACCGCAGTCTGCTCGGGGTGCACGTCTTCGGCAGCAACGCCACCGACCTGGTGCACATCGGCCAGGCGATCATGGGCTGTGGGGGCACCGTCGACTATCTGGTCGACGCTGTGCTGAACAATCCGACCCTGTCCGAGGCCTACAAGGTCGCCGCGCTCGACGCCACCAACAAGATCCGCATCCTCGAGGCGTTCGGCGACCAGCCCGGCGAGTTGGAGGTCGTCAGGCGCCGGCCAGGTCGTCGACCGCCTGGCCGAACAGCCGGGTGTGGAGGGCCACGTCCTCCGCGCTCGTCCCGGGGCACATCAACGCCATGTTGTGGAACGGCGTGATGAGAACGCCGCGGTTGACGAGGTAGAGGTGGAGGTACTCGTCGAGCGCATCGTCCGCGGCGGCTGCCGAGTCGCTTCCGGTGCGAGGAGCGGGCGAGGCGTAGCGATACTCCGAGCGGGCCCCGAGCTGGCTGACCGACCACGGCACACCGGTCCGCTCGATGACCTGCAGTACGCCGTCCGTGAAGTCGGTGGCCAACGCGATCATGCGGTCGAAGGCGACGTCGGTGAGCACGTGCTCGAGCGTGGCTCGCATCGCCGCCACCGACAACGCGTTGCCGGCCAGGGTTCCGCCGACGCCGCCGACGTCGATGAGGTCCGCCTCCGGGTGCGCCTCGACCTGGCGGGCGATGTCGGCGCTGATGCCGTACGCCCCGCTCGGAATGCCGCCGCCGATGCTCTTGCCGATCACGAAGATGTCGGGCTCGAGCCGATCTCGCTGGGTGACGCCGCCGGGGCCGGCCGAGAAGGTGTGCGTCTCGTCGATCATGAGGAGCGCGCCGTGGCGGGTCGCGAGCTCCCGCAGCCCCTCGAGGAATCCCGGCTCCGGCAGCACGATCCCGATGTTCGTGAGCGCCGGCTCGGCGAGCACGGCCGCCACGTCGCCGTGCGCAAGCTGGGCCTCGACGCCGGCGAGGTCGTTGAACTCCGCGACCCGGGTCGTCGCCGAGATCGGCACCGGCGCACCGACGAGCCCAGACCGGGCGAGCGCTTCGCCGTCCGGCCCTGGCACGGCGAATGCCTCGTCGACCGAGCCGTGGTAGCAATAGGCGAAGGTGAGGATCTTCGAGCGGCCGGTCGCCAGGCGCGCGAGGCGGATCGCCCATCGGTTCGCGTCCGTGGCGGTGAGGGTGAACGACCACAGCGGGAGTCCGAACCGGCGGCCGAGCTCGGCACCGACCCACTCGGCATCGGCGGTCGGCAGCATCGTGGTGATGCCGCCTTGCGACTCGATCCGCTCTCGTACGGCCGCCACCGTCACCGCGGGGGAGTGGCCGGCCATCGCGCCGGTGTCGCCGAGGGCGAAGTCCACGTACTCGTGTCCGTCCACGTCGGTGACCCGGTTGCCTCTCGCGTGCTGCATGTAGAGCGGGAAGCCGCCGCTCCACATGCCCATCCATGTCATCGGCACGCGTCCGAACAGGTGCTCGGCCGCGCCGTACAGACGCTTCGACTTGGGGTGGTCGGCGGCGTAGGTGGACCGCTCGCGTTCGATGAGCGCGGCCAGGCGCTCCCGGTCGATGCTTGCCATGCCAGGACTCTCGGCTGCGCTTTCGACCACGTCAACCTGTGGCGCACCTGCTCGGTCACGCTTCCGCCTCGTCGTCACCAACCGTGAGCGCACGTGATTGCTAGCGTGCCGGTGTGGCCGTGCCCGAACTCTTCGACGACATCGGTGTGACGGGTACGGCGTTCGCGGCTCCGATAGCCGACGGCGAAGGGATCGGCTCGAGCGAACATGACCTGGTCACGCCAGCGTCGGTGCTGAAGATCCAGGTCGCGCTGACCGTCGAGAACGCAATGGCGGACGGATCGGTCGACGGGACGGAGATCCGGACGCTGCACTGCGCAACCCGAACGCCGGGTCCGGTGGGTATCTCGTTGCTCCACGACGACGTACGGATGTCGGTACGGGACCTGGTTCCGCTGATGCTGACGATCAGCGACAATGTCGCGACCGACGAACTCCGCTCGATCGTCGGTGTCGAGCAGGTCAATCGGACGACCGAGCGGCTGGGACTGCGTCAGACGCGGGTCACCAGTGATCTGCGAAAGCATGCTGGACGACATGGCGGTCGAGGCCGGCTTCGCGGACTACCCGGCCATGGTCCGGCACGACCCCGCTCGAGGCGGCTCGCCGTCGGAGCAGGTGGTGCGCAGGCGGCTCGCCGCCACCGCGGCGCTAGATCCTGAGCGCGGATCCCGCACAACAGCGTTCGAGATGGTCTCGTTCTTGCAGACGATCTGGTGGGACGAGGCCGGGCCAGCGGCAGCCTGCGCGGCCGTGCGGCGTTACATGGGCCAGCAGCTGACGCGACACCGGATCGCGTCCGGTTTCGGTCACGACGTTTCCGTGGCGGCCAAGAGCGGCGGACTCATGGGTGTGGTTCGCAACGAGGCCGGTGTGGTCACATTCCCCGACGATAGGCATACGCCGTCGCCGTCTTCACCCGGAGAGATCCGCGCGCCGGCGTCGACCCAGCGGCTATCGACGCCGGTATCGGTAGCGTGGCGCATGCACTCGTCACCCAGCTAAGGACGGCGGAGTAGGCAGCGCAGCCGGAACGGAGCGATCCCAGTGCTCGATGAGCAGGTCGCCGAAGTCATCGCGGCCGAACGGGAGTCACTCAGTCCCGAATGCCGAGCCGACGCCATGCGGCTCGGCCGCCTGCTCGCTCCGGACTTCCACGAGTACGGAGCCTCCGGCGGCGAGTTCGGCTACGAGGGGACGGCGGATCAGGTCGCTGCCGAGACCGACCCGGACGGCGAGCCGATCCAGGTCGAGAACCTGCGCGGTTGGCGCCTGGTGGACGGGCTCGTCATGGTCAAGTACACCTCCGAACACCAGGGACGGAGGGCGAACCGTACGTCGTTGTGGCGGCGAGTCGAGCCCGGCGTCTGGCAGATGTTCCACCATCAGGGGACGTTGACGACCACCGCGGCGAAGCGGGACCAAAGGCTCTGCCGCCCTCGCGGCTGCGTTCGGGACGATTCGACCGGGAGCATCGAACCCCGCGGGCCGAGACGGCGGGAGGATGTCGCGTGACGGAGCAAGCGTCGACGCCCCTCGACGGGAAGTCCACGGGCGACCGACGGCTGGCGATCCTGCTGGCGATGGCGATGTTCGTCCTCGTCGTCGACACGTCGCTGATGAACGTGTCGATCTCCGCGGTCGTACGGGATCTCGACACCACGGTCAGCGGGGTGCAGTCCGCGATCGCCCTCGAGGCGCTGGTGTCCGCCGCGTTCATCCTCATCGGGAGCAAGGTCGGCGATCTGTTCGGCCGCAAGCGGACCTACGTGCTGGGCCTGCTCGGCTACGCGGTCGGCGCGATCGCGATGACACTCGCGCAGGGGCTGACCGCGATCATCGTCTTCTGGGCGATCGTCGGTGGGCTCGGCGCCGCACTGTTGCTGCCGGCGATGCAGTCGCTGATCCACGGCAACTTCGAGGGCGCGGCGCAGAAGCAGGCGTACGCCCTCGTGGGAGCCTCGGCCGCGATCGCGGCTGCCGTCGGGCCGCTGCTCGGCGGCTTCATCACGACGTACCTGTCGTGGCGGATCGGCTTCCTGCTCGAAGCCGTGATCATCGCGGTGGTCCTGTCCGGCATCAAGCTCGTCCGCGACGCGCCGTACACCGGACCGCGGGACGTCGACCTGGTCGGATCGGCGCTGTCGGTCGTGGGCATGGGCGGCGTGGTGCTGGGCATCCTCGTCTGGCAGGAGGGTGGCGAGTACGTCGGGTTGCTGATCGCCTGTGGAGCGGTGGCCCTCGCCCTCCTGGCGTACTGGCTCGTCCGGCGGCATCGGCGCGGGAAGGCCACGCTGATCGATCCCGAGCTGTTCCGGGTCACGACCTTCACCCACGGGATCTCGAACCAGATGCTTCAGCAGATCGCCTTGGGCGGCTTGATGATCACGCTGCCGATCTATCTGCAGATGGTGCTGGAGTACGACGCCTTGGAGTCCGGGCTGTCGATCGCGCCGCTGTCGCTCAGCATGTTCGGCGTGGCGATCCTCGCCGGCAAGCGATCCGGATCGCGGCGACCCAGCAACGTGATCCTGACCGGATTCGTGCTGCTCGCGGTCGGCATCCTGCTGCTGCTGCCGATCGTGCCGCGGGCCGAGTCCGGGTGGGCGCTCGTCGTTCCGCTGGTCATCGCCGGCGCGGGGCTCGGCCTCATCGTGTCCCAGCTGAACAACTACACGCTGGCCCCGATCTCGGAGGAGCGAGTCAGCGAGGCGGCCGGTGTCAACTCCGCTGCCGGCTCGTTCGGGCTCTCGTTCGGGCTGGCCTTCGGCGGCGCGATCATGCTGGCGACCCTGTCGGCCACGTTCACGACTCTGGCGGACGACAGCGACGTCCTCCCGGCAGCCGACAAGGAGCGCGTTGCCCAGGCGCTTGAGGACGACGCCGAGGTGATGAGCAACACCCAGCTCGAGGAGTTGCTCGCCGACGAGCCCGAAGACGTGCAGCAGGAGATCCTCGACATCAACACCGACGCCCGGCCGATCGCGTTGCAGGTGGCACTGCTCATCCCGGTCGGTGCGGCACTCATCGGCCTCGCCAACTCCTGGCGGATGCGACGGCTGCCGGATCCGCAGTCGTCGGGCTCGGGTGAGCCGACGGCGCTGGGTTGACCCGGCCGGTCAGGCGAGGCGGCTGTCGGGTTCGTTCGCTCGCCGGGCCGGCTGCTCCTGTCGGGACCGACGGCCGCGGGCCACCTCGGTCGCCAGCGCATCGAGCGGCTGGGTGAACGCGCCGAGCGGGTCGGCGAGCCGAGCCAGCCAGGCCTGAGCGGCGTCCAGCCCGGCCTCGTCCAGGGCATAGAACCGGCGAGTTCCCGCGGCGCGCGCGGTGACGAGACCGGCGTCGCGGAGCACCTTGAGATGCTGCGAGACGGCCGGCTGCGAGATCGGCGTCTGAGCCTGGAGGGCCGCGACGATCTCGCCGGCCGGCTGTTCGCCGCCGGCTAGCAGCTCCAGGATGGCCCGGCGAACCGGATCGCCGAGGGCCTCGAAGACCCGGCTCATTCAGTCTCCTGGCGCCGCCTCGGGCGGGGTGGTGTAGAACGCCACGGTGCGAGCAGCGGCCTCGTGTGCCGGGCCGGCCTGGTCGCCGTCCGCGACGGCGGCCTCGGCCCATCCCGCGGCAGCGGCCCGGACGAACGCGACTCCCTCGGGGGAGACCGGGAACGTGTTCGCCAGCTCCGGATCGACCAGGGCCGCAGTCTCGATGTGGAGGCCCAGTCCCATCAGCCCGAGATCCCAGCCGACTCCGACCGCGCCCGGTCCGAACTGTCCCCACAGCTCAGGATCGACGTGGGCCTCGTGGGCGAGCTCGAGACGAGTGCCGTCGCCGTCCGGTGTGAGGGTCACCTCGAGCCAGGACACCATTCCGCCGTACTCCCATGTCACGGCGAACGAGTCCGGCTCCTTGCAGCGCTCGACGAGACCGCCGGCGTTGCCCTCGAGCTGGTAGCGGCCCGACTCGCGCAGGTCTCCGCTGATCGGCAGGAACCACCGCGGGATCCGCTCGGAATTGGTCACCGCGTCCCAGAGGTCGGCTTGGTCGGTCGGGTACGTACGGCGTGCGACGGCGATCCTGGTCGGCGCGCCGTCGCGGGAGCCGGTACGGACCTCCCGGGTGGCGAGGCCGGCCGTCGCGACGGGATCCATGGGCATGTCGATTCCTATCTATAAGCGGAGACTTATATTTAATCTAGCGGGTCGCCAGGGATCCGGCAACCGGCTCTCCAGGTCAAGATCGAGCGCTCGACGGTGCCATCCGGTGCTCGATCGTGACTGGTCACGGTCCGAAATCACCCTTGTCGGGCGAGGATTCGCCGCGGACGAGGCACTGAGGATCGAGGGGACCGTTCGTCGCTTCACGAGTTCGCTACCTCGTACGGGGAGGGACCGCATGGCCGAGGGCTTCCGACATCGGGCCGAGTCACCGCCGGGGGAGTCCAGTGGCGAGAGCAAGTCGACCCGGATGATCACCGTCGCGATGGTGCTGGCGGTGTCGATGTCGTTCATCGACCAGACCATCGTCGCGATCGCGTCGCCGGAGATTCAAGACGAACTGGACCTGACGGCGACGCAGGGGCAGTGGGTCATCAACGCCTACCTCGTCGCCCTCGCGGCCTGCTTCGCCCTCGGCGGGCGGGTCGCCGACGTCTGGGGCCGCCGGCGGATGGTTATGGTCGGTGTCGCCGGCTTCGCCATCTGCTCCGCGCTGTGTGGTGCGACCCCGACCGGCGGTGCTGCCGAGACGTGGATGATCTCGGCGCGGGCCGGTCAGGGTGTGTTCGCCGCGCTGCTGCTGCCCGCAGCCATCGCCATCGTCTACACCTCGTCGCCCCTCGAGCGCCGCGGCCGGGCGATGGCGATGTTCTTCGGCATCACCGGCGCCTTCACCGCGGTCGGGCCGATCCTGGGCGACTACCTGCTCGAGTGGTCCTGGCGCGCGATCTTCTACATCAACCTGCCGGTCGCGGTAGCCGCCATCATCTGCACGGCCGTCGCGAAGTTCGAGGACCAGCGTCAGCAGCAGCGGATCGACTGGTTCGGGGCCGTCCTCGTGGCCGCTGGCATGGCGCTCAGCGTGATCGGGTTCACCCAGTCTGCCGTGTGGGGCTGGGAGGATCTCCGGACCTGGGCATGCCTGGCCGTCGGCGCGGCACTGCTGGTCGCCTTCGTCATCTTCGAGCGGCGTACCGAAGTGCCCTTGATCAAGCTGCAGATCTTCGGGTCGAAGGCCTTTCGCATCGACTCGGCCGTGCTGTTCCTCGCGATGATCGGGTTCGTACCGGTGTCGTACTTCATCAGCATCTACGCCAGCGTCTCGCTCGGTCTGGATGCCAGCGGCACGACCACCCTGCTGCTCTACTTCTTCCTCGGTCTCCTCATCGCCGCTCAGCTCGGCGGCCGCATCTATGACGCGCGTGGGGCGAAGCTGACCGTCATGCTCGGGTGTCTGGTCGGCGCCGCCGGATTCGTGTGGTGGGCGACCGAGGTGACGAACCTGGACGGTGGCCGGCAGCACTACCCGCTGCTGCTGGCCGGGGCCGGCATCGGCTTCCTGCTGGGGCCGGTGAGCACCGATGCCGTCGGCCGTGCTGAGGACGCGTCCTACGGCGAGGTGACGGGCATCAACCAGACGGTCCGCAACTACGGCTCCTCGCTCGGGTTCGCCGTGCTCGGCACCGTGCTCACGCATGTGTTCGTCTCCAAGTTCACGTCGTCCCTGGAGGATCTCGGGGTGCCGAACGACCGGGCGGAGTCGGCCGCCCACACCGCCGCTACCGGCAACAGCGAAAGCACCGGCGACATCCCGTCGTCGATCCGCACGGGGGTCGAGCATGCGGTGACTCGCGACTTCGCGGAGGCCATGCAAGTGGTCGTCTACGGCATGGCGATCGCGCTCTTCCTCGCGTTCCTCGTCGCGCTGCTGCATCCCGGCGACCGGATCGTCCAGGAGCCCGAGGCCGAGCTCGAATCCGCCGGGCCGGAGCCGGCCGGTCAGGCGGACTGATTCGGCCCGCCGGAACGGCGACGTCGCCCACCAGCCTCACCCGCGTTGGGTGAGGCTCGTGAGACGCAGGTGGCGCGAGACTCCAGTTAGGCGAGGAGAGCAACATGATCAGGCGCATCGAGGACATGCCGGCCGGAACCGTGGGTCTCGAGGCGGTGGGCACGGTCACCGCCGACGACTACGAACGGGTGCTGATTCCCGCGCTCGACGACGCACTCGAACGCAAGAACGTACGGCTGCTCTATCTCCTCGGCCCGCAGTTCGAGTCGTACTCGGCGAGTGCCATGTGGTCGGACACCAAGCTCGGGCTGCGCCACTTGCGGAGCTGGAAGAAGGTGGCCATCGTCTCGGACGAGGAGTGGCTGGAGAAGGCGGTCAAGGCGCTCGGCTGGATGCTGCCGGGCGAGATCAAGGCCTTCGAAGTCGACGAGTTCGACGAGGCGAAGGCGTGGGTGTCGTAACGGTCGCGGTCACCCCTCGGGGATCGCGGCCCGTCGGATCGGCGCGACCGTAGAGGCCGGGTCGTTGGTGAGGAAGTCGAGCACCAAGGACGTGACCAGCTGCGGCTTCTCCTGGGTGAGGAAGTGCGAGGTGCCCGGCACCACCGCGAGCTCGACGTCGGGGATGGCGTCGTACATCTCCACCGAGTGCGTCAAGGTGATGATGTCGTCGTCGGCGTAGACCAGCAGCGTCCGCGCGGTCACCGCGGCCAGCTCGGAGGCGTCGAGGTGAGGCTCCCTGGCGGCCATCTCACCGACCTTGGTCGCCACGGCGGGGAAGTGATCGATGCCGTCGGGCGAGACCTCGCCGTAAGCCGGGCCGAGGAATTCGACGATCTGGTCGACGTTCCATTCCGCGTCCGGCATGGCCTCGCCGCTCTTGTTGAAGCCGGAGCTGATCAGCACGAGCCGCTTGACCAAGTCGGGCCGCTGCATCGCGACGAGCAGTCCGACGAAGCCGCCGACGCTGTGCCCCACATAGTCCGCCGGCTCACCGATGACCGTGTCGAGGAAGGCGATCGTGTCGTCGGCCAGCACCTGGAGCCCGATCGGACCCTCGACGTCAGGCGTATGTCCGTGCGCCCGCAGATCGGGGGTGTAGACATGGAACCGCTCGGCCAGTGCACCGACGTTCGGCTCCCACCAGCGCGCGTCGACCATGCCGCCGTGCACCAACAGCAGCGGGTCGCCCTCGCCGTGCTCGTCGTACCACGTCTTCACAGCGCCCAGCTCGGCGTACTTGCCCATCCTCGGCCCCTCTCCGTCGATGCGTGTCCGACCCATCGACCCGGCAGGTCGGAGATCCCGGCAGTACGACTGCGGGAGCCACACCCTAGTCGGCCGTGGGAACCCCTCGGCACCTGCGGGTATGGGAGGGAGGCCGTACCGGGACGGATGCGGTCGTGACCGGTAGCCTGTGCAGGTCAGCAAGGACATCTTGGACGATCATCGCGCCCCAGGTGGGCGAATCCGCATTCGAGGAGGCTAGGGCGTGGCCGACGATCCGGACGTCGAGCTCTCGGACCGCGTCTGGACGATTCCCAACCTGCTCAGCGTGCTGCGGCTGTGCGGCATCCCGCTGTTTCTGTACTTCGTGCTCGGACCCGAGTCCGACGGACTCGCCCTCGCCGTGCTGGCGGTCTCCGGTCTCACCGACTATCTCGACGGCAAGCTGGCCCGCCGATTCAACCAGGCCTCCCGGCTCGGACAGATCCTCGATCCGGTCGCCGACCGGCTCTACATCCTGGCCGTGGTCGTGGCCTTCGCGATCCGCGACATCATCCCGGTCTGGCTGGCGGTCGCCCTGCCGTTGCGCGACGTACTCCTGATCGCGTTGGTGCCGCTGCTGCGCACGCGGGGATACAGCGCCCTGCCGGTCCACTTCCTCGGCAAGGCCGCGACGTTCTGTCTGCTGTACGCCTTCCCGTTGCTGCTACTCGGCGACGGCACCGGCGCGGTCGCCGACCTGGCCTTCGTCTTCGGCTGGGCGTTCGCGATCTGGGGGACCGCGTTGTACTGGTGGGCCGGACTGTTGTACGCCTGGCAGGTACGCATCCTGTTGGCCACGACACCGAGATCCGATCGCGAGGAGGTGGCGTCGTGATCGCTCGACCTCCCTTCGGCAGACGGCCGGCCGATCGTCACACGCCTTCGTCGTGGGACCTTCTGGAGCAGGTGTCGGCGACGTCTCTCGACGAGGACTACGGCAAGGTCGCGGCCCGGCGTGGCGATCGCGGCGTCGGCCCGCGACGAAGGCCGCAGGTGTTCGCCGCCGTGGCTCTCGTGGCCCTCGGCCTGCTGATCACGATCACCGCCTTGCAGACCCGGTCGGCCGGCCCGGTGGATGCCCAGGAGCGGTCCACCCTCGTACGCCAGATCCACGACCGCGAGGCCGACATCAGCCGGATCGCGAGCCGCAGCGATCAGTTGGAGTCGGAGGTCGAGGGTCTGCAAGGGACGGCTGAGCAGATCGGCAGCCGCGGCGAGGAGCTGCTGGACTCGCTCGACGACGCGCGGCTGATGTCCGGGGCCGTCGCGGTCGAGGGGCCCGGCGTCCGCATCGTCGCCGACAACGAGTCGGGTGGCAGCACGAGCTCCGGCGGCACGATCCTCGACCTCGACCTTCAGGTGCTGGTCAACGGACTTTGGCAGGCCGGCGCCGAGGCGGTCTCGATCAACGGCAACCGACTCGGGTCGCTGTCGGCGATCCGTACCGCCGGCCGCGCGATCACGGTCAACTACAACTCGCTGACGCCACCGTACGTTGTCACGGCCATCGGCGACCCTGACACACTTGAGGCGACGTTCGCCGACACCCCGGGGGGCCAGGCATGGTTCGACTTGGAGACCAACTACGGGATCCAGTTCGAGATGGACACCGTCGACGAGCTCACACTTCCAGCCGTGCCAGAAGAGCGGCTCGAAGCGCAGTACGCCAAGCGGCAAGGTGAGCTGCCATGATCGCGATCCTCGGCCTCGTCATCGGCCTGGCCGCCGGGCTCGTCATCGAGCCCGAAGTCCCGGACTCGATGGAGCCCTACCTGCCGATCGCCGTCGTCGCCGCGCTGGACGCGACGTTCGGAGCCCTGCGGGCATATCTGGACGACATCTTCGACGACAAGGTCTTCGTCGTGTCGTTCCTGTCCAACGTCATCATCGCCGCGCTGATCGTCTATCTCGGTGACAAGCTCGGCGTCGGCAGCCAGCTCTCGACCGGCGTGGTCGTCGTGCTGGGCATCCGGATCTTCTCCAACGTCGCCGCGATCCGAAGGCACATCTTCCATGCCTGAGTCGCGCAAGCCCACCCCGGACGCCGTCGAGACCGAACCGACGGAGGTCGAACCGACGGAGGTCGAACCGACGGAGGTCGAGGCGACGGAGCCCGAGGCGACCGAGGTCGAGTCCACCGCTGCCGAGCCCGCGGCATCCAAGTCCATGGGGTCTGAGTCCATGGAGTCGGACGTCGCAGAACCGGAGACCGCAGAGCCAGAGACCGCAGAGCCAGAGACGGCTCCTACGACGGAGTCCGAGGTCGACGAGATCGACGAGGTCGAGATCGCGAAGCCGGAGACTGACGCCGCCGAGCCGGACGTCGCAGAGCCGGCCGCGGAGCTGGAGACTGACGCCGACGAGCCGGAGCCCGCCGTGGCGCAGCGCACGGAGCCCGAGACCGCGGACTCCGAGTCCGGCCGGACCGATCCCACCAAGGCCCCCGACGGCCTCCGCAAGCTGGTGCAGATCGTCCGCAAACCGCCGGGCCGGGGCCAGATCCTGGTGGCGGTCCTGCTCGCCGTCCTGGCCTTCGGTGCCGTCGTGCAGGGCCGTACCGTCTCCGGCTCGGGCGACTACGCGGGAGCCCGGCGCGGTGACCTGATCCAGCTTCTCGACTCCCTCGACGCCGCTCGCGATCGTGCCGAGTCGCAGCTTCGCGAGCTGCAGAACACCAAGCGGGAGCTCGAGAACGACAGCACCAGCACCCAGGCCGCACTCCGCGAGGCCCGCGAGGAGGCCAGTACGCTCGCGATCCTGTCCGGCACGGTCGGCGCGACCGGCCCGGGCATCGTGATCCGGATCGACGATCCGGCCGACCAGGTCGGCGCCTCGACCTTGCTCAATGTCGTCGAGGAGCTCCGCGACGCCGGAGCGGAGGCGATCGAGATCAACGACTCCGCGCGCGTCATCGCTCAGACCTATCTCGCCGACAGCACCGACGGCGTCAGCGTCGACGGCACGGTCGTCAGCTCACCGTTCATCATCGACGTCATCGGTCACCCGCACACCCTTGGCGAGGCCGTCGAGTTCCCCGGCGGCGTCACCGAGATCGTCGAGTCGCTCGGCGGCACCGTCGACGTCGACGAGCGCGACACGGTCGACGTCACGTCGTTGGCAGTCCGCCGCGAGCCCGAGTACTCTCAGCCGGCCGACTGACTCCCGAAGGAGCACGCGTGTTTCCAGAGGACCTGAAATACACCACCGAGCACGAATGGATCCGGCTGACCGACGGCACGGCGGAGGTCGGCATCACCGACTACGCCCAGGAGCAGCTGGGCGACATCGTGTACGTCTCGCTGCCCGAGGCGGGCACCGAGGTCGAGGCCGGCAACAGCATCGGCGAGCTCGAGTCGACCAAGTCGGTCAGCGACCTCTTCGCCCCCGTGACCGGCACCATCGCGGAGTCCAACACGACCCTCGAAGACACCCCCGAAGCGGTCAACATTGAGCCGTATGGAGCCGGCTGGCTGGTCCGAATCACAGTGTCCGATCCGTCCGCCCTCGACGGTCTGCTCAACGCCGACGGCTACCGCGAACACGTCGGGGAGTAGCCGGCGCGGACCCGTGTTGACCCTGCCGCGGCGACACCCGTAGGTTGCTCCCAACCATCAACCTTCACTTTCACTTGAGAGTCGGTCCGTCTTGCGCGATCGACGCACGTAGGGTGGGGGAAGCAGTGGCCTGGTTGTCCCGAGGAGGTCGAGATGCCGTTCTGCACTGAGTGCGGACATGAGAACCCGAGTTCTGCCAAGTTCTGCGCGCAGTGTGGGCACCGGTTGGTCGCACCGGAGTCGCCGTCGGAGACCACCTCCACGATCTCTCTGACCCCGACGTTCGACGGTGACGTCGAGGCGACCGAGCTGAGTGCCCAGGACGCCGCGGCACTCGATGCGCTGCCACCGGGGAGTGCCTTGCTCGTCGTGCAGCGGGGGCCCAGCGCCGGATCGCGCTTCCTCCTCGACACCGACACGGTTTCCGCGGGCCGCCATCCCGACAGCGACATCTTCCTCGACGACGTCACCGTGTCGCGTCGGCACGCGGCGTTCCGGCGTACTCCTGAGGGCTACGTCGTGTCCGACGTCGGGAGCCTCAACGGCACCTATGTCAACCGCGACCGGGTGGACGAAGTCCTGCTCGCCGGCGGGGACGAGGTGCAGATCGGCAAGTATCGCCTGGTCTACTACCCGAGCCAGGCCGGCACGGGAGGAGCCGCGCAGTGACCTCAGCCGCGCCACAACATGCGCGGATGAGCATCGGGGAGGTGCTCGGCCTTCTGAGAGCCGATTTTCCCGACGTGACGATCTCCAAGATTCGCTACCTCGAGGCAGAGGGCCTGGTCGAGCCCGCGCGGACGCCGTCGGGCTATCGTAAGTTCGCCCACGCCGATGTCGAGCGGCTGCGCTACGTCCTGACTCGCCAGCGGGATAGCTACTACCCCCTGAAGCGGATCCGTGAAGAGCTCGACGCGATGGACCGCGGGCTCCCGCCCGTTGACGACGACGTCAAGCCGCTGCCGCCGCGGATCGTCTTGGCCGGCGACGGCTATCCCGCCCCGGAGACCTTCGTCCAGGAGGGCCGGTCGATGCGGCTGTCGCGGGCCGAGCTGCTCGAGGCGGCCGGCATCGACGAGGAGCTGCTCGACCAGATCGAGCGCTACGGCCTGGTCCGCCGCCACGGCTCCAAAGGGGCCTACGACGGCACCGCGCTGGTCGTGGCGAAGACGGTCGGCGAGCTCGCGGCCTTCGGTCTGGAGCCGCGGCATTTGCGGGCATTCAAGACCGCCGCGGATCGCGAGGTCGGCCTGGTTGAGCAGATCGTGGCCCCGCTCACCCGGCAGCGGGACGCGACCGCCGAAGCCCGCGCGGACGAGGCCGTTCGCGAGCTCGCGGCGCTCACGCTGCGGCTCCACGCGATGCTCGTCAAGGACGGATTGCGGCACTGAGTCGATTCCGCATTCGGCGACCCCGCCCCCTCCGCATCCGGGCCGGTCCGGAGTACGGTGGAAGGCGTGCATGAGCTCGATGTCGTAGGCGTCCGAGTCGAGATGCCCACCAACCAGCCGTTGGTGCTGCTCCGCGAGGTCGAGGGCACCCGTTATCTGCCGATTTGGATCGGGGCCGTCGAAGCGACGGCGATCGCCTTCGCCCAGCAAGGCGTGGTTCCACCGCGGCCGCTCACGCACGACCTGATGCGCGATCTCGTGTCGTCGTTTGGTGAGGAGCTCTCAGAGGTCCGCATCACCGACGTCAAGGACGGCGTCTTCTTCGCCCGTCTCGTGTTCGCGTCGGGTGTCGAGGTCGACGCCCGTCCGTCGGACTCGATCGCGCTGGCCTTGCGTACCGGAAGCAAGATCGTCTGCAGCCCCGATGTCCTCGGAGAGTCCGGGGTCCAGGTGGCCGACGAAGACGAGGCCGAGGTCGAGAAGTTCCGGGAGTTCCTGGATCAGATCAAGCCCGAGGACTTCGAGCACGAGCGCTAGGCCGTCGACTCTCAACCTCGAGTAGAGGTCGTACGACCCGCCGGGTCGGTCGTTGACCCCCGTATGGCCCGGACGTACGGTGAGCAAAGAATGTCGCCGCTGTAACTCGCCCGGCGACGACTCACCCACCTTTGGGAGGGCACCCGTGACGGGCACTCGTGACACTGGCGCCGACGCCGACGCAGCCGACACGGCGAAGGCGGCGGCCAACGCGGCGGAGCAGGGGCTGCTGTTCTCCGACGACCTGGCGCCGATGCCCGAAGACGTCGGGTTCCGCGGTCCGACCGCCTGCAGCGCCGCCGGTGTCACCTACCGGCAGCTCGACTACTGGGCCCGCACCGGTCTGGTGGAGCCCAGCGTGCGAGGCGCCAGCGGCTCCGGCACGCAGCGGCTCTACTCGTTCCGCGACGTCCTCCTGCTCAAGATCATCAAGCGGCTGCTCGACGCCGGCGTCTCACTGCAGCAGATCCGGACCGCGATCTCGCACTTGCGCGAGCGGGGCACCGACGACCTGACCCAGGTCACGCTGATGAGTGACGGCGCGAGCGTCTACGAGTGCCGCTCGGCCGACGAGGTCATCGACCTGCTGCAGGGCGGCCAGGGCGTGTTCGGCATCGCGATCGGCGGTGTCTGGCGTGAGATCGAGGGATCGCTCGCCGAGCTGCCCAGTGAGCGGGCCGACGTCCCCGAGGGCGACCACCCCGACGACGAGCTCGCCGCCCGCCGCCGCGCCCGCCAAGTCGGTTAACGATCATCAGCCACTCGTGGCGTGATCATCGGCCACCTGTGGCGTACTGATAAGTCACTCGTGGCTCTCATCCGCCTCACTCGTGCCGTTCGGTGCCACGGATAGCCCAGTGCTTCGGCCATAGGGTCATTCGAGACACGGCTGATGCCGGTGTGACGGGTGAACCGTACGGCGACGCGCCACAAGTGACCGATGATCACGCCACGAGTGACCGATGATCACGCCACGAGTGACCGATGATCACGCCACAGGTGACCGATGATCGGGCGGCAGGTGACCGATGATCGGGCGGGAGCGTGGGGTACGGGCCGCACTCCCACATGGTGGTAAGTTGACAAGCGCTGCGGATGGCACGTGGGAGAGTCTGCTTCGTCCGAACAAACCGGTCAGGCAGCGCCGAAGGGGCAAATCTCCCCAGAACCTCTCAGGCCCATGGGACCACGTGACCGAGGCACTCTGGAGCGGCCGGCGGACGGGCGTGACAGAGGGGGAGTGCTACTCGATATCCGCCGACTCTGGAGCCTCGGGATGAGTGACTCGCCCAGCCTGCACGACCTCGACGCGGCCGCACCGTTCGCCACCCGCCACATCGGGCCCGGTTCGGGGGAGCGGCAGTCCATGCTGGACGCGCTGGGGTACGCGAGCCTCGACGAGTTGATGGCCGCCGCCGTACCCGACGGGATCCGAAGCGAATCGGCCCTGTCACTGCCGCCGCCGGTGTCCGAGCCGGACGCGATCGCCCAACTGCGCCGGCTCGCCGGACGCAACAACCCGGGCGTCGCGATGATCGGCATGGGCTATCACCCCACCGTGACGCCGGCGGTAATCCGGCGCAACGTGCTCGAAGACCCCCGGTGGTACACCGCGTACACGCCCTATCAGCCGGAGATCTCGCAGGGCCGGCTCGAGGCGCTGCTCAACTTCCAGACGATGGTCGCCGACCTGACCGGCCTACCGACCGCCAACGCCTCGCTGCTCGACGAGGGTACGGCGGTCGCCGAGGCGGTCGGCCTGGTGCGCCGGGCGCAGCGTACGCCGGCCGGCAAGCCGTTCCTCGTCGATGCCGACCTCGCGCCCCAGAGCCTGGCGGTGCTCCAGACCCGGGCCGAGGCGGTCGGCATCGACCTGCGGACCGCCGACCTCACCGCCGGCGTGCCCGATGAGGACGTCGCCGCTGTCGTGATCGCCTACCCCGGAGTCAGCGGCGCCGTGCCCGACCTGCGTCGCCTCCTCGAGGAGATCGAGTCGGCGGGCGCGATGTCGATCGTCGTCGCCGATCCGCTGGCGCTGTGCCTGCTCGAAGCACCGGGCGCGCTCGGTGCCGACGTCGTCGTGGGGTCGACACAGCGGTTCGGCGTGCCGATGTTCTACGGCGGACCGCATGCGGGCTACATGGCCGTACGCGAAGGGCTCGAGCGACAGCTGCCCGGCCGCTTGGTCGGAGTCTCCGTCGACGCCGACGGGCGACCGGCGTACCGGCTCGCCCTGCAGACCCGGGAACAGCACATCCGGCGCGACCGGGCGACGTCGAACATCTGCACGGCGCAGGTGCTGCTGGCGGTCGTCGCCTCGATGTACGCCGTCTATCACGGACCCGACGGGTTGCGCGGCATCGCGCACCGTACGCATCGCTATGCGGTCGTGCTCGCGGCCGGGCTCGACCACGGCGACGTCGCTCTCGAGCCCGGCGCCTTCTTCGACACGGTCGTCGCCGCCACTGTCCCCGGACGGGCGGCCGCGATCGTCGAGGCGGCCCGCGACAACGGCATCCACCTCCGGCAGATCGACGACGACCGGGTCGGCATCACGACGTCGGAGGTCACGACTCGCGAGCATCTGCGGCAGGTGTGGGACGCGTTCGGAGTCCACGACCTCGACCTGGACGCGCTCGACCTGGCGTCGGCTGACGCGATCCCGGAGGCCCTGCGTCGCGAGACGCCGATCCTGACCCATCCGGTCTTCTCGAGCCACCACTCCGAGACCGCCATGCTGCGCTACGTCGCCCGGCTGGCCGACCGCGACTACGCGCTGGATCGCGGCATGATCCCGCTCGGCTCGTGCACCCTCAAGCTCAACGCCACGACCGAGATGGAGCCGGTGAGCTGGCCGGAGTTCGCCGACCTGCATCCGTTCGTCCCCGCCGCCGACGCCGCCGGCCTGATCGCGCTCGTCGAGCAGCTCGAGGAGTGGCTCGCCGAGGTCACCGGCTATGCCAAGGTCTCCATCCAGCCCAACGCCGGGTCGCAGGGCGAGCTCGCCGGGCTGCTGGCGATTCGGGCCTACCATCGCGATCGCGGCGAGGGTGCTCGTGACGTGTGCCTGATCCCGTCGTCGGCCCACGGCACCAACGCCGCGTCGGCGGTCATGGCGGGCATGCGCGTCGTCGTGGTGAAGGCCGCCGACGACGGCAGTGTCGACCTCGACCACCTGCGTACGGTGTGCGACGAGCACGCCGACGACCTCGCAGCGATCATGGTGACGTACCCGTCGACGCATGGCGCCTACGAGGACGGCATCACCGAGCTGTGCGAGATCGTCCATGCGCATGGCGGCCAGGTCTACGTCGACGGCGCCAACCTCAACGCGCTGCTCGGACATGCGAAGCCGGGGGAGTTCGGCGGCGACGTGTCGCATCTCAACCTGCACAAGACGTTCTGCATTCCGCACGGCGGTGGCGGTCCCGGGGTCGGACCGGTCGCGGTCGCCGAGCACCTCGCGGCCTATCTGCCGTCGCATCCGCTGCATCCGGACGCGGGTCGCCGCGACGGCATCGGGGCGGTCAGCGCGGCGCCGTACGGCTCGGCCGGCATCCTGCCGATCACGTGGGCCTACATCGCGATGATGGGGGCGGCCGGCCTGACCGATGCCACGTCGGTCGCCGTGCTGTCGGCCAACTACGTGGCGAAGCGGCTCGACCCGTACTTCCCGGTGCTCTATCGCGGTCATGGCGGACTGATCGCGCACGAGTGCATCCTCGACCTCCGCGAGCTCACCAAGCAGACCGGCGTCAGCGTCGACGACGTGGCGAAGCGGTTGATCGACTACGGCTTCCATGCCCCGACGATGAGCTTCCCGGTCGCCGGCACCCTGATGGTCGAGCCGACGGAGTCGGAGGACCTCGGCGAGCTCGACCGGTTCTGCGACGCGATGATCGCGATCCGTGGGGAGATCGATCGGGTCGCCGAGGGCGAGTGGCCGCTCGAGGAGTCGCCGCTGCGCCATGCGCCGCACACGGCTCGGGCCGTCACGGACAAGTGGGATCGCCCGTACGACCCGGCGCTCGGTGCGACGCCGGGCGGCGACGCCGCGGACAAGTACTGGCCGCCGGTGGCGCGGATCGATCAGGCCTACGGCGACCGGCATCTGGTGTGCGCCTGCCCACCTCCCGGGGCCTTCGCATGACAGGCCCCTTGGTTGCGCCGAGATTGCGCGTCTTCCCCGCCTACCGAGGCAGCGACGTCTCCGTCCTCGCCCGGACGGGTGGGGAAGACGCGCAATCTCGGCGCGATGGATCGGGGTTCGCATGAGCCGAGACGCGTTGCGGGCTGACACCGCCGACGCGCTGCTTCGCGAGGTCGCGACGACACAGGCCGAGACCCGGCAACCCTCCCTGGTCGCCGGTGTCCTCCGGTCCGGATCGCTGGTCTGGACCGTCGCGCGCGGCCGCCCGGCCGGCGACGTCGACGCCGGACCTGACGTGCAGTATCGGATCGGCTCGATCACCAAAACCATGACCGCGATCGTGATCATGCAGGCCCGCGACGACGGACTGCTCGACCTGGACGCCACGGTCGGCTCGATCCTCGGCTCCGACGTGCCGTTCGCGACGACGCCGATCCGCCGGCTGCTCACGCACAGCGGTGGCCTCCCGGCCGAGCCGGAGGGTCCGTGGTGGGAGCGCAACGACGGCGGCGACTTCGACGACCTGATCGCGCGGGTCGCCAAGCAGGAGCCGGTGCTCCCGGCTGCCCGGCAGTTGCACTACTCCAACCTCGGTTACGCGCTGCTCGGTGAGGCGATCGGCCGGCTGCGTGGAGAGTCGTGGTGGGACGTCGTCCGGTCGCGCGTCCTCGACCCGCTCGGGTTGTCGCGCACGACGTACTCACCGACGTCGCCACACGCCCAGGGCTACTCGGTCCATCCCTGGTCGGGGCGGCTCGACCCGGAGCCGCACACCGACACGGGTGCGATGGCGCCGGCCGGGCAGGTGTGGAGCACCGTCCAGGATCTGGCCCGCTACGCCGCGTGGTGGCTCGATCCGGACCCGGCGGTGCTGGCGCCGGCGACCGTCCAGGAGATGCAGATCCCGGTCGCCGGGAGCTCCGACGACGGTCTGGACATGGCATGGGGCCTCGGCCTGCAGTTGGCCGGGCGGCCCGGCCGGATGCTGTTCAGCCACACCGGCTCGATGCCCGGATTCCTCGCCGGCTTGGTCGTCGACCCCGAGCAGGACGCCGCGGCGATCACGCTGTCGAACGGGACGCGCGGCGAAACCCCGGGCCTGGCCTACACCTTGGCCGATGTGCTGTCCGAGTACGAGCCGCTGCTGCCTGGCGAGTGGTCGCCCGAGCCGGTCGTCGATGGCGCGGACGAACTGCTCGGTCCGTGGCATTGGGGCAACACGCCGTACACGATGGTGATCCGCGACGGAAGCCTCGTGCTCGACAACGAGAACGTCGGCCGCCGAACTCGACTGGAGCGGGTCGATGCCGACACCTGGCAGGGGCTCGACAACTATTTCACCGGCGAGCTGCTTCACGTCATCCGCCGGGCCGACGGCTCGATCGCGCATCTCGACCTCGCCACGTACACCCTCACCCGCACGCCGTACGGTCGCTGATGGACGGGACGGTGTTCGACTCGGTCGCCGAGCTCTACGACCGAGTCCGGCCGCGCTACCCGGACGGCGTCTTCGACGACGTGGCCGCCCTGGGCCGGCTGGGACCCGGTGCTCGCATCGTCGAGGTCGGGCCGGCCACCGGGCAAGCAACCCGGGCGCTGGCCCGACGCGGCTGGTCGGTGACCGCGATCGAGCCCGGCGCCAGCCTCGCCGCGACCGCGGCCGAGCGCCTCGCCGACCTCCCGGACGTGGCGATCGAGCGGTCCCGCTTCGAGGACTGGGATCCACCCGAGGGCGTTGCCTACGACGCCGTCTTCGCCGCCACGTCCTGGCACTGGGTGGACCCGGTTCGTGGCTATCCCAAAGCGGCTGGACTGCTACGCCCCGAGGGCGTGCTGGCTGTCGTGACGACGCACCACGTGCTCCCGGCCGGCGGCGACCGATTCTTCGTCGAGATCCAAGAGGTCTACGACGAGATCGAAGAGTCGGATCCGCGGAGCGGTCCGCCGGAGCCGGATGCGGTCACCGACCCGCTCGGCGCCGAGATCGCCGACTCCGGGTGGTTCGAGCCGCCCGAGATCCGCCGGTACGTCTGGTCGCGTACGTACACCGCCGACGACTACATCGACGTGCTCCGTACGTACTCCGGACACATCGTCATGACCGACGCGCAGCGCGACCGGCTGTTCGGTGCGATCCGGGAGCGGATCGGGCATCGCGCCCAACCCACGGTGGAGAAGCACTATCTCAACATCGTCCACGTCGCACGACGCCGCTGACCCCCGGCTGACCCGGGGTTCATCATCCGTACCGGGTGGGCCGCGAACCGACCACCGGCCGGGTCGTCCTTGGTCGATTAGCCGCCCAGCCGTTGCGGATGTGACGTGAGGGGATGGAGCGTCAGAGCGCCTGGCTGACGGTGCTCATGTTGAAGTCGGGTACGCGCAGCGCCGGCGTGGCGGTCCGGGGGAAGTAGTCACCCCACTCCCGCGAGAACGACGGCTCGGTCTCGCCGACGGCGGTGAACCGCTCGAGGAGATCGATCGGGCTCTCGTTGAAGCGGAAGTTGTTGACCGCGCCGGTCACCTCGCCGTTCTCGACGAGGTAGACGCCGTCGCGGGTCAGCCCGGTGAGCAGCAGGGTCTGTGGGTCGACCTCGCGGATGTACCACAGGCACGTCAGGAGCAGCCCGCGCTCGACGTCGGCGACCAGCTCGTCGAGCGAACCGGTGCCGCCGTCGACCCGCATGACGAGGTTGTCGATCGCCGGCGTCACGGGGAGGCCGGTCAGCGCGGCCGAGTGCCGGGTCTGGGCGAGCGCGTTCAGACTGCCGTCGTCGATCCAGTCGGTACGGCCCAGCGGGAGCCCGTTGTCGAAGACACTGCTGACGCTCGACGACGCGGCCGCCGTGACGAACGGCGTGCACTGCAGCCCGGGGTAGGCCGGGTCGGAGTAGAGGTTGACGCCGGTCTTGGCGAGTCGCTCGCCGACCCGAGTGCCGCCGCCGGACTTGCTGTAGACGGTCTGGCCCTCGTAGGCGTCGCGGGCGGAGGAGGTCCAGTAGGCGTAGATGAGCAGGTCCGCGACGGCGGCCGGCGGCAGAATCGTGTCGTAGCGCCCGGCGGGGAGTGCCACGGTCTCCTTGGCCCAGCCCAGGCGGCGGTCCAGCTCCGCATCGAGAGCGAGGGCGTCGACGTCGGAGAAGTCGCGGGTCGACTGGCCCACCCACGCCGACCGGCTCAGGTCACCGGACTTGCCGGTGATGCCGACGTGTCCGGTCGGCTGCACATGGCGCAGCCGCAGGCCGGTCGACGAGCCGAGGTAGATCGTGTCGACGGTGTGCTCGACGTAGCCGTAGAGCAGCCGGTCGTCGGAGCGCGCCCGACCGAAGGCGTCACCGAGCGCCGGCGCGAAGCTGTCGAAGATCGCGATCGACGTCGACTCCGGCGCCGCCTCCCACGTCGGATCGGCATCGCTCTCGATCAACGGTGCGGCGTCCTCGGCGGGTCCGGCCTGCCGGGCCGCGGCGTCGGCGGCCTCGACGAGGGCCCGTACCTCCTCGACGCTGGACGCACTGCGAGACAGCGCGCTGGCGGCGACTCCCTCGCCGCCGTCGACGGTGGAGATCACCGTCACGTGCGAGCCTTGCATCATCCCGTTGGTCGTCAGGGTGTTGTTGGCCCAACGGAGGTTGGCGCTCGTCGAGGCGTCGACCAGGACGACACAGCCGTCGGCCGTCGAGGCCTCGAGTGCTTGCTCGACGAGCTCCTGGGGACTGTTGCCGGTCATCGACCCGCCTCCGCTTGGGTGTTGAGGATCCGTACGCCGCGGAACAGGGCTGACGGGCAGCCGTGACTGACCGGTGCCACCTGTCCCGGCTGCGCCTTGCCGCAGTTGAACGCGCCGCCGAGCACCCAGGTGTCCGGACCACCGACGGCCTCCATCGAGCCCCAGAAGTCGGTCGTCGAGCTCTGGTAGGCCACGTCGCGCACCTGACCTTCGAGCTTGCCCTGCCGGATGCGGAAGAACCGCTGGCCGGTGAACTGGAAGTTGAACCGCTGCATGTCGATCGACCACGATCGGTCGCCGACGACGTAGAGCCCGTCCTCGACGCGGCTGATCAGCTCGTCGGTGCTCGGCCCCTCCAGGTCGGCCCGCAGCGAGACGTTGGCCATCCGCTGGATCGGGATGTGTCCGGGGGAGTCGGCGAAGGCGCAGCCGTTGGAGCGGCCGAGTCCCTGCATCTGCGCCATCCGCCGATCGAGCTGATAGCCGACGAGGACGCCGTCCTTGATGATGTCCCACGACTGCGCCTGGACGCCCTCGTCGTCGTAGCCGATCGTCGCCAGGCCGTGCTCGACGGTACGGTCGCCGGTCACGTGCATGACGGGCGAGCCGTAGGTCAGCGTGCCGAGCTGGTCCCAGGTCGCGAACGACGTACCCGCGTAGTTGGCCTCGTAGCCGAGCGCCCGGTCGAGCTCGGTCGCGTGGCCGATCGACTCGTGGATCACGAGCCAGAGATTCGACGGGTCGATGACCAGGTCGAGGACGCCGGCGTCGACCGACTTGGCGGCGAGCTTCTCGGCGAGCAGGTCCGGGATCTCGGCGAGCTCCTGGTCCCAGTCGCGCCCGTCGACGAGGTACTCCCAACCCCGGCCGACCGGTGGCGCGATGGTCCGCATCGAGTCGAACCGGCCGGTGGCCTCGTCGGTGCCGTGCGCGGTGACCTCGGGCTGTAGCCGAACGCGCTGCTGGGTCGTGACGGTCCCGGCCAGGTCGGCGTAGAACTTGTTCTCGACGACCTGCTGCAGCCCGGCGGAGACGTGCGCGACGGCGTCGTGGCCGAGCAGCCGGTGGCTCCAGTCGGCCAGCCGCTCGACCTTGTCGGACACCGGGATCGTCAGCGGATCCACCTCGTAGGACGACACCCATTGCACGTCGTCGTAGATCGGCTCCGGAGCCAGCTCGATGCGCTCGGAGCTGATCGCCGATGACACCTGCGCGACTCGGATGGCCTCTTCGGTCGTACGGATCGCGGCCTCGGCCGACAGCTCGACACTGGCCGCGAAGCCCCACGTACCGTCGAGGATCACGCGTACGGCGAAGCCGAGATCCTCACCGTCGTGGGTGCCTTCCAGGGCGCCGTCGCGAAGCCGGATGCTCTGGCTGCGTAGCCGCTCGAGCCGGAAATCGGCGTGCTCGACGTTGAAGTCTCGGGCCCGTTGCAGGGCCGCGTCGGCGAGCCGCCGAAGGGGGAGCGCCAGGAAATTGGCATCGATGTCATGCGACATGGCGGCGAGCCTAACGGGTGCCCGAGACGCCACCACAAACCGCGTCAGCGCAAGCGTTCTGGGTGGCTGAGGACGACCATCCGCTCGCCTCGGACAAAGCTCGCAAGACAGACACCGAACGTCTCGGCGACCCGGGCGGCGAGGCTCGACGCGGCGCCAACCGACACGATCACGGGGATCCGGGCGACGGCCGCCTTCTGGACGATCTCGAAGCCGAGCCGGCCGCTGACGACCAGGGCAGCCGGCGCGATCCGGGCCCGGTCGAGCAGCCGTTGGCCGACGACCTTGTCGACGGCGTTGTGCCGCCCGATGTCCTCGCGAACGACGAGCGGCGTGCCGTCGGCGTCGAACAGCCCGGCGGCATGCAGTCCGCCGGTCGAGTCGAAGATCCGCTGGGCCTCGCGGAGCCGGTCCGGCAGGCTGCGGGCCAGTCGCGCGTCGATGGTCGGCTCGACCGGCTGCGGTGCCGCGCCGATGTCGAAGACGGCGTCGATGCTCTGCTTGCCGCACACGCCGCAGGCCGACGTCATCGCGAGCGTCCGGTCGCTCCATCGGATCGGCGGCCCGGCCAGGTCGATCGAGACGACGTTGTACTCCTGCTCCGGCAGCAGGTTGACGTCGGTGCAATAGGCCACCGTACGGACGTTGTCGATGCTGTCGAAGACGCCTTCCGAGTAGGCCAGCCCGGTCGCGAGTGCGAAGTCGTGGCCCGGCGTACGCATGGTCGTGACGAAGCCGCGAGCCGGTGCGTCCGGCCACGACAGCCGGATCTCGAGCGGCTCCTCGGTCGCCAGCCGGTCCTCCCGGACGGTAACGCCGTCGCCTTGCCATTCGCGGACTCGAACCCGTTCGGTGGGCCCGGGGCGCCGTGCGGTCTTCACCCGCTCAGTGTCGCACGCCCCAGCAGCACCCACTCGCGCCGAGATTGCGCGTCTTCCCCGTGGGTAGGTGAAACGGCCTCGGCTCTGAGATCGCAGCCGGGGAAGACGCGCAATCTCGGCGCAAGGCCGCGTCACCCCGCGGTGCGAACCGCCAGTGCCTGGCGCAAGTCGTCGACCCGATCGGCCACCGAGCGCCGCAGTCCGGGGCCGAAGGACGCCCCACTCAACGAGGTCTCCGCCAACTGCAACGTGCGATGCGACACCGCGTACTTCGGGAACGCGAGGCTGGCCGTCTGGGCGACGACGATCCCCGACCGCAACGCGGCGGTGGCCGGGATGTCGTCGAAGTAGCGATCGACGTACGGCTCGAGCAGCTCGTCCTGATCCGGCCACCAGAATCCCTCGCAGAGGGCGTAGACCTCGTAGTTGGACAGGGAGCCGTCGCCGACGATGCCGCGCCACGCCAGGTCCTTCGACTCCTCGCGCGGCAGGGCGGCCCGGCATCGCACGGCGTGGATCGCGCCCTGCGCGGAGTTGTCCCGGGTCAGCTCCATGGCGATGTCGTCCTCCGTCACGGCCCCGAGTCGCGCCAACTGGGTGAGCACCGGCCATCTCAGATCGGCGTCCATGACCAGACCCTCGGGCGCCGACCCGGCGAGCCACGAGCGCAGCAGGTCCGAGTCGTGCAGCAGGGGGATGAGGCCGAGTGCCGCGGCGAGCTGGAGTCCGGAGGCGGGTGGCGCGGTGTCGAGCCGGGCCTTCAGGCTGGCGGCGACCCGGTCGCGATGCCCGCTCGCGACGTCGGCGAACTGGCCGATCAGCACGGTGCCCGCCCAGTTCGCGAGGGCGCTCACCGCGATGTCCTCGAACTCGTGGGGGAGTGCCTCGCACAGCAAGTCGACCGCTGTAGACAGCGTGATCTCGGCGTCGGCGACGGCGTCGCGGATCGCCAGCCAGAGCGCACCACGGGTGACCGGGTCGGCGACGTCGGCGATCCGGCTCGGTAGCGTCGCCAGCGTGTCCGCGTCGTAGCGGATCTTGGCCCACGTCTCGTCGAGGCCGTCGGTGACGAGCAGGCTGCCCGGCGCTGGTCGCCAGGGGAGTGGCGTGATGTCGGAGGTCACGTCGAGAACCGCGTCGGAGACGCCGTCGCTGCCGATCCGACGAAGGGTCAGCCGATGCGGGCGGGAGGCCGGACGGCCATCGGGCGGCGTGCGGTGCAGTGCCCCGTCGACGATCGTGAGCGTGTCGGGTCCGGCGCTCCGCAGCCACGCGTCGGCCCAGGCGTCGAGCTCGTGGGCGCCGGCCGACTTCCAGGCCTCGAGCAGGTCGGCCAGTGTGGCGTTGCCGAAGGCATGGTTGGTCAGGTGCCGGCGTACTCCTTCGAGGAAGACGTCGTCGCCGAGGTAGGCATTGAGCTGCTTGAGGACCGCGGCGCCCTTGGCGTACGAGATGCCGTCGAAGTCGGCGAGCGCCGCCTCGGCGTCGTGCGCACCGTTGCCGGCGACCGGATGGGTGCTGGCGCGCTGGTCGGCGAGCATGCCCCAGTGCTTGCGGACGTGGGCGAACTCCACCCACGCATCGGTGAAGTCGGTCGCGTCGTCGCAGACCCGGTAGGCCATGTATTCGGCGAACGACTCGTTGAGCCACAGGTCGTCCCACCATCGCATCGTGACCAGGTCGCCGAACCACTGATGGGCCATCTCGTGCACGATGACGCGGGCGCGCCAGCTGCGCTGCCCCTTGGGCACGCGAGACCGGAAGACCAGCTCGTCGCGGAACGTCACGCAGCCCGGATTCTCCATCGCGCCGGCGTTGAACTCGGGCACGAACGCCTGGTGGTAGTCGCCGAACGGATAGCGGATGCCGAACATCTGGTGGTAGGCGTCGAACGACTGACCGGTGACCGTGAAGATCTCGTCGGCGGCCGCGTCGAGATGTTTGGCGAGCGACTGGGTGGCGTGGATGCCGAGCCGGATGCCGTCGTGCTCCCGGATGATCGAGTGGTACGGCCCGGCGACGATCGTCCAGAAGTACGTCGACAGCGGCGGCGTCTCTTCGAGCCGCCAGCGGCCCGGCCCCTCTTGCTGTGCCCGGGCGTTGCCGACGACAGTCCACTCCGGCGGCGCCGTCACCTGGGTCCGGAAGACCGCCTTGAGGTCCGGCTGGTCGAAGCAGCCGATGATGCGGGGCGCCGCGTCGAGGAAGGTCATCGCGTAGACGTAGGCGAGGTCGTCGGCCGGGTCGACGCTGCGATGCAGGCCCTCGCCGTCGTGGCTGTACGCCATGTCCGCCTCGACGACGAGGCGGTGCTCGCCAGCGGTCAGTCGCAGCGGCAGCCGTCCGGCGGCGAGGTCGCTCGGATTCAGCGGCTCGTCGTCCAGCCGGACAGCCACGAGATCGAGCGGCTTGACGTCGACGAACGTCTCAGCGTCACGAGCGGCGCGAAAGGCGATCTCGGAGCGAGACCGGAACACCTTGTCGCCTCTGGTCAGGTCCAGGTCGACGTCGTAGCTGACAACGGTGAGGAGGTCCGCCCGCGCGCGGGCCTCCTCCACAGTGAGACTTGGCATGATCGTCACTGTAGTGGCCGATTGCGCTTGTTCAGTTGGTGTCGTCGCGTCGAATGCTGCGGCCGATGGTGTCGAGGATGGCGTGCGGGATGCCGGCGATGGCCTGACTCGACCGGCGTACGACCTCGTTGACGCCGCTCGCGCCCCCGCGGGCCAGCGTGAATCCGTCGCTGAGGCGCCGCCATGCCCACTCGACGCGTTCGACCTCGTCGGTGGCCACCGTCACGCGGCGCAGCCGGCGGTGTAGCTCGTCGATCCGGCGCCGCAGCCGCACGGTCGCCGCCAGCAGGCCGACGCCGCAGAGCAGTATGCCGATGCCGACGACGAGCAGGACGCTACTCGGCACGATGCAACCGGACGTCGGCCTCGACGCCGTACTCGCTCGACCGATCGCGGAACATCGTCACGGCGCGTTGGTAGACCACATGGCGCAGCAGGTCCGGAGTGACGGTCGACAGTGGCCGGGCGAACCAGCTCGACCGGCCGGCGAGCTCGAACGGGTTGAGGAGCTCGATCGTGATCACCCGCCGGCCGCCGACACCCAGCGCGTCGACCAGGTCGGGCGGCAGTGCCGCTGCGCGCTCCGCCGCCTGCCGGACCTCGACCTCGAGCCGACGTGCCGTGCGTCGCAGGCGAAGCAGTTCGACGACGGCAAAGCCGATGAGCGCAAGTCCGACGACGAGCAGGACGGTGGCGATGATCGTCATGGCACACCTTTCTCCGAGCCATCACGCGTGACGAGTATTGCCCCCGGGACCGGACAGGGTCGAATCGTCATCGCGCGTTTACCCGACGGCGGGTTTGGACTCGCCGCCAGGTGGTGAAGATCACGGGTGACCGTGAGGTCCGCCGTGCGCGCGAAGGAGTCCAGCGTGTTCCGTACTCTCGCCGACGCTCCATCCGCTGGCCGATCACGACTGCGTCGGTTGGCGATGCCGACCGCGGTCACCCTCACGACGTCCTTCGTCGCCGCCGTCGGGGTCAGTTCACCGGCCGCCGCGTACCCGCCGGAGCCACCCGACCCGGCGACCTCCCTCGAGCATCTGAACGCGATCACCGAGGCCGACGAAGGCAGCATGGACGGCTACGACCGCGATCTGTTCCCGCACTGGATCACGATCGAGGGGACCTGCGACACGCGGGAGACCGTGCTGCAGCGCGACGGTACGGGAGTGACGACCGGCTCGGACTGCTATCCGACGTCGGGCGACTGGTACAGCGTCTACGACCAGGTCTGGCTCAGCGAGCCGTCCGACGTGAGCATCGACCACATCGTCGCCCTGACTGAAGCCTGGCGGTCTGGCGCCAGTGGATGGACCACCGACGCGCGGCAGGCCTTCGCCAACGATCTCGAGCACGCGCAGCTGATCGCGGTGTCGATCAGCAGCAACAGCAGCAAGGGCGACAACGACCCGTCGGAGTGGAAGCCGACGAACACTGGCGTGTGGTGCATCTACGCCCGCGAGTGGATCGACGTCAAATACGTCTACGGTCTGACCGCCGACGCGGCCGAGAAGGTCGCCTTGGAAGAGATGCTCGGCACCTGCTGATCGGTGTGCGCACCCACCTCGCCAGACTAGGGCGCGTGAGCGAGTCCGTTGCGTACGTGCTGATCGCGCTCTCGATCGTCGTCATGGCCTGGGCCGGGTGGCTGGCCGTACGCAATCGGCCACTCGACAACGCGTTGTTCTACGTCGCCGCGGCGTTGGAGATCATGTTGCTGGCCGTGGCGATGGGAGGCTTCGTGGCCTTGGCGGTGACGGATCGGCCGGTCGACGGCGTGACCTTCGGTGGCTACCTGCTGACGATCGTGGTGATCATGCCGATCGGCATCGCGTGGGGAGCATCCGACAAGTCCCGCTGGGGCACCGGTGTCATCGTGATCGCCGCCTTCATCGTCATCGTGCTGACGTGGCGGCTCGTCCAGATCTGGCAGGGCATCGGTGTCTGACAGATCGACGAGCTCCGGGCCGGGCCGCGTGTTGGTCGCGGTCTACGCGGTCTTCGCCCTCTCGGCCACGGCCAGGTCGGCGGTGCAGATCGCCACGGACTTCGACGCGGCTCGGCTGGCCTACAGCCTCTCGGCGGTCTCGGCCGTCGTCTACATCGTGGCGACGATCGCGTTGGCCCGCGGGATCCGGCCGCTCGCCTGGGCCGCCTGCACCGTCGAGGCGGTCGGAGTCTTCGTCGTCGGCACGATCAGCCTGACCGCACCGGAGCATTTTCCCGACGCCACCGTGTGGTCGGACTACGGCCAGGGCTACGGCTTCGTGCCGGCCGTGCTGCCATTTCTGGGGCTGATGTGGCTGTGGCGTACTCGTGAAAGCAGAGAGTGAGCGCCGTGTCACCACGACACGCCTAGGACTTCGGAAAAACTTCAAGAAAGTTGCCGACGCCCCTTGTGTGGTTGGCGATCGACCGATAGAACTATGCGCACGAACTTCTTCGGAGGTTCGGGATCGGGCGAAGGTCTGAACCCATGTCAGTGGGGCAACCCGCTGGACCGGCTGTAGTGACGCGGTCGGAGGGAACGGAAGTCCGTCCGTGATGACGAGGAAAGTCGCGCCACGTCGATGAGGCCCCGCGAACTCATACTTCGCGGGGCCTCACTTATTACATCGGAACCTTTCCGCCGAGTCGGCAACGACACGCGGACTTCGCGATGAATTTCTCCGTTGCCCCAGCCGTACGCTGACGGGCATGGCCGAGCCCGATCCGGCGACCCACGCCGACGAGCCACACGACGCCAGCCTCGGCTCGCGACTCAACTGGCTGCGTGCCGGAGTGCTCGGCGCCAACGACGGCATCGTCTCGACGGCCGGCATCGTGGTCGGCGTCGCCGGTGCGACCAGCGATCGCAGCGACATCCTCACCGCGGGCATCGCCGGCCTGGTCGCGGGTGCGCTGTCGATGGCGGCGGGGGAGTACGTCTCGGTGTCGGCCCAGCGCGACACCGAGAAAGCCCTGATAGCCAAGGAGAAGGACGAGCTCGCCGAGATGCCGGCGACCGAGCTCGACGAACTGGCCGAGCTCTATGAACGCAAGGGACTGTCGGCGCCGCTGGCGCGGCAGGTCGCTGAAGAGCTCACTGACCAGGACCCGCTGCGCGCGCATCTCGACATCGAGCTGGGCATCGATCCCGACGACCTCGTGAGCCCCTGGCAGGCGGCCGGCGCCTCCGCGGTGTCGTTCGTGGTCGGTGCGGTGCTTCCGATCCTCGCCATCCTGCTCGCACCGGGTGACGCCCGCGTCGCTGCCACGTTCGCGGCGGTGATCGTCG
>Ga0209382_10000406_pt1 | contig 71030 bp, 66 predicted proteins | sample SoiMetdeltSBSDD5_FD_187599 | JGI IMG/M metagenome (GOLD analysis project Ga0209382, IMG submission 187599) | Bulk soil microbial communities from a Populus tree surrounding site in Tennessee, USA - Soil MetaG P. deltoides SBSDD5 (SPAdes) (version 2) | ecosystem: Environmental > Terrestrial >...
CTACACGGCCTGGGGATGGGTGCACCTGATCGGCGGCATCATCCTGGCGCTGGCCGGTATTTCCTTGTTCGCGGGCCGGATGTGGGCCCGGATAGTCGGCGTCCTGGCCGCGATGGCCAGCGCGATCGTCAACATCGCGTTCCTGTCGGCCTATCCGGCCTGGTCGGCCATCATGATCGCAGTCGACATCCTGATCATCTGGGCGCTCACCGTGCACGGCGCGGAGATGAAGCAGACATAGGCGGCAGGAGGCAGGCCAGCAGCACCGCTGGCTGCCCGAAACCACTGTTTACGTTGGCGGCTGCCGATCAATCCTCGTCGTGCCTCGACTCGGTCCCTGGCCTGGTCGGATGCAGGGTGTGGCTCGCGGGCGGTTGTCGACAGCCAAGGACGGCCATGGCATAGGAGGGAGGTCAGGGCCGCCACTCGCCTGAACTGTGGGCGATCCGGCGTGGGCGTTTGACGCAACTTCGTCCGGGACGGTATGAAGACCCGCAATGCGGCCCCATGACAGACACGCCGTCGGTGCCGGGCCTTGTCGGATCTGCTCAACGCGTCGGACCACCCGCGTGGCGGTTCATCGGACTTCCTGGACTACCTCATCCTCGCCCTGCTGGTGATCCTGGCCGTCTACGTCTATCAATCTCGGAGGCGAGCTCGGGGAACTGACGGGCCAGATACGCCGGAAGACTCTCGGAGGTCACAGACGTCATGCACTCCCAATCGTCGGGCCACGCCAGCGGATCCACCGAGCCGAGCATTCCCTAGACACCGATCGTAAGCCGCACGGGAGACCCATGCGCAGCCCCCAGACCGGTCCCTGTGTGGAAGCTGCCCATGCCATCGACCCCAAGGCACACTCCCCTGCTGCGGAAGGCATGCGATTGCGCGCGGTCTTCTGCTGCTGTGCGTGTGATCGATCAGCGCAGTCGGTAGAACCAGCTGCCCTGATACTCGCGATCAAACGGTCTGCTGGGACTCGACCGTGAATCCCTCGTACAGCGGCGCAACCCCATGAGCTGAGGCGAGGCTCCGGATCCGGTCGTCGACCGTTGGATCGCCCTACAAGGTATCGCGTTCTGAGTCGTCATTCGTTCCGAGCCAGACCGAGAAGTCGAACGGCTCGCTGAAGGCGATGGTGAACTCGACGCGGTCAATCCCTGGGTCTCGAACTCCCGGCGTAGAGCCTCCTCAAGGAGGCGCATGACGCGCCAGTTTGGTTGCGGGTTGCGTCGCGTCCTCGCCATCCGGCCATGCTCGCTCATGCCGCAATCCGTGCTCGGCCGTGTCGATGTGAAGACTGTCCGGTCTCCTAGAGGTCCCGACTCTCAGCGCCCTCGGCGAGGTCTGACCAGAAGGGAACGTGAGGGCGGCGATCCGGTGACGGGTAAGCGGCGGAACCTTGAACTCGTGCGCGACGTAGTCCAAGAGGTTGCCGCCGTAGTAGATGACGTCGGTCTGATGCACAGAGAAGACAGGGCTAGGCCGCACGCCCATGCCGCCGGTCCCGCGCTGCCGATCAGCGCGGCCTAACTCACCACCACTTCCTGCCGATCGCGGTCAGAAGCCGCTGTCGTCCTCGTTGAGCGGCAGGTCAAGACCGCAGCCGATGATGTCGTTCTCCCTCTGTTCGGCTGCGTTGAGCGACTCCTGGCGCTCGCCGTAGAGGTCGTACTCGAGGGACTCGCACCGCAGATCCTTGCTGAGGTTGTTGGTCGACCAGATCTCGAACCAGATCGCGCCCAGGAGTACGACGATCACGGCGAGCAGGGAGGCGACCACGGCGCGGAACGTGACTTTGCCGACCGGCGGACCGGGAGTGACGGTCATCGTCTCGGTGGAAGGGCTTCCGTTCATGTCCTCGATCTTTCGTGAGTCTGCGGAGGCCGCCCAAGACTAGCCTCGACCGGCTCGACGACCGATGTGCCCGCGGATCGTCTCGACCGTGCTCGACCCGCCCGCTCGTGCCGCGATCCGCGTGGATTTGGACGTGCGTCTTCCCGCCACGTGCGAAGTCGCGTGGCATCTGAGGGTTAGCGTCGAAGGGTTGTGGTGCCTAGCCGCGTTGGCGGCGAGTGTGTGGCTGGGCATTGTTGGGTCGCCGTGTGAGGTAGCCGGAGTCGAATGCGGTCTCAGGCAAGTCCGAGTGGGATCTGCAGTGAGCTAGCGGCAAGCGAGCATCAGGCGCGGAAGGCGTCCCACTGCGCGCTCATCCGACTGGCCTGGCCGGCGGTGAATCGGTTGAGGCATGGGTCGGCGGCGTAGTTCATGAAGTTGTGTATCGGGTCTCGGCCTGGTGCGGAGCAGGTGTCGAGCGTCGTGTCGCACGAGAAGATGTTGGGGCCGTCGTCTTGCTGTGGGGTGTCGGCGACGAAGTCGTTGGGCGCGGAGCAGCCACCCTGGAAGGTGTGGAAGAGGCCGAACCAGTGCCCTGCCTCATGCGTCAGTGTGTCGCCCTTGTTGAACGGGGCTGCGTTGCCGCCGGGCAGGCTCTGGTTGAGGATGACGACGCCGTCCAGGGTGACCGGGCCTCCGGGAAAGGTGGCGTAGCCGAGCAGGCCACCGCTGAGGGAGGCGATGTAGACGTTCAGCACTCGCTTGGTGCCCTTGTGCAGGGCGTTTTTGGCGGGAGCGTCATCGGTGTTGGGATTCCAGTTCCACCAGTTGGTGTTGGCGGTTCGGATGATCCGGTTCGTGATGAACGAGAAGCGGGTGTCTGCGCCGCCGGTCAGACCGGAGTACGAGTCGTTCATGACCTTGAGTTGGCGCCGGAGCTGAGAGTTGGTGACGCCGCCGGTGCCGTCGTTCCTGGTGATGACCTGCCAGTTGATCTTGACCGTCACGGGGATGGCGCCGACGAGCGCCGCATGGTGCGCCCGCGGGCTCATCGCCTGTAGCCGTTCGTGCAGAGCACGGTTCATGGCTTTGGCCTGAGCCTGGGAGATGCTGTTGGGGTCCGATGCGGTGGCCCCCTCGGCGAGCCTGGCGCCGCCCTGCGGACACGCACCAGCGGGACTTGAGGCATCGAGCAGAGCGGCGCTGGTCGGCGACGTCACGGACGCCGCCGCGAATGTGAGCGTGACGGCCGCGGCCACCCCGCCCAGGATGATTCGCTTCATACGGAAACTTCCCTCCCTGGACCGGCCGCCCGATACCGTCGAGCGACCAGGGCCGCCTACCACGGGGCTCGGCCGGACCTCGAAGTAGCCGCCCCGGGTGATTCTTCGGCGTTGTCAACATGTCAACGCGCCATCTTGATGGCCGAGCAGGCGTATTAGGGAGGGCGCGTTGTGACCCGGTGATACCGGGCACTGCGGTCATGGTTGGAGCCGCCTGCCGGAATCGAACAGGCCGCCGGAACGAAAAGGACCAGTAAAGGGCCACCCGTAGGGATCGCTGAGAGTGTCCGATGCCGCTGATCTGGGGTTTGTGCGCCATCAGGGACTCGAACCCCGAACCCACTGATTAAGAGCAGGCAGGCCGTAAACGGCTTGCTCGCACAGTCTCTAAGCGTGGGCGCGGCGAGCGGAGTCGACTCAGTTATCCGCTGTGTGCCGACCGATTCAGCGGCCCCGCCAGCCGGGACACAACACGCGGCGGGCGGGGCCTCGACACCTCTCCTGAGGAGGCATCGTGAACACATCATCCCCCAAGCGCATCCCCGCTATCCCCGACATGAGCGACAACGACCAGGCGTCCTACCTGATCGCCGCCGCGCTCGAAACGCTGCAGAAGGTCGAAGAGATGGGCGAAGGTCCCGAGACCCTACTGTCGGTCATCCAGGCGCACACCCTGCTCGGCGTCGCCGCAGAGAAGCTTCAGGCACCGTCATGAACCCGACGGAGCAGGACCACCTGGCCGCGACCCGGGATGCGCTGTCCCGGGCGCGGGAGGCGGACGAGCGGCTACGCGCCGCGCTGGCCGAGGCTACGGTGTGGCTGACCATCGCGATGACCGACGACGGAGGCGAGTCATGACCGACCGGACGAGGCTTGAACTTGCCCTAGTCGCCGCCGCGCTGGCCCGGCACGCGCTCCGGATCGACGACAAACACACAAGGGACGAGGCGAGGCGCGAGCAGCACACGCTGCTGGCGGACCTCGACCGCGACGAGCTGGCGGTTGTGGCGCTAGACCTCGCCGACATCGTCGCAGAGGTCACCGAAGGGTTTGCCAAGGCAAGGAGCGGCAGTGCCGAGCGGCTTCTCGAGCGGATCGTTCAGCGCGTCGCCGCGGAGGCTGCGAATCGGCCGGACGTCGGCGACCAGGGAGGCGGCGACTGATGGGCCTCATCTTCCGCCGCACGAAGCGGGTAGGCGACACCGACGTCAACGTGTCCAATGGCGGTGTCTCGGCGTCACGCCGGGTCGGCCACCGGTTGCGGCTCAACTCCCGTGGCGGTGGGTCGTTCCGGCTCATGCGCGGCCTGTCGTGGAGGTTCGGACGGCGCCGCTGACGAACTATCAAGTCCGCTTGACAGTCGAGACCCCCGGCGAGGGTTCCCGGCCGTGGTTGGTGCGCGCTGCCAGTCGTGGCCGACGGGCCACGGGCACCGCAGCCTGCGCTCCCACTGTGTGCGGGTCAGCGGACCGGGGCTCATGCGGTCACCCTCCGGGGGTCTCCTTATTGACGGTACAGCCGGTTGCGACTCAACAGTCGCGGCGGTGGCAGCTTCCGGCTGCTCCGCGGCCTGTCCTGGCGATTCGGCCGGCGCCGCTAACTGTCCAACGCGTGGGACCATTCGACGAGCCCGTAACGACAAGAGCCCTGCGGCCGATGTAGCAGGCACAGTTGAACGGCCCCCGGTCAAGAACCGCGACTCCGGGGGCTGTTTCATGTCCAGCCGCTCAGGTGCGACGCGACCGCAGCGTGGCGGTTCGGGCGGCGCCGCTGAGTAACACTTCCGGCCCCACGACCGGTAGCACATTGACGACCCCCGGTGGATCCCTGTTCTGGCTGGGGGTCGTTACACGCCGAGAAGGTCGGGTACCGGTCGCGTCAACGGGGAGTCGGTGCTCCACCTGTGCGGGAGACGTGCGGTATCCGACTCCTCGCCCAAGCCCCTCATGACCGCTCGGTTCTCGTCCAGAAGGCGGGCGTTTGCCGAGAAGGACGAGGGTGCCGCCCGCGGGGCTCTGCCTACCATTCACGCGGCATGAACTCCTCCGGTCGCCATCTGCGTCCTACCCGCTTGGCACGGCCCCCTGTCTCCGGACGCACGTCCCAGCGCCGCCCGGCGTTGTCGACAACGAGGAGCCAGCGGACACGCGGGCGTATGCCGTTCAGGAAGTCCAGTTCGTCGGTGCCGTGCGGAGCGAGGTGCGCGATGTTGACCGTGAAGGGAAGGGGAACAGTCTCCATCGGCGGTACGACGACATTCTCTTGGAACGTGCGATGTGGCTCAGTGCCGGGCACCATCGTCCGCGCACGACCCGGATGCTGTGGGTCAGGCATCATCCATGACGTGTCGATGTCGTACGCGACATGCCTGATGCGGATTGGCAACTCGCTCGCGTTCCGGATGTGCGCGGTGACCTCGCCTTCCTCGACGGGCGGTTGCGAGTCGTCCCCCGGTCCCCTTCGCCGATAGGTGACTGTCGCCCAGGCCCCGACCCGATCCACCTGCTCCCGCTCGGCGTTCTCCCGATCGCGCCTGAAGATCAGGATCGCGAGCACGAGAGACAACGAACCAAGGCAGGCTGCGCCAACCGTGCCGATGGCGGTGGCGATGTCCCAGACCGAGTCGGGCGATTCCACGATGATCTCCACGACCCACAGACTCTAACGACATGCTGCGGGCACCAACGCACTGTCGTCAGGTGCGTCGGGTCCGCAGCCGGGCGGCGGCTTCCCGCCATCCTTGGACCTGGCCTTCCAGCCGTGCCGCGGCCACCTCGTCGGTCTGGCGCTCCGCCCGCGCTTCCAGCCCGTCGGCGTGCGCGATCATCTCCCTCGCCAGGTCGAGGCGGTCCGCTCGTCGCACGCGTTTGGCGAACAGCTCGACGATGCCGGTCAGGCCGACGGTGGTGGCGGTGACCTCGCGCCAGAGCTCGAAGTCGCGGTGACGGGTCATGCCACCAGTAGACCTCGCCGCTGAGTAACGCATGGCCCTCTGCGGCCGGTGTGAGACTACGGCGCCCTCGGTTGATTCCGCTAGGAGCCGGGGGTCGTCCTACCCGCTGTCGGGCGTGCCCGTGCCCCCGTGCCCCGTGCACGGGCACGCCCCGACCCACAGTGCGCGGATCAAGCGGGCCCCGCCCGACAAAGTCCAGCCAGAAGCCATCGGGCGGGGCCTCGGACAATCCCCGAGAGGATCATCCGTGACCTCCGTGTACCCACATGCCACCGCTCATCTCGGGCACCGCGAGTCGGGCATGTCCGGTTGGTCTTTGAGCACAGGACGTTGGTGAGTAACACCTAGGGACCCTACGGCCGGTATCAGAATGGCGGCCCCCGGTTGTTGCGTGTGGTAACTCCCGAGTGGCCGGGGGTCGTCCTACGTCGTTCGGCGCTGCACGTCTTCCGGCTTGACCCACGCCGGCGGTTGAGTGGCGCGGGTCGCCGAACGCGACGAACACTGCGGCTTGGGTCCAGCGACGGGAGGTGCCGTCGATCCACTCCTCGCCGTCGTGCTCCCATACGACCCGCACCCGCACGTTGAACGGCTGCGGCTGGTCGGGGATGCCGCGGGCGTGGGGTCCACCCTTGTTGTCGACGAGCGGCCAATGCTCGTTCAGGATCCGCTGGTGCTCGACGTCCCGGATCGGGTAGCCGCGCTGGTCGTACTCCACGAACCCAAGCGTAAGCATCTTTCGAACATATGTTCTAGAACTGGAAGCCTAATTCTGTGGAGCCGGTTCAATGCCCCGGCTGGGGATCCGGTGCGGTGACGTCGGATCCGGTGCGGTGATGCCGGGCATGTCCATGTCGGGCCATACCGTCACCACCTTGTCTGAGTCCGGGGCTGGCCGGAACGAACGGTTGTCGCGGCCGGGCTCGTGGTCCACCAGCTCAATGGCCACGATCCCCGCGAGGAAGAGACCAGCGATGACACCCGCCGCGATGAGGCCGGAAGCAAGGCAACCGCTAGTTTGCTCACCCCGGCAGCGTAAGGTCGCCGGGTCCCGGTCAGCTAGAGACCTTCGACCGTGGGGTCGTCTCGCGGTCGAGTCACGGGGTGGGCGTGGTGGCTTCCCATTCACGTATTGCCCGTTTCATCGACCAGCGCCGAATCCACCGGATACGGCGACCCCGCAGCAACACCTCGAACGCGTACGCCATATCCGCATACGCCTCTAGCTGTTCACAGCGTTCGGCGTTCGGTCCGTCGCGCTGAATCTCCCGCGCGATCACGCCCATCTCGGCGGTGGCTTTCAGCCAAGCGTCTTGCACACCTTTCGGAACGTCCAGCTCCCATACTTCAGGCAGCCGGTCGTCGATGTCCTGCGCGAGCTCGGTTGCCCGCTCATGATCCTCCGCCTCGTCTGACGGGCAGAGAACCGTCGTGATCTCGTACGCGGCCCCCATGCAGTGATGCAGATCGTCCAGGAGCGCCCGTCGCTTTCGATCAGCCTCGAGGATGCGGTCCTTACGGACCTCGAGCCGTGGCTTCGCCAGATACTCGAGGAGCAGTGTGGTCACCACGGCAACAAGAATCGAGGCTCCGACGCTTGCCCAGAAGGTGGCGATGACGCTCTCCCGATAGGTCGTAGGCCGAACCGTAGCGGATCCGAGAAGACGGAGCGGCCAAGTTGACCGTAGGACAGCTGGGGGTCGTCCGTACTGGCGATGTAACGTCCCCGCACGTGACTACTCTGACGAGGTCGATCCACGCGACCTTGACGCTCCTTGCTGCCGACGATGAGGAGAGCGCGCAACCAAACCGGAGGGAACCCAGGAATGACATCAACCTTCAAGGCCACAACCTCCGCGCAGCACCGCGCACTTCTCGAGGGACTCGCCCGAGCGGGCTACATAGTGGCCGACGCAAGTCGGCTAAACGCGCAGAACTGCATCCGGGTCGAGCACAGGTTCGATCAGGCAGCAGACCTTGAGGCGCAGGTACGCGCCATCGATCCGAACGCCGAACGCATGTAGCTCGAACTCAGAGTGTCGGGCCGGCGTCTTCGAGTGACATCAGGCGGCTTCGTACATGCCTCGGCGGGTTGCTCCCGCCGCCGGGTATCCCAATCCGGCGGCGGGAGCGCGTGCCGGGGCCCCAATGACCAAGTGGCCCCGGACGATGTCTGTGCGCAGGACGGGTCTCCGCGGATGAAAGGGGGGTACCGCTTCTCCGACCTTCGATCCCCGGCCTTCCCTGGCCGCGGCGACGTTGACGCACATGCTCAGCCCCGCTCGAGCTCGCGGGCGTGATCCAGGTACTCAAGAGACCGCTCCATTGCGTGAGCGGCGAGTGCCTTGTCGATCGCCTGGATCGGCCCCCACTTCTCGACACGCTCCTTCACCCACGCGGCGCGGGTCTCCGAACCCGGTGTACCCGGCGCCGGACCCCACTCCTCAGGGAACGTGCCGACACTGGCCCGGTACGGGCCCGTCGCATGTTCCTCAGTGCCCGCCATTCAGGCCACCCCCACCCGGTCGTCGAGCTGGTCAGCCAGCCGCAGCAAAGCCACCGGCGACGCAACCTCCGACTCGTCGATGAACAGCAACGCGACCAGCTTCTTATTGGGAATCGTTCCGAACGTCGGCCGCGGAACAGTCCGCTCATACTTCTCGCCGGCCTCCCGGCCGGCCTCACGCGCCCGCGCATGCGCCTCACCCGGATTCTTGCCCGCCCCGATCGCCTGCGCATGAGCCCGACGGTGAGCCTCAGCCACCGCCTTGTCGCGGTTGCCGGCCCACGCCTTCACGTCACGCTGAACCTGCTCCCACGCCAACCGGCGCTCCTCGGTCTCGCCCCGAACCTGCTCCGACACCCGCCGCGCATCCTCGACGGACACACTCGGCCTGCCCGCCCAATCCGGCGCGATCTCAACCCCCGCAGCCTCAGCCGTCTCGAAGTCCAACCCGAACCCGGCACCGACCAGCGGCACCCGGCACCCACAACCGTTCTTGGTAGCCATGCCACAACGCTCCAATGTCGTCGAGGTTTTCGAGGGTTTACACGTCAGGCAGAACCGGCGTGGCCGGCCACCACGCGGACCGACCGGCGGCAACTCCCCGCCACACCGGGCGCAACCACCAGGAGCCTCAGCCAACGCATCAGCGACCAGCACCCGAGCCACCTCACGCGGCAGCCCCGCGTACTGATAGCCGTGGCGAGCCAGGTCACGCGAAAGCCACTCCAGCGCGTCGAGCACCTGGCCCAGCCGCTCACCGCTTGCGGCGACCATCGTGCTCACCCTTAGCCGGGCCGTATGGCGCCGGATGCTTGCGCCGGCACGGCCGGCAGACACGCCGATCCGACAGCAACGACTTGGTCGCCGACCACATCAGCTTTCCGCACCTCGAGCAAGGAACATCAGGCTTACGCGCCATCTCGATCACCTTCGGGAGAAATTCATCGCGGAGAGAGAAAAGTAAGACTGCGCGGGTCTCCGGTCGATCCCGTTCTCAAAAAACCGGGTCTGACCTGCGGTTTTGTCCGGGGGGATCAGTGCTTCGGGATTGCTTGGCGTTTCAGATGGAACAGTGTTGGTCATGGTCGTCTTTCTTGTGCGGTTGGTCCGTCGATGCCGAGAGTGGTTGGTCCGTCGATGGCGAGCCCTTCGGCGACGAGGTCGCAACTCGGGCAGCAGCGGCGACCCGACATGAGCCACCGCACTCCGCAGGACTGGGTGCTGGCCTGGCAGTGAGAGCAGATGACCGTGGCCGACCGTGGCCGACTGTGGCTGAGCCACGGTCGAGTGACTGTGCGCACCGTGGCCCGCTCTATAGGCCACGGTCGCCAGCCACGGTCGTTGAGGCCGCTCACTGTGGCTGGCTTTCGGCCACGGTAAAGAGCCGAGAACGGCGTGGTCCTTCACGTTCGGTTAGCCGACCGTCGAGTGTTAGTCGGGTCAGGGCGTCGGCGACGCGGTCCTTGTTCATCCCGGCCTTGGCTCGGATGGTCCGCAGCGAGGCTTGGATCTGGCCGACGCCCAGCTCGGCGACGACCAGATAGATGGCGTCGTCGTCGGCCTGGTCGCGGCTGACCGTCTCCTCAGGCTGCGGCTCGTCTGGTGGTTCGATGAACGCGAGGTTGAGCCCGTCGCTCCAGGTGCGTTCGTCGTCGACGATGAGCGACCCCATGTAGGTCTTGCCGGGTAGCTTCGACGGCTTGCCGTGGCGGCGTAGGTGTCCCGGCCGGTCTTTGGTGACGTAGACGTGTGAGCATCCCCGCGAGCCGCGGCCGAACGGGGCGACGTTGTCCAGCGCGATCAGTGAGCCGGTCAGTCCGTTGCCCTTGTGGATTGAGCCGAGCGCGTCACGGCCTCGGCGATCCTTGTCTTTGACGACGTGGTCGCAGGCGAGGACGGCGGCGCCGACCATGGTGCAGGGTTTGACCAGCCGGCGCCGGAACGCGGCCACACCGTCCTCGTCGCGGATGCCCTGGCCGTGCAGGGACATCAGTTCGTTGACGCCGTCGAGGATGACCAGGGACGGCGCCGGGTCGAGCAACACGGCCAGGGCGTACGGGTCGACCGGTTCGATGGGGCCGACAAAGGCGAACCGCTTGAGGGTGTCGGCGTCGTCTACGCCGAGGGCTTGTAGCCGTTCGACAGTGTCGGTCGGGTCGGATTCCTCGGCGTGGACGAAGACGACCCGGTTTCCCTTGGTGAGCTCGGCGACGACGCAGGCGAGTGCCAGCCATGATTTGCCGGACTCCATCTCGCCGATGACGGCGTGCTCTTTGGCCGGGTAGAGCAGCCGCAGCCCGTCGACACGGGCGACACCGACTTTGGGTTCGGGCCGGGTGATCTCTCCGCGCAGGTATGGTCCGAGGTCGACCGGGCGCCAGGTCGCCCCGGCTGGCATGTCAGGGTCGCCGTAGGGCTCGGTCGGCGGCTCTTTGCCCCAGAAGTCCCACGCCTCCTCCGTCATGACGCCTCCCCGAGCAGCCAGACGCAGGGCGCGCAGCGGCATTCGCGGCCGTGGAAGTCGCCGGGCCGCGGCTTGCCGGCACTGGCGACTTCGGCTGCTCGGCAGATGGTGTAGGGCAGCGTGTGGCGCCCGTGGGCGGCCGCTACGGCGTCCGGGTACACCCGGGCACGGGTCCGTGCCCACTCCATGTCGAGCACCAGGTCGGCGCACCCGTCGAGGGCTTCACGTATGAGGCTTTCGGCGATCGGCACGGGTAGGTCGGGCCGTAGCTCCAACAGCAGGTCGACGAGCGGCTGTAGAATCTCGGGTGAGCTTGAGCTCTGTCCCGAGTCGGCTCCTGGCCCCCTGGCTTCCCACGCCGGGGGGTCGTGCTTGTCAGGCGGCGCCCGCATCGGCGTCTCCCGCCTTGCGGGCGGCGCGGGCCTTCGAGCTCTTGAGCGCGAGGCGGGCCATGTGCGCCTTGTAGAGACTTTCGGCGCGGCGCTTGCGTTCCTTCTCGGGGAGGGTGCCGTCGGGGTCGACTTCCCGTTCGAAGCGGGCGCGTAGTCCGCGCTGGGCGCGGTCGCCGTGGGCTTTGCGGTCTTCGTCGCCGGCCCATCGGGTGTTGGCGGCGATCCGGGCGCGGAGGGTGCGCTGCTCGGGGGTGAGCATGAAAGAGGGCTCCTGTCGATGTTCGACAGGAACCCGGCATGCCCGCGCCTGCTGCGCCGATGGCGGTGGGTTTCGCCCTACCGCGGGTGTCCTACGCTCAGTTCACTGTGTTGGCGGGTGCGAGTGGGTTTCGCCCTGGTCGTGCCCGCCCTACTTGTTCTAGACGGAATGCTATCGCATCGGATTCGGTCTAGAGGCGATCGCCGGGGGAGTGCTTGCGGTGGGCCTCAATGGCCCGCTGGTCGGCGGCGCTGGCGCCGTAGCGGTGCAGTACGGCCCTGGTGCGCCAGCCGGTGAGCCGCATCAGGGAGTCGTCGTCGCCGCCGCCGGTGCGCCACATGTGGGCGAACGTGTGCCGGAAGGTGTGCGGGTGCAGCCCGTCGACACCGGCCTGAGCGCCGCGACGTTCCAGCATCTGCCGAATCCCGGAGTCGGTCATGCCGCCCTTCTGCGCCAGCCACAGATGGGGCAGCTTGGCCTTGGGATGCTTGGCCCGGTCGCGGAGGTAGCGGTCGAGCGCGGTGCCGGTCTTGGTGCCGAACGGGACGGCGCGGCCCCGGCTGCCCTTGCCCATCACGTGGGCGACGTCGTGTACGTCGAGGTCGAGGTCGTCGACCATCAGCCCGGCCATCTCACCGGCGCGGATCCCGGAGTCGAGGAACAGTCGGATGATGGCGTGGTCGCGGCGCTGTTCGAACCCCTTGCCCGTGGTGACCTTGAGCAGGCGACCGAGTTCGGCCTCGGTGAGTACGGGGGTCGATGGTTCGGGTACGTGCGGTTGGGTCATCTTCGCCATCGGCGAGACGTCGATGATCTCCTCGTCGACGCACCAGTTGAACAGGCGCCGCAGTGCCCGGTACCGGACGGCCGCGGTGGTCGGTTTGTGGCGGGCGAGCTGGTCGGCCATGAACGCCTCGAGGTCGTCGCGGGTCATCGTTTCCAGGTCGGTGCCGGGCCGGAAGTCGGCGAGGAGACGGGCCGACTCGAGGTAGGAGTCGATGGTGCGTTGGGAGCGGTTGGCGTTGCGCAGAGTGCGCGTAAAGGACCTCAGGAGGGCTTGATCCGCGTCTGTCACGGGGCGTAGGTTAGTGGCTGTGACAACGGTATGCAACCGACACTCTGCCGACTCGTTCTGCGTTTTCCCTGGTCAGGTGGCCTTTTGTGCGCCATCAGGGACTCGAACCCCGAACCCACTGATTAAGAGTCAGTTGCTCTGCCAATTGAGCTAATGGCGCCGGAAGCGGAGGCAACTGTAGCAGCGGCGACCGGCCGGACCGAAATCGCGGCGACCGCGGCCGACGGCCATCGGCGCTGGTCAGAGCTCCTGGGTCAGACGGCCCGTGTCGACGTCGTAGCGGAAGCCGCCGACGGCGACGGAGTCCGGGATGAGCGGATGCTCCCGTACGCGAGCGACGTCGTCGCGCAAGGCTGCCAGCTGGTCCGGCTCGGCGCCGAAGCTCGGCAGGTCGACGTCGGGGCCGCAGGCCTGGCGCATCCGGTTCCGCAACGTCGACTCGTCGACGGCCATGGCGCATCGCGTGTGGGGGATGACGAGGATTCGGTCGACGCCGAGCAGGTGGACGCCGAGGATCAGGGCGATCATCGCCTGGTCGGTGACCCGGCCGCCCGGGTTGCGAAGCACCTTCGCGTCGCCTGGCCGCAGGCCGATCATGCCGATCGGATCAATGCGCGAGTCCATGCAGGTGACGACGGCCACCCCGGCCCGGGCTACGCCGTCGAAGCCGGTCAGATCGAAGTCGGCCGCATAGTCCGCGTTGGCCGCCAGCAGGTCGTCGAAGCTCCCAGTCACGACGCACAGGGTATTGACCCGACCCGGCTAGACGAGCAGCACCAGTCCGAACGCGACCAGGACGTCGACGACGCCGCACCATTCGGCGTACGAGCGGCGGACGACCTCGTCGCGCCAGAGATGGACGAAGTCCCAGACGCCATGGAGCAGCCACGCCACCGCGACGACGTAGCGAGCCGCGTCCGGATCGACGGCCAGCCCGATCAGCGTGAGGGCGCCGAAGCCCACCATGCCGAGGGCCTGGAGCTGGAACTCGCCGGATCGGAACAACTGTCCGTCGACGGCGCTCCAGACCAGCACGATCACGGCGATGGCGGCGACGACGGTCGGCAGCGGAACCACGTCGAGCACCATCACCACGGCGATCACGACTGACAGGCCGGCGATCACCGGCCACGTGGCTTCGCGGCGGCCCAGCTTGGCGACGAGCAGATACTCCAACGCCAGGAGCGGTACGAGCTCGGTGGCGCTGTCCAGGGCGCTGTCGCCGGTCAGGATGAGCGCCGCCAGCGCGATGCCCGCGGCGGTCGGCCAGCGGCTCCACAAGCGATCGGTCCACGGCCGGCGTTCGAGGGTCACCTCAGACATGGCTCCGCGCTCCGTACTCGTCGCGCCGGCGCAGCATGACGACGTACATGAGCGGGAGCATCACGACGTGCTCGGCGATCATCAGCGACTCGCCGGTCAGGACGCCGGCCCAGAGCAGCGGCAGCAGCGCGATCGCGGGGGCGATCATGACGCCGGCCATCTCGAGGGTGGCGGGCCAGCCGTGGCCGCGAAATCGCATCCAGACGGTCATCGCGACCGCCATGTCGGCGGCCATCTCGAGGGCGGTGAGCTCGGGCTGGCCGGCGGTCGAGTACGTCAGGCCGGCGACCGCCACGGCGCCCCGGATCGCGCCGCCGATGACGATCATTCCCACCATCATCGCGACGACCATCTCGGCGAAGTGCCGGAGCAGGTGGCGGTGGCTGTGCATAACGGTTCGGTCGGGTGTCTGCGTTGGGGTTGCGGGAGTCATGTCACGAGTCCTCTGGTACGGGCAGGGGTCTCTGTCCCGTACAGGCTCCCCGGCACGTACGCGGCTCAGTAGTGTCGAACCGGCACGTCCGCACGTGAGCTTGTCACGAGGTCAGATGACATTTGTCATCGGTGCTGGCTGAGCCGGCTCGAGGGTGCTGGAAGCGCCGTCCGAAGTGCCAGAATGACCGCGTGGCTGAGCCTGCGGTCGACTCGCGGTCGGGCCTGACGAACTACCGTCGCTACACCTGGTGGAGCCTCGTCGCCGCGACCGGGCTCACCCTGGCGTTCCTGGTCGGCACCTGGGTGCTGGACCCGGACGTGGACGTCCTGGCGAGGAGTGTCGGAGGCGTGTCCCTCGCGATGACCGTCGTCGCCTGTGCGGTGCTGCTCCACGTACGCCTCGACCGGACTCCGCTCGAGCCGCCGGATCGCAGGGTCGTCACCTGGCTGGTCGTCGGATCGGTCGGCGCGATCGGCCTGGGCGCCGCAGCGCTCGCGGTCCACAACTACGGGCTGTGGTCGCTCGGACCGGCGACGATGGTGGCGGTCGCGGCCACGTTCGTGTCCGTACGGGCGCGGTGGCTCCTCGTCGGCGGGTCGGCCGCCGGTGTTGCTGTCCTCGGTGGGGCCGTCGCGGCGGCGGCCGGTGACGACGTCGCCTTCGCGGCGGCCTTTCCCGCCGTGATGGTGGCGTCCATCGCGTGGGTCATCCTCGGCCTGCTGTGGTCGTGGGATGTCGCCGAGCGCCTCGATCGGGCGCGTCGGCTGTCGGCGGAGCTGGCTGTCAAGGACGAGCGGCTGCGGTTCGCGGCCGACCTCCACGACATCCAGGGTCACCACCTGCAGGTGATCGCGTTGAAGAGTGAGCTGGCTGCCCGGCTCGCCGACTCCGACCCGTCGCGAGCCGCGTCGCAGATGCGGGAGGTGCAGCAGTTAGCCGCCGACGCGCTCCGGGACACGCGGGCCGTCGTGCAGGGCTACCGGCGGACGTCGCTTGACGACGAGATCGCCAACGCCACCAAGGTCCTCGCCGCCGCCGACATCGACGCCACGCTCGCCCTGGATCCGGCCGCGGTCGCCCGTACGGCCGATCTGGCCGACTCCGAACGCCATCTGCTCGTCCTCGTGATGCGCGAGGCGACCACGAACGTCTTGCGCCACAGCCGGGCGCGGCGGGCCGACGTCGATTTCCGGTTCGACGCCGACATGGTGCGGCTGCGGGTGCGCAACGACGGGGCGACCGACCCGACTGGCCCGACTGACCCGACCGGTTCGGATTCGGGCACCGGGTTGCCGGCCCTGGCCGAGCGGCTGACCAGCGCAGGCGGCGAGCTGACCTGGGAGCACGACGGCGACCGGTTCGTCGTCGTGGCAGCGCTGCCGACGGGAGCCCGATGATCCGGTTGCTGATCGCCGACGACGAGGACCTGCTGCGAGGCGCGCTGTCGTCATTGCTCGCGCTGGAGGACGATCTCGACGTGGTCGCCGAGGCCGCCACCTCGACCGATGCGGTACGGCTGGCCCGCGAGCACCGGCCGGACATCGCCGTACTCGACCTCGAGATGCCACCGGCGGACGGGCTGCGCGCCGCCGAGGAGATCCGCGCTGAGCTGCCGACCCGGATCATGCTCGTGACCCGGCACGCCCGGCCCGGCGTGTTGCGACGGGCGCTCGCGGCCGGGGTGAGTGGGTTCGTGCCCAAGACGACGCCGGCGGCTCGGTTGGCCGAGATCATCCGCGACGTCGCCGGGGGCCGGCGGTATGTCGATCCGGACATCGCGGCGTCGGCGCTGACCGAGGGGGAGTGCCCGCTGACCGACCGGGAGCTCGAGGTGCTCCGGGCGTCCCGTACGGGTGCGTCGGTCAACGAGATCGCCGAGCAGGTGCATCTGGCGCCCGGCACCGTACGCAACTACCTGTCGGCCGCGATGGCCAAGTTGGGAGTCAGCTCTCGGCATGCCGCGGCACATCGCGCGTGGGAGGAGGGCTGGATCTAGCCGTCGCGGTGGCCGCGCACCCTGGTGGAATATTGAAGATTCAACTAGAGTTGTGCCGTTCGCCAGAACGAAGGAAGGCGATCACGATGCCAGCGATCACGGTCGACGACCCCACGACACTGCCGCGGATCACGCCGCCGGCTCCCGACGCCCAGCCGCGGCAGATCGTCTCCGTGACGACCGCGCCGTCGGGGTACGAGGGTGAGGGCTTCCCGGTCCGGCGGGCGTTCGCCGGCGTCGACATGGCGCGGCTCGACCCCTTCGTCCACATGGATCAGATGGGCGAGGTGGAGTATGCCCCGGGCGAGCCGAAGGGCACGCCGTGGCACCCGCATCGCGGTTTCGAGACCGTGACGTACATGATCGACGGCACGTTCGAGCACTCCGACTCCAACGGTGGCGGCGGCACGATCACCAACGGCGACACCCAGTGGATGACCGCCGGCAGCGGCATCCTGCACATCGAGAAGCCGCCCGAGGCACTCGTGATGAGCGGCGGCCTCTTCCATGGCATCCAGCTCTGGGTCAACCTGCCGAAGTCCGACAAGCTGATCGATCCGCGCTACCAGGATCTGCGCGGTGGCGATGTCGCGCTCGCGACGACGCCGGACGCCGGAGTCTTGCTGCGGGTCATCGCCGGCGAGGTCGGAGGCGTGCGGGGTCCCGGCGTCACGCACACCCCGATCAGTCTGATCCACGCCACCCTCGCGCCCTCGGCGCGGCTCGATCTGCCGTGGCGCCGCGAGTTCAACGCGTTGGTCTACGTGCTCAGCGGCAGTGGTACGGCGGGCGACCAGCCGATCCACGAGGGGCAGCTGGCGCTGTTCGGGCCGGGCGACAGCCTGTCCGTCGCGGCCGAGTCGCAGCAGGACAGCCGTACTCCGCAGCTCGACGTGCTGATCCTCGGCGGCCAGCCGATCCGCGAGCCAGTCGCCTGGGCCGGGCCGTTCGTCATGAACACCCGGGCCGAGGTGATCCAGGCGTTCGAGGACTTCCAGGCCGGCCGACTCGGGCAGATCCCCGCCGGCCACTGACCACAGGCTCGCCCTTGCGCCGAGATTGCGCGTCTTCCCCACCTGCTCCTGCCGAGATTGCGCGTCCTCCCCTGTGGGTGGTGAAGTCGCGCAATCTCGGCGCGACGGGGGAGACCGCGTCGGGTCAGGTGGGGCGGACCCAGTCGTAGGTGCGTTCGACGGCGCGGTTCCAGTTGTCGTGCTCGAGGTTGCGGTGGTCGGAATCCATCTTCGGCTCCCACAGGGCCGCGCGATGCCAGTTACCCCGCAGTACGGCGAGGTCGGCCCAGTAGCCGACGGCCAGGCCCGCCGCGTACGCCGCGCCGAGCGACACCGCCTCCATCACGAACGGCCGCTCCACCGGCACGTCGATCACGTCGGCGACGAACTGCATCAGCAGGTGGTTGGCCGTCATGCCGCCGTCGACCTTGAGCCGGGTCAGGGCGAGGCCGGGCCCGGCGTCCGCGTTCATGGCGTCGACGACCTCGCGGGTCTGCCAGCCGGTCGCCTCGAGCACGGCGCGGGCCAGGTGACCCTTGGTCACGTACGAGGTCAGACCGACGACGACGCCACGCGCGTCCGGATGCCAGCGCGGTGCGTAGAGACCCGAGAACGCCGGGACGATGTAGCAGCCGCCGTTGTCCGAGACCGACGTCGCGAGCGACTCGATCTGCGGCGCGGTGTCGATCAGTTCGAGCGAGTCGCGGAACCACTGCACCAGCGACCCCGTGACCGCGATCGAGCCTTCGAGCGCGTAGACCGGCGGCCCGTCGCCGACGACGTACCCGATGGTGGGGATCAGCCCGTGTGGTGACGTCGCGAGCCGCCCGCCGGTGTTCATCAGCAAGAACGCGCCGGTGCCGTAGGTGCACTTCGCCTCACCCGGCGCGAAGCAGGTCTGGCCGAACAACGCGGCATGCTGGTCGCCGAGCGCCCCTCCGATCGGCACGCCCGGCACGACGGTGCGGCAGGAGCCGTAGACGGTGGCATTGGGCCGGATCTCGGGCAGCATCGCCGCAGGGATGTCGAGCGTCTTGAGCAGCCGCTCGTCCCAGCGCAGGTCACGGATGTCCATCAACATGGTGCGGCTGGCGTTCGTCACGTCGGTGACGTGGCTGCCGCCGTTCGGCCCGCCGGTGAGCTGCCAGATCAGCCAGCTCTCCATGGTCCCGAACAGCACGTCACCCACCTCGGCGCCTTCGCGTGCCCCGGGCACGTTGTCGAGCAGCCACCGCAAACGGGGTCCGGCGAAGTACGTCGTAGGCGGCATGCCGCAGACGTCGCGGATCAGGTCGGCCTTGCCGGTCACCGCCAGCTCCTCCACGAGCGGCTCGGTCCGGGTGTCCTGCCACGTGATCGCTCGGGCCAGCGGCCGTCCGGTCTGCCGGTTCCAGATCACCGTCGTCTCGCGCTGGTTGGCGATCCCGAGGGCGGCGAGGTTGTCCGGAGTCAGGCCGGCCTCGCGGAGGGCGTCCGGCACGACCCGTTCGACGTTGCGCCAGATCTCCGCCACGTCGTGCTCGACCCAGCCCGGCCGCGGATAGTGCTGCCGATGCTCGCGCTGTGACACGGCGATCATCCGGCCGGCGTGGTTGAACAGGAGGCATCGGGTCGAGGTCGTCCCCTGGTCGATCGCGGCGACGACCAGCTCCTTCACCACAGCCGTCGCACCTCCCGGCTCAGCGACCGCGCAGTCTTCATGAGCGGTCCGACGAAGTCCGAACGAGGCTGGCCGCGCCGGTCGTACAGCTCGTCCCGGCGCCCGACCGCGGCGACCGCCGCGACGGCCAGGCCGCCCGGGCCCTGGACCGGTGCCGCGATCGAGCCGCGATCGGGCTCGAGCTCGCCGTCCTCGGTGGCGAAGCCGTCGTGCCGGACGGCGGTGAGGGCGTCCTTGAGCTCTTGATGGGTCTGGATCGTGCGGGTCGTGTATTTCGCGAGGTCCATCCCTTGCAGGCGCCGTACGCCGCCGGATGCGAAGGCCAGCAGCGCCTTGCCGAGCGCGCTGGCATGCAGTGGCCGGCGCTGGCCGACGGCGAGTTGCTGGCTCGAACCGTCCGGCCGGAAGACGTGATGCACCACCAGGACGTCGACCCGGGTCGGCACGCCGAGCGTCACGGCGAGCCCGGTCTGCGCGGCCAGGCTGTCGGCCCAGTTCATCGCGAGCGACCGCAGCTCGTGCGGGTCGGGGCCGCCGCGGCCGAACACGCGGGCCGCCTCGGCGACGTCGTAACGGCCGTGGAACTGGCCGTTGTCATGGATCTGGTTGACCAGGCCGAGCTCGCGCAGTGTGGTCACGATGCCGTGGGTGGTCGTACGTGCCAGCCCGAGCGTGTCGGCGATCTCGTGCAACTCGAGTGGCTGGTCCGCCGCGTCGAGCAGTCGCAGGATTGCGACCGCCCGTTCGATCGACTGGATGCGACCCGGCACGGACGCCATCGTACGTACGACATTGTCGAATGCATGACATTGACCACACCGACCCCGGTCCCTACGTTCCATGCAGCCGGCTTCAGCCTCGGGCCGGAGCCGACGAACATCACAACCGTCGATCACCTGGCTTCACCGAAGAAGCGGAGGATGCAATGGGGCTTGACGAAGTCTTTTGGAGCGAAGTCCTCGGGACGGGAATGCTGACACTGCTAGGTGTCGGCGTGGTTGCTAACGTCTTGCTAGGCAAGACCAAGGGTAAGTTTGTCGGACCTGACTGGCTGCTCATCACCTTCGGCTGGGGTTTCGCCGTCATGGCCGGCGTCTATGTCGCGTACAAGTCGGGCGCGCACCTCAACCCCGCGGTGACGTTGGGAATCTGGTCATCGGGAGCTGACGAGTACGCCCCTGGAGTCGAGGTCGCCTTCGACTCCACGATCGTCTACTTCGCCGGCGAGATGGTCGGTGCCTTCCTCGGTGCCGTGTTCGCCTGGGCGGCGTATAAGGACCACTACGACGACGAGGAGGCCGAGGCACCTCTCAAGCTCGCCACCTTCTCGACCGGGCCGCAGATCCGGAGCTACGCATGGAACACGGTCACCGAGATCATCGGCACGTTCGTCCTGGTCTTCGTGATCCTCAGCTTCGTGCCTGGTGGATGGCCGTCCGAGCTCGGTCCATTCCCGGTCGCGTTCTTGGTCGTCGGCATCGGTGCCTCGCTCGGTGGGCCCACGGGCTACGCCATCAACCCAGCCCGTGACCTCGGTCCGCGCATCGCGCACTTCGTCCTGCCGTTCAAGGGCAAGGGCGACAGCGACTGGGGCTACTCCTGGGTGCCGATCGTCGGCCCGATCATCGGTGGAATCGCCGCCGGTCTCCTCTCGCAGGTGACCTTCTGATCGGAGTCCAGCCGCTGAGCGTGACGCTGTGACCGTCACGCTCAGCGGATCACGGAAGATCCGTCACGCTGAGCGCCTATCGCAGTACGGAGGGAACGTATGGCTGACTATGTCGGCGCCGTCGACCAGGGGACGACGAGCACCCGGTTCATGATTTTCGATCACTCAGGCAACGAGGTCGGCAAGCATCAGTTGGAGCACGAGCAGATCCTGCCGCAGGCCGCCTGGGTCGAGCACAATCCCGTCGAGATCTGGGAGCGCACCTCGGCGGTCATCCAGTCCGCGCTTCACGGTGCCGGACTCACCCACAGTGACCTGGCGGCCGTCGGCGTCACCAACCAGCGCGAGACCTCGGTCGTCTGGGACCGCAACACGGGACGGCCCTACTACAACGCCATCGTGTGGCAGGACACCCGGACCGACCGGATCGCCTCGGCCCTGGAGCGAGACGGCAAGGGCGACGTGATCCGCCAGAAGGCGGGACTGCCGCCTGCCACGTACTTCTCCGGCGGCAAGATCCAGTGGATTCTGGAGAACGTCGACGGAGTACGCGAGGCCGCCGAGCGCGGCGACGCCATCTTCGGCAACACCGACTGCTGGGTGCTGTGGAACCTCACTGGCGGTGCGAACGGCGGTGCCCACGTCACGGACGTGACCAACGCCAGCCGCACGATGCTGATGAACCTCGAGACGCTGGACTGGGACGACGAGCTGCTGTCGTTCTTCAACATCCCGCGCTCGATGCTGCCGAGCATCCGGTCGAGCTCGTCGCCCGACCCGTACGGCACGACCGTCGCGAACGGGCCGTTCGGCGGCGAGATCCCGCTGACCGGGGACCTCGGAGACCAGCAGGCCGCGACCGTCGGCCAGGTCTGCTTCAGTCCTGGCGAGGCCAAGAACACCTACGGCACGGGCAACTTCATGCTGCTCAACACCGGTACCGAGATCGTCCACTCGAACGCCGGACTGCTGACGACGCCGTGCTACAAGTTCGGCGACGAGCCGGCGGTCTACGCGCTGGAGGGTTCGATCGCGGTGACGGGCTCGGCCGTGCAGTGGCTCCGCGACCAGCTCGGCATCATCAGCGGGGCGGCACAGAGCGAGGCACTGGCCCGGCAGGTGGAGGACAACGGCGGCATGTTCTTCGTTCCGGCGTTCTCGGGTCTGTTCGCGCCCTACTGGCGGTCCGACGCCCGCGGCGCGATCGTCGGACTGTCCCGGTTCAACACCAACGCTCACCTCGCTCGGGCGACGCTCGAGGCGATCTGCTACCAGAGCCGCGACGTCGCCGAGGCGATGGAGCAGGACTCGGGCGTCCAACTCGAGGTGCTCAAGGTGGACGGCGGCGTCACCATGAACGAGCTGTGCATGCAGATCCAGGCCGACGTGCTCGGCGTCCCGGTGAGCCGGCCGGTGGTGGCCGAGACCACGGCGCTGGGTGCCGCCTACGCGGCGGGTCTGGCCGTGGGTTTCTGGAGTAACACCGACGAGATGCGGGCCAACTGGAACGAGGCCAAGCGGTGGAATCCGGAATGGAGCGCCGAGCAGCGCGATGCTGCCTATGCTCAATGGAAGAAGGCTGTGCAGCGCACGCTCGACTGGGTCGAGGTGGACTGAAGCCATAGAAGCCGAATCAGAGGGGAAGGGCACCCGCATGATGGCCATCGCACTTTCGCCGCAGTCTCGGGAAGCGTCGCTTGAGCAGATGGCCCGTGAGGAGCTCGACGTCCTCGTCGTCGGCGGCGGTGTCGTCGGCGCAGGGAGCGTACTGGATGCCGCGACGCGGGGTCTTCGGGTCGGTCTGGTCGAGGCCCGAGACTTCGCGTCCGGCACGTCCAGCCGGTCGAGCAAGCTGATCCATGGCGGGCTGCGTTATCTCGAGATGCTCGATTTCGGTCTGGTCGCCGAGGCGTTGCACGAGCGTGGACTGCTCCTCACCCGGCTGGCGCCGCACCTGGTCCAGCCGGTGCCGTTCCTCTATCCGCTGAAGCACTGGGGCTGGGAGCGGCTCTACGCCGGGTCCGGTGTCGCGTTGTACGACGCGCTCTCGGTGGCGTCGAAGCACGGCCGCGGCGTGCCGATCCACCGGCATCTGACCCGGCGGGGAGCCCGCAAGCTCGCCCCGTCGCTGCGCAAGGACGCGCTCGTCGGCGGCCTGCAGTACTACGACGCGCAGGTCGACGACGCCCGTTTCACGATGTTCTTGGCCCGGACGGCGGCCGCCTACGGCGCGTCGGTCGCCTCCCGGGCCCGGGTCGTCAGCCTGCTCCGCGAGGGCGAGCGGGTGACGGGCGCGGTGGTCCACGACCTTGAGTCGGACCGTACGTTCGAGGTGCGAGCGCGTCAGGTCGTCAACGCGACCGGAGTGTGGACCGACGACACGCAGGGACTCGCGGGCGAGCGCGGGCAGTTCCACGTGCGGGCGAGCAAAGGCATCCACCTGGTTGTCCCACGGGACCGAATCCGTTCAAAGACCGGGATGATCCTGCGGACCGAGAAGTCGGTGCTGTTCATCATCCCGTGGGGCCGGCATTGGATCATCGGCACCACCGATACCGACTGGGAGCTCGACAAGGCGCACCCGGCGGCCAGCGCCAGCGACATCGACTACCTGCTCGAGCACGTCAACTCGGTGCTGGAGCAGCCGCTGACGACCGAGGACGTCGAGGGCGTGTACGCCGGCCTCCGACCGCTCCTAGCCGGCGAATCCGAGATGACGTCGAAACTGTCCCGAGAGCACGCGGTCGCGCATACCGTACCCGGCCTCGTCGTCGTGGCAGGTGGCAAGTTCACGACCTATCGGGTGATGGCCAAGGACGCCGTCGACGAGGCGGTCCACGGCCTCGCGCAAGTCCTTGACCGCAACGTCCCGGGCTCGTGCACCGAGGACGTGCCGCTCCTCGGTGCCGACGGCTTCGAGGCATTGTGGAACTCGCGACACGTCCTCGCTGAGCGCTCGGGACTCCACGAGGTGTGGATCGAGCACCTGCTGCATCGCTACGGCTCGCTGATCCACGAGATCCTCGAGCTGATCGCGGCCGACCGCTCGCTCGGGGACCCGCTGCCCGGCGCCGAGGACTACCTGCGGGCCGAGGTGGTCTACGCCGTGACCCACGAAGGCGCTCGGCACATCGACGACGTCATGACCCGGCGGACCCGCATCTCGATCGAGACGTTCGACCGTGGCGACCGGGCCAGTGAGAGCGTCGCTGACCTGATGGGTCAGGCGCTCGGCTGGAGCAAGGCGCAACGCGCCCGTGAGGTCGAGCACTACCGGATGCGGATCAAGGCCGAGCGCGAGAGTCAGCAGATGCCCGACGACGAGACCGCCGACGCCGCTCGCATGGGCGCTCCCGACGTCGTACCTCTCGCCTGACTCCCACTCGTCCCGTACGAGTTCCGACCCTCGAGCGGGGCGAAGGGTTCGTTAGGGTCGCAGCTATGGCCGAGCCCACCGACTTCCTGAAGCTGCACGACCTCCTCGGTCTCGAGGTCACGCGCGCCGACGCCGACGGCGTCGTGATCGAGTGGACCGTCGACGAGCAGCATCTTCAGCCGTACGGCCTGGCCCACGGCGGCATCCACTGCACGGTCAACGAGAGCGCCGCCAGCATCGCGGCCGGAATCTGGTACGCCGAGCAGGACCACGGCGTGGGCGGCGGAGTCGTGGGCATCAACAACAACACCGACTTCCTGCGCGCCGTGCGGCCCGGCGATCGCCTCGTCGCCGCGGCGACGCCGGTGCACCGGGGCCGGCTGCAGCAGCTGTGGCTGGTCGAGTCCCGGGACGCCGAAGGCCGCCTGGTCGCGCGCGGCCAGGTGCGCCTGCAGAACCTGCCGGCCCGGCCGTAGCGCGGCGTTCCACGTCGGCCCGTCAGTCCCCGGACGGCTCGTAGTCGAAGGTGGGGATCGGGTCCGGTCGCCAGTGGTAGTCGGCGCCTTGCGTATCGAGTCCGTCGCGGCCGGCGCGATACTCGGCCATCTGCCAGATCGCGCTGGGAGCGGCCTCCGCGTCGCCGAGCAGCACCCAGTGCAGGTGCTCGTCGAAGCCGCCGTGGTTCGCGTCGCGGCGCCAGACCGCCCAGCCGACGCTCCGCGCCACCCGGATCACGCGGCGTTCCGCGTCTCTGTCGATGTCCGAGGTCCGGGTGTCGATGCAGCCGCCGCCCTCGTGGTTGCCGGCCGCGTCGATGACGCCGCCGTCGACACGTGTCATGTAGGCGCCCTGCACGATGGTCGGCTCGAAGCCGAGCTGCTCACAGACTGTGTCGAATGCGGCTTTCATCCGCCGGTTCATGAAGACGGCGCGTCCGGACGGGTCGATCCCGAGCTCGACGACCTCGTACGCGTCTGACATGGGCACCTCGTAGGGTCCGGCCCGAGCGCTGGTCGTACGTCGTGGCGACGATGCGCCATCGACTGAGTTCAGGAGGTGCCGGACAGGCCGTCTGATACCGGCGGGGACAGGACCTCCGGCGGCCGTGGCGGGACGTTCGGAGGATGCCGCTCGACCGGATTTGGGATTGAATCACCACCATTCCGATAACGACGACTGGGGCGTCGTTGCCCAGCAGGGGGAGCTATCCCATGATCCGCATAACCGCTGGGGTGGGTGCTGTGGTCGCGGCCAGCCTCACCGCCACCGTCCTGGTTCCCACAATCGCCGGCAGCGCGCGTGGCGCGGCCGCTGAAAGCCCGGCATGCTCGCTCGTCTCGATGCCGGACGGCTGGAACGCCGACATCGGGGACCTTCGCCAGCTCGCCACGTGGCGAGCCGGATTGGGCAACTCGACCAGCCCGCAGATGCGGAAGTCGGTGGCCACCGTGCTTGACGCCGCCGCGGCCGAGCAGCCGGAGGCCGTACTGGTCGCCGGTGATCTGGTCGAGGGTCACTGGGGTGCCGACGTCGACGGGACTCGGCTGTTCGGGAAGGTCCGTACGTTGGAGCAGCGTCAGGCCGCGCTCCGCCGGGCGGGCGCGTTCTACTACGGCGAGTGGGCCGAGCGGTTCGCCCTCCGCGGCCTGACGGTCTATCCCGCCATCGGCGACCACGAGGTCGGCGACGACCCGTGGCGCGGCAGCAATGCCGCGTACGGCGCGGGGAACGACTTCAAGCGCCGGATGTTCCCGGTGTTCAAGCAGACCTGGGCCAACGTGTTCACCCGCACGGCAACGGGCCACCGCTACTCGGAGCGGCCCGTGGGCACGCCGCACGAGGCCACGGCGTACGCGGTCGAACCGTGCCCCGGCGTCCTGGTCGTCACGGTCGACGTGTTCCGGCGTGGCGGCGGTGACGTCCACGCGCAGTTGGGCGCCGATCAGATGGCCTGGCTCGACCGCGTGCTGTCGGAGTCGACGGCCGAGACCAAGATTGTGCAGGGCCACACACCGGTCCTCGGGCCAGTCAACCGAGAGTACAGCTCCGGGCTGATGTACGACGGAGGAAAGCAGTCGGCGTTCTGGCAGACGCTGGCCGAGCACGACGTCGACCTCTACCTGTGCGGCGAAGTCCATACGGTCACCGTGCTCCACGGCCGCAAGCACCGCGTCGACGTGCCCACGGTGGCGCTGGGTGCTGGTGTGACGCAGATCAGCCACGGCGGGCTCATCCATCGGGGCCGGGTCAACTACCTGACGATCGACGTCGGTGGCGGCGGAATCGACATGGAGGTCCACCGCTTCACGGCCACGGTAGACGACAGCAGGGGAGCGCCGACGCTGTGGGCAACGACGGACAAGCGGCCGTTCAGCGACGTCGTGTACCGCGCGGGAACGACGGTGACAGGGACGATGACCATCGGCCCACTCGACGCCGCCGTCGGGACCGGCGAGCTCGCCCTGACGGCGGAGCAGAGCCGAATCCGGCGCTGACTTGGGGTGAGTGACGGGACTTGAACCCGCGACTTCCTGGACCACAACCAGGTGCTCTACCAGCTGAGCTACACCCACCATGAGCCGCGCATCGCCATCTCGGAGAGTGCCGTGACGGACCGGGTCACGCGGCCTGCGCAAGTGTAGCGGCCCGGACCCTGCCGGGCGGAATCGGTGAGCGCCGGGCTACGACTCCGGCTCGGCCGGCGCCGTGTCGGCGGGGCTCAGGCCGCCGCCGTGCTCCGCGGCAAGGGCCCGGGCGGCGTCGGTGTCGGGACCGGGCCGCGGCACGAAGACGGCCGCCCGGTAGTAGCGCAGCTCCTCGATGCTCTCGCGGATGTCGGCGAGGGCGCGATGGTTGCCGGTCTTGGTCGGAGCGGCGAAGTAGACCCGGGGATACCACCGCCGGGCCAGCTCCTTGATCGACGACACGTCGACGATCCGGTAGTGGAGGTGGCCCTCGAGCTCGGGCATGTCTCGGGCGAGGAACATCCGGTCGGTCCCGACGGTGTTGCCGGCCAAGGGGGCCCGACCCGCCTCGGGCACGTTGGCACGGACGTAGTCGAGCACCCGCTCCTGCGCTTCGCCGAGGGAGATGCCGTCGGAGAACTCATTGATGAGCCCCGACGCTTCGTGCATGGTGCGAACCACCTCGCCCATCTGGTCCAGCGCGCTCTGCGGCGGCTTGACCACGACCTCGACGCCGTCGCCGAGGACGTTGAGCTCGAAGTCGGTGACGAGAGCCGCGACCTCGACCAAAGCGTCGGCGGCGATGTCGAGTCCGGTCATCTCGCAATCGATCCACACCAACCGGTCGTTCACGCCAGGCACCCTAGCTCGCCCGGCCCGTCACGGCATCGGCGGCTCGTGCGGCGGGCGGCGTGCATGGGGTGGTGGCCGGTCGGGTCGGCGCGGCTCTTCTCGAGTCGGCGCCCGCATCAGGCCGGACAGCTCCAGTCCGTACGCGATCAGCAGGATGAGCAGCAGGCCGACCGTGCCGAGCACCGCCTTGGGCCACGCCACGCCGAATCCCACGAGCAGGGCGAACCCGGCGCCCAGTCCCACGACGCCCCAGACGACGACGCTGCGGACGGCGACAGTGGAAGCCTTGACGTGACGTCGATGACCGTGCGCCAACCCTCGCCCTTCCTGTGTGATCGAACTCTATCGACAGCCTGGCACTATGGGTGGCGGGGTGGAACTCGTTCCTTGGGTCCAGTGAGGAGTAACGGTCGTGGCTGTCGACGTCTCGTGGCGGTCGCGAGCCGACGTCGCGTGGCCGTGGCTCGCCCTCGTCGCTCGGCTGGTCGTCGGTGGGGTCTGGCTGGCGGCGGGCCTGTCCAAGGTGGGCGACCCGGAGGCCAGCGTACGAGCGGTCCGCGCCTATCAACTCGTTCCGGACTCACTCGAACGCGCCGTCGGCTACTCCCTGCCGCTGCTGGAGATCTGCCTCGGCGTCCTGCTCGTGATCGGGCTCGCTCAGCGGCTGGCCGCGATCGCGTCGGCGGTGCTGCTGGCAGCGTTCATCGTCGGCATCGCGGCGGCCTGGGCGCGCGGGCTGCAGATCGAGTGCGGCTGCTTCGGCGGTGGCGGAGCGGCCGAGGGGACCGATGTGACGGCCGGCTACCGATGGGACATCGCCCGCGACGTCGGCCTGCTCGCGCTGGCCGGTCTGCTGGCCTGGCGGCCGACCAGCAAGTTCTCCGTGGACGGCCTGCTCTACCCTGACCCGCGAACGACTCGGGAGGTGCCGTGAGCAACCGGAGGAAGCGAGACGACCGGCTGTCGCGTGGCGCGGCGATGCGTCGCGAGCGGGAGCGTGCCGAGGCGCGGCGGAACCGCACTGTGGCGGCGATCGTCGCCGCGATCGTGGCGGTCATCGTGGCTGCCGGTGCCCTTGTCTTCGCCCTTCAGCGTGGCGGCGGTGGCGAGGCGCCGCACGAGATGACCAGTGACTACGGCATCGTCTACTCCGCGGACAGCATCGGCAGCGACGAGAAGGTCGAGGGCGTCAAGCCGGTCAAGCTGGTGTTCTACGAGGACTTCATCTGTCCCGCGTGCAAGGCGTTCGAGGACCAGGTGGGAGGCTACGTCGAGAAACAGGTCAAGCTCGGTGTCATCAGCGTCGAGTATCGGCCGATCGCCTATCTCGACCAGGCGTCCACGACCGACTACTCGTCGCGGGCGGCCAACGCCGCGGCGTGTGTGTACGACAGCGCGGGCGTCGAGGCGTTCCAGCGGTTCCACGACCTTCTCTTCGCCAATCAGCCGCCCGAGGGCGGTCCCGGACTGGACGACGACACGCTGATCCAGATGGCCGAGGAGGTCGGCGTCGACGACGTCGAGCCGTGCATCGACAACCAGGAGTTCGAGGACGTCGTCATCGACGCCACCGACGCGGCGTCGCAGAACAACGTCGTCGGGACGCCGACGATCCTCGTCGCGGGCAAGGAGCTCCAAGGTGCCGAGAAGGATGCCATCCCGGGCCTGGAGGACCTCGTCAACGCCGTACTCTCGGCCGGCGCCAGGACGCCGGTGGCGCCGTCGGAGCCCGGTGCCTCGGAGCCCGGCGCGAGGGAATCGCCGTCCGACAAGCAGCAATGAGGCGGCCGACGTGCTGAACTAGGGGACGACGCCGGACGTCCAGGGAGGGCATGTGGCGGCAGCGCGATGGACGATCGCCGTGCTCGGGCCCGGCGGCGTCGGCGGCTTGGTCGGCGGCCTGCTGGCCCGCGACGGCCATCGGGTGACGTGCTTGGCCGGATCCGACACGGTGGCGGCGCTGCGGGAGGGCGGATTGTCGGTCCGCAGCGGTGAGTACGGCGAGTTCGCGGTTCCGGTCGAGGCCGACACCGAGCTGCGTACGCCGGTCGACGCGCTCCTGATCACGGTCAAGGCGACGGCGCTCCAACCCGCGCTGGACCGGGTGCCACCCGACGCCATCGGTGCCGGCCTGGTGCTGCCGCTGCTCAACGGCATCGAGCACCTCGAGGTGCTGCGTGACCGCTACCCGGCCGAGCAGGTGGTGGCCGGCGCGATCCGGGTGGAGTCGACCCGGGTGGCGCCCGGGCGGATCGAGCACACCACGCCGTTCGCCATGGTGGACCTGGCGAGCCGCACCACTCCCCAAAGCCGCGTCGACGAGCTCGCCACCCGGCTCCACGAGGCCGGCCTGCAGGTGACCGTCCGCGACGACGAGACGACGATGCTGTGGGACAAGCTCACGTTCCTGGCGACGCTGGCCCTGCTGACCACGCGATACGAGGCGACGGCCGGCGAAATCCGGACGAATCGCCGCAACCTCCTCCTCGAAGTGGTCGACGAGGTCGTCGCGGTGGCGCAGGCCACCGGAGCGGATGTCGGCACCGAGGCCGTGCTCGGGCTCTTCGACCAGGTGCCCGCCGACATGAAGTCGTCGATGCAGCGCGACGCCGAGGCCGGCCGGCCGCTGGAGCTCGACGCGATCGGCGGCGCCGTGCTGCACGCCGCCGCTCAGAACGGCGTCGCGGTGCCGGTCACCGCCCGGTTGGTCACGGATCTCGAGGCTCGCCAGGACGGGTGAGCCGCCAATCATCCGTCGCGGGTGACGCGCCGGATGATGCCGTCGAGCGACAGTGCGGGCGAAGGCGCAGATGCCCCGGAGGTCGCCATGCCCTCACGTCCCGAGTCGACCACGCTCGAGTCCAGTACAGCTCCGGCGCGGGCGCCACTGGTCCTCGCCTCGCTGATCGTCGTGGCTGCGGTGGCCAACCTCAACCTGTCGGTCGCCAACGTGGCCCTGCCGTCCATCGGCGACGCCTTCGACTCGTCGCAGACCACGCTCAACCTGATCGCGATCGGCTACTCACTGGGGCTGGCCGCCTCAGTGCTCTACCTCGGTGCGGTGGGTGACCGGCACGGCCGCAAGCTGCTGCTCATCCTCGGTGTCGTGCTGTCCGTGCCGGCCTGCCTGCTCGCCGCGTACGCCCCGAGCGACGTCGTCTTGATCCTGGCGCGGATCCTGGGCGGTGTTTCGGCCGGAATGGCCTATCCGACCACGTTGGCGCTGATCACGGCCCTGTGGTCGGGTCCGCAGCGCACCAAGTCGATCGCGCTCTGGTCGGCGCTCGGCGGCGGCATCGCGTCGCTCGGACCGTTGGTCGCCGGGCTGCTGCTCGAGTCGTTCTGGTGGGGTTCGGTGTTCCTCATCACGCTGCCGCTGGCGGTCGTCGCACTGGTCATGGCGTGGCTGTTCGTCCCCGCACACGCGAACGAGTCGACCGAGCCGGTCGACAACCTCGGCGGCATCCTGTCGGTGCTCCTGGTCGCCGGGCTGGTGCTCGCGATCAACTTCGCCGCGGTGCCCGGCAAGGGAGCCCTCGTCCTCGGCCTGGCCGTCATCGCGCTGGCTGCCGCCGCGGCGTTCGTCTGGCAGCAGCGCCGCGCCGCGAATCCGCTGTACGACCTGCATGTCGCCGGCCGGCGGGTCTTCTGGGTGGCGGCCTGCGCGGGGATCATCGTCTTCGGCTCCCTCATGGGCGCGATGTTCGTCAGCCAGCAGTACCTCCAGAACGTCCTCGGCTACGACACCATCGAGGCCGGATCCGCGTTCCTGCCGGCGGTGATCTGCATGGTGATCGTGGCACCGAGATCGGCCCAGCTGGTGGAGACGCATGGCGCCCGTGCGACGCTGCTTCTCGGCTACGTCTTCTTGTTCTTCGCCTTCGCCTCGATGCTGTTCCTCTGGACCGAAGACAGCAGCTACTGGCAGATCGGCATCGCGTACGCCCTGATCGGAATCGGTGTCGGCCTCGCCGGCACGCCGGCCTCACACTCACTGACCGGGTCGGTTCCGGTGCAACGGGCCGGGATGGCGTCCGGAACCGCGGATCTGCAGCGTGACCTCGGCGGCGCGATCATGCAGTCGATCCTCGGGGCGCTGCTGACCGCCGGCTATGCGGACGCGTTCAGCTCGGCGATCGCCAACGACCCCAACGGCGAGAAGGTCTCCAACGATGTGCAGTCGGAGCTGACCAAGTCGTTCGCCGGCGCCGAGGAGGTGGCCCAGCAGCACTCCAAGTACAGCGACCAGATCGTCGCCGCGGCGAAGTCGTCGTTCCTCGACGGCGACGACTGGGCGTACTCTGCAGGCCTCATCGCCGTGGTGATCGGCGCCGTGCTCGTCTTCTTCTGCTTCCCGCGCCGGGAACAGGAGCGGCAGTTGCTGCAGCGCTACCACGACGAGGACGGGCAGGGATAGACCGTGTCGGCGACGCTCAACGAGCTCGTCGCGATCGCCGACGTCGACCCGGTGCCGTGGGCCCGGGCCCAGATGGCGTTCACGCTCGCCTGTCACATCATCTTGGTGCCGCTCGGCGTCTCGTGGGCGTTGATGACGCTGATCGCCAACTACCGTGCGATCCGGCACGACGACCGAGACGCCTTGGTGCTGGCGCAGCGGTGGTCGAAGTACATGGCGGTGACGTTCGCCGTCGGCGCCGTCACCGGGACGGTCCTGTCCTTCGAGTTCGGCCTGCTGTGGCCGAAGTTCATGGGGCGATGGGGCGAGGCCTTCGGCGTGCCGTTCGCGTTCGAGGGGCTGTTCTTCTTCACCGAGGCGATCTTCCTCGCGATCTACATCTTCGGCTGGCGACGGCTGAAACCGTGGACGCACTTCTGGACCGGCGTCCCGATCGTCCTGGCCGGGATCTTCGGCAGCGCGTCGGTGGTCGCCGCGAACGCCTGGATGAACTCACCCTCGGGCTTCACGCTCGACTCGAACGGCAACGTCATCGACGTCGACCCGGTCGGGGTGATCTTCAACGACGCGATGCCGTTGCAGGCCGCCCACATGATCCTCGCGGCGTACGTCGTGGGCGGATTCCTGGTGGCGTCGGTCTACGCGACCGGCATGCTGCGTGGTCGGCAGGATCGGTACCACCGGCTCGGCTTCGTCATCGCCTTCACCGTGGCCGCGGTCGCGACCCCGATCCAGATGGGCGTCGGCGACGCCCTGGCGCGATGGGTCTTCAACAACCAGCCCGCCAAGTTCGCCGCGATCGAGATGGTCCCGGAGACGAGCAAGGACGTGCCGGAGACGCTCCTCGGTCATCTCAACGAGGACGGCACCGTCAGCGGCGGGATCAAGATCCCCGGCCTCGCCTCCTGGCTGTCCGACCCGAGCACGGGCTCGTCGACCACGGTGCAGGGCCTCAACGAGTTCCCGGCCGACGAGCGCCCGACCACCCGGCAGGTCAACGTCGTCCATCTCGCCTGGGACGTCATGATCGGCCTCGGAACCCTGCTCTTCCTGCTGTCCGTGTGGTACGCGGCGAGCTGGATATTCCGGCGTCGGATGCCGGCGAGCAAGTGGTTCCTGCGGGCCGCGGCTTGCTCGGGCGTCCTCGCGATCATCACCATGGAAGCCGGATGGGTGGTCGCCGAGGTCGGCCGTCAGCCGTGGATCGTCTACCACCACATGAAGGTCGAGGACGCGGCGACCGCGAACACCGGCATCTGGATCATGTTCATCGTCGTCGTCATCCTCTACCTCGCCCTGGCCGTCACCACGATCCTGGTCCTCCGGGCGATGAGCCGGCGGTTCCGCCGGTCCGGCGGCTTCACCGATCACGACACGCCGTACGGACCATCTGAGTCATTGGAGGACGCAGAAGTCAAAGCTGGAGAAAAGACTGTCCGATGAGCACCACGATCGCCGTCGTCCTCATGCTCGCCGTAGTCGCGTACGCGGTGTTCGGCGGGGCCGACTACGGCGCCGGGTTCTGGGACCTCATCGCCGGAGGGCCGGACCGTGGCAGCCGGCCGCGCCGGGTCATCGAACGGGCGATCGGACCCGTCTGGGAGGCCAACCACGTCTGGCTGATCTTCATCTTCGTCGTGATGTGGACGGCGTTCCCCGAGGCCTATGCCTCGATCACCCTGACGTTGTACGTGCCGTTGGCCATCGCCGCCTTGGGCATCGTGCTTCGCGGGACGAGCTTCGCATTCCGGAAGGTGGTCGTCTCGACGCGCTATCGCCGGATGTTCGGCGCCGGATTCGCCTCGTCCTCGGTGCTGGTGCCCTACTGCATGGGAGCGATCGCCGGCGGTATCGCGTCGGGGGAGGTGCCCGCCGGGGGCGAGGCCGGCGATCCGGTCGACAGCTGGATCAATCCGACGTCGGTCGTCAGCGGCGTCCTGGCCGTGGCGGTCGTCGCGTACCTCGCGGCGGTCTACCTCGTCTGGGACGCCCGGCGGCAGGGCGACGCCGACATGGTGGAGTATTTCCGCCGACGCGCTATGGTCGCCGCCGTCGTGGTCGCCGCGGCCTCGACCGTCGGGTTGCTCGTCTTGCGGGCCGACGCGTCGTACGTCTTCGACGGCCTCAAGTCGCGCGGGCTGGCCCTCGTGATCGTCTCCGTCGGCTGCGGAGCCGGTGCGCTGGTCCTGCTGGTCCGCGGCGCGCCTCGTGGCGCTCGCCTGCTCGCAATGCTCGCGGTGGCGAGTCTGATCGCCTCCTGGGGCGCGGCGCAGTGGCCCTACCTGTTGCCGGAGAGCCTGACCGTGTCGGACGCCGCCGCTCCCACCGGCACCCTGCAGGCCGTGCTCGCGGCCGTCTTGCTCGCGATCCTCTTCGTGCTCCCGGGCTTCGTCCTGCTCTTCGTCCTCGATCAGCGCGATCTGCTGCCGGAGGAAGGTGTCGAGGACGCCGGCGACCGGGCTCCGGATAACCTCCCGGGCTGATCAGGCCGTTTGGACCTCACCTTCGCCGGGTGATGTGTGGCTGAATCGATCTGCCGATGGTGGCGGGGTAGGGCTGGATCGGTCCCGCCACGGTGGGAAGGAGCTTGCGAGTATGAGCATCACGCGATCGCCGTTTCCACCGATCGCCGACTACGCGTTCCTGTCCGATTGCCATACCGGAGCGCTGGTGGCGCCGGACGGCTCGGTCGACTGGCTGTGTACTCCGGCGTTCGACTCGCCGAGCGTGTTCGGGTGCCTGCTCGATCGCGGGGCGGGTTCGTTCCGGTTCGGGCCGTACGGCATCAATGTCCCCACGGCGCGCTACTACGTGCCGGGGACGAACGTCCTCATCACGACCTGGCACACGCCGGGCGGCTGGATCCGCGTACACGACGCACTGGCGATGGGACCGCGCCGGGGTCCCGACACTGTCACGCCGCACACCAGGCCGCCGTCGGACTACGACGCCGACCACATGCTGGTGCGTACCGTCGACTGCCTGGACGGCTCGGTCGAGGTCGAGTTGGTCTGTGAGCCCGTGTTCGACTACGGCCGGTCGACCGCCGAGTGGTCGATGAGCGAGGGGGACGGCCACGCCGCAGAAGCGACCGGGGCGGACCAGACGATGCGACTCAGCACGGACATGCTGATCGGCATCGAGGGTGGCTCGGCTCGCGCTCGTCACGTCCTGCAGCAGGGCGAGCGGGCTTACTGTGCCCTTTCCTGGGCCGAGGGCCTGGCCACACCCGCCGATACCGCGGACGCGTTCGAGCGAATCGACGCATCGGTCAGATTCTGGCGGACCTGGCTGGCCCGGGCACGCATCCCGGACCATCCTCTGCGGCACCCGCTGGAGCGGTCCGCGCTCACCATCAAGGGTCTGACCTACATGCCGACCGGGGCGACCGTCGCCGCGCTGACGACATCGCTGCCGGAGACGCCCGGCGGCGAGCGCAACTGGGACTACCGCTACACGTGGATCCGGGACACGACGTTCACCCTGCAGGCCCTGCACTACCTGAACCTCGACTGGGAGGCCAACGAGTTCGTCCAGTTCGTCGGCGACCTCGAGCCGAACTCCGACGGCGGCCTGCAGATCATGTACGGCATCGACGGCCGCCGCGACCTGACGGAGTCGACCCGCGACGAGCTGTCGGGCTACGAGGGCGCACACCCGGTACGGATCGGCAACGGCGCCTTCGACCAGCGTCAGAACGACGTCTACGGAGCCGTCCTCGACTCCCTGCTCCTGCACACCCGACGTAGCCAGCGGCTGCCGCGGCGGCTCTGGCCCCTGGTCAAGTCGCAGGCCGCGTGCGCGACGGCGGCCTGGCGGGAGCCCGACCAGGGCATCTGGGAGGCCCGGGGCAAGCCCCAGCATTATGTGTCGTCGAAGCTGATGGGATGGGTCGCGCTCGACCGCGCCTCGAAGCTCGCCGCGATCCGCGACGACGACCGGCTCGAGGCCGAGTGGAGTGGAACCGCCGAGGAGATCCGGGCCGACATCCTGGCCAACGGCGTGAGCGACCGCGGCGTCCTCCGCCAGCACTACGACACCGACGCGCTTGACGCCTCCACGCTGCTCGCGCTGCTCTTCGGATTCCTTCCCGGCAGCGACGAGCGGATGCGCAACACCGTCAAGGCGATCTCCGACGAGCTCACCGAGAGCGGCTTCGTGCTGCGCTATCTCACTGACGAGACCGACGACGGGCTGTCCGGCAAGGAGGGCACGTTCCTGATCTGCTCGTACTGGCTCGTCTCCGCGCTCGCCATGGTGGGCGAGATCGAGGAGGCGACCAGCCTGATGGAGCGCCTGCTCAGAATCGCGTCGCCGCTCGGGCTGTACGCCGAGGAGTTCGAGGTCGACCGCGCCCGGCATCTCGGGAACTTCCCGCAAGCCTTCTCGCACCTGGCCCTGATCGGGGCTGCCGGCCGTCTCATCATCGCCGACATCCGCAAGGAGCTGTCGCTGTGAGTGTCGCGGACACCTCAAACGCGCGAAGGGAGTCACCGTGGCGGACAACGTACTCGTGCTGGGCGGTGGACTGGCCGGCGTCGGCTGCGCCATCAAGCTAGGTGACGAAGGCGTCCCCGTGACTTTGGTGGACCGCAACGACTACCACCAGTTCCAGCCGCTGCTGTATCAGGTGGCCACGTCGCAGTTGCCCGCCGAGGACATCGCCCGTCCGCATCGGGTGATCTTCGAGAGCTTCCCCTCGGTGGAGATCCTGACCGCCGACGTCACTGCGGCGGATCTGTCCGAGCGCACCCTGCGGCTCGCCGACGGACGCACCCTCACCGGATCGCATGTCGTGATGGCGGCCGGCGCCAAGCCGAACTTCTTCGGCGTCCCCGGCGCCGCCGACCACGCCTTCCCGCTCTATTCGGTCGCCGACGCCGAGCGGCTCCGCCGCCACCTGCAGGAGCTGATCCAGGCCGCGGCGAGCTCGGGCGACCCGGAGAGAGGCTCGCTCGACGTGGTCGTGGTCGGCGGCGGCCCGACCGGGGTCGAGACCACCGGGGCGCTGGCCGAGCTGATGCGCGCGCTTCAGCAGGTCGGCCGTGTCGAGCAGGACGGCCGGATCACTCTCGTCGACCGCGGGTCCCGTCTGCTCGGCGGGTTCTCCGACAAGTCTCACGAGTACGCGCACGCCAAGCTCACCGAGGCCGGCGCGGACATCCGGCTCGGTCGCGGCGTGACGGCGGTCCACGCCGACCGGGTCGAGCTCGACGACGGCGACGCCATCGAGACCCGGACGGTGGTCTGGGGCGGCGGCGAGTCCGGCGGAGACGTGGCGCAGTCGGCCGGACCGACACTCGGACGCGGCGGGCGGTTCGACGTTCAGCCCGACCTGACCGTCGAGGGCTACCCGGGCGTCTACGCCGTCGGCGACGTCGCCAACATCCCCGACCCCGACGGCGAACCGCTGCCGCAGCTCGGCTCGGTGGCACAGCAGTCCGGCCGGTGGGCGGCGGAGAACATCCTGCGGGATCGCGGTGGCGAGGAGCGGCAGCCGTTCCGCTACAAGGACAAGGGCATCATGGCGATGATCGGCCGTAACGCCGCCGTCGCCGAGGTCGGCCGCCGGCGGCATCAGGTCGACGGACCGGTCGCGTTCGCGGCGTGGCTCGGTGTCCACGCGATGCTGCTGAGCGGAGCCCACAGCAAGACCGACGCGTTCTTGAACTGGGCATGGGACTACTTCGACCGTGACCACACCGCGACCGTCGAGGCGGCGTCGGAGCCGAAGCGGATCGCCTGGGGCGACCACCCCGACGACCTCCCCACCATCACGGTCGACTCCTGAGGAAGCGCCATGGCCGATCACGACGAGGTCATCAGCGTGGGCTCCGGCGCCGACCGCCTGATCGCCCGGCTGAGCTGAGTCAGCGATGAGCACCGACGAGCCGCCATGTGACAGACCGCCGTCCGGTGAGCAGTACGTCATCGCCCATGGCAGCTCGCGAGCGCGAATCACCCAGGTCGGCGCCACCTTGCGCGGCTACACCGTCGACGGACGCGACGTGATCGACGGCTTCGGAGTCGACGAGCGGGCCATCGACGGCCGTGGGCAGGTGCTGGCCCCGTGGCCCAACCGGCTCACGGACGGCAGCTACGAGTACGGCGGCCGGCAGTGCCAGGCGCCGCTCAACGAGCCGAGCCGGCACGATGCGATCCACGGTCTAGTGCGCTGGTCGGACTGGTCGCTCGTCGCCCACCTGGAGGCGTCGGTCACGCTCTCGTACGCGATGCGACCGCAGCCGGGATACGAGTGGCTGCTCGAACTCGAGCTCACGTACGAACTCGACGACGCCGGTCTCACCGTCACGCTGCGGGCGCGCAATCTCGATTCGGCGCGGGCGCCGTTCGGCGTCGGCTTCCATCCGTACCTCAGTGTGGGAGCGACCGCGATCGACGACCTCGAGCTGACCGTCCCCGCGACGCGGACACTCGATCCGGCCGGGGAAGCCATAGTCCCGGTGGAGGGGACGCCGCTGGACTTCACCCAGCCGCGCCGGATCGGCGGCACGCAGCTCGACACCGCCTTCGGCGAGCTCGTCCGCGGCGAGGCCGGCCGGGCCGTCGCGACACTGCGCGATCCGAGCGGCGACCGCGCGGTTCACCTGTGGGTCGACGGCGGCTACCGCTACCTGATGGTCTACACCGCCGACCGGGTCGCCGACACCGCACGGCGCCGGAAGGCAGTCGCAGTCGAGCCGATGACCTGCCCGCCGGACGCGCTGCGTAGCGGCACGGACCTGATCGAACTCGATCCGGGTCGATCCTGGCAGGCGAGCTGGGGTCTGCAGCCGAAGCCGTGAGAGCCGGGACCGGTCAGGTCCAGGGCTCCCGCCAGCCACCCACGTGGGACGTCAGATCGTCGGTGGCGCTCGGCCCCCACGACCCCGGCGCATAGGGATGAACCGTCGGCGGCTGATCCAGCAGCGGCTGCATGATCCGCCAGGTCTCCTCGACCGAGTCCTGGCGGGTGAACCGCATCGGGTTGCCGACCATCGCCGCGTGCAGCAACACTTCGTACGGCGTCGGACCCTCGCCGCCGGCCTCCGCGAACCTGACGTCGAGGTCGACGGTCTCCGGCCCCTCCGCGTCGGCGCGACGCGCGTCGACGCTGATCCGGATCCCCGTCGACGGATCCAGCCGGATGACCAGCTGGTTGGGCGTGGGCGCCCGGTCGCCGGTGAAGCCGAAGCCCAGTCGTGGGGGCTGCTCGAACACCAGGCGAAGCTCCGTCTCCGTCGTCGCGAGGCGCTTGCCGGCCCGGATGAAGAAGGGGACGCCGGACCAGCGCCAGTTGTCGATGTCGAGCCGGAGCGCCGAGAACGTCTCGGTCGTCGAGTCGTTGGCGACGCCGTCGATGTTGCGATAGCCGTGGTACTGACCGCGTACGTAGTTCGCCGGATCCGCGTCCGGAATGGCCCGGAAGAGTGCGACCTGAGTGTCCTTGATGGTGTCGCGACCTGAGGGCGCCTCCATCGCGGCCACCGACACGACCTGCATGAGGTGGTTGACGACCACGTCGCGGAGCGCTCCGACGGGATCGTAGAAGTGGCCGCGATCCTCGACGCCGAAGCTCTCCGCCATGGTGATCTGCACGGACTCGACGTAGTTGCGATTCCAGACCGGCTCCATGATGGCGTTGGCGAACCGCAGGAAGAGGATCTCTTCCAGGCCCATCTTTCCGAGATAGTGGTCGATCCGATACAACTGCGACTCGTCGACATACTGGTGCAAGTCCGCCGCCAGCGCGCGGGCCGACTCGAGGTCGTGGCCGAACGGCTTCTCGACGACTACCCGGCCGTTCGCCGTGAGGCCGGCCTCGGAGAGCTGTCCGATGACGGTGGCGAACAGCGACGGCGGGATCTCGAGGTAGAAGACCGGCGTCTCCTTGCCCTTGATGGCCGCCGCGACGCGTCGGTAGGTGTCGGCGTCGGTGAAGTCGCCGCTCACGTACGACAGCCGCGCCGCGAGTCGCTTGAACACGGCCTCGTCGAGATGCTCACCGGTGCCTTCTATCGACTCTCGAGCCCGTTCGACCAGCCGTTTCGCGTCCCAGTCGTCGACGGCGACGCCGACGATCGGGCAGTCCAGGAGGCCCCGGGCCTCGAGGCGGTAGAGGGACCGGAACGTCATCACTTTCGCCAGGTCGCCGGTGATGCCGAACACGACGAGTACGTCGGCCGGTCGCGGTTCGTTGCCGTCTGTCGTCGTCATCATCAAATCCCGTGCGTCGGTACGGACGGCGGTCACGAGCCACGATGTCCCAGCCGGCCCGTACTCGCGTCGCCCGCGCCGGGTGATTGGCGGCCCTCGGGGCTTGGAACTCTCGCTCGCCACGACTATTGTCTACTATTCAGATATACAAATGGTTGTTTAGCTCGTGATGCCGTACGCTCATCGGAGGACGCGTGACCTCACCACGACCGTCGAGCTGCTGTGCGCCGGCCGCCAGCGGCGTCGTCACGGAGGCGATACCCGGCGACCCAGCCCGCGGGACGCGTCGGCGTCGTGGCCGGAGCACCCGCGGCCAGGTGCGCGTCCCGGGTGGCACATTCGCGATGGGGGACGGCTTCGACGAGGGCTATCCCGACGACGGCGAGGGGCCCGTGCACGACGTGTCGCTGAATCCGTTCTGGATCGGCGCCACGACGGTGACCAATGCGGCGTTCGCGACCTTCGTCAAGGCGACCGGCTACGTCACCGACGCCGAACGGCTCGGCGTCTCGGCGGTCTTCCACCTCATGGTGCGATCCGACCCGTCCGACGTGGTGGGACGTGCCACCGGGACGCCCTGGTGGCTGACCGTGCGCGGTGCGAGCTGGCGGCATCCCCACGGCCGGCAGTCATCGATCACCGCCGTGCAGAACCATCCCGTCGTCCAGGTCAGCTGGCACGACGCGCAGGCCTACTGCGCCTGGGCGGGCACCCGGCTGCCGACCGAGGCCGAGTGGGAGTACGCCGCTCGCGGCGGGCGCGAGGGACGCCGATTCCCGTGGGGCGACGACCTGTCCCCGGGCGGCCGTTGGATGTGCAACACCTGGCAGGGCAGGTTCCCGACCGACAACACGGCCGATGACGGTCATGTCGGGACGGCCCCGGTCAAGACGTACGCACCCAACGGCTTCGGACTGTGGAACACCGTCGGCAACGTGTGGGAGTGGTGTGGCGATCCCTTCGCCGCCGACGCCTACGCCCGGCGCGCCGGCGCGACTCCCGTCCACGATCCCCGCCTGCCCGCGGACGCCGATCCGTCCGATCCGCGGGTGATGCGCGGCGGGTCGTTCCTGTGCCACGAGTCCTACTGCCATCGCTATCGCGTGGCGGCCCGATCCAGCAACACCCCCGACTCTGCCGCCGCCAACATCGGCTTTCGCTGCGCCAACGACGCCGACGCGAATTGAGCCGACCTCCACCCCGCAGGAGAAAGGAAACCCGTGCCGACGAAACCCACCAGGCTGGCCGCCTTCGCCGTCCCCGCGGCCCTCACCGTCACCGGCCTCGGTATCCCACAAGGAGCCACCGCCGCGGTGCCCCAAGCCCAGCCGCCGAGACCGCAACCCAACGTCTTGTTCATCATGGCCGACGACCTCGGCTGGTCCGACCTCGGCGGCCCACGAACCAACCTGGGCAACCCGAGCGGCTTCAACGAGACTCCCGCCATCGACCAGCTCGCCGAGGAGGGCATGGCGTTCCCCGATGCGTACGCCTGCATCAACTGTGCACCGACTCGCGCCGCGTTGCTGACCGGCCTCTACGCACCACGGCCGGCCAACAACATCTACGCCGTCGACGACCTCAACCGAGGCGGTGACGACACACTGCTGGTCGGTCCCGCCCAGGCCCGGCCGGATGGCGACGTCTCCCTGCCGGCCGAGGCCGTCACGGTCGCCGAGACGCTGCAGGACGCCGGCTACGCGACCGGGTACGTCGGCAAGTTCCACATCACCCGTACCGCTGCCGAGGTCACCGCCACCCACGGCTTCGACGAGAACTGGGGTGGCACGCACGCCGGTGCACCGGCCCGCTACCACGCCCGGGACGGCGCGTTCGCGCACCCGTCCATCGGGCCGGAGCTCGATCAGTACGCCGCCGACTACACCCAGGCCTACGTCGACGAGAACATCAAGCCGTACACGCACGGCGTCCCCGACTCGGCCGTCGACGGCCTGGTCGGCACCGACAAGCACGTCACCGACGCGCTGGCCGATGCCACCATCGACTTCATCGACCACCACGAGGACGGGCCGTTCTTCACCTGGATGAGTGAGTACGCCGTGCACAGCCCGGTCGGGAACGCCCAGGCCCGCAGCGACCTGCTCGCCAAGTACCAGGCCAAGGCAGCCGGACCCGGTCCGTCCGGGCCGTCGTACGCCGCGCTCGCCGAGGGTCTCGACCAGAGCGTGGCCAGGGTCATCGACCACCTCGAGTCCACTCCCGATCCACGCAACTCCGGACACCCGCTCGCCGACAACACGGTGGTGATCTTCACCTCCGACAATGGCGGCCGGACCGACCTCGGCGCCTTCAACGGTCCGCTCAAGGGGCAGAAGGGAGAGCTCGACGAGGGCGGCGTCCGGGTCCCGTTTATTGCCTGGAGCGGCAACCCCGCGCTCGTCGACGGCGGCACGATCAACCGGTCGCGGATCAATGGCACCGACCTCTATCCCACCCTCGCGGCACTCGCCCGCACCGAGCTGCCCGAAGGCATCCCCTTCGACGGCCGAAGTCTCCGTGGCACGTTCGCCGACGGTGACCGACTCGACCGGCCACGGTTCGCCCACCTGCCCGGTTACCTGATCGCTGGTGGACGGGACCAGCGACCACAGTCGGTGATCTGGTCCGACCGGTGGAAGCTCGTCTACGACTACGAGACCCAAGACTGGGCGCTCTACGATCTCAGCGCCGACGTCGGTGAGCAGGTAGACCGCGCCAGCGCGCGACCCGAGCGGGTCGAGGATCTCGGCAACCGGCTCATCCGCTGGCTGCACTCCGTCGACGCGCCGCTCGCGACACTGCGCGACGGACAGGATCCCGTCGAGCTGACCATCTCCGGCACGACCTACTCCGACGGCCAGAACACCAGGCGCCGGGGCGAGACCGTCGTCGTCGAACCGGGCGACGAGCTGCCTCTCGTCCTCGCCGAACGGTAGCCGCGTGACTCAGGACCCCCTGGAGTTCCGCTCCCGGGGGTTCTGACGTCGCGGGCTGCTACCGCGGTTCGTCACGCGGAGGCTCGTCCGCGAGCACCGTGACGACCTTCTTGCCCCGTCCGTGTCCTTGCTCGTCGTCCCTGAGGGCCTTCGCCGCCTCGTCGAGCGGATAGGTCCGATCGATCACCGGCTTGACCACGCCGGATTCGATGACATCTTTCAGGTACAGCAGGTCCTCGCGGCGCTCGTTCGAGGCCAGCCCACGCAGTCGCTGCTGGACGAACGGATTGAGCACCAAGGACCCGATCTGGCGCTGGAGGAAGCCTCCGGTCACCCGATCCCCGCCCTCGCCGCCCACGATGACCAGTGTCCCGGCAGGCATGAGCGCCCGGCGCAGCCGCGCCACCGAACGACGGCCGGCGGTGTCGAGGATCAGGTCGTAGCGCTGCGGCTTCGTCGCGAAGTCCTCACGGGTGTAGTCGATCACGTGATCGGCGCCGAGTGCGCGCACCAGATCGACCTTCGGCGTGCTGCACACGCCGGTGACCTGCGCCTCGAACGTCTTCGCGAGCTGGACGGCGAAAGTGCCGACTCCGCCCGACGCCCCGATGATCAGCACCGACTGGTCGGGCTGGACCCGGCCCTCGTCGCGCAGTCCGAGGAGCGCGGTGCAGCCGGACACGGGGACGGCCGCCGCCTGCACGAAGCTGAGGTTGGACGGCTTCGGCGCGATGCGGCCGGCTGGCGCGCAGGCGTACTCGGCCAACGTGCCACGGCCGCTGCCGTAGACCTCGTCGCCCACCTCGAGGTCCTTGACGTCGGTGCCGACGGCCTCGACGGTCCCGGCGAGGTCCCGTCCCGGCACCGGGATCTTGGGCCGCCGGACTCCGTACCCCATGACGCGGACCAAGTAGGGCTGGCCGGTCATCGGATGCCACACCTCGGGACCGACGCCGGCCGCGTGAACGCGGATCAGCACCTCGTCGGGCTTCGGCGTCGGTATCGGGATGTCGTCGAGGCGGAGGACGTCGGCCGAGCCGTACGCGTCCTGGGTCATGGCCTTCATCGATCGAAGCGTAGAGTTCTGCGCCGCGCCGGATCGAGGGGCGAACGTCCCTAGCCCGACGGCATCTCGATCGCGGCATGATGGCGCTTGTGCGACGCCGAGGAGGCGAAGCCGGTCGGGCAGAGGGGTAGTGGGCCATGCAGGTGACCCAGGTCGACGAGCGGGACAGTGGGTGGGAGGACGACGCGCCGCGGTTCCGCGTCTACTTGCACGGCAGCGGCGAGACGTCGACGGCCGGCTGGACGGATACGTACGACATCACCGGCGCCGATGTCCTGCAGGCGATCGACTGGGCGCAGCGCCAAGCGCGAGAGCAGCTGATCTACGCCGTCGCTCTCGTACGCGACGACGCCGACCCGGACCGGCTCGGCCATGGAGCTGGTCGCGGATTGGTGTGGCTAGTTGGCATGGACGGCAATGACGTCACGAACGACCACGATGATCGCGTGACGCAAGCGCGTATGCTCGCTCGCCGCCAGAACCCGGTCGGGATCCCAGAGGCGGATCGGGCACCGTGGGATGTAAGCAATCCCTACGCGCACGACGCCGAGGAACGATGACGCGGGTCGAGGGCGAGGTCGCTCCCGGGTTCGAGCCGGCTCGGGATGCCTTCGGCCAGGTCGTGTCGGAGCAGGCCGGCACCGGCGCCGCGATGGCCGCGTGGCACGACGAGCGCTGGGTCGCCGATCTGCACGGCGGCTATGCCGACGCCGCGCGTAGTCGTCCGTGGCGTTCCGACAGCCTCGTGATGCCCTACTCCGTCACGAAACCGTTCGCCGCGGTGTGCCTGCTGATGCTGGTCGACCGCGGACTCGTGGGGCTCGACGAGCCGATCCAGACCTACTGGCCCGAGTTCGTCGCGCCGGCCACAGTTCGTCAGGTGCTGAGTCACCAGGCCGGCGTCGTGGCGCTGGATGATCCGCTGCCGACCGAGGCCTTCTACGACTGGGACCGACTGTGCGCTGCCCTCGCAGCTCAGGAGCCGCAGTGGCCACCGGGCGAGGACCTCGGCGAGAACGCGCTCTTCCACGGGCATCTCGTCGGCGAAGTGGTTCGTCGGGTGGACGGCCGCTCGCTCGGCCGGTTCCTGCGCGACGAGGTCTGCGGGCCCATGGGTCTCGACTTCGCGATCGGGCTCACGCCGAGCGAGCAGGCTCGAACCGTCGAGCTGACCGGGCTCACCGACGAGGCCTTCCGGCGCGACGTACTCGGCAGCCGGACGCCGTTGTGGGAGCGGGCCGTCCACAATCCGCCGGGAGCGTGGGACCCCGCCATCGTGAACTCGCCCGCCTGGCGCGCTGCCGAGATCCCCGCGGTCAACGGGCACGGCACCGCTCGGGCCGTGTGCGGGCTGTACGTCGCACTGCTGGACACGACGCTGCTCTCCGCGTCGCTACGGGACGAGATGGCCACCGCGCAGTGCTCCGGTCTCGACGCTGTCATGGGCGAGGAAGAGGCCTGGGGGCTCGGCGTGGCCGTCGACGCCGACGGGTTCGGCATGGGTGGGGTCGGCGGCAACCTCGGATGGACCAGCCAAGCGGATGGCTACGCGTACGCGTTCGTCACGGGCACGGCCGGCACCCACGACCGATCCGACCTCGTCGAGAACGCCCTTCGCGGCTGCCTCGGGCTCCCGCCCCTCGAGTGATCGCGAGGGGCGGGTCACCTCACGGTCAGCCCAGCGTGACGAGGAGCTCGGCGTGCCGAGCTCGCCCGGCGTCGACGACCACCTCGCTGCCGCGGGCCGTCTGCTGTACCTCGTACGGGACCGGCCGGCCGTTGAGGGTCACGGTCGCAGGCTGGGAGTCGGCAGGCAGGACCTGGCCGACGAGCAAATCGGCCTGCACTCGCGACCGTACGGTCGTTCGCAGCGACTCGGGCGTGGCCTCGGCCGTGACGTCGACCCAGCCGTGGCCGAGCCGGATGTGGCGGCCGGCCACCCGGGTCTGGTCGGGCGGCAGCTGCGGGACGACCTCGACGGTGCCCCGACCGAGGTCAGGGCTGACGCCCAGCTGGTGGTGGACGACGGGCCAGAGAATCCCGTAGGCACCCCACGCCTGCAGAACCATCGACCGGTCGGTGAGCCGTTGGTCGATGTTGGCGACGAAGTCCGGACTCGGCGCGATCTCCGGCATGGCACCTGGCATCTCCCACACGTCCGGGTCGAGCTGGATCCGCGCGTTGGCGGTCGTGTAGCGCTGCTGCTGGTCCGGTCCGAGTCGGCCGAAGTTGCCCTGTGCCACAGCGGCGATCGCGGTGTTGAGGCCGAACTGGACGCGCTCACTCCGGACGCTGGACACCGCGCTGTCGCACGAGGGTCCGGGGTTCCCTTCGCTCGCCGTGGTAGGCCCGCTGCCGGTGTGGAACAGCCCGAACTGGCCGGAGTAGCACGGCTCCTGTCGCTTGGACAGCGCCAGGTGGGCGTGCTCGTCGGTGGCGAGCGGCCGGGTGACCTGGCCAGGCCGAACGAGCATGGCGTCCATCGGTGTCAACCCGATCCAGTGCCGCTGGAAGATCCGCGTGTTGTCGTTGGCGGGATCGGCCGGGTCGTCCAGCGAGTCGGCGTACTGATCGGTGTCGCCGCCGAACCACCAGGCCTGGTCGAACACCGCCTCGAGCCGCTCGGCACGCGCGGTCGCCCAGGTGGCCGTCTCGGTGTCGCCCTTGCTGCGCGCCATGTCGGCCAGGTCGCGCAGCCCGCGGATGGTGTAGACGGTGTTGTCCAGCTTCTCCTCGCCCATGCCGGACCGCTCGACGTTGCCGAGCCCGTCTGGCCAGCCGTCGCCGTCAGCGTCCAGCTCCTCGACGACGTAGCGCATGGCGCGTACGGAGAAGTCGTACAGGTCGTCACGGAACGCGTCGTCGCCGGTCCATCGCCACACCAAGGCGACCGCGCTGGGGAACTTCGACGTCTCGTCGGTGTTGCCGGGATCGTCGTTGTGGCCGAAGTAAACGGCGCCGTCGTGGGTGACCTCGTGGACCACCTTGCCGCTGCCCTCGTTGACGATCTCACTGGCATCACGCAGCGCTCGCAGATGCGCCTTGATCGGCTCGAACTGTCCGGCGGCCACGCTGGCGAAGGCGGTGTACTCGCCGTCGGTGCCGAACAGCCACGGGTAGTCCGGCCACCCGGCGCCGAGCCAGCCGGCCCGATCCAGGATCCCGGCGGGCTCGGGATACTCCCGGCCCTCGTGGGTCACCCGCAGCGCCAGGTCGCGGACCTCCTGAACCGAGTCGGCGAGGTTCTGCTTGCTCCACTCGACGCTTCGCTGCAGCAGCCGGTCGCCAGGCAGGTCGACGACGGTGTTGTTGGCCAGCTGCGTCCGGTGCGCCACCTTGCGGGCCAGCAGCTGCTCCGGGTTGCGCAGCGCCTTGTCGAGGGTGGAACGGGCGTCGCCGAGCCCGCGGTCCGAGCCCGCGATCGCGATCCACACCGTGACCGGCCGGTCCTCCCGCAGCCGGACCTCGTAGGTCAGCCGGCCACCGGTGCCTTTGCCGAAGCCGGTGTCGTCGCACCGGTCTGGCGGGTCACCGCTGACCGGGCAGATCACCGGGGGCTCTTGTGGTCCGCGGAAGCCGGAGCCCAGCTCGTGCCCGGTCGGCTCGCGGTCCGCCGCCACCAGGGCGGCGAAGTCGTGCCGGTCGGCGTTCGGGGTCGGTGGCGTCCCACGCTCACGGAAGACCAGGGCGTCCCCTGAGTACGACCCGGTGTCTTGCAGGTTGAACGTCGTCTGGTTCGGAGTCGTCGAGCCCCACGGGTACGTCGTCATCAGCTCCGAGTGGGCGTCGACGTCCAGCTCCACGGTGCGCGACTCGTCGGCGGTCAGCGTGAGCCCGATCAACCCGGCTCGCATTCCGTCCGGGGCGACATCGGTCCGCTCGACCGAGACGCCGTCGGTCGGGCCGTATCCGATCCGCGTGTAGCCGTAGCCCGACGTGAACTGCTCGGCGGGGGCCTGTGCGCCCAGCCAGGCGCCGTCGACGGCGAACCACACGCCGTCGAGCAACTTCACCGGCGGCGCCCAGAGCCCGCCCATCTCGCCACGAATGTGCCATCCGGTCGCCGGGTAGAGGCCGTCGGCCGTCGACACCTCGTAGAACCGGTCCCCGACCACCACGGACCGCCGGTCCTCCAGGCGGTCGGTGACCGAAAGCTCCGGCGACCGGGCGAACGTCCGCGAGGGCCCACCTCCCTCGCTGGCCGTGACGGCGGGTGGTGCGATGGCGACCACCAGGGTGGACGCAAGCATGAGAACGACGGAGCGGGTGCGCATGGCGCCTCCGGACTGAAGCTGCGGGCAATCTGGACCGGGGTGCTCGTGCTCGTCCGAGTCGGGCCGAGCCATCGCGCCAGTCTTGGGGAGTAGCAAATGCGTGTCAAGGCGGCTGATCCAGCGCAGACCGGGCTACGTCGGCGGGCGAGGCGGGCAGCGCGGCTCGCCGGCCCGGGCCCCACGCTGACCGCCATCTCGCCGCGATTGGCGCTGGAGCACAGCAGAACTGCCACTGTCCCGGTGATCCCCGGTCCACATAGCGGACTGCGTGACTAACAAGCAGAAATTGAGTGGCTAAAGAATGAACGTGAGATGAGCAAACGGGAAACTGAGAGGTTTATGAGAACCGCATGTCCAAGAGGTTAACAAGGGGTTAGCAAATATCGCAACCGAACTCGGAGAGTAGCGGCGTGAGTTCGGCCGGTAGAACAGGCCGAAAGACCCGTTGAGGCAGTTGAAAGCTCGATTAGCGTTTCCCCCGCAAGGTCAGTCGCGGACTAATGACATGCGGGCGCACGGGGGCCAGCGCCGCGACAGGAGCGCCGATGCTACGTACCGTCGTATGCCGTGATGCCGGCCATCCGGCTCTTAGTTTTTCGCCGTCTGGGATGCGGTATTTGACTCGCAATTTGCGACAACCATCTTCACGTTCGTCGAGTCATCAGCTCCGACTTCGGGCGGGTCGGGGAGTCACGGCACCGGGCTTCACGGGAGGAAATCCGAATGAATGATGGTCGTTCCCTCAGGGTTGCCGTCCTGGGGTGCGGTTACTGGGGGTCCAAGCACGCGCGTGTGCTCCAGAGCTTGGAGTCGGTGAGCTCGCTTGCGGTCGTCGACGCGGATGCCGAGCGAGTACGCCGGGTCTGTGCCAGCCTGCCGGGCGCGGTGGGCTTCACCGACCTCGATGCAGCGCTCGACCAGATCGATGCCGCCGTGGTAGCCACGCCGCCCAGCACGCACGCCTCGATGGCGATGCGGCTGATCGATGCGGGCAAGCACGTCCTCGTGGAGAAACCCATGGCGGCGGAGTCGGCCGACGCGCGCCGGATGATCGCGGCGGCCGACGCGCGGGGCGTCGTGCTCATGGTGGGCCACACCTTCGAGTACCACTCCGCGGTGTGGATGCTGCGCGAGATGATCCAGGCCGGCGAGATCGGCGACCTCTACTACGTGGACAGCGCCCGGCTCAACCTGGGCCTGTATCAAAGCGACGTCAACGTGATCTACGACCTCGCTCCGCACGACATCTCGATCTTCAACCACATCCTGGGGGGCAAGCCGACCTCGGTTCACGCCTGGGCGTCGCGCAACGCGCATCCGTTCCTCGAGGACGTCGCGTACCTGCGGCTCCACTACTCGCAACCTGACGTCTGCGCGAACATCCACGTCAGCTGGCTCGATCCGCACAAGGTCCGCCGGGTGACCGTGGTCGGCAGCCAGAAGATGGTGGTGTACGACGACCTCGAGTCCGACGAGCGCATTCGGGTCCACGACAAAGGCGTCATCCGCGAGCAGGCCAACGGCGACCAGACCCAGCCGCCGATGTCCTACCGGTACGGCGACGTCATCTCGCCGTACCTCACGGTCAACGAGCCGCTCAAGGTCGAGGGCGAGCACTTCATCGACTGTGCGATCTCGGGCCAGCGCCCCCAGACGGATGGGGAGAACGGCCTCGCCGTCGTCGAGGTGCTCGAAGCCGCTCAGCGTTCGTTGCTCGAGGGCAGGTCGATCCCTCTCGCCGACGTGCACGAGGCGAGCCCGATCGCCGTGGAATCCGGGCTGGTCATGGACGGGACGCGTGGGCGATGATCCCCTTCCTCGATCTCAATCCCACGACCGCGGAGATCACGGTCGAGGTCGTCGGTGGATGGAAAGAAGTGGTCCGCACCAACCGGTTCGTCGGCGGCCCGCTGGTCGAGGCGTTCGAGCAGGGGTGGGCGGAGCACTGCGGGACCACGCACGCGATCGGCGTCGCCAACGGCACCGACGCGCTGCATCTGGTGCTGCGGGCTCTGGAGATCGGGCCCGGGGACGAGGTCGTGTTGCCGGCGAACACCTTCGTGGCGACCGCGGAGGCAGTCGTGCTGGCCGGTGCGGTGCCCCGCTTCGCCGATGTCGACCCCGACACCTTGCTGCTGACGCCCGACACGCTGAAGGCGGCTGTCACGCCGGCCACCCGCGCGGTCATCGTCGTGCATCTGTACGGCCAGATGGCCGACCTGGACGCACTCACCCGCGCGTCGGCTGAGCTCGGCATCGAGCTGATCGAGGACGCCGCGCAGGCGCACGGTGCACGCTGGCGGGACATCCGGGCCGGCGCGTGGGGGAGGGCAGGTTGTTTCAGCTTCTATCCGGGCAAGAACCTGGGTGCGTTCGGCGACGCCGGCGCCGTCGTCACGTCCGATGACGACGTCGCCGACCTGCTGAGATCCATGCGCGACCACGGCCGGGCGTCCGGCGGCTGGTATCAGCACGACCGATTCGGCGTGAACAGCCGGCTCGACGCCATGCAGGCCGTCGTGCTCAGCGCGAAGCTCTCCCGGCTCGATGGCTGGAACGCCCGGCGTCGCGAGCTCGTGGACCACTATCGGCGCTGCATCGATCCCGATGCGGCGGAGCTCGTGACCGTGGCACCCCAGGCCGAAGCGGTCCACCACCTCGCGGTGGCGCTGGTCCAGAACCGCGACGAGGTACGTGACGCGCTGCTGGCGCACGGCATCGAGACCGGGATCCATTACCCGGTTCCGTGTCACCGGATGCCGCCGTACGAAGGGTTCTTCGGCGAGGGCACGCTCCCCGTCAGCGAGGCCGCGGCCGAGCGGATCATCTCGCTGCCAGTGCACCCCCACATGACCACCGCCCAGGTCGAGCGGGTGGCAGCCGAGCTCAACCACGTCGCCGAAGGGATGGTCGCTGCATGACCCAGACGCAGGTGGGGCCGGGGCTGCAGCAGGACCACGACGTGGTCATCGGATATCCGGCCGACCGGATGCCGCAGCCCTGGATCAGCCTCGGCAGCGACGCCCGGCTCCGCAGCGGCACCGTGCTCTATGCGGGAACGTCGATCGGCGACCGGCTGCAGACCGGCCATCACGTCATCGTCCGCGAGGAATGCGTCATCGGCGACGACGTGGCGATCTGGAGCAACAGCGTCGTGGACTACGGCTGCCGGATCGGCGACAACGTGAAGATCCACTGCAACTGCTACGTCGCGCAGTTCACCGAGATCCAGGACGACGCGTTCCTCGCCCCGGGCGTCACGGTCGCGAACGACCTGTACCCGGGTCAGGCCGACTCGCGGGACGCCATGTCCGGACCGTGGATCGGTCCCGGCGCCCAGATCGGCGTCAACGTCACGCTGCTGCCGTACGTCCGGATCGGCGCCGGCTGCCTGGTCGGCGCCGGCTCCGTCGTCACGCGCGACCTGCCGGCCGGGACCGTCGCCTACGGCAACCCCGCGGTGGTTCGAGGGGACGTCGACGGCCTCCGCGACATCGCCGCGCGAGTGGAGCAGACCGACTCGGCCTCGAGGCTCCGGATCGCGGTCGCGAGCCCGGTGACGGAGGACGCTGGCCGACCATGACCCACCAAGCCACCGCCATCCCGGTCCGGACGACGTGGAGCAAGCGAGTCCTCGACAAGTCGATCGCCGGCATCGTGCTCCTCGTCGCGGCACCTGCGATCCTGCTGATCGCGATGCTGATCCGCGTCACCAGCACCGGACCCGTGCTGTTCAGACAGACCCGGATCGGTGCGGGTGGGCGCCAGTTCGTGATGTTGAAGTTCCGGACCATGAAGCACCGGTGCTCCGACGACCTCCACCGGGCCTACGTGAAGGACCTGCTCGACGGCGCGGCGACGCAGCAGGACGGGTTGTTCAAGCTGCACAACGATCCCCGGATCACGGCGGTGGGCCGCGCCCTGCGCAAGCTCAGCCTCGACGAGCTGCCGCAGCTGTTCAACGTGCTCCGCGGCGAGATGTCCCTGGTCGGCCCGCGGCCGTCGCTGCCCTGGGAGCTACGGATGTTTCCCGCGTGGGCCTACCGACGGCTCGAGGTGCTCCCCGGCGTGACCGGGCTCTGGCAGGTGGGCGGGCGCAACCGCCTCACCATGCTGCAAGGCCTCGAGTTGGACGTGAGGTACGTCGATCAACGCAGTCTTTGGCTTGACCTGCGGATCCTGGTGAAGACGCCGGTCGCTCTGCTGGCGGGATCGGCCCGATGACGACGCCGCCAGCGAGTCCGACCACCGAGGGTCCGTGGGCCCCGGCGGAGCCGGAGCTGACGAGTGGGTCCGCCGCCGCTCGCGACTCCCTCCGGATCGGGGGATGGACCGTGGTCAGCCGGATCACCGGTGTGGTTCGGGTCCTGCTGATCGCCGCCGTGCTGGGACCGACCGTTCTCGGCAACAGCTTCCAGCTCACCAACACGCTGCCCAACCTGATCTACTACGGGTTCCTGGCCGGCTCGTTGTTCTCGACCTTGTTGGTGCCGTGGCTGGTGCGACACCTGGAGCGGGGTGACTTCCAGGCGACCGCGCGGGTCTCCGGCGGCCTGCTGGGGTACGCCCTGGTCGTGGTGCTGGTCGTGACGCCGATCGCGGTCATCGCCCTGCCGGAGGCGCTGCGCCTGGCGGCGATCGGTCAGGAGGGGTCGGCCGGTGCCGAGCAGGCGACGCTCACCCAGTTGCTGATCCTGCTGATGATCCCGCAGGTGTTCGGCTACATCGTGGTGGGCGTCTCGGCGGCGGCGATGAACGCCCGACACCGGTTCGTCCTGACGGCCGCGGCCCCGGCGATCGAGAACTGCGTGCTGATCGCGGTACTCGTCTTGTTCCAGATCTTCTTCGTCGCCGGCGAAGGCACCAGCGAGGGTACACGTGGCGAGCTGCTGTTCCTCGGCGTCGGCTCGACCGCGGCGGTCGCCGTGCACATGACGGTGCAGTGGTGGGGCGCCCACCGGGCCGGTGTGACATTGCGTCCACTGCCCGGGTGGCGTGACCCCGAGGTTCTCGTCGTCGTACGCCAGGCGCTGAGAGCCCTGCTGCAGTCGGGTCTGATCGCCCTGCAGGTCCTCACCCTGCTGCTGATCGCCTCCCGGGTCGAGGGCGGCATCGTGGCGATGCAGATCGCCCTCAACTTCTTCGCGCTCCCGATCGCGGTCGCCGCGACGCCGGTCGCCTTGTCGTTGCTGCCCCGGCTGTCCCGGCTGCACAGCGACGGTCACGAGCGCGCGTTCACCGACACGTTCCGGCGCGGGATCGGGCTGGTGCTCTTCTTCACGGTGCCGGCGGCGTGCGGGCTGGTCGTACTCGCGGACCCGATCGCGGATGTCGTGGCGGTCGGCCGGATGGACACGGCGGCGGCGACCGGACTCGTCGCCCTCGCCGTCGCTTCGGTGTCGGTCGGACTGGTCGGTGAGGCGATCTTCTTCCTCGCGACGCAAGCCTCGTACGCCAGGCACGATGCTCGTACGCCTTTGCGTGCCATGGCGATCCAGGCGGCGGCCTGCCTCGCGCTGTGTGGCTTCGCCTTCACCGTCGAGGGGCGGTCCACACTCGCGGTGCTCGGGTTCGCCTATGCCGTGGCGAACCTGCTCGGCTCCGGCCTGCTGGTCGCCTGGATCGAGCGCCGGCTCGAGCAGGGGACCGAACGGCTGCTGCCGTCGATCGTCAGGATCGCCGTCGGATCGGCCGCGTTCTCCGCCACGGTGGCGCTGGTCGTCGCCGTCCTCACCGGGGATGATCCGGGCCATGCCAGCGCCACCGTCGGACTGGCCGCCGCCTGCGTGACCGGCGTCGCGGTCTTCGCGGTGACCCAGCGGCTGCTGCGCACCCCCGAGCTCGCCTGGGTGATGGGCGGCATGCAGGGGCCGGGTCGCCATCGCCGCCAGCGCGGCTGGCTGGCTGAGCCGGCGCGATCGGGGATCGGGGACCGACCATGACCAGTCAGGCCATGCGGATCACTCAGGTGTCGGCCGGCGGCGCGCTGGCGGTGGTCGCTGCCGCTACCGCCGTGGGCGCCGGCGCGCTGGTCGCCCTCGTTCCGATGGCCGCGGCGGGCGCGCTGATCCTCGGAGCGGTGGGCGCGCTGGTCTGGTCGCGCCCGCACGTGGGGGCGTACCTCATCATTGGGATCACGCCGTTGGTCGCCGGGATCGACCGGGGCACGCTGTTCCCGTTGTTGCGGCCGAACGAGGTGCTGGCGGTCTTCCTCGCGGCCGTGCTGACCTCGCGTGCACTGCTCCAATGGCCGGCCAGCCGGGCGTTTCGGATCACCCTGCATCCGGCCGAGAAGGCCTTCGTCGCGCTGGCGGTCGCGAGCTCGATCATCCCGGTCGCCTGGCTGCTGGTCCGCGGCCGGGATCTGACCGGGGACGACATCAGCTACGCCTTGGTGCTCTGGAAGTTCCTCGCCGTCTATGCGCTGGTGCGCCTGACGGTCAAGACCCAGGATCACATCCAGCGCTGCCTGCAGATCTCCGTCATCGCCGCGGTCATCGTCGCCGCCATCGGCATCCTGCAGGTCCTGAACGTGATCGGCGTCGACACCTGGCCGATGAACCTGTACGTCGCGGAGGGGCACGACGCGGCACTCGCGGGCGGGCCGCGGGCGAGCTCCACCCTGACACTGCCGGCGGCGACCGCCGACCTGCTGGTCTTCAACCTCGCGATCGCGTTGGGGATGTACTTCCGCAAGGCCCGAGACTACGGCTGGTACGCCGCCGCCGCGGTCCTCTTCGTCATCGGCGTCTTCGCGGCCGGCGAGTTCTCCAGTGCCATCGGACTCCTGATCGCTGTCGTCGCCGTGGCGTTCGCCCTGCGCGTCCCTCGCATGCTGATCGGGATGCCGGTGGTCCTGACGTTCGCGATCGTGGCCATGTGGCCGGTTGTGTCCTCCCGGCTGCAGGGCTTCGCTTCGGTGCATGGGCTGCCGGCCAGCTGGATCGGCCGCCTGCACAACCTCGAGACCTACTTCTGGCCCGAACTCTGGTCCGGTCCGAACATCCTGCTGGGCGTCCGCCCGTCGGCACGAATCTCGGTGAACCACGAGATCACGGGGTTCGTGTGGATCGAGAGCGGCTACACCTGGCTGTTGTGGGGTGGTGGAATCCCGCTGCTGCTTGCCTTCGTCTGCTTCACCGCCGTCACCTTCCGGCTGGCCGCTCGACAGCTGCGGCTCGGCCAGGCGTACACACAGGTGGCGGCCCTCGCGACCCTCGTCGCCTTGACTGTGGTGGTCGGGTTGATGGTGTTCGATCCCCACCTGACCTACCGCGGATCCGCCGACTGCTTCTTCGCGCTGCTGGCCTTGACGGTTGCGGGCAGAAGCCGGCGTGATCCGGCGGAACTCGACTCAGATCGTGGCGACTCGGCGCACGAAAGCAACAGCGCTCTTCAGGGGAGGAAATCACATGCAAGCGCAATCTAGACCGGCTGGGCTGCTGCGCACCCACGTGCTGCTCATCGTCGCGATCACGCTCTTGACGATCAACGGGGCACTCGCCGTCGCGTTGCTGCAACCGGCGCAGTACGTGTCCGAGTCACGCGTGGTCGTGCAGCCGGAGCGAGTCAGGGGCGGAGGAACCCCCTTGGCCCCCGACATGGGCACCGAGCGAGAGATCGCGGTGTCAGGGACCGTCGCCCGGGAGGCGAGTGACGAGCTCGACCTGTCCGCGGACACCGCTTCGGCCAATCTGCAGGTCGAGGTTCCGGTCGACACCAACGTGCTCGAGTTCAGCTACTCCGCTGACACCAGCGAGGAGGCGTTCCTCGGCGCGCAGGTCTTCACCCAGGCGTACGTCGACTATCGCAACGGCCCGCGTGGCGAGGTGGCCCAGATCATCAGCCCGCCGTCGCTTCCCAGCGATCCCACGAGGCCGAACTTCTACCTCGTCATCGGACTCGGCCTCATGGTCGGCCTCGGACTCGGGATCGCGGTCGCGTACGCCTGGGACCGGCTGTCGCCGAGACTGCGCGATGTCGCGGACGTCGAGGCCCAGGCCGGGCTGCCCGTACTCGCCTCCATTCCCACCGTGCGGGCCGCGCCGGGGGAGCGGCTCGTCGTGGGTTCGGCGCGCTCCACGTCGGGCGCCGAAGCCTATGGGCAGCTGACCGCCCGGGTGTTGTCGTTGCTGCAGCGCTACGACGCGCGCAGCGTCGTGCTCACGAGCCCCAGCGCCGGTGCGGGCAAAACCACCGTGACGCTCAACCTGGCGGCGTCCCTCGCGGCGGCCGGCAAGGACACTCTCGTGATCTCGGTCGACGCCCCGGACACGGACACGGCGCTGCACATCCGGTCAGGCGTCACTCGCCGGCCCGGGTTGCAGGAGGTCCTGCGCGACCAGGTGACGCTCGCGGAGGCCATCCACGACACGGACATCGAGGGGCTGCGCATCATCCCGCCAGGCGGGACCGTGCAGAGCCCGCGCCTCGCTCTCAACATCCATCGTCTGACCGACATCTTGGACGAGCTGAATCAGGAAACGGAGGTCGTACTGATCGATGCGCCGGCTGTGCTCGGCGCCTCGGACACCGCGATCCTGGCAGAACAAGTTGACCTCACCCTGCTCGTCGTCGACCTCCGGCGAGGCCGGCGGGCTGATGCGTCAGCGGCTGTGAGCACGCTGTCGCACATCGAGGCGCGGCTGTCCGGATGCGTCGTGAATGACCCCGGCCGCAAGCAACAGCCGCCGCAAAGCCCGAAGCCGGGCATCCGCAAAGACCGGTCCAACGCTCGGGGCCCACATCGGGAAGGAAGCCAGAATGCTGGTACTCCATCGTCTATCCAGTCGAAGAACATCGAGGGCGCGGTTCCCAAGGACGACAAAACTGTTGCTCGCCTTCGGACTCGCCGTCGGGCTCATGGCGCCGATTCCGCCAACGGCACAAGCGGCGGCGCCGACCGTCGTGTCGCTGACCTTTAACGACGGTTTCGGCAGCCAGTACGACTACGCCCGGCCGGTGCTGAACCAGGCCGACGTACCGGCGACCTTCTACGTGGCGAGCAGCTGGGTCGACAACCGGGCGACGGGCTTCATGGCGTCGTGGCAGCTCGATCAGCTCTACCGGGACGGTCACGAGATCGGCGGCATGGGTCGTGAGCACAAGAACCTCACCGTGACCTACGAGAGCGATCCCGCGGCGGATCTGGCGTACAAGCGAGACCAGGTGTGTGGCGACCGTCAACGGCTCGCCGAGCTCGGATACGACCCCCGGACCTTCGCCTATCCGGAAGCCGCGACCGACGCCGCCGCGCAGGCGATCGTGCGCGACTGTGGCTACCTGTCCGGCCGTGTCTCGGGTGGCCTGGGTGGCCCGCCACCGCCGTACGCCGAGAGCCTTCCGCCGGCCAACGCCTATGCCGTGCACACGGCGAACGAACCGCCCGGCCCGATCACGCTGGCCAACCTGCAGGAGGCGGTCACGACGGCGCTGAACAACGGCGGTGGCTGGTTGCCGTTCGCGTTCAACCGGGTCTGCCATAAAGGCGACCCGGACTACTCGACCTGTATGGGCACCTTCCGGCCGATCGACGACACGGTCCTCGCCGCTTTCCTCAGCTGGCTGGATACGCAGCCCGACGTCAGTGTCAGCACGGTCCGGAGTGTGATGGGGGCGCCGTCGCCGCCGCCGCTCCCGCCACGGCCGACGCTGGTGTCGCTGACCTTCGACGACGGCCTGAAGTCGCAGCTCCGCGCCGCGAACGAAGTGCTCAACCCCCGAAACGTCGACGGCACCTTCTTCGTCAACACCGGTGCGATCGACGCTCGCGAGGCCGGTGCCGTGACCTGGAACCAGCTCGCGACCATCAGGTCCGGCGGCCATGAGATCGGCGGCCACACCCTGGACCACGTGAACCTCGTCGGGCTCCCAGCCGCCGAGGCCACCCGGCAGGTGTGCAACGACCGCGCGCGATTGATCCAGCGGGGCTACAACCCGGTCAGCTTCGCCTACCCAGAGGCGGCCTTCGACGCGCAGTCCGAAGCCATCGTGCAGTCGTGTGGATACCAGTCGGGCCGGACCGGCGGCAGCGTGTCCCCGGACGGGCCGCACTATGCCGAAACGCTGCCGCCGTTCGATCCGTACTCGACCCGCGTCCTCGGGACGACCAACAACGGGCCGATGACCTTGCAGTGGATGCAGAGTGCCGTCACCGCGGCAGAACAACACGGCGGCGGTTGGGTGCAGCTCCTCTTCCATCAGGTCTGCTTCCGCCTCTCACTCGACTACAACCAGTGCATGAACGGCTATCGGCCGGTCGATTCGGCAGCTCTGCGCAGCTTCGTGATCTGGCTGCAGCAGCAGGCAACCGCGGGGATCCGGATCAGAACGGTCCAGCAGGCAATGGCGTTCAACTAGTGATTCGCGAGCAGCGACGCCTGGGTGGGCGGCCCGGCCGCAGGCCACCCACCGGGATTCCATGCGGCAGGAGAGAGAGGAACACGGCGAGACATGGACGAGACTGAGATCGCCATCATCGGGGCGGGCCCGCACGGATTGGCGGCGGCTGCTCATCTACGCAGAGCGGGAGCGGGCTGCCGGGTCATCGGGGAACCGATGTCGTTCTGGCGGACGATGCCCAAGGGCATGCTGCTTCGCTCGAACGAGACGGCGACCTGCATCGCGGAGTACGAAGGCCCGTTGTCGCTCGACTCGTACAGCGCCGAGACGGCGAGGTCGCCGCAGAAGCCGTTCCCGCTCCAGGACTTCCTGGACTACGGCGACTGGGTGGCCGACCGCGTGGCGCCGGACGCCGATCGCCGTCGGGTCGTACGCGTCGACCACGAGGACGGCGGGTTCCGGCTCAGCTTCGAGACTGGCGACCCCTTGCGTGCGTCCCGGGTGGTCGTGGCCGCGGGGATCGCCGACTTCCCGCACCGTCCGGAGGTGAGCGCGGGCCTGCCGCGGAGTCTGGCATCGCATACGGCGGACCACGCGGACTTCGACGACTGGCGCTCGTCGCGGGTCCTCGTGGTCGGCGGCGGGCAGAGCGCCTTGGAGTCGGCGGCACTCCTGCACGAGGCGGGGGCGGACGTGAGCGTCGCGGTACGCGCGCCGCAGGTGCACTGGCTCAACGGCGGCAAGTACCAGAAGAGGCTCGGTCGCATGAAGCCGCTGTTCTATGCCCCGACCGACGTGGGACCGCTGGGTCTGTCACGGGTCGTCGCCGTACCCGAGCTCTTCCGCCGCTTCCCGCGATCCGTCCAGGATCCGATGGCGGCGCGGGCGATCCGTCCGGCCGGCGCGGCCTGGCTGAAGCCACGACTCGAGCAGGTGCCCGTGCACTTCGGCCGACCCGTACGCGCGATGCGCAGCGAGAACTCCCACGTGGCCGTCGACTTCGACGCCGGGCGTACGGAAGGCTTCGACCATGTGCTGTTCGGCACCGGATACCGAATCGACATCTCCCGCTACGAGTTCCTCCCCCTCGAGCTGGTGCGCCGGATCCGCTCCGTCGGCGGCTATCCCGTGCTGAGCCGGGGAATGGAGTCGTCCGTTCCGGGTCTGCACTTCATGGGCGCTCCGGCGGCGTACAGCTGGGGGCCCATCATGCGGTTCGTCGCAGGTGGCTGGTTCGGCGCCGAGTCGTTGACCCGCGCGGTGACGAGAAAGGCAGCGAACGGCGCCGCTCAGGTCAACGGCGCGCCGGCCGCGTCGCCGAGGCTCAACGGGACTGCTCGAGTCCGAGAGTCGAGCAGGACCGTGAAATGAGACGACCCGGCTCGGCGCCGCGGCCGCTCGACGTCGGTGCGGTCGTGCTCGGCGGCGACTACCAGGGGCTGGGCATCGCCCGCAGCCTCGGCCGCCGTGGCGTGCCGGTCTGCGTGCTCGACGACGAGCACTCCATCGCCGCCGCGTCGCGATACGTGGGTCGACGGATTCGGGTCGACGAACTCCGCAGCGCCGAGGGCACCGTCGACGCTCTCATTCGGGCCGCTGACACGCACGGCCTCGACGGCTGGGTCGTCTACCCGACCCGCGACGAGATGGTGGCGGCGATCGCGGGCAGCCGCGGCCGGCTCGCCGCTCGGTTTCGGGTTCCGACCCCCGGTTGGGAGTCGGTGTCGGCCGTATGGGACAAGCGCGAGACCTACCGGCTCGCCGCCGAGCTCGGGATCGCGACGCCGAGAACGTGGATTCCACAGGGGGAGGGCGACCTGTCGCAGATCCCCGTCAACGCGCCCCTGGTGATCAAGCCGGCCGTGAAGGAGAAGTTCTTCTATGCGACCGGCGCCAAGGCGTGGCGGGCCGACGACGCGGCGACGCTGCGCGAGACGTACCGCCGCGCGGCCGCCATCGTCTCGCCGGGCGAGGTGATGATCCAGGAGCTCGTGCCAGGCGGTGGGGACAGCCAGTACGCCTATTGCACGCTCTTCAAGGCGGGTGCGGCCCTCGCCGACATGACGGTGCGGCGACGGCGCCAGCACCCGTCGGACTTCGGCCGGTCCAGCACCTACGTCGAGACGGTCGACCTGCCGCTGCTCGCCGAACCGTCGGCCAGGTTCCTCAAGGCCCTCGACTTCTCCGGGCTGGTCGAGCTGGAGTACAAGCACGACCGGCGCGACGGTGAGTGGAAGCTGCTGGACGTGAACGCGCGGACCTGGGGCTACCACACGCTCGGTCAGGCTGCAGGTGTCGACTTCCCCTACCTGCTCTACCGCGACCAGCTGGGCCTGTCCGTCCCTCGACTACGGGCTCGACCCGGCGTCCGATGGATTCGGGTCGTGACGGACGTGCCCAATGCCGTACGCGACGTGGCCGCGGGAGACATCAAGGTCCGGGACTACCTGAGATCGCTGCGTGGCATCGACACCGAAGCGGTGTTCTCCTGGCGCGACCCGTTGCCGGGGCTCTACGAGCTGGCCCTGCTGCCCTATCTCGCCGCCAAGCGGGGGTTGTGACATGCACACATCACCGGCGTCGGCGGCGTTCGAGTCGTCGCACGAGTTCGCCTTCTTCGACTACTTCCGGGTGCCCTACGTCGTGCGGAGCAAGGGGCTGGGCGTCGGGTGTTCGGACGGCCGGCTGGGAGTCCTGCGTCCGGTCGCACCGGCCGGCGGAGACGCGCGGCAGCTGGTGTGGTGGCGGGGTGGATCGAAGGAGACGGTCGATACCCGGGCGGGCCGGTTCCAGGTCGCCGGCTTCACGATCGCGGCCCACGTCAGCCTCGCCGGGCCGGACGACCTGCTCCAGCAGCTGGGCCACGACTGGCAGCCGCTGAGTCCCGTCCTCGACCCGGACGGCAATCGGGTCACCGCTGTCTGGGAGAGCACCGACGGCGCGGTGTTGCTGCCTTTCGATCCGGGCGAGGTCATGCTCAATCTTTGGTCCGAGCGCTACACGACGCTCGGCCGTCGTGGAGTCGGCCGGGCGGCCCGATCCGCGATGCTGCGTACGTACTATCTGGTCCGGCCGCTGCTCCCGCGACGGTTGCAGATCATGCTGCGGCAGATCTTCGCCTCGCGACAGGGCGTGCCGGAGTTCCCGGCGTGGCCGCTCGAGTCCAGCTTGCACGACATGTACGACTGGCTGTTCGGCCTGTTGACCTCGATCACCGGGGCGCCGGTTCCCTGGATCGACGTCTGGCCCAGCGGCAAGTCGTGGGCCTTCGTGCTCACCCACGATGTGGAGACCGGCGCCGGTGTCTCGGCTCGCGAGTTGCTGCGTGCACCCGAGCGTCGGTACGGATATCGCTCGTCGTGGAACTTCGTGCCCGAGCGCTACACCCTCGATCCGGCCGTGGCTCGGGAGTTGAAGGCCGATGGTTGCGAGATCGGGGTGCACGGCCTGCGCCATGACGGACGCGACCTGGCGTCGAGGCGGATGCTCAGGTCGCGGCTGCCGGCCATCCGAGCGGCCGCCGACCGCTGGCAGGCGGTGGGATTCCGATCGCCTGCCACGCAACGGCACTGGGAGCTCATGCCACTGCTCGAGTTCGACTACGACACCTCCTACACCGACACCGATCCGTACGAACCGCAGCCCGGGGGCTGCTGCACGTACTTGCCGTTCTTCAACTCGGATCAGGTCGAGCTGCCCATCACGCTGCCGCAGGACCACACCCTCTTCAGGGTCTTGCGGGACGCCGATCCCGAACTGTGGCGCCGCAAGGCACTGGAGCTGCGTGAGCGGGGCGGGATGGTCCTGGTCCTCGCCCATCCGGACTACGCCGACGACCCCAAGCTGCGCGACGCCTGGGACGGGCTGCTCTCCGAGTTCGCAGCGGATCCGACGATGTGGCAGGCGCTGCCCCGAGAGGTCGCGACCTGGTGGCGACGGCGGGCAGCGTCCGGCTTGGTCCGCGAGTCGGGGGAGTGGACGATCGCGGGTCCGGCCGCGCAGACCGGGCGGATCCGCTTCAGCACCCCGTCGTCGGCCGGCCACGAGGTGCAGGCGTGAACATCCGGTCGCGCGGGTCCAGGCCAGCGGCGCCGCGACGGCCGCACGTCGCTGTCGTGGTGGAGAACCTTCCGGCCTACGAAGACACTCGGCTCCGCAAGCAGCTGCGGGACCTGCTCGGGGCCGGCTACCGAATCTCGGTGATCACCCAGGCTGGCCCCGAGAACCAGCCGTACCGCGAGCTCGACAACCTCGCTCTTCTGGAGTACCGGCCGCCGCCCGAGCCGCGCGGCCCGATCGGACACGCGCGCGAGTACCTCACGTCGTTCGCCTGGGCGGCGCTGCGGTTGGGTCGGCTCCGGCGGCGCGGACCGATCGACGTCCTGCAGGTGTGCCAACCGCCGGACGTCTACTTCCCGCTCGGCTGGGTCGTTCGCCGGCTCGGCGCCAGGGTCCTGGTCGACCAGCGCGACCTGATGCCGGAGCTGTTCGCCGCGCGCTATCCGAACGCGCCGCACGGTCTCACCTTCGTCCTGCACTGGCTCGAGCGGCGTACTCAGCGCAGCGCCGACCACAGCATCGGCGTCAACGACTATCTGCGTGAGCGGATGATCGCGGCCGGCGGCGCACCGGACCGGGTCTCGATCGTCCGCAACGGGCCGGTCCTCTCGCGAGTGGATCGCGCCCGGCCGGACCAGTCGTGGCGCCGGCACGCCCACCAGGTCTGCTGGATCGGCAAGATGGGTCGGCAGGACCGGGTCGACCTCGTGCTCAAGGTGGCCGAGCACGTGATCCGGGATCTCGGCCGCGACGACATCGGCTTCGTGCTCCTCGGCGACGGTGAGTGCCTCAAGGAGCTGCGTGAGCTGGTCCGGGAGCGGGATCTCGAGCCGTGGATCGCGTTGCCCGGTTGGCTGTCCGAGGCCGAGGTCTTCGGCTGCCTGGCGGCGGCCGACGTCGGCATCGACACGTCGTTGCAGAGCGAGGTCTCACCGGTCAAGGCGATGGAGTACATGGCCTTCGGCCTGCCGGTCGTCGCCTTCGACCTGCTGGAGACCCGGCGGACGGTGGAGTCGGCGGGCGTGTACGTGTCTCCCGGAGACGTCACCGGCTTCGGGGACGAGCTGACCAAGCTGGTCGACGATGCAGAGGGGCTGGAGAAGCTCGGCCGGACCGGACGTGAGCGCGTGGAGACCGAGCTGGCCTGGGAGCGACAGGTCGAGACCTACCTCGATGTGGTGGAGCGCCTGACGACGGATCCGTGACGGTGCGCGGCCTTGGGGGTTTACAGTCGGCCGAATTAGGAGCAGAGTCATCTACCGACCCGTAATGCCGCCCTGGAGTATCTGGTGGTGACTCATGCGCAAATCGCTCACCATCTCGGGAATGTCAATCATCGTCGCGCTCGGCGCGCTGACCATCGGGGGTTCTCCCGGCGGTCTGGCAGCTCCGGATGACCGGAGCAAGGCCGCGCCGACGCCGTCCGGACTCGTCCGTGGAGCCGAGTCGTTGGACGTGGACAACCGTCAGGGCCGCGTCGAAGCGTCGGCCCGTCAACGTACGCTCGCCAGCTCGGTCAACGCGCGAGTACGGTTCAACGATCTCGGCACGCCAAGGATGCTGACGTCCTCGGGACGCCCTCTCGCGTCGGACCTGCCGAAAGCTCCTGCGGCTGCCGCCCGCGCGTACATCGCCCAAAACCGACAATTGCTCGGACTGACGGCGCGTGCGGCGAACGCACTCAAGATCCTCACCGTGGCGCCCATGGGCAGAGGTGCCGCAGTGATCATGCAGCAACAGTTCGGCAATCTTGCTGCCGGCTACGACGGCCTGCTCAGCGTCGGCGTGCGCGACGGCATGGTGTTCCATGTCAGCAGCTCACTGGCCCGCGACGCGGCACAACCCGCCCCGGCTCAACTCACCGCCGACGAAGCGGCAGGCATCGCCGCCCGAAACGCGGGTGTCGATGCCAGCGCGGTCCAGGGTGTCGAACTTGTCGCGGTCCCCACACCCGACGACGGCGCACGCGCCGCGTACGACGTGACAATCATCGGCGGCGACGCGGCAGGACCGGTCGCCTTCTCCTCCTACATCGATGCTCGCGACGGCACCCTGCTGGTGCGCGAGAACCTGGTTGATTACGACGTCGACAACCCTGAGTGGGAGGGGTTCCCCCACACACCCCCCGTCGACTACTCCTCGAGCGACACCCGGGTGCGCTGGTGCTTCGCCCCCGGACCGGGTTGCGAGGAGGTCGTGGGCACGCCGGCGTCACCTCTCGCGTGGGACGTCGACCCGACCAACCGCAGGCCGTCCGAAACCACGCTCGGCAACAACGCCTTCGCGGTGCACAACTGGTTCAGCAACGACCCGTTCAAGGTGGGCAAGGAGCTGGCGACCGAGCGGCCCAACCGCGACTACGCCTACGCGTGGACGAACCAGTGGCAGAGGGAGAAGTGCTCTCCCGCCGTCTTCGACACCCAGCGGCGCAACGACATCGACGCCGCCCGGGCAAATCTGTTCGCCATGCACAACCGGATGCACGACTGGTCCTACCACCTGGGATTCACCGAGCAGACCTGGAACATGCAGGACGACAACTTCGGTCGCGGTGAGAAGCAGAACGACCCCGAGCAGGGCAACGCACAAGCTGGTGGCGTGACCGGCGGACCGCCGGACTTTGCGGCTCGCGACAACGCTAACCAGATCACGCCGGACGACGGGCATCCGCCGATCACCAACATGTATCTGTGGCAGCCGATCGCCGGTTCGTTCTACGCGCCCTGTGTCGACGGCGACTACGACATGTCGGTCATCGGCCACGAGTACACGCATGCGATCACCAACCGGATGATCGCCGGTCCACGAGCCGGACTCAGCTCGCCGCAGGGCATGAGCGAGAGCTGGTCCGACTTGCTGGCGATGGAGTACGGCGTCGAGCACGGATACGCCCCACCCGGCCTCCGCGCGTTCACCATCGGCCAGTACGTGACGTCGGATCCGGTCGAGGGCATTCGCAACTACAACATGAGCGACAGCCCGCTCAACTACAGCAGTGTCGACTACGACTTCGTCGGGCTTCAGGTCCATGCCTCCGGCGAGCTGTGGAGTGCGACCAACTTCGACATCCGGGCCGCGATGATCGACGAGTACGGCGCGGGAACGCCGGCCCTGCAGAAGTCGTGCGCAAACGGGCAGACGCCAGTGACCCAGTGCCCGGGCAACCGACGCTGGGTGCAGGCGGTGTTCGACTCCTTCCTGCTCATGGCACAAAGCCAGGTGAGCATGGTCGACGCACGCGACGCGCTGCTGGCCGCGGACCAGATCCGGTTCGGTGGCGCAGATCTCGACCTCATGTGGAACGCGTTCGCCCGACGCGGACTCGGTGAGCAGGCGGTCAGTAACGGTGCCGGCGACCCGAACCCCATGCCGAGCTTCGCGTCGCCGTTCGCAGACGAGGCGACGGTCACGTTCGCGCCAGAGAACGCGGCCGGTGGGCCGGTGGCCGGTTCGCAGCTGTTCGCCGGTCACTATCAGGCTCGCGCCGTTCCCGTCGCGGACATCGACTCCGGTACCGCCGTGCCAGCCTCGCTGGCGATGGTTCCGGGCACCTACGAGTTCGTTGCCCGAGCACCCGGCCACGGCCTCGTACGGGTCGGTCCAGTGACGGTCTCTGCTGGCGAGCAGGTCGAACTCACGGTGCCGATGCCGACCAACCTGGCATCCAGCGCCGCCGGTGCGACCGCCACGGGAGACGGGATCAACATCGCCCGGCTCATCGACGACAACGAGGCGACGAACTGGGCGTCCCTCGCTGCACCCGTCGCCAGCAAGGGCGTCAATGTCGATCTCGTCGGCGGTGCGCATCTGGTAACCCGCGTGCAGGTCAGCGCGATGCTACGCCCGGAGATCGTGGGCGATCCCGACGCGGGCGGGCAGAACCGGTTCACCGCCCTGCGTCAGTTCAGGATCCTCGCCTGCAATGCGGCCGGGAGTGTGGACTGCACCGACCCGGACGACTACGCGGTGGCCTTCACCAGTGCGGCCGACGCGTTCCCGTCGGACGCACCTCGGCCACGGGCTCCGGACCTCATCCTGCAGTCGTTCGACATCCCCGACGTCGATGCGACGCACCTGCGCTTCGAGGTGGTCACCAGCCAGTGCACAGGTGGGCCGGACTTCGCCGGTGAGCAGGATGCCGACCCGAGAGCGGACACCGACTGCGCGACCGCCAGCCCACAGGCCGGTGTTGTACGCGCTGCGGAGTTCCAGGCCTTCGCCGATTAGCGGAGGCTGCGCCGCCTGACGGTGGAGCCACGACGCCCCGGGTGCCCTCGGGCATCCGGGGCGATCTGGCCACGCCACGGCCCCGACAAGGTCGAGCTTGACTTCGAGCGCGCGCGAAGGTGGACGCTTCACCGCATGCGCTATCTCACGATCGGATCCGACCCGAGGACTGCCCGTACCGTCAGTGCACTCGCACTGGGCGCGATGCGATTCGGCACCACGACCGACGACGCGACATCGTTCGAGATCCTCGACCGGTACGTCGAGGCGGGCGGCTCGTTCATCGACACCGCGAACAACTACGCGTACTGGGTCAACGGAACCCAGGGCGGTGAGAGCGAGGCCCTGCTGGGTCGCTGGCGGCGCGAGCGCGGCGTCACCGACGAGGTGGTGATCGCCACCAAGGTCGGGGGCCGGCCGACGAAGCCGATGACCCAGCTCGCCGACCACGCCGAGGGGCTCGCCCCGGACGTGCTGCGAAAGCAGGCCGACCGGAGCCGGGAGCGGCTCGGTGTCGACCGGATCGATCTCTACTACGCGCACATCCCGGATATGTGGCACGGCACCGAGCTCGCGGACACCGTCGCCGGGTTCGGAGAGCTGGTCGCCGACGGCACCGTGGGCCTGCTCGGACTCAGCAACTTCTGGGCCTGGCAACTGGAGCGGGCGCGTCGGCTGGCGGACGCCTCCGGCGTGGCGCGGGCCGATGTGCTCCAGTACCACCACACCTATCTACGGATGCGGACGGACATCCCGGACCCGCGGTTCGACCAGGACGGCGATTTCGGCGTCGCGGACGGCTCGATCCTCAGCTACCTCCGCGCCGAGGCCGGCACCACGCTGGTCGCGTACTCACCACTGCTGAACGGTGCCTACGTCCGGGACGACAAGCCGCTGGACCAGGCCTATGACCACAGGGGTACGACGAGCCGGCTGGACGCGCTCGACGCGGTCGTGCGTGAGACAGGGGCGACCCGGAACCAGGTCGTCCTGGCCTGGCTGATCGGTAGTGACCTGCCTGTCGTCCCGCTCGTGGGTGTCTCGTCGCTCGGGCAACTGGAGGAGGCGCTCGCGGCGGTCGACCTCGAGCTCACCGACGATCAGCGTCTGCGACTCGATGCGGCTCACTGAGCGCCGCGTCGGGATCCTCGCAGGTGTCGATCACGCCCGCGTAGTAGTCGATCTTGCGGTCGATCGCCTCGAGGTGCTCGGCCACCTCCGCGAGGCGCTGGCGTACTCGTTCCCGGTGCGCGGCGAGCAGTTCTAGGCGCTCGCGCTCGTTGTCGGCGCCGGCACGGACCAGCTGCGCGTACCGTCGGATCTCCCGGATCGGCATTCCGGTCGCCCGCAGCTTCGCGATCAGCTCGATCCAGCCGAGGTCCTGCTCGGTGTAGCGGCGGTGCCCGGATCCGGCTCGGCTGACGCCCAGCATCAGGCCGTCGCGCTCGTAGTAGCGCAGCGTGTGTGCGGTGAGGCCGGTGCGCTCGGCAGCGTCAGCGATGGTCAGGCCATGGTTCGTCACGGGATCAGCATGCGCCTTCGAGTGGGCTCGAAGTCAAGCAGGCAAGTCGGTCTTGAGCCTCGCTATTGCTCTGTCCATGTTCGGGACCTTTGGGGTGAGGAAATGGCTCGTGAACCGGGACCTGTGTCACTAGCTGCACGGAATCTCGTACGTAGCGTCAATCGTGGGGCTTCTGGGTTGAAGCGTTCCTGAGGGATCGCCTCCTATCCATTCCGGAGGTGTGGCGATGACCATCGATATCGGACACGAGTTCGCTCGAGACGCTCTGCAGGACCTCATCCTGCCGATTCGGCGAAAAGTGAGCGGGACCTATCGCAACGCCACGCCCGCCGGGTTCGGGACGATCCTCGAGCTGAGAGTCGATGTCGACGGCGGCCGGCCGCAGCTTCGGCTGAGCGGCGACATGTACGCCCACTTCCACTTCTGCGGCCCGATCACGCTCTACAGGCGTTCGTTCGTGGTCGAGAACCTGACCATCGACAGCGCACCGAACCAGATCTCGATCTCTGGACCTGTCGTCTACTACACCGATCCCGCCAATACGTCGGACTCGATCTGCGTCGAGATACCGAGGGTGTCGCTCTTCGCTCCGGCACCCGCTGCCTGCGTGCAGTGGCTGACGCTGGGCAAGATCGTGGAGACCTACGCCTGCCCGAAGATCTCCGAATACTTCCGTACGGCGACACTCGAGATCGACCGATTCCAGGGCACGTCGTTCCCGCCCGAGATCGACCCGGACGTCGATCCGTCGCCGAGCGGCCTGCCGAGCTCAGTCAGCGTGCGCAGCGTCTTTCAGCGCTCGGGTCTCGATCTGACCGTCAGTCAGGACGACGTGCTCAACGATGCGGACAGCGGCGATCCTGGCAACAATTGGAGCGAGGCCGAACTGCACGACCTCATGGAGGACCGGTTCGACCGGTTCGCCCAGACGCTGCAGTGGAACACCTACGGCGTGATCGTCCCGCGCTTCGGCGACCCGGATTACAAGCCCGGTTACTACGGCACGATGTTCGACTGGGGCGGCTGGCAGACCGGCGACACCTACTTCCGGCAGGGCTGCGCGCTCGCCGACGAGGCAACCCGTGGCCGGACGTCCGGCACCCTCTACGACAGCGCGGCCAAGGAGGATCGGCTCGTACTCCAGACGTTCATCCACGAGGTCGGCCACTCGTTCAATCTCCCGCACTCGTGGTCGCGTACCGACAACGCCGACAGTGCGTCAGAGTCGTTCATGAACTATCCGTGGCTCTACGCGGGCGGTGCGGGAACGGAGACCGCGTTCTGGGAGAACTTCCGCTGGGAGTTCGACGATGTCGAGCTGATCTGGATGCGGCACGCCGACCGCAACGACGTCATCTTCGGCGGCCGCGACTGGATCGGGAACAACCTCAGCGCATTCAGCCGAGCCGACTTCGAGCGGCCGGGCGGGGCGCTGTCGTTGAGCGTCTCGAGCACTGAGGTGTTCGACTTCGGGGTGCCGGTCACCTTGGAACTGGCGCTCACGAACACGTCGTCGTCGCCGGTGTCGGTGGGCGATCAGCTTCAGCCCGAGGACGGATTCAGCCGCGTGTTCATCGAGCGGCCCGGCGGTGACATCGTCGAGTTCGTGCCGCCCGTGCTGCGCCATACGGCACCTCGCGAGCCTCGGAGGCTCGAGCCGGGCGACTCCGTCTCGGACTCGATCCTGCTCAGCTTCGGGGCCAAGGGTCACCACTTCGCGGAGCCGGGCGAATATCTGATCCGGATCTTCGTGCCATGCTTCCCCTTCGGCTACGTGGTCGCCCATTCGCATCGGCTCCGGATCGCGGCCCCGTCGACGCGAGGGAGCGAGGACCTGGCACACGTCCTGACCGGCTACGAGGCGTCCAAGTTCCTCTACTTCGGCGGCTCCCGGCGCTATCCGGAGCTCACCGGTCGGCTCGAGGAGGCCGTGGGCAAGTACGCGGACTCCGATCCGATGGCGGTTCGCCACATCCAGTACGCGCTCGGCCGTGACGCCGCGCGTACGTACAAGGCCGTCGAGGTGAAGAAGCAGCGGCGGGTAATCGTCCCGACGGAGCCCGACCTCAAGCGGGCCGTGACGCATCTCGAGGCGGCCCGCAAGCCGGTCAAGGGTCGCGAGGGCGTGGCGCTCGACGACTTCGCGCTCTCCGACGCCGCGACCCGGCTGGCAGCCTGCCACGTCGCGCTCGGTGAGAACGCCGAGGCGACGACCGTCCTCGACCAGACGGCGAGAGAGCTCAAGAGGCGCGGTGCTCCCGCGGCAGCGCTCGACCGCGTGACACGCGAGCTGGCAACGGCGAAGAAGGCCAAGCCCCGGGCGGCGAAGAAATCCCGGGCCGCGAAGAAGCAGAAGAAGCCGTAGGCCGAACGCGCCTCCAGGAGCACGCTGAGTCCGGCATGGGCGTGTGCG
>Ga0209382_10000407_pt1 | contig 71027 bp, 68 predicted proteins | sample SoiMetdeltSBSDD5_FD_187599 | JGI IMG/M metagenome (GOLD analysis project Ga0209382, IMG submission 187599) | Bulk soil microbial communities from a Populus tree surrounding site in Tennessee, USA - Soil MetaG P. deltoides SBSDD5 (SPAdes) (version 2) | ecosystem: Environmental > Terrestrial >...
TGACCGCCATCGCACGCGTGCGCAGGATGCTCGCGGGCGCACACACGTCGTTCTGGAAAGTGAAGCGCGCCTGCAAGGCTTCGAAGCCCGCTCGCCCGCAATTGTTGATCGCAGTCGCACCCGTGCCGATGAACGCCCCGATCACGTCCGAGCCGTTCTCCGGGATCACTTTGTCCTCCAGGCGGATGTCGAAATAGTCGATCGACGCCGAGAAGGCGGGTGTCGTGATCAACACACCGACGCTCAGGTTGTCGGCCTCCTCCGGCTTCAGGTTCGGATTGCCGAAGTTGTCGACCGGCCGCACGGTGCTGAACTGCGGCACGAAGTTCAGAGTTGTCAGCGCGTTGGGCTGTAACTGCAGCAGCACCGGGCCGCGGAACGTGCTGCTCGCGGAGCCGCGCAGCGCGAGCCAATCCGTTGCCTGCCAGCGCAGCGCCAACTTCGGGTTCGATGTCGAGCCGGTGCGACCGCCATAGTCTTCGTAACGGAACGCGACCTGTGCCTGCAGCGATTCCGTGATCGGCAGCTCCAGCTCGCCGAACAGGCCGTACACATCGCTGTCGATCGCGAACTCGCGCTGCGGGCCGAGGGTGCCGAACGGTCCGTTCGGGATCAGGCACGTGACGGCAGGATTGAGGATCGAGTCCGCGCACGGCGTCAGCTCGACGTTGCTCTCGGCATCGAGCACCTCGCGCTCGAGTTCGTCTTCGCGATACTGCGCACCGAGCGCCCAGCGCACGGTGCCGCCCGGCAGTTGCCAAGGCGTATCGCCATTCAGCACGAAGTCGGCCACCAGCACGGTGCTCGTATCATCCGAGCCCTGCGTGCCGAAGATGAAATCGACCACTTCGCGACTGTTCACCGTCGCAGGATCGAATGTGCCGCCCGAGCCGCGCGGCGGGTTTACCTGGCCGGTCACGACGTTCGCCGCGACACCCGTCGAGAACGGATTGAGGAAGAGGCAGCCATTGGCGCCCGGAACGGTGCCCGTGCAGTTCGCACCGCCGAACCCGGCGAGCGCGAGCTGCAGATTGGCGGTCAGGGTGTCCGGTGCGCGAATGCGGCGATAGCTTTCGGCGTAGGTCACAGCGACGTTCCAGCCGACGTTCGCCACGTCGCCGTCGAGCGCGGCCGAGAATCGGAATGAGTCTGCGAAGATCTCTCGCTGGACGCCTTCGTTCTCGAACAGCGGATTGCCGCCCGGGCCAAGCGGACGGAACAGCAGGCCGCTCGCCGCGGCAGCGCGCGCAGCCGTGATGGCATTCGCTTGCGCAGGTGTCAGCGAGGGCAACAGCGCCTGCAATCCCGGATTGTTCAGCGGGATGATGAACGTCGGTGCATTGGTCGGATCCACCGGCAACCCCAGGCGCATCTGCGTCGATGCACCCGGACCCTGCGTCGGCGGGAAGCTCGCCGCCGTGTTCTCTTCGGGAACGTCGTGAGCGGCGTAGTAGCCCTCGACGTGCAGGTCGGCAATGTCGCCTAGCTGCGTGTTCAGCTCACCATAGATGCTGTACTCCTCTTGACGATCGATCAGGTTCTGGTACTGCGAGAAGCGGAACTGACATTGCGGCACGCCACCGGTGGCGCGGATACCGCCGCCGAGACCCTCGCAGGCTGGATCGATGAAGATGTTCGGGATCGCGGTGAGCGGCGGGATCACGAATGCGCCGGGGCTGCCGCTCCCGGAGAAGCCGCCCTGCGCCGGCATGTTCCGATCGAACGGCGGGATGGCGAAGTCGCGATCGGCTGCGTGCAACTCGGAGCGATGCCGATAGCCCGCGGAGAGCAGCACGTCGTACGTATCGGCCTTGTGCCCCCACAGCAGATTGGTCGAGTAGTCGCCATCGCTGTCCTCGATGGACGTGTAGGAGCCCTCGATCGACAGCCCCTCGAATCCGCGCCTCGAGATGAAGTTGACGACGCCCGCGATTGCGTCCGAACCGTAGGTCGCCGCCGCGCCGTCCTTCAGCACTTCGATTCGCTCGACCGCGCCGAGCGGCAGCAGGTTCACATCGACGCCCAGCAGCGCGACCGGTGACACAGGCAAGCGGCGTCCGTTGAACAGCACGAGCGTTCTGCCGCCGTCGAAACCTCGCAGGTTGACGCTGACAGCGCCCGTTCCAAAGAGCACACCGCCGGGGTTCGATTCACCGACGGTACCCTGCGAAGCCGATAGCGAGCGGATCACATCGAGTATCGCGGGCGAGCCTTGTCGCTCGATGTCGTCACGGTCGATCACAGTTACAGGAAGCGCCGCGTCTTCAACTGCACCTTTGATATGGGAACCGGTCACGACGACTTCTTCAATCGGTTCCGCGTCGCTTGGTGTAGCCGCGGCCGCAGCGGTCCCTGAGAGTGCCGCGAGCAAGGTCGCTGCAATGGTTGAGCGCAAGGCGAGGCTGTTGCGTGGATGCATTGAACGTAGCTCCAGTAGCGTAGTGATGAACATCGAGGGCACCCTGCCCTCGCAAGCTTCCCCACTACGCATCCGCTCGCCGCCCGGATTCGTAACCAAGCCGATGAGAAAACACACACTACGTTCGTTCGCACTTCGCACAGTCGCGCTGCTGGCAGCGGTGCTCGCACCGGTCGTTCTTGTCGTCGTCGCGCGCACCGTCGTCGCGGGCAAGGCGGACTCCACGACGCCGCTCGAATATCCCGTTGCGACACTCGACGTCTCCGCTGCCGCGACGCGCCTGAGCGCGGCGCTACAGTTCGAGACGGTCAGCTATGAAGATGGATCTGACGCCGCGGTATTCGAGAGGTTTCGTGCGTGGCTCGCCGCAACCTACCCGCGCTTTCACTCCGTCGCGCGTCGCACAGTAGTCGGCGACGGCACGCTGATATACGAGTGGAGCGGCAGCGACGCGTCGCTGCTGCCGATGGTTCTGCTGGCACACCAGGATGTCGTGCCAGTGCCGCAGCCGGAACGGTGGCGGCATCCGCCTTTTTCCGGTGCGATCGTCGAGGGTTTGGTATGGGGACGCGGTGCACTCGACGACAAGAGCGCGCTCATCGCAATCATGGAAGCGGCGGAGTCGCTGGTCGCCGCCGGCCACACGCCTGCACGCAGCGTGATCTTCGTGTTTGGACACGATGAGGAGTCCGGCGGCGCCGGCGCCCGCGCTGCCGCGGAATTGCTCGCGAGCCGCAAGGTCAAGGCTGAATTCGTGCTGGATGAAGGTGGCCTGTCGCTGCGTGACGCTCCCGTGACCAATGCGCCCATGACGCTGATCGGTGTTGCCGAGAAGGGCTACTTGACGCTGCAGCTCGAGGTCAAAGTGGCCGGCGGCCACTCGAATGCGCCTGGTACGCAGACAGCAGTGGACACCCTCGCCAGAGCGATCGTCTCGATCCGCGCCAACTCTTTCGCGCCAAGTTACGCAGGTGTCACGCGGGACATGCTGGAGGCAATGGCGCCGCACGCACCGTTAGTCACGCGCATGGCGATTGCAAACAGCTGGCTGTTCGAACCCCTGCTCCTGCGCGAGCTCAGCGCCACTCCCCAGGGTGCCGCGACGTTGCAGACGACGATCGCGCCGACCATGCTGCAAGGCTCGCCAAAGCAGAATGTGTTACCGACGATTGCGACCGCGACCATCAACCTTCGCATCATGCCGGGCGAAAGCATCGACAGCGTCACGGCGCACGTACGAGAGTCGATCGGCGATCTCCCGGTGACGGTGACTTCCGTCGGCCCGCAGTCGGAGCCCTCGCCGATAGCAAGCAGACAATCGGGAGGTTATCGCCTCGTGGCGGGACTCGCGGCGCAGATCTTCGATGCGCCGGTGGCACCGCTGCTGTTGATCGGCACGACGGACAGCCGGCACATGAGCGTGCTGTCGGACGATATCTATCGATTCACGCCACTGCAGCTCGGCGCAGCCGACTTCGCTCTCGCGCACGGCTTCGACGAACGCATCTCCGTCGAAAATCTCGGCCGAATGCTCGCGTTCTATCAGCAGGTGCTCGTCGGCGGCAGCGCCGCGACGCTGCCCCTCACTTCCGCTGGCTGCCCGACTTGTCGCGCAGCGCCTTGAACTCGCTGCCGGCCTTCCACTGCGGCCACTTTCCAGAGTTCGCGAGTGAGCGCCCGACGTCGTAGATCAGTGCGACGTCGTTCGCCGTACCGGTGAAGTCCAGACTCTCGCTCCACTCATCCTTCGGCTGGTGATATTTCTTCGCCGTGAATTCCTCGCGCAGCGCGCGGCCTTTCTCCTTGCCGCCATTCACGAGGTCCTCGCCCGAGCCGAATGAAACCGCCGGTACGCCCGCCTTCGAGAACGGGAAGTGGTCGGACCGGTAGAACGAACCTGCTTCGGGCCGCGGATCCGGTGCGAGCGTGCGTTCCTGTTTGTGAGCCGCTGCCACGAACTCATCGACGAGAGTGTTCGCGCCGAGGGTGCCGAAGTCGCGCGTGGGTCCGCGCGTGCTGAGCGAATCCATGTTGATGTCAGCGACTGTCGTCTCGAGCGGGTAGAGCGGGTTGCTGGCGTAGTACTCGCTGCCTAGCAATCCCTTCTCCTCGGCCGTCACCGCGAGGAAGAGAACGGAGCGCTCCGGCTTTGGGGCAGCGCTGAAGAGACGCGCGAGCTCGAGCACCGCAGCCACGCCCGTGGCATTGTCGACGGCGCCATTGAAGATGCGATCGCCCGTGTCATCTGGCTTCCCTACTCCGAGGTGATCCCAGTGAGCGCTGTAAACGACTGTTTCGTTCGGCCGCTTCGTGCCCGGTAGCAGGCCCGCTATATTTTTCGAAACGACCGTCTCGTGCGCGACCCTGTAGTTGGCGGACATCGTCACGCCCTTGAGCGGAACGGCGCGGAACGATTTCGACTGCGCCTGCTTCTTGAGCGCCTCGAAATCGAGACCTGCCTGTTTGCACAGCTCCACGGCAACATCGCGCTGAATCCACGCCTCGACATCGACGTGCTCGTCGCGCGGATTCGCGCGCAGGATGTCGAAGATCGTATTCGTGTTGGAATTCTCGACCGTTGCCCAGCCATACGACGCGGGCTTGGTCTCGTGAACGATCAGGATGCCGAGCGCACCGTGCCGCGCGCCCTCCTCGTACTTATATGTCCAGCGGCCGTAGTACGTCATGGCGCGCCCGCCGAACTCACCCGACTCCGTTTCGAAGTCCGGGTCGTTCACGAGCACGATGCCGAGCTTTCCCCGCATGTCGACGCCTTGGTAGTCATCCCAACTACGTTCCGGCGCAGTCACGCCGTATCCGAGGAACACCACGGGCACATCGCTGAATTGCACTCGATCGATGTTGGTCGCCGCTGCGCGGATCGCGATGTCCTTGCCTTGCGCCAGAGGGCGGCGCTGGCCGTTCGCCGTCACGCTCGCATCCACTGGCCCACTGATGTTGAACTGCGCGAGCGGCACGTCCTGCGTCCAAGCCCGCTTGCCATCCTTCAAATCGCCACCCGGCTGAAGTCCAGCTGCCTTCATCTGCTCGACGACGTAAGCAACCGTTTTCTGCTCGCCTGGCGTGGCGGGCCCGCGCCCTTCGAACGCATCGGAGGACAGAGTCTTCACGTGCTGGGAGAGCCGAGCCGGATCGACCGTGACATCTGCAGTGGCCGTAGAAAGCAATTGCCCTGCGAGACCGAGGACGAGTGCGGCAAGAACAATCGGGGTATGCATGGTTGGGTTTCGACGCGTGGTATTCATCCGTGTATTGTACCCACAATGTTCAGGCCGGCGCGTTCTGCTCTCCTCTTTGGTCTGCTGCTCGCCCTGAGCAGCACAATCAGCTTCGCGGCGACTTGCGAAAGCCATGATGTGACCATCACGCGCGACGATTGGGGCATCGCGCACGTGCGCGGCCGCACGGATGCTGACGCGGTCTTCGGCATGATGTACGCGCAGGCCGAGGACGACTTCAATCGTATCGAGACCAACTACCTCGTCAGCCTCGGCCGCCTCGCCGAGGCCGAAGGCGAAAGCGCGCTCTGGCAGGATCTGCGTCAGCGGCTGTTCATCGACATCGACACGCTGCAAGCCGCATTCGGCATGAGCCCGGACTGGCTCAGGAAGCTCATGTACGCCTGGGCGGCAGGCCTCAATTGCTATCTCGCGACACACCCGCAGGTCCGCCCACGTGTCATCACGCGCTTCGAGCCGTGGATGGCGCTGAGCTTCAGCGAAGGTAGCATTGGTGGCGATATCGAGCGCGTGCCACTCAGCCAGCTCGAGGCGTTCTACGGCGGCAAACGCCTGGCGATGACCCCGGGCGAACGAGGCCTGTTGTTTCGCGAGCCGCAAGGGTCGAATGGCTTCGCCATCGCGCCCTCGCACACGAAGAATGGCCATGCGCTGCTGCTCATCAATCCACACACCAGCTTCTTCTTCCGCTCCGAGCTCCAGGTCACCAGCGGCGAAGGGTTGAACGTTTACGGCGCAGCCACCTGGGGCCAGTTCTTCATCTACCAGGGGTTCAACGAGCACGCCGGATGGATGCATACCTCGAGCGGCGCCGATAACGTCGACGAATTCGCGGAAACGGTCGTCACCGATGCAGACGGCAGGCATTTCTATCGCTATGGCAACGGACTGCCGCTGGTCAAGACCAAGGTCGTGACACTCTCTTACAGGGCCGCCAACGGCACGCTCGCGCAGCGCAGCTTCACCACGTACGCCACGCACCACGGCCCGATCGTGCGCGAGGCAAATGGTAAATGGATCGCCTTCGCACTGATGAACAGGCCGGTGGCAGCGCTGCAGCAGTCGTTCCTGCGCACCAAGAGCAGCGACTACGCCAGTTTTCTCGACGTGGCAGAGCTCAAGGCCAATTCCTCGAACAACACTCTGTTCGCAGATTCGAAAGGCACGGTGGCGTATCTGCATCCGCAGTTCATGCCGATCCGCAACGACCGGTACGACTATCGCAATCCCGTCGACGGCAGCGATCCGGCGGCGGATTGGCGGGGTATGCACGAACTGGACAGCCTGCCCCACGTCGTGACCCCAGCCAACGGCTGGCTGATGAACACCAACAACTGGCCGTGGACGGCTGCCGGCGCGGACAGCCCGAAGGCTGCGAACTTCCCCCGCTACATGGACCAGGCCGGCGAGAATCCGCGCGGGCCCCACGCACAGCGAGTGCTCGGTGCAAGAAATGATTTCACTTTGCAGACACTGCTCGCAGCCGCCTTCGATTCGTACCTGACTGCTTTTGCGCGGCTCACTCCATCTGTGTTGACGGCGTACGACGCCCTGCCGCAGGACGATCCCACGCGAGCGAAGCTCGCGGCCCCTGTCGATCTGCTGCGCGGTTGGGACTATCGCTGGTCGCTCGATTCGAAACCAACATCGTTGGCTGTGTTCTTCGGCGAGGCGCTCTGGTCCATCTCCGCTGAGCCCGCTGAGGCGGCGGGGCTCTCGACATGGGACTACATGGCCGATCGCACGACGCCCGCGCAGAAGCTCGCCGCGCTCACGCAAGCAGCGGGTCGACTGACACAGGATTTCGGCAGCTGGCAGGTGCCGTGGGGCCAGATCAACCGCTTCCAACGCAACGATGGCGCCATCGTGCAGACGTTCGATGATGCGAAACCGAGCACGGCAGTGCCGTTCACCTCATCTCGATGGGGCTCGCTCGCCTCCTTCGGTGCCAAGCGGTATCCGGGGACCAAGCGATACTACGGAAACACTGGCAACAGTTTCGTCGCCGCGGTCGAGTTTGGCACGAGTGTGCGCGCGTTGGCGGTCAGCATCGGCGGCGCCAGCGGACATCCCGAATCGAAACACTTCGTGGATCAGGTGCAGCGCTACACGGATGGCGATCTGCGCCCGGTGTACTTCTATCCGAAGGACCTCGAGGGTCACATCGAACGCAGCTACAAGCCTGGTGAAAGCGGCCGCGGGCAGTAGCAACCGCGGCTCATCGCTTGAAGATACTCTTCGGCAGCCGCACGTGGACGCCGTGATTCGGTTTGTCGACGAGCTGCGTCAACGCGACATTCCCGGCGATGCTCACCAGCTGATACGCCTGATGCCGCGTGAGCTGTTTTTCGGCGACGAGAAAATCGATCATCTCCTGAATCGCGCCGCGCGTCGCAATCGTCAGATCCGGGTCGGTCGCCATGCTGATGTAGTCGGTCGGCGTTTCCGCGCGCGGCCATGCAAGCTTCATGTCTTTACGGACCGTCAAGCGCAAGCGGCCGCGCAGCGACGTTTCGATCGCGGTTTGATCTACTTCGCCATCGCCCTGCGCGGCATGACCGTCGCCTACCTCGAACAGCGCGCCGGGCACGAACACTGGAATGTATAGCGTGCTGCCGACCACCAGCTCGCGATTGTCGAGATTGCCCGCGTGGCGGCCCGGCGGATTGCTGCTGACGCGACCGGCGTCCGCTGCCGGCGCGACGCCCATGCTGCCGAAAAACGGGCGCAGCGGAATCACGATGCCGGGCAGGAACTCGGCCGTCATCGTCTTGCGATCGAGCGCAATGATCTTCGCCGGCAGAGCCTTGTCGCAGTTGTCGGGAAGAAATCCGCTGCAGCCGTTGTAACCGTAATCGAGCGCCAGATCGATCGACAGCACATTCACTTCCAGCACGTCGCCCGGTTGCGCGCCCTCGACATAGATCGGCCCGGTCAGGATGTGTCCGCCTGGTCCGCGCCGCTCGCCCGTCACCTCCTCCACCACGGCCCGGAGTGTCGCCTGGATCTTCTCTTCGGCGACGCCGGCGCGCTGCAATCCCTGCGGCGTATTCGTCAGCAACGTATCGACATCGATGATGTCACCGGACGCAATACGCAGCACCGGCTGAGCCTCGGACCAGTAGTAGCCATACGCAACTGTGCCGGGCGTAATCTCGAGCCGATGCGTCGTGGGTGCAGCTTGCAGAGAATGTGCAGCAAGCGCAGCGATACTTCCGGTGAGAAAAGCCCGGCTTCGTTTCATGTGCAGAGGGCTACGCTACTGCTATGACTTCGTTTTCAGCTGTTGAACAGCCTCGAGTGCCTTCATCACGTTCTCGGTTGGCGTCATGCCGCCAATAGTCGCGGCGATCTTGCCGTCCGGCTTCACGACAAACGTCGTACGCTCAGCGAGCCCGTGATCCACTTCGTTGCCTTTCGTGTCCTTGATCCCGGCGATTTGTCGAACGCTCAGATCAAAAGATTTCGCAATGCTGCCGTCCGCATCCGAGGCGACCGGGAACTTGCCGGCGCAATACTCGGGATCCGCGGAGAACTGATTCAAGCGCTGGATGCTGTCGAGCGAAACGCCCACAACGCTCGCGCCGGCGGCCGCGAACTTCTCCTGATTCACCGAGAACGTGCGCGCCTGCACGTTGCAGCCCTGGGTATAGGCCGAAGGATAGAAGTACACGACGACCGGCCCCTTCTTCAGCGATTCCTTGAGCGAGAACTTGAATTCTTTCCCCGCCAGCGACGCCTGCGCAGTGAAATCGGGCGCGCTGTCGCCGTCTTTCAAGGCGGCCAAGGCAGGCAAGCAGATCGCGGTCGAGATCAGACAAGTCAGTAATACACGCTTCACGGTCGTACTCCTTCAGAACTCTGGAAGACTCAGTGTAAAGCAAACAGCCCCACACGGCTCCGAACCGAGCCGTGCTACCAGCTGAATGCAGTGCTTGCGACGGACTTCGAATGTTGAACGCCGCTACTCAGACCAACCGGATGTCTTGTCCTGCCAACGGCAACGTCCTGATCGGACTCCCGTTCGCAATCGCCAGCGCATTCACCAGTGCTGGCGCGATGACAGGTGTACCGGGCTCACCCACGCCGGTGGGCTTGTTGGTCGATGGCAGAATGTGCACATCGATCGCCGGCATCTGATTCATGCGCAGCACGGAGTAATCGTCGAAGTTGCCTTGCTCGATCCTGCCGTCCTTCAGCGTGATTGCCCCGCTCAGCGCCGCAGCCAGGCCATAGCCGATGCCCGATTCCATCTGCATCGCCACGATGTTCGGATTCACCGCAAGCCCGCAATCGACCGCACAGATCACCTTCTCGAGCTTGAACCCCTGCGCCGTGCGCCGCAGCTGCGCCACTTGACCGACGACGCTGTTGAACGATTCGTGCAGCGCCAGACCCCACACTTCATCCTTGGCGCGTGGCTGAGTCCAGCCCGACTTGTTCGCCACCAACTCCAGCACTGCCTTGTGACGCGTGTGCTTGTCCGATAACAACGCGCGACGCATCGCGTAAGGATCCTGCTTCGTGGCGCGAGCGATCTCGTCGATGAAACACTCCGTCGAGAACGCCGTGTGGGTCGAACCCACGGAACGCCACCATTGAACCGGCACAGCCAGCTTGGTGGTGTGCAGTTCCACCGACAAGTTGGGAATTTCATAGGGCAGCGTCGACGCGCCTTCCACGGAACTGCTGTCGATGCCCGCTCCGCCGAACGCAGTGCCCGCCAGGATGGACTGGCCGACGATGCGGTGTTGCCAGGCAATCAGCTTGCCGTCCTGGTCGAGCCCGGCCTTGAGCGTGTGCACGTACATCGGTCGATAGAAGCCCGCGCGCATATCGACTTCACGCGTCCACACCAGCTTGACTGGCTCGCTGACTCCGGCGGCCTTCGCGATCGCGGCTGCCTCCAACAAATAATCGGAGTGCGGATTGGCACGTCGACCGAAACTGCCGCCCGCATACAACTGGTTGAGCTTGACACTCGCCGGCGGTAGGCCGAGGAGTTTCGCGATGGCAGCCTGGTCGACGGTCTGGAACTGTTCGCCGTTCCATACTTCGCATTCCTGGCCACCCACACGCACGACGCAATTCAGCGGCTCCATCGAAGCATGCGCGAGGAATGGGAATTCGTACGTCGCCTCGATGGTCCGCGCGGCCGAGCCGAACGCCTTCGCGACATCGCCGACCTGCTTGGCCGAAGCGCCCGGCTGCTTCGCAAGCTCGCGATACTCGGCAAATAGCTCCGCCGAGCTGCGCTTGAAGGCGGCCGAGTCGTCCCAGTCCACGGTCACGAGCTCCGCAGCCTTCTTCGCGGTCCAGAAATCCGTGGCGAGCACCGCCACACCCGACCGCACCGGTGTCTCGAACGCAACCACGGACTTCACGCCCTTGATCGCCTTCGCCTTGCTGGCATCGAAGCCTTTGACCTTGGCGCCGTACAGCGGCGCGTGGACGACTGCTGCCGTCAACATGCCCGGAAGATGGATGTCCTGAGTGAATATCGCGGTGCCGTTGGACTTGTCGCGACTATCGACACGCGCTGCGTCCTTGCCGATCAGCTTGAAGCTCGCGGGGTCTTTCAGCTTGACGTCAGCAGGAACTGGCAGCTTCGCGGCATCCTCGACCAGCTCACCAAAACGCGCCCGCTTGCCCGATGATTTGTGTTCGACGATGCCACTCGTGACGGTCACATCTGCAGCCGGCACCTTCCATCGCTGTGCTGCTGCGGTGACGAGCAATGCGCGCGCGGTCGCGCCGGCCTTGCGCAACTGATCGTACGAATTCGAAATGGAGCTGCTGCCGCCCGTTCCCTGCATGGGGCCGAATGCCAGGTTGTTGTAGCGCTTGGCATCGGCTGGTGCGCCTTCGACGCGAATACTCTTCCAGTCGGCGTCGAGTTCCTCGGCGACGATGGTGGCGAGACCGGTGTAAACGCCCTGCCCCATCTCCAGATGTTTGGCGAATACGGTCACAGTGTCGTCAGCGCCGATACGCACGAATGCGTTCGGTTCCAGCGTCGAACCAGCTGTGCCTTCCGCTGCCGGTCGCGTCGCGCCCGCGCCGCGCGGCAGCCAAAACGCAACGGTCAGTGCCGCGGCAGCCTTGAGAACGTCGCGCCTGCTGGCGTTGCTCAGTGCATCACTCTCTGCAGTGCTCATGATGTTTCCTCACGCCAGCGAGCTGGCGGCGCGCTTGATCGCGGAACGAATGCGCACGTAAGTGGCGCAGCGGCAAATGTTGCCCGACATAGCCGCGTCGATATCCGCGTCCGTCGGCTTCTTGTTAGTTGTCAGCAAGGCTGTAGCGCTCATCACCTGGCCGGACTGGCAGTAGCCGCATTGAGGCACGTTCTCTGCGACCCATGCGTCCTGTACGGCTTTGCCTACCGTGGAGTTGCCGACCGCTTCGATCGTGGTGATCTTCATCGTGGCCGCAGCGGACACTGGCAGTACGCAACTGCGCGTCGCCGTGCCATCGACGTGCACCGTGCAGGCGCCGCAAAGCGCCTTGCCGCAACCATATTTGCTGCCCGTCATCCCCAGGTGATCGCGCAGGACCCACAGAAGCGGTGTGTCAGGCTCCGCATCGGTTTCGTACTTCTTGCCGTTGATGTCGAGAGTGAGCATGGAAACCTCGGAGGGAAGAAGCTGCAGCGATTCTACGCCCATTCCCAGCTAAACGAGATGCAGCGGGATTGCATCTATCGTGTATCGGCGTCGACTCGCAGTCGGTCATCCAGGAAAACTCATGCGGCAAGCCCTCCTCGCCACGATCGGGTTCGTTTCATTCCAAGCATTCGCACAACAACCGAGCGCCGATCGCGTTCTAAGCAGCGGGCATCACGGGACGATCCTGTCCACCGGGCTCGAGGATCCCCGCTACCTCTTGTCGTTTCCGGCAGCGCAGCGGTTGGTCCTCAGGGCAACTCGGGAAGGTCAGGTCCCTGTGGAGGAAGCTCAGCGTTCGTTGCAAGGTCTTCCCTATAGACTCGAAAATCTGGAAGGCGCGGGTGTACTGAGGCGGGTCGGCGAGCAGTATCGCATCGCCTACATGGTGCTGAGCGTCGATGATCAGCGTGCAATCTCTGTGGCTAGCGAAGCTTATGGCCACTCTCTGGCGGCTACTTTCGTTGCAGCTGCGCCCCGCTACCAGCGGCTCTTTGCGCGCTACCCGTATGTCGAGCTGCGCAACGATCTGGCGTTCGTCACCGTTGCGGGCTACACGCTGAACTGGGATGGTCTTCGAATCGGCACCGAGCTCGGCATGCGGGCGCAACCCATCACCAAGCCCAACGGTGACCGCTATCTGCTCTATTCAAAGGAAATTGGACCGAAGCGCGATCACACTGGTTTCTACTGGGGTAGCCATAGCAGCAATCCACTCGGCAACGTCAGGCTCACAACCTTCGGCGATGCGCCGTCACAGCCGCGGATCGGCGGACTACCGGACATATACTTCGGCGTGACTGACGGCATCGACGCGTTCAAGGACCGCCCCGGTCTCGTGGCCGCGACAACCACGCAGATCAACTCAACGTTCGACGACATTCTCCGCTTGAACGGCGAGATCATGTTGGCGCTGCGCACTGGGCCAAAAACAGCAGTGCAGCTAGAGCAACAAACGGGCGGTTCCGGGATGCACGTTTCCCAAGCTATCGATGTACTTCTGGCATCGGGCTACCTTCGAGAAAAGGACGAGCAGCAGCGCTACTCTGCAGCGGTGCTCGTGCTAAGAGAAGAGGATCGTCCTATGTTGGATGAGGCACGGAAGCTCGGTCGCGAAATCCTGACCGATTGGCTGAAGGACAACTACAGCAAGATCAAACGCGACCTCACCGGGCTCGATGTTTCGAAGGCTGGTGTCGATTTCACCCAGACCTTCAGTGAGGTGTGGCATTACGTATTTGGATCTGCAACCAAGGAACTGGCCGCGCGCGGGTTCTACACCAATCCAAGAGAACCCGGGCGTACGCACGTGGGCTTCGTGCCAGTGGTGTTCCAGGCTGACCTTGTCGCCATGCCTTGAGAGGTCACGGGTATTGCTGTCATCGCTCACTCTCGCTCATCTCCGCGCTTCCGGAACAGCACGTCGAACGCCGCAGTCCAGGTCTTGCCGCCGTCTTTCGACAGTACCGCCGACTCGCGCACGCCATTGTCTTGGGCCTTCCACGTAATACGCTGCATGACCGACTTGCCATCCCGCAGATGTGCCTCGCCTTCAAGAATCAGCGCGCCGTCCTTGAAGTTGCCCCAGAGCACCATGAGCGAGCCGCGATTGGTGACCCAGGTCTGTTGCCATTGTTTGCGCACGGGGTCATAGCTCAGGATGCTGTCGCCCACGAGTCCATCGCCCTGCTCGTAGAGTTCGTGGATGGCGCAACCTTGGGCGATGGGCTCGACGCGCGCGCGAGCTATGGACGCCCCGCCTGGCGTATCGGTCTCGAACGTATCCCAATCGCCGATCCAGAAATCCAATTGGTGGTATTCCTTGGCACTGCAGTGAGGAGAAGTGAGCGTTGCAGTCGAAGGGTCCGCCACAACTGGGGCAATGAAAGCAATGCCAACTGCTGCCAGTGCTGCTCGCAGAGGCTTGCGTCGAAGTTCTTTGTGCATGGGTATCATTCCAGTGAGCCTTGTTGGGCGGCGCCAAGTGATACTCGGCTCAAGACTCAACTACTCGCCAGATTCGGACACGACTAGCTTCAGTGGTGGAACGATGTGACTGAAATTGCGGAGATCGCAAGATGACAGAGCTCAGTAGACGGTCGCTGATCGCATGCTCCCTTGGAGCCGGTCTCGCCTTGCCATCGATTGCGCGCGCCATCGAAGGATGCGGCGAACAACCCAACACCGCGCCGGCGCTGCAACCGCCGCGTCTGCTGACAGATTGGGCATGGCTCGGCAGATATCGTCAGGCCAATGCAGAGCTCACATCCAGCGGTGCAACTGTCGACGCGGTATTTCTAGGTGACTCCATCACTGAAGGATGGACGAGTACAGATCCGGCCTTTTTCGCGAAAGCCAATGTCGGCCGCGGCATCAGTGCTCAGACCACGCCGCAGCTACTCGTGCGAATGCATGCCGACGTCATCGCATTGAAGCCGCGCGTGGTGCACATCATGGCCGGTACCAATGACATTGCTCAGAACACCGGACCGATGTCGCCAGAGGATTCGAAGAACAACTTCATGGCGATGTGCGAAATCGCACGCGCTCACGGGATCCGCGTCGTACTCGGGTCCGTACCGCCGGCATCAAAGTACTGGTGGCGACCAGACCTCCAGCCCAAGGCGGTAGCCATCGCGTTGAACGACTGGATGCGCGCCTATGCAACAGAGATCGGCGCGGTGTACGCCGACTACGCCGCCGCGCTGACGGACGCCGATGGGAATGTGAAGCTCAGCCTCGCCAAGGACGAGGTGCATCCGACTGCCGAAGGTTACGCCGCGATGCGCCCGATCGCCGAGGCGGCGATCGGGCGAAAGCGATGATGCATTGATCGCCGTCAGGCCGCCGACATGATCTTGCCAGTCTCGATGAGACTCTTGAGATCGCTGAGAATCCAGTTCCAGCCACCCCCGCCTTGCAAGCTGAACTTGCTCTTCACGGCCTCGGCCATCGTCGGCGCGCCTGCCAGGTCGTGAATGACGGTCAGCCGGGAAAAGCCTGCCGGCGTTTGTTCGATTTCGTACGTGACCTTCGTGAAGCCTTCTCGCTTGCTCTCTTCGGTGAACAGCCACCGATACGTGTGCACGAGGCGCCGCGGCGGTACGGATTCGAGAACCTCGCCGTCGATGATCACGTCCGGCAACCCCATGCGCTGCATGTCCGCATTCGCGCGCGTCTGAAACTTGCCGCCAGAGCGCAGCTCGAAGTGCATGGGTCCCTGGTACCCGTATTTCGCATTCCATTCGGGGCTCGTGATCGCTTCCCAAATGGTTTGGGGCGAAGCCTTGATATAGATCTCGAACACCTGAGTGTTCATGCTCGCTTGCGGCTCGGTCGGCATCTCTTCTCCTCCAGATCGGTTTTCAGTTCGACGAGCGCCGAGACGAATGGCTCGGCGTACTTGCGTGTCCAGCGGTCATAGATTCCGCGGATGGGTACCGGATTCAGGAAGTGCAGCTTCTCCCGCCCTGATTTCCGGGTAACCACGAGCCCCGCGCGTTCCAGCACGCGCAGATGTTTCATCACGCCGAAGCGCGACATCTCGAGCTCTGATTCCAACTCCGTCAAGGTGCGGCCGTCACGAGCGAACAGCAGGTCGAGCAGAAATCGCCGCGTCGTATCGGCAAGCGCTTTGAAGATGAGGTCGTCGTCGTTGGACACAGCGCTACGATATGTGACCATATGGTCACATGTCAATCGCGCGAGTTGCTCGTCGCAGCGTCCTCGCGCGTGTTCTTCAGCATGCCGCGGGTGATCATCAACTGCGCGAGCGCGTACGTAATCCACACCAGCGGTCCGACCCACGCGGCTTGCCACAAGAACTTCTCGAGCGAGATCAGGCTGTCCGAGACCATGAACAGCACCGCGCCGAGTGGCACTTCGATCGCTCGAACGCGCAACGACAACATCGCCATCACGACGATCGCCGCGATGTAGAGGATGACAGGGATCGCCAACGCGCCGAGGTTCGGCCACAGCACCACGCTGTACGCGACTGCAAACGTCGGGATGATGGCGAACGTCACCTTGCGTCCAGCGCTCATCGCCGTCGCTGCTCCCTTCGTCGCAAGCACGAAGACGACGGCATACAGCACGTGCGTCACGAGAAAGCTCGCCAGGCCGGGGACAAAAAGTCGTTTGCCGTCGTAGGCGAGGAACGCGTCGCCTGCAGCCGAGAAGAGCAGCGCCAGCGCGAAGAGCTTCAGCTTGCCGCGAAACGCCGCGATCGCGAGCAACACACACATCGACGTCTTGAGCGCAACGTCGCCTGGATACGGACGCGGCAGCACCAGATACGCCAAGGCGACGGCCGCGGCAACCCAGAGGATCCAAGCCTCAATCGAGGTGCTTCTTGTGGGGTTCGTCAAGTTCCTACGCCCTGTGCAGTCGATACTCTCGGCACGGCACCTGAGTGTTCATCCCAAAGCTTCTTGAAGTAGAGCCCAGACAGCTGGCGCTGCTGGTAGAGGTACAGGAAATCCTTCTCGTCATCTTGCAGCTCGCTCGACAGGTACAGCCCGCTCATCTTGGGAAGTCGAAAGATCGAAGGTGAGGGAATGTGTTCTCTGACCAGGGTCAGATTGGAGTAGACACCCAAATCACATTTCGTCGCCGCCCAGTCGACTGCATCCTCGCCCAGTCTCCTGAGCGGGTTGTACAGGTAGACGTGGCCCAGCCCGGTCACGGCAAGTCGGAGGAGTTCGCCGCTGCCAAGCGTCACTCGACATATCTCCTCTGCCTGTTCATCCATCACGAGAAACATCTCGTGCAGATAGAAGAAGTTTGCACGGGGCGATTCAGGATCGAAGACCGTGTAGTGCGAGGGCCAAGGGCGCCCGGCCACCGACTCTCCGTCTACTGGCCGGGCGTAAAGTTTCCTCACGTCGCAGTCGCCCGAACTATCGAGAAGCTGAGAGTTCTCGAGATCCACTCCAACCTGAAAGACTGTCAATGTCACTGCTATCGGCCACGCAGCCGGACCGACAAGCAAGTCACGCAGCCTTCCAGTTTCTCGTACTCGCTGATGTCCACGACGATCGGCTCATACCCCAGCGCGACAAAGAGCTCCGCAGTTTTCGGCGCGCTTGCGGCCATCAACAGCCGGTTGCCACCGAGTAGCACCACATGGGCACCGGAGGGCTCCGGCACAGAAATGAAGTCCGGAAAGATCGACGCGTCATCCAGTGCGGGCAAGTAACCGATGACGGATCCGTTCGGCAATGCAGTGACAGCACTCTTGAGGTGCAGGACCTTGCTCACCGGGACCTGCACCACGGTGACGCCCAGCGGCTCGAAGGTCCGGCGCATCTGCGCCACCCCTTTGTCATTGGTCCGGGCACTCCTGCCCACATACATCAGATCGGCGACCTTGAGGACGTCGCCGCCGTCGAGCGTTCCAGGCTCCCGGATGCGGTCGATCGTGTAGCCGAACCGCTCAATCGCCCGCTCCGCGCCCACGATTTCAGGCCTGCGGCTCAGAGCGCCCGGACGGGAGATCATCGCTACGCTCTGGTAGACGACCATCGTGTCCTCGACGAACACGCTGTCAGGGCAGTCGTCCGCGCGGTCAGCCTCTACGATCTCCCACTCGTACTGTTTCAGCAGATCGACATACTGCTCCCACTGCTCCACGGCAAGCTCGTAGTCGACCGGGACCCGCTCGATGTGATCGACGATCCCTTCGGACAGACGCGCGCACGGACGGCGAACGAGTGCTTTCCCGCTGACCATGGCGGCAGTTTACTGGCTACTTAGCGGAGGGCCACACTCTAGTTCGTAACCAAGCCGTCTTCGCGGCCGCACAGCGTGCGCCAGCGTACAGATGGCGGCGGCAGTGTGGAGGAAGATGCATGAGGCGATTGAGCCCGCGCATCCCCTCACCTGCACGGTACGAAACGATGAGCATCGAAGCCGAGCGCTGCCTGTTCATAAGGCTCGGCAAGTGCGGCGAGCAGACCGCACAATGCATCGTCGCGGGCGAGTTGCGCCTCGACTATCCGCAGGTATCACACGAGTTCGCCGTCGACGGTCGCTGGATTCAGGTCGACTCGCAAATCGCGCCGCTGGACCAGGATCGCGAAGACAGCGCGCGCCATACGAATCAAGTTCGAGCCTTCTACGAAGCTTCCGCAAGCACGCTGTGGATCACGTTCCATGCCGACTGCATGTGGTGGTCGTTTGCAGCTCCGGGCGTATCCCAGCGCGCTGACGGCACGAAGGTTCGCGCCACGATCGATGGATGGCACCAGTACGACGTCAGGAACCAACCTCTGGCGGCCGCTCGTCTGAGCGGCGGCCTGCTCGCAGTTCAGGCGTACCGCGGGACGATTTGTGCGGTCGAGCCGAGCTACGTGCTTCCTACGATCAACTGCGTGGATGCCCCACGGGTCGCTGCCGCTGATCATGCATTGGCGACACTCATCGACTCTCTACAGCCGATAGTGGAACGCCTGCATCCGCGGGATCTCGAGGTGCTCGTCGATCTGATATTCAGGAACGCAGGGTGGCAACGCGTCGGCGTGCTCGCTGAAACGGAAACCGACATCGACCTGGCGTTGGAATCCGCCGTGACCGGCGAGCGGATCGCAGTAGAGGTCAAAGCGCATGCCACCGTCGAGGACTATCGTGATTATGCGGCTCGGTACCGCACGATGGTCGGCTTCGATCGATTCTATTTCGTGACTCACTCGCTCATCGATGCCGCAGTGGCCAATGAGAGCGTTGGCACAGGCGGTTCCTCGGGCGTTAGGTTCTGGGGAAGCCGGAGCATCGCGCAGCGAGCGGCACACAGCGGCCTTGCTCAATGGCTGATCGACAAAGCTGCCTAGGGGTGACGCTCGAACCGCCTGCCTAAGTTCGGCAGCGCACTGATCCAGATCGCTGGACGGTCGCACACTCCAACCCTGTGGAAGCGCTGCATTTATCGAGTGGACGTGCCCGCGCTGCGATAAGGCTCGCAAGCGTGCTGCTGCTCGCCGTGTGTACGTTCACCGCGGCGGCTGCGCAAGGAAGAATCGTGGTGGACGCGCGCACGATGGCTCAGGCCGCAGCCGACGAGCAGAGGCGAGAACTGGAGGAAATGCGCAACGTGAATGCCGACGCCCGACGAAATGCACTGCAACTGCAGCGACACATCGATGCGCTGCAGGCCGAGGTCATCGATCGTGGCCTGCTGCTCACGCTGGATGATGCGCAGTTCGCTGGTAACTCAGCCCGGCTGAATAACGGTGGCAGTGCGCGGCTCGACCAGTTGGCCAGCTTCCTCGATGACTATCCGTACCGCAGTGCGGAGATCGAAAGCTCTGCCGCTTGTAAGGCCAGTGCAGGGTACGACGCGCTGCTCTCTCAGCGCCGCGCCGTGGCTGTGGCGAGCTATCTCACCCAGCGAGGCATTGCCACAGCTCGGGTATCGACCCGCAGCACGGAAAGCTCGTCGGACGACGAAGACTGCGACGACCCCGCCCTGCGCCGCAATCGACAGGTCATGGTCATCATCGAGGATCGACTTACATCAGCGAGGTAGCACCAGTGCGTCGAATCAACATCAGCAAGGGATCCGCCCACCAAAGCCAGCGATTCTGGGGACCTTGCAGTCCGAGCCCATGGACCAATCCCCTCTTCGTCGGCCCGCCCAATCGTCGCCCGATCGACGGCACCTCACACGCCGAGGCAAGGCGGCAGCAGAGGACAGCCATTACTGCGTGGGAAGACGAAGGCGGCAGCGTTGCGGCACCGACTAAGAAACACTGCTCTTAGCCCGCATTCGATGCAGACAGTACTCGTCGTCGTTCAGCGTCATCAGCAGCATGTGGCCATGCGTGCGATATCGAGCATCGATGCGTCGCTCGAAGAAGCCGGCGGCGGCTGTGGATTGGTCGACGACCTCGACACTGGGCGGCGGCGCGCCGAACGACCGGTAAACTTCGATCCGCACCGCGCACGGCTTGAGAATGATTGCTTTCAGCAGGTAGTCCAAACCCTCCTCGGCGACTCGAGAGCGAGCGACGTATTGCTGCTGCGTGGATCCACCGTTGAGGGCCGAGCATATTTGCTTGACGGCAATCGGTGCGAACGTATCGAGGAATCGCACGTGCGGGTTTTGTCTCGCAAATTCATGTCGCAGCGACTCGTTCAGCGACCCTGACACGGCACTGCCGAACGAGATCAAATCGAAATGCCTGGCATCGAAGAGATCGGCAGCGTATTGCGCGTCGGTTGAGCCTTGTACCGACAAGCCGCGCGCGGTCAGCTGTTCCACCACGCCGACCAACACGTCCGGCGGTCGCCCGAGAACGAGAACCCGATTCGCAGAGCGCTCTCTCACTGTCACCTCACGAGCCGCTCCTTCATCGAGCTGAGAGTCGGAGCTTCGGGTCTTAGCCGCCGCTTGTTGGTTCGTTACCGCACGTACAGCTCCCTGCGGACCTTTGTGAGCGGGCAATCCGTTGATAAGTCATGCGCGCGATCGTTGAGATCTTGGTTGTCGACGATTCAGACAATGATGCCGCGCTGACCCTTGACGCGCTGCGCAACGCCGCTCCTGGCGCAACCGCACTGCGATTGACCGACGGCGAGCAGGGTCTGCATTTCCTTTGCGCGACTGATGGGTTCGCCGGCCGTCCCGGCGGGCTGCCGAAGCTCGTTCTACTGGATCTGCACTTGCCGGGCATGGATGGGATCGCAGTACTGCAGGCACTGCGCGCGAGGCCGGATATGCAGCAGATGCCCGTCGTGCTATGGACCTCCAGTAACAGTCCGCTGTCCATCGACCGGGCTCTGAGATCCGGAGCAAGCGCCTACCGCATCAAGCCACCGTCGCTCGATGCCTATCGCGCCGAGATCAACCTGATCGTGCAACGCTGGCTGCAGAACGGCGCGATCACCATCAGCGCTGCTGCTGCGAAGCGCAGCGCCTGAGTCCGGAACTGGATGTCGTCGCGACGGGTTGATGGCTCACGCCAGATCAGGAAAGCACCATGCCCCGTCCCAAATCGACCCGTAAAACTGCCTCGAGATCTCGCCGTGACGCGATCGCCCTGCTCAAGGCAGATCATCGACAAGTCTCGAGCTGGTTCTCATCCTTCGAGAAAACCAGGAGCAAAACGCGTAAGCAGCAGCTTGCAAGCAGGATTTGCAGCGCGCTCAAGGTTCACACACGCATTGAGGAAGAAATCTTCTATCCGGCCTTCCTCGAGCAGGCGCAGGAGGAAGATATCCATCACGAGGCTGTCGTAGAGCACGACGCAGCCAAGAAGCTCATCGCGGAGATCGAAGCCGCCACGCCGACAGACGAATACTACGACGCCAAGGTCACGGTACTCGCCGAGATGATCAAGCATCACGTGAAGGAGGAAGAGCAGCCTGGCGGCATGTTCGCCAAGGCCCGCAGGAGCGACATGGATCTTGCTGAATTGGGTAAGCGCCTGGCGGCGCGCAAGAAGCAGCTCATGAACTCTTCGGGATCATCCGTGCCGGGACGCTCGCGTGCCGAGCGAGGCAGCGGCCGTGCCGAAGGGCGCGTCTGACCTCGCTTTGTGTGGTTGAACGTCGTCGCTGCCGTCCTGGCGACCTCGCTGGTCGGTGTCGCCGCCCTGTGGGTCGGCGCAAATCTATCGACGGCAGAGAAGCGCCTGCTCTATCGTCCGAAACGCCTCTACACCAGTGGCGATCCGGACTTTCGCCGCGCACTGGGCATCTTGCTCGGCCCGCCGCTGGTTTCTGGCAATCGCATCACGACGCTCATCAATGGGGATCGAATCTTTCCGCCGATGCTCGCGGCGATTCGTGCCGCCAAGACCAGCGTCACCTTCGAAACATTCGTCTTTCGCGACCAGATCGGCGGTGACTTTTGCGAGGCGCTTTCCGCGGCGGCCGGACGAGGCGTGACCGTCTGCATACTGCTCGACTGGCTGGGCTCACGCGGTATGGACGCCAACCTCCTGGAGACCACCCGCAAAGCCGGCTGCAACCTGCAGCTCTATCATCCACCGACCTGGTTTCATCTCGGGCGACTGAACAACCGCACTCACCGCAAAGTCCTGATCGTGGATGGCGCAATCGGCTTCACCGGTGGCGTCGGCATGGGCAACGAGTGGCTCGGCGATGCCCAGGACGAAGCCCATTGGCGTGACAGCCACTATCAGGTGGAGGGTCCTGTGGTGGCGCAGATGCAAGCGGTCTTCATCGACAACTGGATCAAGGCGACGGGCCGAGTGCTGCACGGTCCACAATTCTTCCCTGGTACTCAGGCGATCGCCGGCGACATGGACGCACAGATGTTCGGCAGCTCCCCGGTAGGAGGCTCGGAGAGCATGCACCTGATGATCCTGCTTGCTCTCACCGCGGCGCAGAAAACGATCGACATCGAAAATGCGTACTTCGTGCCGGACACGCTCACCGCCGACGCGTTGGCGGTAGCTGCGCGTCGCGGCGTGCGCGTTCGGATCGTCGTCCCCGGCAAATACACCGACGCACGGGTCGGACGTTGGGCGGCGCACGCACTCTACGGTGAGCTGCTCAACGCTGGCGTCGAGCTGTACGAGTATCAAACGACCATGCTCCACTGCAAAGTGCTGGTGGTGGATGGCATATGGACATCGGTGGGGTCGGCGAACTTCGATGATCGTTCGTTCCGGCTGAACGACGAAGCGAATCTCAATGTCTTCAGCAGCGACTTGGCCGCCGAGCAGATTCGATACATCGAAGCGGACATTGCCAGCTCGAAGCGGATGGTATTGCGACGATGGGCGCGTCGCTCCAGCACACGCCGCATCTACGAAAACCTTGCACTCCTGGTTCGTTCTCAGCTTTGAGCGCGGCGGGAGGTGCTCCAATGCGTATCGCAGCTCTGATCGTCGTACTACTGCTTGCCGTCGCGTTTGCAGTTCAGAATACCGCTGCCGTGAATGTATCGCTGCTGCTATGGAAGTCGCAGGCATCGCTGGCCATCGTGATGGCACTATGTCTCGCACTCGGTTTCCTGATAGGGCTGCTCGCGGTCGTACCCAGCTATCTGAAGGGTCGTCGCCACGCGCGCAACCTCGAGCGGCAGTTGGCCGAGCTGGACCCCATGGAGTCGGTCAGTGCGTCTCGAACCACTGCCCCGCCGCTGAATCCACCGACAAAGTGATCGCTCGCGCTATTTGTAGACGGCGCGGAACACCTCAGCTGACTCGACGTTGCACTACATACTCACTCGCATTCCCATCGTTGAAGAGCGCCAGGATCGAGGAGCACGCCGAACCACATCCAGGAGCTTTCAATGAGTATCAGAACGATCACTGCAATGTTTGATTCAGCTGACGCCGCGAACCTTGCGCGCCAGCGTCTGCTGGAACTTGGCTTGCCATCGGGCGATGTCCAGGTGATCCGTCAGGATGCGAGCGACGATCGCACGGCTGCCGACCACAAGGGCATGTGGGAGAGCATCAAGGACTTCTTCACCGGAGACGGCGACGACCGCGCTACGTATGAAGAAGGAATGCGGCGCGGCGGGCAGTTGCTGACGGCCCGTGTCCAGGACGAAGATGCCGACGAAGTGCTGGCGCTCCTCGACAAATCGGACGCCGTGGACCTGAAGCAGCGTGCGCAAGAGTGGCGATCGGAAGGTTGGACCGGAACTGCCGCTACCGGCACTGCCGCTTTCGAGCCCATTGCGACCGAGGAAGTGGTCGTGCGCAACTTCGAGGGACAGCGCACCGAAGGTGTCAGCGACACTGTGCGCAGCACCGAGGTAGAGGTTGAAGACACGCGCGACAACGAAGAAGAGCGTGACGACAATCTTCTACCCGGCGCAGGGTCAGGCACTCGCGAGCCCAACGCTCGACCGGAGCGCCCGACTCGTCAGTGAAGTTTCGAGTAGGCCGCTGAGTACAGTCGCGTCGGCGCTTGCGTCACGCGACTGCTTCGCGCGCCGAAGCAGGAACTTCGTCGCTGCTCGTCGCTTCTATCCGACACTACTCGTCTCTCCGTTTCGATCACAACTGCGCCTGCGGATTCCCGCACACAGTTCGAGGCGGGTGGTCGATCCCACGGAGATTCAGTCATGGCCAAGAGCAAACGTGCGGCATCCCGTGCGGCATCCAGCGTCCGTAGAGTGACCGGCAATGGTCGGACGGCGAAAGAGGCGGCAAAGACGTCTGCACGCAGCACGGCGAGCGGTCCGGCCGCGAAAGCCGGGCGTGAGGCGATTTCCGATGCGGCAACTCAGAAGCTGGTAGGCACTCAGCTGCTCGCGGCAGCGTTTCCGTTCAATGCCGCAAAGCCCTCCGAGTTCGCCGATGCTGCAGCCGCACCTGCGCGCGGACAGTCCGCCGAGCCGCCGCATCCATCAGTCGGTGCCAGCACGCTCACCGAGACCAATGCATCGCTGAAGGTCGGCAAGGGCAATCCGCCGCTGAGCTTCAATCCTGGTAACGGTCCGCTCGATCGCGTACGAGTCGATTCCAGCGGACGAGCGCTGACCACCAACCAGGGCGTGCCGGTCGCCGACAACCAGAACTCCCTCAAGGCCGGGCTGCGTGGGCCTTCGCTCCTGGAGGATTTCATCCTCCGGGAAAAGATCACGCACTTCGATCATGAGCGCATTCCCGAGCGCATCGTGCATGCCCGGGGCTCGGGCGCGCACGGATTCTTCGAGTGCTACAAACCACTGACGAAGCTGACGCGGGCGTCGATCTTTGCCGAGGCCGGCAAACGCACACCGGTGTTCGTCCGCTTCTCGACGGTCGCCGGCGAGCGCGGCTCCACCGACACGGCTCGCGACGTGCGCGGCTTCGCCGTCAAGTTCTATACGGACGAAGGCAACTGGGACCTCGTCGGCAACAACATCCCGGTGTTCTTCATCCAGGATGCGATGAAGTTCCCGGATGTGGTCCACGCGGTGAAGCCCGAGCCTCACCACGCAATGCCGCAAGCGGCGTCCGCGCACGACACGTTCTGGGATTTCGTCTCGCTCATGCCGGAAAGCACGCACATGCTCATGTGGGTGATGTCCGATCGCGCGATCCCGCGCAGCTATCGCATGATGCAGGGCTTCGGCGTCCACACTTTTCGCTTCGTGAACGCGGCCGGCGAGTCGCAGTTCGTCAAGTTCCACTGGAATCCACTCGCCGGCACGCATTCGCTGGCCTGGGACGAAGCCGTCAAGATCTCGGGCGCCGATCCGGACTTTCATCGCCGCGATCTGTGGGAAGCGATCGAAGCCGGCGCCTATCCGCAATGGGAATTGGGCGTGCAGATCTTCAGCGAGGCGGACGCGGAGAAGTTCAGCTTCGACGTGCTGGACGCGACCAAGCTCATTCCGGAGGAGCTCGTACCCGTCGCACCGATCGGCCGCATGGTGCTGAATCGCAACCCCGACAATTTCTTCGCGGAAACCGAGCAGGTTGCTTTCTGTACGGCGCACATCGTGCCCGGGCTGGACTTCAGCAACGATCCGCTGCTCGCAGGACGCATCCACTCCTACGTCGATACGCAGATCTCGCGGCTCGGCGGTCCCAACTTCCACGAGATCCCCATCAACGCGCCGGTCGCGCAGGTACACAACAACCAGCGCGACGGCATGCATCGTCAAGCGATTCCCCGCGGGCGCGTGGCGTACGAGCCGAATTCGCTCGGTGGCGGCTGTCCGTTCCAGGCGGGCGTGCAGGGATTCGCATCCTTCCCGCAGCAGACGGAAGAGCACAAGGTGCGCGGCAAACCGGAAAAATTCGCCGAGCACTACAACCAGGCGACGCTGTTCTGGAAGAGCCAGACAGCGGTCGAGAAGCAGCACATCATTCGCGCCTATCGGTTCGAGCTCACCAAAGTGCAGACCGCAGCAGTACGCGAGCGCGTCATCGCCCAGCTCCGCAATGTAGATGAGGAGCTCGCAACTGCCGTCGCCGATGGCATAGGTGTGACCGAATTGCCAGATCCGTTACCGAAAGTATTACCGCGTGCTCCAAAGCCAGAAGTGCAGACGTCGAAGGCACTGTCATTGCTGGCCAGGCCTGGAGAGGAAGGGATCAAGACCCGTCGCGTTGCGATTCTGGTTGCCGACGGCACCGATGGCACGGCGGCGCTGGCGATTCACGAAGCTTTGGTCGCCGCCGGCGCGGTACCGCGCTTCATCGGCGTGAAGCTCGGGCAAGTGACCAGCGTGAGCGGCGAACCGCTGGATGTAGAGATTTCGCTCGAAACCGCCCCGGCCGTGGTGTGGGACGCGATGATCGTGCCGGATGGCCAGGACGCGGCAGACGAATTGAGCACGCGCGGTCACGCGCTCGAATTCCTGAAGGATCAGTATCGTCATTGCAAACCGATTCTGCTCATCGGTGCCGCCAGGGCGCTGCTGGAGGTAGCCGGCATTCCAGCCAAGCTGGCTTCGGGCGAAGCGGATGTCGCGCTGTTGCAGTTCGACGCAAGCAAGACGGACGCGGCTGTGCCGGCATTCATCGCCGCCCTCACCCAGCATCGAAACTTTGCGCGCGAGACAGACCCGCCGCGCGTTTGAACAGCTTCCCAGGAGAATTTCATGATTGCATCTCAATTGAAGGAGCTGCTGCTCCAATCCCTCGTCCACGAGCGCGGCGGCGTTCTCGTCTATCAGACTGCGCTCGAGTGCGCCGTCAATGACGACCTGCGAGATGAATGGACGGAATACCTCGAGCAAACGAAGCACCATGTCGCCGTGCTCACTCGCACGTGCGCAGCCCTCGGATTGGATCCGGGTGAGATGACGCCCGGCTGCCAGGTCGTACAGCACACCGGCAAGTCACTGGTCGTAGCGATGAAGATGGCGTTGGCGGCAGGCGATCCCGCGGGTGCCGAGCTCGTTGCCTGCGAAAGCGTGGTGTTGGCCGAAACCAAAGATCACGCAGACTGGGAGCTCATCGGCGAGTGCGCCAAGGCCGCGGAAGGAGACGCCGCGACCGCGCTTCAAGCTGCTCACGATGAAGTGGAGGATCAGGAAGACGAGCACCTGTACCACACCAAGGGTTGGTGCCGGGAGCTGTGGCTCCAGTCGTTGGGCCTGCCGGCAGTCTTGCCGCCACCGGAAGAGAAGCAGCACGTGACGAGTGCTGTCGAGGCCGCAGTGGCGAAAGACAATCGTCGCAGCTGACCTACGGCTCGATTGCGCTAGCTCGAGCGTCGACTGACTCCTCTGACTTCGCGCGCCGCGACTGTTGGCGGTCGTACCATGTCATGAGTGGCTGAGAGGTCACGCCGTGGATGACGATCGAGACAGCAACGATGGAGATCGTCATGTCGGCGAGTTCGCGCCCGGCGGCGCCCGCTACGCCGTGCGTCAGCGCAAAAGCGAGATAGTAGATGCTGCCGACGCCTCGAATGCCGAACCAACCCGACAACATGCGCTGCAGACGATTCGTCGGCGAATCGGTCAGCAGCAGCCAAGTGGCGGCTGGACGAACGATGACAATGAGTCCCGCAGCCAACAGCAGAGCGCGCGGGTCCCAATGAGTCGCAAGGCTGACGCCGACGATACCTACCAGTAGCACTTCCAGCATGCGCTCCAGCGTGTCGCCAAAGGAAAATACCTCGGCCACGAGAACCCCCGCCGCAACGGCGGGCTCGGCCATTTCGCGTTCGGTGACGGTATTGGGTGAAACCAAACTCTCTGCGGGAGGGTGCACCTGCGCATCGGTCCGCTCCACCGCCGGGTGAGGATCTTCCCGTACGGCAAGCACTTCGGCGTGGCGCAGGCCGATGCCCGCCGCGAAGACCGCAAGGAATCCCCATGCGTCGATCGCAGTCGCGGCGGTATATGACAAGGCAATCAGTGCGAGCGCGAGAAAGTCAGTGGGTGCTGCGGTGTCGCGATTGCGCGTTCGCAATGCGATCGCTGCACTGCCGACGAGCCGCCCGAGCACGTAACCAAGTATCAGACCGGCGGGCACCGCCCACAGCAGCCGCAGTCCAGCCCAAGTTGCCAGCTCCGGCAACGAGATCGGGCCAAGCAGCAACAACCCGAGCAGGACAAACGGAAACGCCGCGCCATCATTGAGCCCGGCTTCGCCGGACAATGCATAGCGCAGATGATCGTTGTCTTGCGAATGACCGACGGTGACAGAGCTCGCGAGAACAGGATCGGTGGGTGCGAGGATTGCTCCCAGCAGCAGAGCCAGAGCGGGATGGATATCCAGGAGCAGCCACGCGCAAACAGCAACGCCGGCGATCGACGCGATCATGACGACACTCGCAAGCCGGAACGCGGCCCGCCAGGCCGGGTGTCGCAACGGCAGACGCAGGCGCAGACCGCCAATGAACAGGGACAGAATGACGGCGATCTCGGTGAGGCGCTCGATCCACGGGGCGCTATCGCTCAAGTCGATCTGCAATAGACCGAAACCCCACGGCCCAATCGCGCAGCCGACGGCGAGATAGATCGCAGCCGTCGAAACCGGCAAGCGCTTGATCAGCGCAGACGACAACGCCATCGTCAGCAGCAGCGCGCCGCCGCCCGCCATCCAAGCAGTGAAACTCAGGTGCGTTGCTGGATGCTCCGCTCGAGAACAGCCGAAAGCAGCTCGGCTTGGACACGGTTGCGCTGCTCCGCGCGCGCTGCCTTCAACAGCTTCTTCAACAGGGCGAGCGCCGACTCTGGTGGTAGTTTTGTCAGCCTTTCAAGCCCGCAGTGGCACAGCAGTACACGAGAATCGCCGCTGACTATCTCTACGAGGCCAGCCCAATGCTCGCGAAATGCGACTTCCGTACCGTCGCATTCAAGCCTTGTCCATGCTGCTACGCTGCGTGCCATCGGTCTGCCCCGCTCCAAGCGACCACTGCTACAGAGTAAAGGCGCTCGCGGCATGAAGGTTCCGCTCGCGCAGAGGGAGATCGCGGCCCGCGGGTGCATTTACCGACACATGCCGACGTCCTTAGGGCGGCGGCGCCGCTTTAGCGACGTCGTGCCTTGAACGACTTGTTGTGTTTGCGCCGTGACGACAGCGCGCAACCGCAAGGGCAACGAGCCAACAGAGTCCAGGCACACCGAGCGACATGCAAATATCAGCGTTTGGTTGCAATCGCAGCAAGGAGATAGGCTGCAAACCTATGCATCCATGTCTCCGCAAACCTGACGCCTGCGCTCGGGCGCGTGGGACTCCGACGACTTCACGGGCCAACCTTGACCAGCCGAGTGCCACTCCACAGCGCTGCCGCGGTCTCGGGCACCACGGACACTTCGGCGCACTTGCTCAAAAGGTACCGAACTGTCTCACCGGCGCGCGCATCGATGGTGACTAGCGCCTCCTTCCACTCGCCCCAGGCGAAACAGTGCGCACCCAGTTCGTGGCGCCCAGGGGTAATGGAAAACTCAACGCGCTGCATCGGCATGAGCGAAGCAATCAGGTGCTTGTCCAGCGAGAGCCACCGATTGTTGGCCGACCCTGCGAACGTCCCATCTCTGTACACCACAACCTTGACCGATGGCTCGGACTGGGCAATGGCGGGAGGGGCCACCAGCAATCCCTTCGGCGGTGGCTGATTGGCAAACTCTGAGGTCGACGTCAGCGCAGAACAACCACTCAAACCGAGCCACAGGACTATGGAAACGCCATGCAATGATTTACTAACCGGCATGCGACTCCCTCCGGGCGAGTGCTTGCTTGCTGGACATGAAGGTATGCGCCGCCCCTACCACAAAGGGCGCAAGCGTCAGGTACAAGCCAAGCAGACTCTTCATGATGCCAAGCTCAGCAGAAACGACTTGCATCAGGACCGGCACCAGCGCTCGCAGCATGGTGAACTCACCGACCAGAAGCAGCACCAACACGACGATTGCCCTTCTCTGGTCGTAGCCGAATATTGCCCAGCCCATTCCGCACGTTCCTGCTATCGCACCTAGAAGAAGCACGACGCCGAGATCCATTCCGACCACCACTGCCGCAAGCGCCATCATGATCATGAAGAATGCCGGTGCCAGACCGAACACAATCTGCACGGCAATCATTTTTTTCATGCAGCCAGGACGACGCTGGTTAGCAGACAGGTGCCGGCTCGACAGCAAGATGTGATCGCAAAGACTTGCTGAATCCCACCCAGACAATGAGCGCCAGGATCACTAAGTAGCGGAGGATCTCGAACGCGGCCGCACCAGCAAGCTCTTCAGAAGCCATCTCAGGCCTCGGTAAATAGAATCCAATCGCACGAAACACGTTGTACAGCGGGTAGATGATCAGCATGGCCCAAAGGTAGATTGAGACAGGCAATTTCGAACGAAAGGATTTCTTGAGCAGGGAAGCGACCACCCACACGGAGGCGGCAAGCACGACCAACGACACTAGAGCGTGGCCGATAACTTCGCCCACAGGTCTTTGGCCGACGGCGGCAACAGCACCAATCGCTTCGAGCAGGTTTACGAGTGCTGCAAGCGACGCAAATGCGACCACGAACCACACAACGACGGGACGACGCATGCAGACTCCTTGTTGTTATACGTTCTCATGTGCGTTCAATGCGGCGACGAAAGCCGCGATACTTGGTTTGACCGCGGGATGCATTTCCACCCATACCGGATCCAGGTACTCAACAACGGATCTTCCGTCGAGGAGACTCGCGACGGATGCAATCTGCGCCGCTTGAAGCAAAGTACGAGCACGACGCATGACCTTCTGAGCGAGAGCAGCGTCAGGCTCTCCCATGACCTCGCCCTGCTCCTTCTGAATAGCGAGGATAAGCTTCCCAGCTGCGATCCCGACAGGACTTCGCTTCCTAGGCATGATGTATGGCGCTACTGCACCTAACGCCCCGCTTCAATCGATCACTTGCGCTGCCAGATAGGGTCGCGAAATCTTTGTAATGATGTCTTGGTCCGACCGGACCATGGTAACCCGACCCTCCGCGTCCCGCGACGGCCGGCCAACCGCCTCGAACTCGACGTCGACCTTGATGGTCGGGCATCGCCGATACACGTACGTGCTCCTCAACCCCGAGAACAAACCTCCTTCGTTATCGAACAGCGCCAGCAGTTGGCCACGGCTCATTCCGACCTTGATGGTCTCGATCTCCAGCAGCGCCTCGCCGACCCAGCGCGTCGCAGCCTCATCGAGCTGAGCGGGCTGGGCTCCGACACTCAGTGCCAAGCAACACGACACAACGACGGCGGCTACTCTTGCGACACGGATTGCCATACTGGATTCCTCTATTCGTCAAAGCGAACGAGTTCGTTCTCTGCGGGGATCGCCCGCGCACGTTTGCTCGGTCCCACATCGATATCCGCCGGCCCTGCGCCATCGCGCGCGTACACGTCGAACGACTCCAACCCGTACGGCACTCCTTCCGCGCCCAAAGGAGACGGACCATCGGCCAGGTGGAAGTGCAGGTGCGGCTCGGTTGAATTGCCTGTGTTGCCCACCAGGCCAACCACCTGACCACGTCGCACCTTGTCGCGCGGCTTCACGCGCAGCGACCCCGGCTGCAGGTGCGCGTAGAAGGCGTACCGCCCTTGGCCTAGGTCCAGGATGACGTAATTGCCGGCGACAGTCTCGAGTGTGATTGGAACAGCGCGCGAATCCGTTCCCGGAACATTCTGCGGCACGCCATCGTGGACTGCTGCAACGACACCATCCGCCACCGCCAACGCCTCTGCACCGTAGGCATAATAGCTTTCGTTCTTGAGCGGATCGCCCCGAAAAGATTGACCGTCCTTATCGAGACGCACCCAGTCAATTGCGAACCGCTGCGCAATCGCCGCATGGCCGTCGATCGGAATCCGCGCACGACGATGACCAGAAGTATTCGAAGGACCGTTGGCGGCGAGCCAGCGATCACCTTTCAGCGGCGCGCCGATGACTATCGGCTCGGCAGCAACCGGGAGTTCGGGCGTATTGAGCGTCAGAACTTCCGCGTAATCACCGAGTGCGACCCGCAGACGATGCCGGAGCCTTGCGGGCACGTCATGTTGCCCATCCAGCGTGACCCAGAGATAAAGGATGACCGAGCTCTCCGGCTCGAGGCGCGATGGCGGGGTGACCGGCCGTTGGGTCATTCGTTCGATATCGGCTTGCGTGAAGCTTGCAAGCGGCCGTGAGTCGCCCATTGCGACGACATCCAGTCCGGTAATGACACAGTTCCAAGGACCCACGTTGGTCACGCGCAGCTCGTAGGCCAGGTGCGTTTGGCCGCCCGCATGGAACACCGCCGGCAAAACGGAGGCGGATACCTCCACCGTTATGGTAATCGGTTTCTCTGTGGGACCCGGCGCCGCTGTCGGTGCATCTGCCGCGTGAGCGCACAGCCCAATGGCCAGCAGGCCAGCGGCGGCCGCGGTTGCCTTGCCAAAGCGGGAACGCAAGCAACGAGCCATAGTGGTCACCATCCTAGTTCCCTTGTCCCTTCCGAACACGGATGAGCCTAAAAGGTTGCAGCTACGCGCTGGCGCTGCGTCCCTGACTTCAGTCAGTTGGTGTTCAGGATTTTGGAGAGACACTGCACGGGCAAACGGATCATTTGTCTCTGCTGGCATCGCGGGCCGTTCCGGCTCGAAAGGACTTACCGTGTCTGCCCGACTCCTGGCGATAACGACGCTTGCGGCAATCTTGTGCATGGGTTGTGTTCAGAACCCGCCGATGCCACAGCGTCCAGACAAGAACAGCGATCTGACCCACGGGAACGTGCAACTGAATCTGCACGTGGGTGAAACGACCCAGACGCAGGTGCTGGAAGCGTTCGGCGCGCCGAACATCACTTCGATAGACGGCTCGAGCCAGGAGGTATGGACCTATCAGCGCCAGGCGACGGTCGCAGAGTCCTCTTCGGTCAACAACTACTGGACGATCATCCTGGCCGGTGGCTCGGCCAAGGCTTCCGGGTTCGAGCAGACCCAGCGCACCATGACTTTGATCATCAAGTTCGGCGCGAACAAAGTCGTGTCGGACTTTCGCAGCCGCAGCAGCGAGTTCTAACAGGGACAGTCAATGAAAACTTCGAGCGTTGCAATCCTGTGCATCGGTTTGTCCATGGCTGGCTGCACCATCGCGCCGCCGGCTCCTACGCCCTTGCAGGTCCAGGCATTTCAGAGTCACGAATTCGAAACACCGAAGCGAGTCGCGTTCGGCTCCGTGCTCAGCGTGTTCCAGGATCTGGGCTACATCGTGCAAAGCGCCGATCTCGACACCGGATTCATCACTGCTGCGAGCCCTGCAGGCAGCAAGTCCAATTGGTGGGAACTACTCGAGAATTCGACATCGAGCGCACAGACCCGGGCCACTGCGTTCGTGGAGGAGATACGCTCGGGCTTCGTCACGGTCCGCTTGAACTTCGTCGAGAGCAAGCGCGTGTCCAGCAGAGAGGGGCAAACGACGGATCGCGATACGCCGATCCTCGATCCGAAGGCTTATCAGGTGGCGTTCGACAAGATCGGCGATGCGATCTTCGTACGCTCGGCGACACGCTGAATGCTGTGAGAGACGACGCCTCTACCTGAAACTGGCGGACAGCCGCGCAAACCAGGCCGGACCATTGAAGCCCATCTGCACCGACTCATATGTGAAGTTGGTGTCCGTTTCGTTCTCGTCCTGCGGCGAAGGCTTGGCATCGAAGATATTCATGCCTCCGACCGTGAGCATCAACGTCCTGCTGAGCTCGTAGCCGACGCTCACGTCGACCGCCGTGCGCGGCCGATATTGTTGATCCGGTACGGATGCGCCAGAGAACGTGCCGAGAGTGATCGCACCGAAGTACGTCAGTTTCAACGCAGCATCCCACGCGCCGGCCGTATAGCTCGTGCTCAGGATCGCCTTCGACTTCGGCGCAGCGCCTTCGATGAACAAGCGTTCGCGCCGTGACAGAAAAGCGTCGATCCCTTCGGCGCGCAACACCGACGTTGGATTGACCGTGGTGATCGTGTTGGTGTTGTAGTTCACTCCGAGATAGGAAGTCAGAGTGCCGGGGCCGACGTCGGCGGTGTGATTGACTGTCAGGTCCAGACCCTTGGTACGCGTATCGACGGCGTTCACCAGAAATTGCGCTCTGCCGACATTCATCGCCTCGAGAACCGCCCGCAACGATGCAGTCTCGGGGCTCGTGAGATCGCTGGTGCTGATTCCCTGGATCAGAACGATGCGGTCCCGCACGTCGACCACGTAAGCGTCGAGCGTGATCGAAACATTGCCGGCTGGCGCATACGCGAATCCCAGCGAGGCGTTGCGGGATTTCTCCTGTCGCAGGCTTGGTACACCCGCTGCCAGCGCAATCGGACTGCCGCTCGGCGCGATGACGATATCGATCGGCACGCCCTGTATGAAGTTCGTGATCGTGGAGCTGAAGTACTGCTGCTGGAGCGAGGGCGCGCGGAAGCCGCCGCTGACCGATCCGCGCAACAGCAGTCCATCGTTGATCTCGTACGACGACGCGAGCTTGCCGATCTGCGCTTCGCCGAAGTCGCTGTAGTGTTCGAATCGGCCTGCAGCAGCGAGCAGGAATTTGTCCGTGATCTGCGTTTCGACGTCGACGTAGGCGCCCGCGGCGTGTCGACCCTTGTCGATCACGTCCTCGGGCCTGAAGCCAGGAAATCCCTGGCTGCCTGCATTGCCGCCTCCGGGACCATCGTAGTCGTCCCAGGAGCCGCGCTCACCGGCGCGTATGCTGTAACTCTCGCTCCGACTCTCGGCGCCGAACGCGACGTTGATCCCTTCGATCGTGTCGGCAAAGTAGCGCGTGACATCGAGACCAACCGTGCTCTGCGTGAAACTGAAGCCGCCGGCGTCGAACGAGACCGGCGAGATCCCTCGGCCTCCGGCGATGAGATCCGCGTTCGCGACCGAGGCGTTCAACGTTGAACCGATGATGTAGTCCATCCGATTGCGCCCGTGTGTGGCATTCAGATCCACGCTCCAACCGGCAAGGCTGGTCCGGCCGCCGACGGTGAGCGAATGATCTTCCACGTCCGTGCCTATGCGTGGCGCGAAGCCGTTCGGGTACATCTGCGCCGAATTGCGGATCGGGATATGCGTCGGCCGTCCACACGGCGGAGCGATGCCGGTGCGGTCGTAGGCGCTCGCATCTCCTTCGCGCCGCTGCACACCGCCGTGGACATAGATCTCGCCGCGCTCACCTGTCCCGACGGCACCGTTCACGTAAAGCGTTCGGTTCTCCACGGCGGCGTCGCCGATCTCGCGGTGCGGACGACACGGATCGTCGTTGCGATTCGAGGGATCACGCTCCAAATACTCTGCGGTGAGATTCATGAACCCGCGCTCGCCGACGCCGAAGCCGTAGTTGGCTGCCAGCTGAGTGCTGCGGCCGTCGCCCTCCGTGTACTCGCCGGACGAAGCCAGGACGTCGAGCCCCGCGCCCCGCTTCAGGCCGATGTTGATCACTCCGGCAATGGCGTCGGAGCCGTACTGCGCCGCCGCACCGTCACGCAACACATCGATGCGTTCGATGGCAAGCGCTGGAATGGTGTTGAGATCGGTGCCGGTATTGCCGCGAGCGCGGCTGCCATAGACGTTGACGAGCGCCACGGAATGCTGTCGCTTGCCGTTCACGAGCACGAGCGTCTGGTCGGGCCCCAGGCCGCGCAGCGTTGCCGAGTCAATGTGGTCGGCACCGTCGGCACCGACCTGACGATTCGAATTGAACGACGGCGCGCTGAATTGCAGGAGCTGTCCGACGTCGAAACGCCCCGAGCTCCGCAGCAGCCGCGTTACGGGAATCTGATCGATCGGCACCGGTGCTTCAGCGGCGGAGCGATCCAGCCGCCGCGTGCCCACCACGATGATTTCTCCCAGATTCCCTGCCGCATCGAACTCGTCGGCCTGGCGCCGCGGCGCGTTGCGTCGATCGCTGCGCCGGAAATATTCGCCGATGCCCGCGCCGGCACCCAGCCCCTGAACAGCTGTCCCGGCTGGAACCGAGCCTGGCTCATAGGGATCGGAGCCCACCGCATGAATTGCGATGGCGGCGTTTCCCACCATGCGAAACGTCAGGCCGGAGCCCCTCAGGAGCAGTTTCAGTGCATCGCCACGCGTGTACGCCCCTTTGAGGGGCGGCGCGCTCACGGACTCCGCAAGCCGGCTTTCCACGATCACCTGAAGTTGCGCCTGCTCTGAAAACCGCAGCAAGGCGGCCCCGAGCGTCTGCGCCGGAATGTCGAATTGCACGACCCGCGAGAGATCGATGGTTGCCGCGGCAACGGGCTGCGCGACGCAAAGACCCGCCGCCGCAAATACCCATGCCAGCACGGAACGCCGAGCCAACAATTTCCGCACCCCCCATTGCCAGAATTTGCACTTCCAGCGTCTAAGAGGAAGCATATCCATGCGCACACCATAAAGCACTGGCAGGGTCTGGCGACTCATGACCAATCGCATGCCCCGGGACTCCCAACCCGAGCACTCCGGCGAGCTCAGCAGTAGCCACGCCCAGCGCATCTCGCGCCTATTCAGCGAGCACAACGAATCGCTCATTCAGTTCCTGGCCACGCGGCTGCGCTCCGTACAGGAAGCGAAAGAGGTTGCGCAGGAAGCCTACGTGCGCCTGCTCAGCCTGGAGGATTCCGGTGCCGTCAGCTTTCTGCGCGCCTTCCTGTTCAAGACCGCCGCCAATCTTGCAGTCGACCGGATCCGCAGCCGCAACCGTCAACGCCAGGCGCTCGATGCCGGCCTGTGCGATGAGACCCGGGAAGCACCTACGCCGGATCGGGAAGCCGCGATAGCGCAGGAGATGGAGATTGTCAGGCGCCTGGTCGGTGAGCTGCCGCCGAAATGCCGGCGCGCCTTTCTGCTGCACCGGGTGCACGGCGCCGAGTTTTCAGAGATCGCGAAAGAGATGGGGCTGTCCGAGCGGATGATCCGGCACTACGTGCTGCGAGCGGTGCTCTATTGCCGCGCCGGGCTCGATGCAGCGCAGAGTTGCAAGGAGTCGGGACGTGGTTAGCCGAATCGTCGAAAACGCAGAGCACGACAGCGTGCTGCAAGAGGCTGCGCAGTGGTCTCTCGAGCTGTCCTGCGGGGAAATGCCTGCGGAACGGATCGCTCAGTGGCAGCAGTGGCTTGCTGCGAGCGAGGCCCATCGGGCAGCCTTCGATCGCATCCAGTCGACCTGGAATGCAGTCGATCGATACGCGACCGGAATCGTCGCGTGGCCCTCCGATACCGAAGTTGCGAACGATGCCTACGATGGCTCCGTTTCCGTCTCTGATTGGCAGTCGCGGGTGTCGACGAAGCGTGCCCCTCGCCGCCGAGCGTGGCTGACGGTTGGCCTGGCCGCCGCCGCGGCCCTGACGGCGCTCGCGCTTCTGCCAGTCATAAGGTCGATGCAATTCGCGCCGCCTGTCGTGACTGTCGTCGAAACCGCCTCCGGCGAGAATCGCGATGTACCGCTGAGCGACGGCTCGGTCGTCAGCGCCGGCGCACAATCGATGCTTTGGGCCACGCTCACTGATGACTCGCGCGAAGTCACTCTCGAGCGCGGCGAGGCCTTCTTCCGGGTAGCGAAGGATCCGCAACGCCCGTTCGTCGTCAAGGTCGGGGCTACGACCGTTGCAGCCTTGGGCACAGCGTTCAACGTTCGGCGCGCGGGCGAGCGCGTAGTCATCGGCGTGGCCGAGGGAACCGTAAAGGTGGACGCGCGCGTTGCCGCCGCGCAGTCGACTGCGCAATCGCAGCCGCAACGAACGGTTATTCGGACTGCACGCCTCACCATGGGGCAGCAACTCAGCGTCGATGCGACAGATGGCAGCACGAGCATCCAGGTCGTCGACGTAGTCGGCATCGCCGCGTGGCGCGAGGGTGTTCTCCAATATCGAAAGGAACCGCTGCGCTCGGTCGTAGCGGACGTCATTCGCTATTCCGCGCGGGACATCGTCATCGCGGATCCGCAGATCGCGGATCTGCGCATCACCGGCACAGTGTTTGCAAACGATGTGGAGAGCTGGCTGAAAGGCCTCGAGATCTCGCTGCCGGTGCGCGTCGTGTGGGCGCCCGACGGCTCCGCGCGGCTCGAGCCACGATGAGTCGGGAGCGCAATGTTTGGACCGTCACTCAAGGGGATACGCCGTGAATACTGAACTCAAGAAAGCATTGATGGCCGCGATGGGGCTGACCTCACCGCTTCTGCTGGGCGTGGCCGCACCAGCGACGGCGGCCGAGGAGCAAAACAAGACACTGGAGGAACTGATCGTCACAGGCATCCGCGGTGAAGCGCGCTCGGTCATCGATTCGACCGTGCCCGTCGACGTGCTGTCGTCGGCCGAGTTCGCCAATCAGGGCGATACCGACTTGAGCAATCTGCTGAGGAACGTGGTGCCTTCGTACAACGTCAACTCGCAGCCCATCAGCGATGCCGCGACGATCGTGCGGCCGGCAAACCTGCGCGGCCTTGCGCCCGACCACACGCTGGTCCTCGTGAACGGCAAGCGCCGACATCGCGCCGCGGTCATCTATTGGATCGGCAACGGCGTCGCCGACGGCGCGCAAGGACCGGACATCTCCGCGATCCCCTCGAGCGCGTTGAAGCAGGTGGAAGTCCTGCGCGACGGCGCCTCTGCGCAGTACGGCTCCGACGCCATCGCCGGCGTGATCAACTTCATCCTCAACGATGCCAACCACGGCGCGAATGTCGAGGCACGCTACGGTGGCTACTACGCCGGGGACGGCGCCACCTACGCAATCAGCGGCAACATTGGTCTGCCACTCACGAGCAACGGTTTCTTCAACTTCAGTTTCGAATACGGCGAGACGGACCCGACCGACCGCAGCATCCAGCGCAACGACGCAGCTGCACTCATCGCCGCCGGCAACACCGACGTCAAGAATCCGGCGCAGGTCTGGGGCTCGCCGGAGATCCAGGACGATCTCAAGACCTTCATCAACTGGGGCGTCGACCTCAGCGATACGCTCGAGCTATACGGCCACGGCAACTATGTCTCGAAGACTGCGATCGGTGGCTTCTACTTCCGCAATCCGAATACGCGCGCAGCCGTATTCAGCGCCGACAATGGCGCGACACTGCTGGTCGGTGATCTGACACCGGGCACCGGAACCACGTGCCCGACGATCAACATCACGAACAACGTGCCGAATGCCGCCGCGCGCGCGCAGGTGTTTGCCGATCCCAACTGCTTCACGTTCCAGGAGATGTTTCCCGGCGGGTTTACGCCGCAGTTCGGCGGCGACCTGAAGGATTACGCGGCCGTCGCCGGCTTGCGCGGCACGGTCGGTGAGCGCCTCAACTGGGATGCGAGCGTCGGCTACGGCTACAACCGCGTGGACTTCTTCATCAGCAACACGGTGAACGCGTCGTTGGGACCCGCAACGCCGACGAGGTTCGATCCAGGCTCGTACATTCAGGACGAGCTCAACGTCAACTTCGACGTGGCCTACAAGTTGAGCGACGCGGTCACGCTGGCCGGCGGCGCGGAGTACCGCGAAGAAACGTTCGAGATCGAGGCCGGACAGATCGAGTCGTGGGACTTCGGACCGCTCGCCGATCAGGGGTTCAGCGCCGCATCCAACGGCTTCCCCGGTTTCAGCGATCAGATCGCCGGCAGCTGGAGCCGCGCCAATCATGCGCTCTATGCCGACGTCGGCTGGCGCGTGACCAATCCGTGGCAGGTCGACCTGGCCGTGCGCTGGGAAGACTTCGAAGACTTCGGCACGACCACGAACGGCAAGATTGCGACGAACTATCGCTTCAACGAAGCGTTCGCGATTCGCGGCAGCTGGAATACGGGCTTCCGCGCGCCGACGCCAGGTCAGTCGAATGCATCGAACGTGACGACGCAGTTCGATCCCGATCTCGGAGAGCTGGTGAACCAGGGCACGATCCCGTCGACCAACCCCGTGGCCGTCCTGCGCGGCGGCAAGGCACTCGAGCCCGAGGAATCGCAGAGCTTCAGCGTCGGCGCGGTCTTCGAAATGGGCGACTTCAGCGTGACTGCCGACTACTACACGATCCAGGTCGATGACCGGATCGCAGTCTCGCAGGACTTCACGCTCACGCCGGCCGAAGTGGCCGCGCTCGTGGCCTCGGGCGTCACCAGCGCAGCGAATCTGCAGAGCTTCCGCTTCTTCACCAATGACTTCGATACCGAGACCAAAGGCATCGACCTGGTGGCGACGTACGAGGCGGCGCTGTTCGGTGGCAACTCCAGCCTCAGCCTCGCGTTCAACAACAACCAGACCGAGGTGACTGCCTTCAACCCGGCCACGTTGAATGCCAATCGGATCAAGCAGATCGAGGAAGGCCTGCCGGAAACCCGCTGGAGTCTGACCGGCACGCAAATGTGGGGACCGCTGCGGCTGCTGGCTCGCGTCAGTCAGTACGACGGCTGGTATGACAACGAGGATGGCCGCTCCTATGACGGCGGCAACTTCCTGTTCGATGCCGAAGTCGCCTACACGGTCAGGGACGCGCTGACGTTCGTCCTCGGCGCACAAAACCTGTTCGATGAGTACCCGGAGGAGAATCCGGGCGGCGCGGCCGGCGCTGGCAATCGCTATAGCCAGTACACGCCGTTTGGATTCAACGGCGGGTTCTGGTACGGCAGATTCACCTACAGCTTCGAGTAGGACGCTCGAGCGGCGAATCGAAAGCGTGGGCCTGCTCCTTGGGGCCCACGCCTGCGGCAGTACACTAGCGCGCTCATGCGATCGCTCTGCCTCCTGTCGCTCGTGATGCTCGCTTCGTGCTCGGCAAGCTTGCCGACCGAGCCGACGCAAATCCTGTTCGACGATTTCAGCTATGCATCGCTGGATGCGTTTCGCGCCAACGGCTGGATCGCACGCACCGTAGTCGGCTGGCCGGGTATCGAAGGAGCGACGTGGAGCGACGGCATCAGCTTCGTCGCAGATTCGGCGGACACGCGCAATCGCCTGGTGCGCATGACTTCGTCAACCGACCGCACAACCACGCAGCAAGCGCAGTTCTGTCACCAGCGCAAATACTACGAAGGCACGTACGCGGCACGTGTACGCTTCAGCGATGTCCCGATCTCCGGACCGGATGGCGACCAGGTCGTCGAGACTTTCTATCTGGTTGCGCCGTTGAAGGCTCCACTCGACCCCGACTACAGCGAGCAGGATTTCGAGTACCTGCCGAACGGCGGCTGGGGCGGCGGCAACGTGACGCTACACACCACTACGTGGGAGACCTTCCGGCCCGAGCCGCAATGGCTGCAGGTGAGCACCAGCAACTCGCGACGCGGCAGCCTCGAAGGCTGGCACACGCTGGTGCTGCAGATCGCGAACCACGAGGTACGCTATTTTCTCGACGGCGAGCTGCTCGCGACGCACGGCGAGCCGTACTACCCCGAAGATCGGATGTCGATCAACTTCAATCTCTGGTTCATCCGCGAAGGATTGATCGAGTCGCGCGAGCGACGCGTCTACACCGAAGACGTGGACTGGGTGTTGCATGCCGCCGGCAAGGTGCTCTCGCCGGCCGAGGTCCAGCAGCAAGTCACGGCTTTGCGAAACGGCGCCGTGGCGTTTCGCGACACTGTTCCGGCGCTGCAACCGCCGCTGACGTCACCCTGCGACTTCTGAGCTAGCGCGCGAGCGAGTAGACATGGCACAGACCGAGCTCACTCCTGTGCTCGCGTTCGAATCTCATGCCTACCTTTGTGGCAACGGCGGCCGACGCCGCGTCACCAGGCATGATCGAGCTGTCAAGCCGAGCGAATTATCGCCTGCAGGGAATTAAACAAGTTCGCGCAGCTGGATGTTTCCGCCGCACGGTCGCGGATACCTTGTCGCACATCGAGTCACAACCGCTACCAGAGGAAGCTGTCATGAACTCACGTCTACTTCTGATACCTGCGATCCTTGCGGCAACTGCAGCATTTAGCGCCTCCGCCGACGTGCTCCCAGCATCGCTTGATGCACACGCTCAGGCGGCCGCAGTGCTTAGTCGCCCGCAGACTTCCGCGTCGTCATATGCTCACGAGCCGGCGCCCGCGTCTTCAGCTCCGTCGGCCGCCGCCGATACGCATGCACGCGCGGCCGCATTGCTGAGCGGAGTGCATATTGGACATGGCGCAGAGACTGCAGTGAATGCGTCCCGAGCAGCCGCTGAGCTGGACGCGCACGCGCAGGCCGCGGCACTGCTCAGCGGTTCGCGGATCACCGCCAAGAACTCTCGTATCAGCGTGACCCGCGATACCCTGGGTCAACATCCCGCCGTGCTCGTGGCGCAGAAGTGGAGCACGCGCGGCATCGATCCGAATACCTTTGTTGTGGGGCATCCCGCTGGTCTGCAACTACTTGCAACGGCGGATCCGGATAGGGACGGCCTCAGCGCGTCGGCGAGACGATGATTGCATCGTGAAAGCAAGAGCCGCGACAGGCCACTCAGGCCCTCGCGGCTAAGCTCCGGACACGAAAGTGCCTGAACGCGACAATGCTGGAGCCAATTGCCAGCGTGACGATGCACAACCCTGGAATGAGAGCGATGAGGTGGCCGCCTGTTCTTTCCGCTGGCCAGCCTGTCTTGGAGTAGTAGCTGGTCGCAGCCCAAAGCCATTGGCCAGCAACCACGAACGAAACGACATACACGAAATACTGTGACCACGGTTTGCGGAGCCACAGCCCAACGGCTGCAGCCACCGACGATGCCCCGAGAGCAATTGCGAACCAGTGCGGCTGGCCATAAGCCACACTAAGAACATAGGCCGCGTACAGCGCGAAGACTATTGCTACAAGTCTGATCACAGGCCGAGCTCCGACAGGCCTGGATGTTCGTCGGGCCTGCGACCCAGTAGCCAGTGATACTTGCGCTCAGCTTCGCGAATGGGCAGATCGTTGATGCTGGCAATCCGTCGCTGCATGAAGCCGCTCTCCGAGAACTCCCAGTTCTCATTGCCGTAGGAGCGGAACCAGTTTCCGGAATCATCGTGCCACTCATACGCGAAGCGCACGGCAATGCGGTTGCCGTGAAAGGCCCAAAGCTCCTTGATGAGCCGGTAGTCCAGTTCTCTACCCCACTTGCGCCTGAGGAACTCTGTGATCGCCTCGCGGCCCCGCAGGAATTCAGCGCGATTGCGCCACACACTATCCGGTGTATAGGCGAGCGCCACGCGTTCCGGGTCACGTGTATTCCACGCATCCTCGGCAAGCCGCACTTTTCGCGCCGCGGATTCAGCGTCGAACGGCGGTAACGGCGGCCTTGGTTGTTCCAGCTGACTCACTTCGCTTCTCCCGCTTTCGCTGAGCCTGGCGCGCGCGCTGCGCGCCCAGGAAACACGTCCTGCACGAGTTTCCCCTCCTTCACCACGGCCACGCCATTCACCAGGACGAATCGAATTCCGTCCGAGTACTGCAGCGGCTTCTCGAACGTAGCGCTGTCGATGACGCGATTTGCGTCGAAGACCGTGATATCCGCATCCGCGCCGACCTTGATGCGGCCCTTGGCCTTGAACGCCGGAGCACGCTGCTCCAGGCGTTGCGCCGGCATCACAGTCATCTTGCGCAGCGCTGTCATCAGATCCAAAGCTTTCTCCTCCCTGACGTACTTGCCCAGTACGCGGGAGAAGGTGCCTTGCCCCCTGGGATGAACGCTTGCACCTGCAGACGGCATGCCATCGCTCGCGATCATCACCATGGGGTCCGCAACCGCGAGCTGCACGACACTTTCCGGAATCATGAAAATGACGACCTGCCCTCCCTCTTTCCGATAACGCTCGAAGGTTTCCGCGGTCAACCGTTCACCGGTCTTGACCCATTGCAGATCGCCGTAGCCGATTCGCATCCGCTCCTGCCACCCGGGATCGAACAAAGCGCTCTCGAGACCGGTGCTGCCCGCCACGTACGGGTAACACTCCGTCGTCACGTCGGTGCCCCGCGCCTTGGCGGCGCGAATCATTGCGAGCAGTTGCGGCGTATCGCGCAATCCCATGCTCGTCACGTGCACGACGTGCAAAGGAGCTTTGGTCTCGCTGGAAGCCGTAAGCACTTCCTCCAAGGCTGCGCGACCGGTCTCGGGAGGTTTGTCGCCGGCGTAACGCAGGTGGACATGCACTGGCGCGCCATGCCGGGCTGCAACTCGAAAGACATGCAAGACTTCGTCGCGCGCCGCCGCCGCGGTGTAGTTGATGCCCATGCCGACAGCCAGCGCGCCTTGATCGAGCCCGGCGTCGATGCGCTGATCGATCTGCGCCAGCTCGGCGTCAGAGGCCGCACGATGAGCTGCATCGCCAGTGGGGAGCCAGCTGCCTGGATCCTTCATCACTTTCATCCGCGTGGGAATGTGCCCGACGCTCACGCCGAAGTTGACGAGTGACTTGCCTTCGCGCTCCGCATACCAACCCGCGACATCGGCCGTACCGGCTTCGAGCTCGAGTGAAGTGGTTACGCCATCGTGCGCCTGGAACGCGTAGTTCTCCGGCTTCTGGCCGTGCTCGTGAAGATCGATGAAGCCGGGTGCAACGACCAGTCCTTTGGCGTCGAACGTTTGGCGACCTTTGATCGCTTCGCTCGAAATCGTCGCAATCTTCCCTGCGAGCAGACCGACATTGCTGACGGCGTCCAGACCGGACTCGGGGTCCATCACGCGACCGTTAGCGATCACGACATCGTAGGTGCGGTCCGCGGCAGTCGCAATCGCAACGACTGCAAGAGAAACCATGAAAGCCAGGGCGAGTGTCTTGTAGAAGGTCATGCGGTTCTCCGATACGCTGACACTCCTATGAAAACACGATTCGCTGACCGACAAGTGCCTGAGTTGCCCAACGCCCGCTGACGGTGTATCCAAGAGCCTATGAACGAGTGGATCCTCTACGTGATGTCGTGGGCCTCCCAACTGTCCGGGTATCCGGTCCCGGACAAGCTGCCCGAGGTGCGGTGGGAATCGGAAGCCTGGTTCAGCCATCGAGTGTGCGAGGACCGCATGCCATGCCCGATTTTCGGGCTATATGAAGACGCAGACGTCGTCTTCCTCAGGGAGGACTTGACCGATTCCGCCAAGGACCACATCGCCGTTCACGAGTTCGTGCACTACCTGCAACACCACAGCGGCCGGTTCGAGCTGACGAGTTGCGTCGATTCCGACAAGCGCGAGCGGGAGGCCTTCCGCGTGCAGAGCCGCTTCGTCGCGGAGGTACAGAACGGGTTCACGAAGTTCGTGGCCAATCACCTGGCTTGCAAGCCTGAGCCCTAGCTCTCTGTCAGGGCGAACGACGCGTGTGCGCGGTCATGGATGCTCCTCTATCGCGTCGACTCGATGCGGATAGAAGGCGACGTGGTCCTTGATCGCAGCGACAGCTGCATACGGCGCTTCATAGGTCCAGACCGCATTGACCGATCGCTCGGAGCCGAGAGGAATGCTGTAGTAGGTGCAGTCGCCCTTGTACGGACAGTAGGTCTGATGGTCCGTGCGCTTCAGCAGTGTCATGTCGACATCCTTGCGAGGGATGTACTGGACCGGCCCGTAGGAAGCCTCCGTCAATATCAGTGCATTTCGGGTGTCGGCGACCGTGCGGCCCGCTATCGACACGATGACTCGCGCCGGATTGGGCTCGATCGAAATCGGGTGGTCTGGTCCCGGCAGCTTGATCGATCTGGCCATCTGCTTGCTCATGACGAGCCGCCATTCCATAGCATCAACGCAAACGTTCCGACGACCAGGAAAAGCATCAACCCAACCGCCGTGATCCTGACTGTCCAATCAACCACAAACGACACGTATCGCCATACGTTTTTCATGACGGCAGCTCCTGGTAAGAGGCTGACGGCGAGAAAAGAGGCGGCGCCCAATCCACTCCACGGACGACTGCGGTTTCCTCCGCAGCGAGAACCAGCGCCCAAAGTTGTCCGGAGTTCTTCATGGCTCGTCCCACAGCACTCGTCTAACTGCGGGCGAGAATGACGCACGCGCACGGCTCGATAAACCGCCGCCCTCCGAATTCTGTGTTGCGCTCAGTTCAGCAATGCGGGGGAGCCGGCCGCTGACCTCGGTCTTCCGGCGAAACGTTCCAGCGCTGCAAGGCTGCGACTCCGCCGTAGGAAGTCAGTACGCACACAGTTCCGGTGTCGAGGAGAAAGTGTGCTCCGGCAGCAGGTGCCAGTCCCAGCCATCGCGCCGCGAGCACTCGCAGAATGTGCCCGTGAGCAAACAATGCTGAATTACCGCTCACCGCACGGACTCTTGCGATCACACGATCGGCGCGGACGCCGACTTGCTCGGGAGTCTCCCCGCCCGGACCACCGCCATCGTTGAAGATCGTCCAGCCGGGGCGATGCACGTGAATCTGTTCGGACGTCAGTCCTTCGTAATCGCCGTAGTTCCATTCCATCAGATCCGGATCGATCTCGGCACGCTCTGCGAGCCCTGCCGATTCACACGTTTCCCGCGCTCGTCGCAGCGCACTCGTGAGCACCCGCTTGAAAGTCGTCGTGACCAGTTCCTGCCGCAGCAGCCGGGACTGTTCTCGACCGTGCTCCGTCAGCGGGATATCGGAGACCCCGGTGTGCTTGCCGCTGAGCTCCATTCCGTCTCACCGTGCCTGATCAGGTAGATTTCGGGCATTCACGTCGCCGTAGGCTCATGGCGTCATCCAGCCGCCGCCGAGCGCCTTGTAAACCGCAATCAGTGACGTAGCTGTCTGCGTGCGACTCTGCGCCAGGCTGTCCTCGGCCGCCAGCGCGTCACGCTCGGCCTGCAGCACGCTCAGAAAATCACTGAGCCCGCCCTCGAATCGTTGCCGCGCCAGTCGCGCCGCAGTCGTGCTTTGCGTGGCCGCACGCTCGAGCGTCTCTTCGCGGCGCTGCGACTCGCCATAGCCGACGAGCGAGTTCTCCGTATCCTCGAGCGCATTCAGGACCGCCGCCTGATACGCCGCGAGTGCAATATCGGTCTCGGCGCGAGCGATACCGATACGTGCCCGCACTCTGCCGAGATCGAACGCGGCCCACGTGATGCTCGGACCTACGGAGTACGTTTGCGAGTCCGCGCTGCCGACGTTGCGCCACGTTCCCGAGTTGTAGCTCGCCGATCCGATCAGGGTGATCCGTGGAAACAGATCGGCGACCGAGACGCCGATGCGTGCAGTCGCGGCGGCGAGATTGCGTTCCGCGATTCGAACGTCCGGCCGGCGACGCAGCAGCACTTCCGGACCGTCGATCGCACTCAACGATGGCAGTGTCGGCATCGGGCGCGACGCAGCGAGCTCAGGTATCAACACATCGGGTTGTCGCCCCGTGAGAACCGAGAGGCGATGAATGGTAGTCGCGATCGACGTGCGCAATGGCGGGATGGTCGCCTCCGTGGTTGCCAGCTGCGCGGCCGCGCGCGCAACGTCGAGCTGCGTGCCGCGGCCCGCATCCAACCGCACTTGCGTGAGGTCCAGCGTCTGACGCTGATTGACTTCGTTGCGCTCAGCGACCGCGAGCTGATCCTGCAGACCGCGCAGTACGCAGTAGTTGCGCGCAACTTCAGCTGTCACGCTGACGATCGCGTCGCGAAGCGTCGCCTCGGCTGCGCCGACGTCGGCGCGCGCCGCCTCCTTGGAGCGTCGCACGCGACCGAACAGATCCAGCTCCCACGTGGCATCGAATCCGAGATCGTAGGTATCGATCCTCCGTTGCTCGCGCGTCGCCCCGGGCAGTTGGTGACTGCTCTCGAGCGTTCGCGAATAAGAGCCGCCGGCGGTTACGGTCGGAAACGCGTCGAAGCCGGTGAATCGCGCCGCTGCGCGCGAAGCCTGCAGATTGCCGGCCGCTTGCGCGAGGTCCTTGTTTGCAGCAAGAGCGTCGCTCACCAGTCGATCGAGCACAGGATCGTTGAGCAGCGTCCAGAACTGCGCGACGACTTCACCGTCGACGATGCTGGGCTGGGATGCGTTGCCGAAGTGGTCCGGCACTGACTGCGTCGGCTCGCGATAATCGGGACCGACAGCGCAGCCCGTCTGTGCGACCACGACGAGCAGGATCGCGTAGCGTCGCTTCACGTCGGCGCTCCGAGCGTCGCATCCGGCACCGCGGCAGTGCGCTTGCGACGCAACGCCATCTCGATCGCGACGAAGAACACCGGCGTGAGGAACAGACCGAACAGCGTGACGCCGATCATGCCCGAGAATACGGCGATGCCCATCGCGCGACGCAGTTCGCTGCCGGCGCCGCTTGCGGTCACGAGCGGCACCACGCCCATGATGAATGCGAAGGACGTCATCAGGATCGGGCGGAGCCGCAGCCGACAGGCTTCGATGGCCGCCTCAATGATGCCCATGCCCTGCTCGAGCCGCTCGCGCGCGAATTCGACGATCAGGATCGCGTTCTTGCACGCGAGCCCGACGAGCACAATGAAGCCGATCTGCGTGAGCACGTTGTTGTCCCAGCGAGCCAGCCAGACGCCGACCAGCGAGAACAACAGGCACATCGGCACGATCAACACGATTCCGAGCGGTAGTGCCCAGCTTTCGTACTGCGCGGCGAGAATCAGGAAAACGAGCAGCACGCACAACGCGAAGACCGACAGCCCACCTCCCGCCGACTTCTGCTGCAAGGCCAGCTCTGTCCACTCGTAGCCGTAACCAGGCGGCAAGGCCTTGGCGAGCGCGCGCTCCATCGCAGCAGTCGCCTGGCCCGAGGAATATCCCGGCGCCGCCTGTCCGTTGACGTCGGCAGCCAGATAAACGTTGTAATGAAACACCCGGTCGGGACCGGTGATGAAGCGGATCTTCGCGACGGAGCCGATCGGCACCGTATCGCCCGCGGCGTTGCGCGTCTTGAGATTGGCGATGTCTTCCGGACGCGCGCGGAAGCGCGCCTCCGCCTGCGCGTAGACGCGGAACGTGCGGCCGAACAGATTGAAGTCGTTGACGTACGAGGAGCCGAGGTACGTCTGCAGCGTGCCGAAGACGTTCGACAGCGGCACGCCTTCGCGTTTCGCTTTGTTGCGATCCACGTCCGCGAACAACTGCGGCACCGAGTTCTGGAAGCTCGTGTACGTCGCAGGCGCGAGCAACTCCGGCTGCTCGCGGGCAGTCGCGAGGAGCTCTCCCGTGACCCGCGCCAGTTCGTCCAACCCGGCACCGGCACGATCCTGGATGTAGAGCTTGAAGCCGCCGGTCGTTCCGAGGCCCTGAACCGACGGCGGCGGCACTATTAATATGTATGCGTCGGGGATACTTGCCAGCTTGGCCGACAATGCCCCGATGATCCCAACGTTCGACAGCTCGTTGCTGCGACGCTCGTCGAAGTCCTTGAGCGGCAGGAACATCACGGCCGCGTTCTCCATGTTCGCGAAGCCGTTTGCCGACAGGCCGGGAAAGCCGATCGCGTGCTCGATGCCGGGAGTCTGCAGGGCCAGCTCGGACACCTGCCGCACGACCTGTTCGGTCCGATCGAGCGATGCGGCGTTCGGCAGCTGGACTATGGCAATCAGGTACTGCTTGTCCTGCGCCGGAATGAATCCTCCCGGGACGACACGGAACATCAACCACGTGCCGACCAGCAAGAGCACGAACACTCCCAGGATCACCCTCCTCCAGCGTGTTACGTCCGCGACGCGCGCCGCATACGAGTGCGAGACGCGCTCGAACGTGCGATTGAACACCGCAAACGGCTTACCGAGGATCCGATCGATGAGACGCTGGAACGGATCCGGCGGCGCGTGCTTCGATCGCAACAGCAGAGCTGCGAGCGCTGGCGACAAGGTCAACGAGTTGAAGGTGGAGATGATCGTGGACGCGGCAATCGTGACCGCGAACTGGCGATAGAACTGCCCGGTGATACCGCTCAGGAACGTGACCGGGACGAAGACGGCACACAGCACGAGCATGATCGAGATGATGGGGCGCGTCACCTCCGCCATTGCCGCGTGCGCAGCCGCGCGCGCCTCGAGGCCCTCCTCCATTTTCCGCTCGATGTTCTCGACCACGACGATGGCGTCGTCCACGACGATGCCCGTTGCCAGCACCAGTCCGAACAGCGTCAGTGAATTGATCGAGAAACCGAGCAGCAACAGTGCTGCGAGCGTCCCGATGATCGCGACCGGCACTGCGACCAGCGGAACGACGCTCGCGCGCCAGCTCTGCAGAAACACGACCACGACCAGCACGACGAGCAGGATCGCTTCGAACAGCGTGTCCACGACTGCCCTGATGGCGTTGCGCACGAACACCGTCGGGTCGTACGTGATGTCGTAGGTCAGTCCCTGCGGAAAGCTGCGCGACAGCTCCTTCATCGTGGCGCGCACCTCATTCGACAGAGTGAGCGCGTTGGCACCCGGCAACTGGAAGACCGGAATGGCGACGGCCGGCGATCCGTCGAGCATGCTGCGCAGGCTGTACGTCTCCGGCCCGAGCTCGATCCGCGCCACGTCGCGCAGATAGACGACGTCGCCTTCGTCGCCGGTCTTGATGATGATGTTGCCGAACTCAGCCTCGCTTCTGAGTCGTCCCTGCGCGTTGACGATGTAGCCGAACTGCGTCCCGGGCAGCGCCGGCTGACCACCGATCCGCCCTGCGGCAACCTGCGCGTTCTGCTCGCGCACGGCATTCAACACTTCGTCGACCGTCATCGAGCGCGCCGCGATCTGCCCGGGGTCGAGCCACAACCGCATCGCGTAGTCGCCCGAGCCAAACACGCGGACATCGCCCATGCCGGGCAGCCGCGCGAGCACGTCGCGGACCTGGATCACCGCGTAGTTGCGCAGATACAGCGAGTCGTAACGTCGATCGGGCGAGCGCAGGAACACGACCATCGTGAGGTCCGGCGAACGCTTCTGGGTCACGAGGCCGATCTGACGCACCACCTCCGGCAGCCGCGGCTCGGCCTGGCTGACGCGGTTCTGCGTCTGCACCTGGGCATCGTCGAGATTGGTGCCGAGGCGAAACGTCACCGTGATCGTGAAGCTGCCGTCGGGATCGGCCGATGAATTGAGATACAGCGCGTGCTCGACGCCGTTGATCTGCTGCTCGAGCGGAGTAATCACGGTTTCGGCGATCGTCGTCGGCGACGCGCCCGGATAGCGTCCAGTCACTACCACGGTCGGTGGCACGACTTCCGGAAACTCGCTCACCGGCAGCAGCGGCAGCGCGACGAGACCTGCGACGACGATGATGATCGAAAGCACCGACGCGAAGATCGGTCGATCGATGAAGAAGGATGAGATGTTCATGGCGGCGACGTCAGCCGCCCGTGCTGAGCGAGTTCTGCGGCAGGCCCATCGTCGTCCGCTTGGGCATGACCTGCGTGCCAGGCCGCACCCGCTGCAGTCCGTTGACGACGATGGTTTCGCCGGGCTTCAGGCCCTTGTCGACGATCCGCAGCCCCCGGATGCCGCGCCCGAGCTGCACCGGCCGGTATTCGACCTTGTTCTCGGCGCCGAGCACCAGCACGAAGTTCTGAGTCTGGTCGGTGCCGATCGCGCGATCCTCGATCAGTATCGCCTCGCGCTCGCCGATGCCGAGCAGCTGCACGCGCGCAAACATGCCCGGCGTGAACAACCCCTCCTTATTGTCGAGCACCGCTCGCCCGCGAATCGTGCCGGTGCGCACGTTCAGCTGGTTGTCCACGAAATCCATGTGGCCCTCGTGCGGAAAGCCTTCCTCGTTCGCAAGCCCGACGCGCACTGGATTGGCGACGTTGCGCGAGCTCTGTCGCTCACCCGAGCGCGCCAGCTCCTGATAACGCAGATATGCGTGCTCGTCGCCCTCGAAGTACACGTACATCGGATCGGTGGAGACGATCGTGGTAAGCAGCGTGCCGCCGTTGTTGCCGCCCGTGACGAGATTGCCGCGGGTGACCTCCGCGCGGCTGGCCACGCCATCGACCGGCGCTTCGACCTTGGTGAACGAGAGATTGAGCGCGGCGGAATTGAATGCCGCCTGCGCAGCTGCGACGCCCGCCTCCTGCTGGTGCAGCGTGCTCGCGCGCTCGTCGAACTCTTCCTGCGAGACTGCGCCCGAATCCTTCAGCTTGTGGACGCGCGCGGCCTCGAGCGCGGCCAGTTCTCGCTGCGCCTTCGCCATCGCAAGCTCCGCCTTGGCGCGATCGTAGTCCGCCTGGTAGGGGCGCGGATCGATGACGACGAGCGTCTCCCCCTTCTTGACCCCCTGGCCTTCACGGAACAACACGCTGTCGATGTACCCCGACACCCGCGGCCGCACTTCGACAGTGTCGATTGCCTGAAAGCGGCCCGTGTATTCGTCCCAGTCGGTGATCTTCTGATGCAAGACCTGCGCGACCATCACCTCCACAGCAGGGGGCGCAGGGTTCGCTGCCCTGCCGCAGCCGACTAGCGCCGCAAACAGAGCGACGACTGCTACCGCTCGCCGGACACGCGTTAGGCACTCGACGCCGAGGACTCCTGGCATACGCCACTCCACGTTCCGCGGTAGACATCCGAGAGGATTGGAGCAGGCATGGCGACGCGCTGCGATTACACGATGGTATCGGTCGAGCGTAAGCAGGGCGCACCGCAACACCTGACGGATTCTTAATGAGGTTTTCGCGCTGAGAGCCTCATCCGAGATAGTAACGCCTGTTATTATCTCTCGCGTTACCTGCAGTCGCCTGCCAGGAGCATCCGCACCCATGGATCCGTTCAAGACCGTCGGTTATCTGCTGAAGGACGTGAGTCGCCGCTACGCGGCGCGTTTCGAGCGTCATGCCGCGGAGGTCTCGCTCACGCTCATGCAGTGCAAGGTCCTGCTCTACCTGTCGAAGAACGAAGGTGCAAGCCAGGTCCGGCTGTGCGAGCTGACCGAGACCGAGCCGATGATGATGGTGCGCATCCTCGATCGGATGGAGGCGGACAAGCTGCTCGAGCGTCGACCGGACCCGGCGGACCGTCGCGCACGACGGCTGTACCTCACGCGCAAGGCAGCGCCGATCCTCGCGGAAATCGAGCACATCAGCGAGCTGACGCGCAACGAGATCTTCGCCGGCGTGAGCAAGGCCGATCGCGAAGCGTTCCTGAGAGTCCTCGAGCACGTGCATGCGAATGTGTGCGCGCTCGAGGCGGCAACGCCCCCGGTTGCACCACAGTCGAACCCGGCTGCATCCCGCCGTCGTATACGCGCCGCCAGTCGCTGATCGGCGAGCCAAGGCCAAAACAGATGTCTACACCAGAACCTGCTGCTCCCATCTCCGACGCTCCGCCGAACCGCTGGCAGCGTGCGCGCATGCCACTCCTCGTGGCCGGGCCCGTCGTCGCGGCTGTGCTCGCTGCGTACTTCTATTTGACCGGGGGCCGTCATGAGAAAACCGACGACGCCTATGTCATGACGGCTCGCACTGCGATCAGCGCCAACGTGGCCGGTCGTGTCGTCGAGGTCGCCGTACACGACAATCAGGCTGTGCGGCGCGGCGACCTGCTCTATCGACTCGACGACGCACCGTTCCGCATCTACGTCGAGGAGGCAGAAGCGCAGCTCGCGAGCGCGACGCTGCAGATCGAATCGCTCAAGGCGACGTATCTGCAGCGGCAATCCGACCTCGCTTCCGCGCAGGAGACGCTCGCCTTTCAGCAAAGCGAGCTCGATCGGCAGACGCGGCTCATCGCTTCGGGCATCGCATCGCAGGCCCAGGTCGATCGCGCGACGCATGCACTCGATGAAGCCCGCGCGCGGCTGGCCGGCGTCCAGCACGAGATCACGGGCGTGATCGCGCAATTGGGCGGCAATCCGCAGATCGAGCCTGCGAAGCATCCTGCCGTGCTGCAGGCACAGGCAGCACTCGATCGCGCGCGCCTCAATCTGTCGTACACGACGATCACTGCACCGAGCGATGGTGTCGTGACGCGTGTCGAGCAGCTGCAGATCGGCAACTATGTCGCAGCGTCGACACCGGTATTCGCGCTGGTCTCGGCGCACGACGTGTGGCTCGAAGCAAATTTCAAGGAGGACCAGCTCGCCCACATGCGCGCGGGTCAGACGGCGAGTGTCCGCATCGACAGCTACCCGGGCAAGACGTTCACGGGCAAGGTCGTGAGCGTGAGTCCTGGGACCGGCTCGCAGTTCTCGATGCTGCCGGCCGAGAACGCGACCGGCAACTGGGTGAAGGTGGTGCAGCGCCTGCCTGTCCGCATAGAGCTCGGGCAGCTCGACGCGTCGTATCCGCTGCATGCCGGCCTCTCGGCAACCGTGAACGTCGACACGCGCTATCAGCGTCATCTCTTCAGTGCAAACGAGCAGCTGCCCGATGAGTACGCTGCCGACACCGGACCTGCAACCGCGAGTCGATGAGCGCCGCAGCCGCCACAATTCCGGGCACCGCCCGCGAGGTGCCGCATCGAGGCCTCATCACGGTGTCCGTGATGCTCGCCTCGGTCATGCAGGCGCTCGACAACACGATCGCCAACGTCGCGCTGCCGCGCATCCAGGGAAATCTCTCCGCGACGCAGGATCAGATGTCGTGGGTGCTGACGTCGTACATCGTCGCCGCCGCGATCATGACGCCGCTCTCGGGCTGGCTCGCGGGCCGCTTCGGTCGTCGCAAGATTTTTCTGTTCTCGATCTTCGGCTTCACGCTCGCCTCGGCACTGTGCGGCCTCGCGGAATCGCTGCAGGAGATCGTGCTCGCGCGTCTCGTGCAGGGGTTGGCCGGCGCAGCACTGATCCCGATGTCGCAGGCCACGCTCCTCGACATCAATCCGCCAGAGCGCCACGGACGCGCGATGACGGTGTGGGTCATGGGCGTCACGATCGGCCCGATTCTCGGCCCCGCGCTCGGCGGCTGGCTGACGGAGCAATACAGCTGGCGCTGGGTCTTCTATATCAACGTACCGATCGGCATCCTCTGCTTCTTCGGCGTGCTCGCCTTCATGAAGGAGACGACGCTGCGACTGTCGCGGTTCGACTTCTTCGGTTTCGCATCGCTGTCGCTCGCGGTCGGGAGCCTGCAGCTCATGCTCGACCGCGGGCAGTCGAACGACTGGTTCAACAGTCTCGAGACCTGGGTCGAAGCGAGCATCTGTCTCGTCTGCGTGTACCTCTTCGTCATCCACCTGCTCACGACGCGCAAGGCGCCGTTCATCAGTCCGGCGCTGTTCAAGGATCGCAACTTCCTCGCCGGCAATCTCTTCATCTTCATCGTCGGCGTCGTGCTGTTTGCAACGTTGGCGCTGCTGCCCCCGCTCCTGCAGAGCCTGCTCGGCTATCCGGTCGTGCTGACCGGCCTTGTCACCGCGCCACGCGGCATCGGCACGCTCATCGCGATGGTGATCGTCGGTCGCCTCGGCAGTCGCGTGGACGGCCGCTACGTCATGGCCATCGGGCTCACCCTCACTGCCGTATCGCTGTGGTGGATGACCAACTTCTATTTGCAGATGGATTCGAATGAAGTCGTCTGGTCGGGCCTGCTGCAGGGCATCGGCACCGGTTGCGTGTTCGCGCCACTGTCGACGATCGCGTTCTCGACGCTCTCGCCGCATCTGCGCAACGAAGGCACTGCGTTCTTCAGTCTCATGCGCAATCTCGGCTCGAGCATCGGTATCTCCGTGGTGACCACACTGCTGGTGCGCAACACGCAGATCATGCATTCGCGACTCGCCGAGCACGTGACCCCCTTTGGTGACGGCTTGACTTCATCGTTGAGCGCAGGTCTGCCGACGGCGGAGCACCTCGCCCGCCTGAACGCAGCAGTGACGCAGCAGGCGGCGATGATCGCGTACAACAACGACTTCAAGCTGATGCTGGTCCTGACCGTCATCGCAATCCCGCTCGTCGTGCTGTTGCGTGCGCCGAGAACTGCAGCGCCAAGCACGCAGCCGGCGATTGCGGAGTAGCCGAATGAAACCGACACCGACACGCTCAACGCTCGTTGCCGCCGTCGTCGCAACCCTGCTTGCCGGTTGCGCCGTGGGTCCCGATTTCAAGCGTCCCGATCCGCCGCAAGCGCAGCAGTACATCGCGCCGAGGACGGCGACTGAGACGGATGCTCGTCCCGCCGAGCGTCAGGAGCTCTTGCTTGGCCAGAGCCCGGCGAACGAGTGGTGGCAGTTCTTTCACTCGAATGCACTCGACCAGATCGTCGAGCGGGCGCTCGCTAACAATCGCCGGCTCACCGCGCAGCAATGGTCGCTCGCGCAATCGCAAGAGCTCGTGAATGCCAAGAGCGGCGGCCGCTGGCCGCAGATCGATGCGACTGCCGGCGTCGGGCGTCAGAAGTACGGTGCGCAGTTCCTCGGCCCGCTGCCGAAGCCGCCGCCATTCACGTATTTCTCGGTCGGTGCCACCGTGAGCTACTCCCTCGACATCGCTGGCGGCCTCACGCGTTCCATCGAGCAGCAAGCTGCGCTCGCGGAATATCAGCAGCATCAAGTCGAAGCCGCCCAGCTCATGGTCACGGGCAATGCGGTGAACCAGGCGCTCGAGGTCGCGTCGCTCCGCGCGCAGATCGCGACGGTCGAAGCGCTGCTCGATCGCGATCGCGAGAACCTGAAGCTCGTACAGCTCGCATTCGATGCTGGCTCGGTCTCGAAGCTCGACGTCGTGAGCGCGCAGTCGCAGCTCGCGAGCGACATGACGCAGCTGCCAGCGCTCAGGCAACAGCTCGCTGAAGCACGGCACGCGCTCGCACTGAGCCTCGGTACCGGCCCCGCAGATCCATCGCTCCCCGAGCTCGATCTCGCGCAGCTCACATTGCCGGCGCAACTACCGGTGAGTTTGCCCTCCGAGCTCGCGCGGCGACGCCCCGACATTCTGTCTGCCGAAGCGCAGCTGCATGCGTCAACGGCAGCGGTCGGCGTTGCGACAGCCAATCTCTATCCGCGCATCGATCTCACCGGCTCGATCGGACAGCAATCGGTCACGACCGGCGCGCTCTTCGACGAGATGGGCAACGTATGGAGTATCGCGAGCGGACTCGTTGCACCGATCTTCCATGGGGGCACGCTGCGCGCGGAGCAACGCGCCGCGGTCGATGCGATGCGCTCCAGCGCGGCGAACTACGAGGAAACCGTGCTCGCCGCGTTCAGCCAGGTCGCGGACTCGCTCGAAGCGCTCGACAACGGCGCCGAGCAGCTCCACGCGCAGGAGAACGCTGAAGCCGCCGCACGCGACACAGTCACGATGACACGGCAGAGCTACAACGAAGGCAATGTCGGCGTGCTGCAAGTACTAGACGCGGAGCGCCGCTACCAGCAAGCGCGCCTCGGCTATGTCCGCGCACAGGCGCAACGCTACATGGACACCGCGCAGCTCATGCTCGCGCTGGGCGGCGCTGGGCCGGCAGCGCCGGGTACGTGACAGACGTCTGTTAACCATCGTCAGTTCGCATGAGCAAGTCGGCGATGGCGGCTGCAATCGGCAGCCCCGTCGCATCCTCGTAGAAACTGAAGCCTGGTGATGGGTTGACCTCAAAGCAGATGCATTCATCGTCCGGTGTGATGCGCAAATCGATCCCGGCGACGAGCAAGCCCATGCTTGCGGTGAGCGCGACCAAACGGCCTGCAAGATCATCATCGACATCAGTGCTCATCATCTTGATGTGGTCAGGCGCCGACCCGTAGCGGTAATCCGTGGCCTGCGCTTCGATCGCCGTCGCGAAACAGCGGCGCCCGACGACATGGACCCTGAGGTCGACCCCGTCGATCCAACGCTGCAGCTGCACCGGCCCGGTCGCGACGTTATCCAGGCGAGCAGCATCGCTGCCGTCGAGCGACGAGACGATGCTCCTGATGCCGCTGATCGACTTGTAGACGATGCGCCCGTGTTCAGCGAGAAAACTGCGGGCCGCAGCGGGATCGGTCGTCACCAGAGTGGGCGGCACCGCGAAGCCGGCGTGCTCGATTTGCGCGAGCTGCAGCGGTTTTGAAAGATTCGATCGACCCGCGGTCGGGCGGTTGACCACCCTGGTGTCCAACAGCGACGCGATGGCGAGCAAAGAGCTGCTCGCTGGATGGAGTTGCTGATCGCGAACCGGTTGCGGGCGCAGATAGATTCCGGAGATCGAGTCCAGCACGAACCGCCTGCCCTGGACCTCGATCCAGCCCTCCGGTTCGGGCGCGAGGGTCACGTCGAAATCGGTGGTCGCAAGCAACCGATTGTCGATCCTTACGACATCCGCATTGCGTGCGCGCAATTCGTCCGTGACGTCGGCAATCGGTGGATCCTCGTCCGAGCCCCAGACCAGGATCATCGCGAGACCCGCCTGTTCAGAAGAGCCGCGAGCGCTGGCAATGCAGCGGAGGATGGGCACGACGCCGCTGAAATCGCCGCAAGCCGATTCTCCGCGTCGAACACCAGCACGGCATAAGCGAGCCCCAACAGACGGACGCAGTCGATTGACTTGGTTGCCAGGTCGCTCGATGGGCTGCGGAACGCGTCGCGGCCCACTACTTCTATCGTGAAGGCAAGATCGAGAGCTGCTGCTTGGTGCCGCGCAGAGAGCCGCAGGGGCTTGGGTTCGAGACCGGCAGCGATGGCTGCAGGCAGCCACCGCTCGATCCGAAAAATCTCTTCTCCGATCGCGTCGCCCTGCACCGGGTTGATGACCCGAGCGCCCGTTCGCGCCAGCACGAACGTGAGAAATGCGAGCGTTTCAGCTGCCAGATACTCTCGATCGTCGGGATGTGTTCGAACGAGCTCTTCTGGATAGACCCAAGTCCGGCGCACGAGCACGCCGGTAATTTCCCGATCGTCGACGATCTGGCCCTGAACGACCCAGCGATCGGCATGCCCATAACCGAGAGGCCACGTCCAGCCGGGCACCGTGAGATCTTCGGCGCTGCATAGCACGGCGGCCGGTAGTGCTCGAACCAAGGAGTCGGTGACAGTATCGAGCCGACTCCCCAATACGACGATCACGAGCTGCTGTCATCCTTCGAGCGGCCGCGCCCTCGCCCTCGACCCTTCTTACGCGGGGCGCCGTCGATCTCGGCGCCACCGGAACGATAGATGTTGTGCAGTTTCTCGTGGAACTCCTCCATCTTCTTGTCTCGAACGATCCCCGTGCGGCCGTCGGCGAACACGATCTTCTCCGTCTCACGCCGTGCTTCCGCAGCGGAGATCTTGCGCGGCTCCAGCTTTTCGACGACTGGCGGCGGGACATCCACTTGTGGCCGCTCCTCCGGACCAATGAAGGTTCGCGACATCTCGGCCGTAATGGAGTCGACGCCGGCAGCAAGGTCCCGGACGGTCTTCAACCATTCCTCCTCCGCCCGTTTGAAGATGTCGAGTTGCTCATTGATCTTCAAGTCGATGTCGGGAATGCGCTTCACTTTCGTATCCACCAGCTCTTTGATGTTCTCGATGATTTCCTGCTTCTCTTTGATCTCCCACTTCAGCTCCTTGAACCACTTGTTCGTGACGCTGACGGTCCGGCAGGCCGAGCGAATTCCGTTAGCGATCACGCGAAGGCAGTACGAGCCCACCGGCATGGAGCTGGGAACCCTGAACGAGCACGAATGGATGATCGTTCCCGTCTGCAACCCCATGGTCGAGAAGTTGGAGGTACGACAATAGTAAACCTCGGAAGACGTGGTCGATTCGAGCCGGACGATGGGGTAGTTCGTCGCGTTGGTCGCATCGTTGCCGTAATAAGAGCCCTGATTGAGGCCATTGATCTGACGTCCGGACAGCTTGTACGTCCGGCCCCGCCGCAGTGACGCCGGGCAGGACGTGATGGTTGGCCTCCAAACCGGATCCGGTCCGCCGCTCGGCGTATATGCGCTGACCGTCGTGCTGTAGTAGCTGTACAGAATTTGCCCGTTCGGCAGGATCAACAGTCTGCCGAGATAACAGCGGCTAGCGGAGGTCGACGGTTCAGGCACATGGGTAATCGAGTTGGCGACGGGGTCGTACTCGAAGAAGAACGTCGGTGACTGGAACGATGCCGGAATGGTAATGGGCGAAGCTGAGAACAGTACGTTCCCATTTGGCAGTACGCACCCTGGCGCATCCACCGGTCCCAGTGCCTGATTCGGATTGACCTGAGGAATGGACGGTCCTTGCGTCCACGTTCCAGGCTGATTGGCGATCGGCGGCGGCGTGTACAAAGCGGTAAAACCGGTCGCGCCGATGACGAACAATCGGCCGTCAGGCAGCAGTACGGACGGACCGATTTCAGAAATCGAGTCGACCAGGACCTGAGGTGTCACACCCGCAGCGACCCATTGATTGGACGCAATGATGTATTTCTCGGCGTTGGCTGGGTTTGAACAATCAACGGCGTGGATCGTGCCGTCCGGCAGCAACGACCAGCTTTCCTCGCCGACGCTATTGATCTTGTCGGCTGCGGCCGCCCAGGTGTTCGTTGCGGGATCGTAGATGGCGGTGCTTCGCATACCGACCTGACCGACAAAGAAGCGTCCGTCGGGTAGCACGCAACCTGGAGCATCACCCATGCGGAACCACCCTGACGGGTTCGGCAGAGTCGTCCAGGTGTTCGCAATGGGATCGTAGAGCTCGACGTTCAGCAGCCAGACCATTGCGCCGGCGTCGTACTCGCCACCCGCCACGATGACGCGCCCGTCGCGAAGAACTCCGGAGGCGTAATAGAGCGGCGCATGCACGCTGGCCGCGAGTGTCGACCAGGTGCCGTTAACGTAGCTGCCGTTCAGATCTGGTGCGAGCCGGTACCACTGATTCGTACTCACACCTTGCGCGAGGACTGATCCGTCGGTCATCAAGAGCATTGTTGCGACCGCTGCGGGCGGCGCGTTGGTCAGCGTGGTCCATGTGCCTGCCATTGCCGAACCCTCCTGATCCGTGCGCTCGAAATTGAATACGCTCAATGTGTCGCGAAATCAATGAGCGCTGCGGGCAACGAGCTCCCATCCCGGCTCATACTCCGGTGTCCAATACGCGAGCGCAGCAGTGCTCGCCGGACGCCCGGTCGCGATGTCGCACACCAAGTCCGTCCTGGTGCGGTAGGCAATGTTGCCGAGATGGCACAGCAGCGTACTGATGTGACTTTCGCGAATCGGTGACGCCAACGCCGAGGTGTTGCCGCGGATCACGGCTGCGAAGTTGTCGACGTGCAGGATATCGAGCGCGCCCTCGCCCACAGTATCGGTGGTACTGCTCGTAGCACGTGCTACAGCCTTCCGAACGCTCTTGCCTGAGAGGTCGAAGACTTCGTAGCCGTTGCGATCCACGATAGCGGCACCCTTGGTGCCGTAGATCAGCGTGCCGCGGCCGCGGTCGTAGCGTGCGACCGCATTGCAACTGTGACCATCCCACCGAATCACGCGGCCGCCGGCGAACGTCAGCTCCAGTCGCATCGTGTCGTACATCTCCCAGTCGTCGCCCTGGTAGAAGCGACGCTCGCCGCGGGCCGAGACTCGTTCCGGAAATTCCACACCCATCAACCAACGGGCGATGTCCACCTCATGCACGGCGTTGTTGCACAGCTCGCCGGTGCCCCAGTGCCAGAACCAGTGCCAGTTGTAGTGAACGACATTGCTGCGATAGGTGCGCCGCGGCCGGGGACCTTGCCACAGATCCCAATCGAGATTGGCTGGCGGCGGGCCATCGACGCCCACACCGATCGACTTCCGGTTGTTGGCGTACCAGGTGTCTGCCGCGTAGATCTCGCCGAGCAAGCCCTCGTGCACGAGCGACACGAGCTCTCGAGTTTCTGCGCTCGAGCGCTGCTGATTGCCCACTTGCAGCACGAGCCCGGAACGCTTCTGAGCGTCGATCAGCGCTTCGCCTTCGGACGGAGCGATCCCACACGGTTTCTCCAGATAGACATGCTTGCCGGCCGACATGGCGTCGAACGCCGCCTTGGCGTGCCAATGATCCGGAGTTGCAACCGACAGGATGTCGACAGACTTGCTGTCCAACACGCGACGGTAGTCATGTTCCAATTTCGTCGGACCGTGCTTGCGCTCGACTTCCGCGCCGCGCGTGCGCAGAACATTCGAGTCGACATCCACCAGGTGAGTCACCTGCATATTCGATGCGGCCGCGAACGCGCTGACATGCGCCATGCCGCGACCGTTCATCCCCATGACTGCAACTCGCAACCGGTCGTTGGCGCCCTTGATCCGCGCGTAACTTCGGGCTGAGAAAGACAGGGCTCCGCCGGCTGCGACACTTGCGATCGCACCTGCCAATAGAGAACGGCGCGTAAGCATGGGCACCACCCGATTCAGAGTGAGCGGATCTTGATGGATCGGAACGAGACCGCGTTGCCATGATCCTGCAACAGGATCGGGCCACGCTCGCGTTCGCCGAATCCAGGCATGTCCTTGTACTTGCTGTTGCTCACCAGCGCACGGAACAGCTGCGTGCCGCGGTCGTACTCGACGACCTTCACTCCGTTGAGCCAGTGTTCGACATGACGCCCGGTGGCCACGATCCGCGCGCGATTCCACTCTCCTGGAGGCAGAACTCGCTTGGCGCTGCGACCGGGCTCGTCGAGATTGGTGGCCGGGATCAGGTCGTAGAGGGAGCCGGCAGTACGATTGCCGCGCACGCCGAGCTTGGCATCGGGGTGGCGCTCGTCGTCGAGAATCTGGAACTCCAATCCGATCGCGGAGCCTGCCAGACCCAGCGTGGGGCCGAGCTGTGGATCGACGAAATATTTGATGCCGCTGTTCGCGCCGGGAGTGATGCGGAAGTCGAGCTCGAGCTCGAAGTTCGCGAACTCTTCCCGCGTGATGATATCGCCGCCGTTGGTCGACTCCCCGCCCGTTGCGGCGTCTACGCTCAGCACACCGTCTCGAATCGTCCAGCCGTGATCTGGGAACCCGGGCAGAGTCGCGCCGTGCCAGCCATTCGTCGAGGTGCCATCCCACAGTAGGCGCCAACCTTGCGCGACCTGCGCATCGGTAAGCCGGTTGGGAATGTAGTTGTATTCGTCCGCTGCGGGATCGAGCGGCGTCGCGTCGGCTGCCACGTTCTGCGTCAAAATGCGGATATTGCGGAAGCGCGCTTCCAGCCCTGCGAGCTTCGGACCGTCATCGACAGAGTGCACTTGCAGACCGATGAACCCTCGCGGCGTCATGTCATCGATCAGGTTCGCCGCTGCGACGCCGTTGACGAAGGTGCGAATGCGATTGCCCAGCGCCTCGACACGGAAGTGATTCCACTCGCCGACCTTGAAAGCCGCACGCGCCGGAGCGTTGCGAGCAAGCGTATTCAGCCACTCCCGGCGCTGCTCATCGTAGATCCCGCCGCTCCAGGCACGCGCGCTGGAGTCGATCTCGACCTGGTAGCCAAAGACCACACCGTTGCGGTATTCGGGCCGACGCTCGGCGCGCACCATGACCCCGGAGTTGAGTCGGGGGTCCACCTTGGCATCGTATTCCAGAATGAAATCGCCGAAGGTCGCATCCGTGACGAGAAAACTGTTCGGGGAGCTGAGGACCGACCGCCCGACGATTTCCTGGCCCGCGACCGTGAACTCAGCCTTGCCGCCACGAACGCTCCACCCCTGGAGTGAGCGGTTGGGGTCCAGCGAGCGCCAGTTGAGGTCAGCGGCAATCGTCACCGGCGCCAGGGCGAGCAACACCGTTGCGAACGCAGTGATCAACACAGTCCGGAGATGCATGGGTGTTGGATTCATCTGGACGCTCGCCACCTACGCCACGCAGTCCACAAGCACAGCAGTGCCCAACTTTGAACGCCGATACCCACTGCTGCTCCCACGAGAAACCCCCACTGACCTTCCCGCACAGAAGCCCCCATCGAGCCAGTCACATACGCAACAGGTAGAAATGGCGCCCATCCGAGCAAGGAGGCCTTGGCCCACACTCCTCCAAGTGAGTTGAGCACCACGAACATGACTGAGTACGACAGCACAGCCAGCAACTGATAACGATTCAGTGACCATGTCGGCCGACTGCTCACGATCATCGGTTTGCTCCCACATCCGCGGCGATCAGCTCGGTGATCTTGGCTATGCCGCGACGGAGCGCAGCCAATGAGAGCAGCAGCAATGACCCGACAACAACGCAGGCGCGCAGCGCGTTGTCAGGCGCTCCGGTTTGCATCGCTCGGCTCCAGCAGATCCCACAAGTTTCCGTACAGGTCTTTGAACACTGCGACCATGCCGTACGGTTCGCGCTTGGGTTCGCGGACGAACGCTATGCCATTTGCCTTGTAGCGCTCGTAGTCTCGCCAAAAGTTGTTCGTATAGAGAAACAAGAATACCCGGCCGCCCGCCTGCGAACCAATGCGCGACTTCTGCTCTTCGTTTGACGCTTTGGCCAGCAAGAGCCGTGATTCACTTGCTCCCGGAGGCGCCACGACAACCCAGCGCTTCGACTGTTCCGGGACGACAGTATCTTCCACCAAACTGAAACCGAGCTTGCCGACGAAGAATGCAAGCGCGTCGTCATAGTCATCGACCACCAATGAGACGAGACCCAGCCGTTGTGCGATCACAATGCGGTTCCTGCGGCAGCGGCACTTGCAGCGATACGAGGAAGATACTCCCGCAGGTGCTCGTGAGAGAACATGTTGCCTTCAAAACCAGCATGCACTTTGGACCCGAAGATTTCCTTTCCATTCAGGCTGACTTCCATTTCCATGTCCGAGTACACGACCTCGCACCGGCCTGCAGCGTGAGCGAAGACCAGCTTGAAGCCACCGCGATAGTTGGACTCACCGAATGTCTGGCGCGATGCTGTCCCCAGCGCCGGGGCGAAGGCGGCACGAAACTCGCGCTCTGCATCCAGCGCCAACTCCGCAACGGTAGGTTCCGCCATGGCTATTTGAAAAAGACCAGGGCCTTGCTCAGCGTGATCCATCCACCCCATGCCAGCGGCAGCGCAACCGCAGCCCATGCGAGAGCGAGCAGCAAGCCATAGTTTGCCGTAGCGGTCGTGAGGGTCGACGCGGTGGCGGATGCGGAACTCGAATGGCGCGCAAGCGGGGTGGCGCGCTCCTTCGCAATCTGCTCCTCGGTCATGTGATGCTTCGCATTGACGGGGCGCAGCAGCAGATTGCACAACAGCCCGAGCAGCAACATCGCGGCGAGCACATACATCGTGATGTTGTACGCCTGATGCGCGGGCACTCCGCGTGCGAGTTGGAACTCGCGGATGTAGTTGACGACGACGGGACCCAGAATGCCGGCGACGGACCATGCGGTCAGCAGGCGGCCGTGGATTGCGCCGACGTGTTGCGTACCGAAGAGATCGGCTAGGTATGCGGGCACGGTCGCGAAGCCACCGCCGTACATGGTGAGAATCACGCAGAAGATCGCCACGAAGAAGCCGATGCGGCCGGCTTCACCAGCGATCGGGGCTGATACATACAACGCGAACCCCAGCAGAAAAAAGATGGTGTACGTCAGTTTGCGGCCGAGGACGTCCGAGGCTGACGCCCAGCAGATGCGCCCAGCGATATTGAACAGCGACAGCAAACCGGCAAATGCCGCCGCGATGGTCGCCACCTGCGCGCGATCGTTTTCCGCCAGCTGCGCGAGTCTCGCGGGAATTCCAATCAGCTGACCGCCGAAAACCTCTTGCAGCATCGGTGAGGCCATGCCGATGACGCCGATGCCCGCACTCACGTTGAGACACAGCACTCCCCACAGCAGCCAGAACTGCGGCGTGCGGATCGCGGTGTTCACGTGCACATGTGCCGATGTGACGAGTGGCTTCGCTGCCTTCACAGCGCCCGACGCGGGCTGCCATCCGGCCGGTGGCAATCGGTAACCGAATGCCCCCAACATCATCGAAACGAAATAGATCGCGCCCAGCGTGACGAAAGTCTGCCAGACGCCTACCGAAGTCTCGCTCGCGAACAGGTTCATCAATCGGTCGGCCAGCGGGGCACCGATCATCGCGCCACCGCCAAAACCCATGATCGCAAGTCCCGTCGCAACACCACGCCGATCGGGGAACCACTTGATCAGCGTGGAGACGGGCGAGATGTAGCCCAGTCCAAGTCCGATGCCGCCGATCACCCCGGATCCCAGCCATAGCAACCAGATCTGATGCGTGTAAACGCCAATTGCTGAGATGAACAGGCCGCCACACCAGCACAGCGCCGCAACTACTCCCGCCTTGCGCGGACCTGCCCGCTCGAGCCAGTGACCGAATATCGCGGCGGCCGACCCGAGAAAAACGAAGAACAAGGTGTAGGTCCAGCCAAGCATCGAGACGGGCCAGTCACAGCTCGTCGAGAACACGCGTCCGCTGAACCCGACGCCTTCGCAAGCAACCGGCTCATGTACGCCGATCGCACGCGATAGCGGCAGCCAGAACACGCTGAAGCCGTACGCCATGCCGATCGACAGATGGATAGCCAGAGCGGCCGGAGGCACGAGCCAGCGGTTGAACGTCCGCGGCGCGATCGTGCGTTCTTTATCGAGCAAGCCGGGCACGAGGAGGCCCGGCACGGCGTCAATCGGGTGATCGGCGGACATGATTGCCTTCCATCCAAGGCGGTTGTCGATTGGCTTGCCCCGCGCGCATCATGCACGTTTTCCGCAGCAAATGCCGCCAGCAGGAGACCGCCATGATCAAGGTCAGCGTCATGTATCCGAACACGCCTGGAGCGCGATTCGACCACGACTACTATCGCGACAAGCACATGCCGCTAGTGAAGGAACGAATGGGAGACAACTGCAGGTTCTACACCGTCGATAAGGGACTGGCAGGCGGCACGCCCGGGGCGCCGGCGACTTACGTCGGCATGTGCCACATCTTCTGCGATTCCATCGAAGCGTTTCAGCGCGGCTTCGGCCCCCATGCCAAGGAAATCATGTCCGATATTCCCAAGTACACGGACCTGCAGCCGGTCATTCAGATCAGCGAGGTGGTGGTCGGCAAGCAGTAGACGCCGACGGGAGCACGGACTCCCGTCGTGCGACTCGACCCGGCGCTAGCTCCGCTTTACTTTTCGTGCAGCGAATGCGCCATCTCTTGGTGCTGTTCCAGCGTCGGTAGCGTCGACGCTGCGAACTGCTTCAATTCGCCCGGCATCTGCGACTGCTGCGAGGCAGATTCGAACAGCGCAACCGCCTTGTCGTGACCCTTCGCCATCGCATTCACGTAGGCGCGATCGAAGTCCTCGCCCTTCAAGCTCTGCAGCTTGGTTTTCAACGCCTCGTGCTCCGCGTCCAGCGACTGCGGCAGCTGCAGGTTTTCTTTCGCGGCAATAGCCTTCAGCTTCTTGTCCGCGGCGCTGTGATCCTTGACCATGCGCTCGGCATATTTGCGCACACCCTCATCCTGTGTGTTCTTGAGGGCGATCTGGCCCAGCTCGATCTCGGCCTTGCCGATGACCGCAGCCTGCGAGGCAAACGATTCCGGCGTCACGGCCTTCATCGTCTTGCCCTGCGTGACTTCCCGCTGATGCGGCGTGGCAGTGGACGATGGCTCTGCACCCGGTGTCGGGGTCGCCTCCGCGGCGTCCGTCGATCGAGTAGCGTCCCGCTGGTGCGGACTCGAGGCAGCGCTCGGAGCGGTCGGATCGTTTGGCGTCGGCGGCGGCGTTTGCGCCAGCGCACACGTTGCGGACCCAACAGCTATCAATGCCAGCAATGCGGATGATCGCGTCATATGTATGTCTCCCGCGCAAGCTATAGAGGTGACGCCTTCGCGCGGCGCCAAGCGTGAGTGAGTGAGTTCCCTACGAAGCAATCACGAGAGACTCACTAGTTTTAAATCAGGGCCGGCTTGGAATGTTCCGGGGGCACTGACCCAAAGGCTTCGCAGTCACGCGCTGAAAAAAAGTCATGTTCTTGCCGCCGAGCTTCACGCTGAGCGTCCCTACGATCAGCTGCTCAGCGAAGCGCCAGTTCGCACTACCGGTAGTCCCATGCCCACCCTCGCAGACGAGGAGATAGGAGACGGTGTCACGGTTCCGACTCTCGTGCTGCAGCTTGCAGTCCGCGAGAGACGCCGATTTCAGGACCGGGAACGCCGACGCGAGATCCTCGCCCGTCAGGCAGCGATTCTCTCGAGTAGTCGCATAGCGGAGATTCTCCTCGAGGTGCGGCATGGCGGTCTGCGTGACGACCTCGTAGAGTCCGGCAGGCATCGTTTCCGACGCGAGCACACTCACGGCGGTGAATGCGCCGATAAAGCTCAGCGTGCAGAGTGTCGCCTGCATCTCGTCTGCTATCTGGCGATCAGGTCAACGCCGGCCTTGGCCACCTGAGAGAGGCCTTCGCCGCCGCTGTTTGCGTGCTCGACGATCTGCTTGCGCATGCGCGGATCCCAGTAACGCCGCAAATGGTTCGCGACGTTCGGCGCGGCCGTCCCCGGGTCCTCCCCAGCAAAGAAGGCGGCGATCTCGTTCACCATGGCCACGAGATGATGAGGATCCATGAGCATCAGTCTCGCAAGCGCTGCGGATGCGCATACACGACGTGACGGTCTGCGCGCGCGAAGCCGATGAGCGTCACACCAGTCTCCACGGCCAGATCGATCGCCAATGCCGTCGGTGCGGAGACGGCGACGACCAGGGAGACGCCCACGGTTGCGGCCTTCTGAACCATCTCATAGCTGGCACGGCTGGTGATGATGAGATAGCCGGCGCTCAAGTCTGTTCCAGCGCGAACCAGCGCGCCGATGACTTTGTCCAGCGCGTTGTGCCTGCCCACATCTTCCCGAATCAGTTGAATACCTTTCCCGGGCAGCGCCCAAGCCGCTGCGTGCACGCTGCCCGTGCGGAGATTCAGCGGCTGCTGCGTATGCAGTTTGGCAAGCTCCGCATGGATCTCGGAACTCGTCACGCGGACTCCTGCGCCCACCGGAGCAGGATGTCGAATAGCTTCTTCCACGGTTTCGACGCCGCACACGCCGCAACCGGTGCGACCCGTCAGATTGCGCTGGCGGTGCAATATGCTGGAGAGGCGTTCACCGGTGATGTTGAGGTGAACTGCCAAAGCCTCGCCGTCCCTGACCAGCTCGACGCCGCGAATCTCGTCCGCAGCGTCGACGATTCCTTCACTCAACGTGAAGCCGACGCCGAGATCCTCCAGATCCGCCGGCGAAGCCAGCATCACGACGTACGGCAGGCGGTAATAATGAAGAGCGACCGGCCGTTCCTCTGCCACGTAGTCAGTCACCGACTCGACGTCGCCGCCCTGCTCGCGCTCCACGCTGACCTGGCGAAAGCTCGACAATTCATCGGGCGGCGAGCTGGGCACCTCAGGTCTGACTGACACGATCGCCTCGCAAGATGCGTTGCCGCTGGCTGATTTCGCGGAAACGCTGCTGCCACAACGCTGGCTGCGTGACCCTGATGACCTGCACGGCGGTGACCTTGTACTCCGGGCAGTTCGTCGCCCAATCCGAGTTCTCGGTCGTCACCACGTTCGCGCCGGACTCCGGGAAGTGGAAAGTCGTGTACACGACGCCGGGCTGCACGCGATCCGTGACGAGCGCTCGCATCACCGTGTCCCCTGCTCTGCTCGCCACTCCGACCCAATCTCCGGTATTGACGCCGCGTGTCTCGGCATCGTGCGGATGGATCTCGAGGCGATCTTCGTCGTGCCACACCACGTTCTGGGTGCGTCGCGTTTGCGCGCCGACGTTGTATTGAGTCAGGACGCGGCCGGTCGTCAGCAGCAGCGGATAGCGGCTGTTCGTGCGCTCGGTCGTAGGCACGTAGTCGGTCACGAAGAACTTGCCCTTGCCGCGCACGAATTCCCCGATGTGCATGGTAGGCGTGCCATCGGGCGCGCGTGCGTTGCACGGCCATTGGATGCTGCCCAGCCGATCGAGCTTGTCGTAGTTCAGCCCTGTGAAGGTCGGCGTCAGCGACGCAATCTCGTCCATGATTTCGGACGGGTGCGCATAGTTCATCGGATACCCGAGCGCATTCGAGAGACGCACCGTGATTTGCCAATCCTCCAGACCAGCGAGCGGCTCCATGACTTTACGCACGCGCGAGACGCGTCTCTCCGCGTTGGTGAACGTGCCGTCTTTCTCGAGGAAGGAAGAGCCCGGCAGGAACACGTGCGCATACTTCGCAGTCTCGTTCAGGAACAGGTCCTGCACGACGAGGCATTCCAGGGCCGACAACGCCGCCGTGACGTGCAGAGTGTTCGGATCCGACTGCGCCATGTCCTCGCCCTGGACGTACATACCTTTGAAGGTGCCGTCCAGCGCCGCTTCGAACATGTTGGGAATCCGCAATCCCGGCTCCCGTTCGAGCACGACGCCCCACGCGGACTCGAACAGCGCGCGCGTGGCCTGATCCGAGATGTGCCGATAACCGGTGAGCTCGTGCGGAAACGAGCCCATGTCGCACGAGCCCTGCACATTGTTCTGGCCGCGCAACGGATTCACACCGACGCCTTCGCGACCGAGATTGCCGGTTGCCATCGCGAGATTGGCGATGCACATCACCATGGTGGTGCCCTGGCTGTGTTCCGTTACGCCGAGACCATAGTAGATGGCTGCGTTGCCGCCTTGCGCGTACAGCCGCGCAGCGGCGCGGACCTGATCTGCGGGGACGCCCGTCACATCTGCCGTGGCCTCCGGCGAGCGATCCGGATGCGCAACGAACGCCTTCCACTTCTCGTACGAAGGCTGCTCGCATCTCTCGGCGATGTAGGACTCCCGCGTGAGTCCCTCGGTCACGACCACATGCGACAGCGCATTCATCACCGCGACGTTCGTTCCGGGACGCAGTTGCAGGTGGTAGTCCGCCTGCACGTGCGGCGCACGCACAATGCCGATGGTGCGCGGATCGACGACGATGAGATGCGCGCCCTGCCGCAACCTCTGCTTCAGCTGCGAGGCAAAGACCGGGTGACCCTCGGTCGGATTGGCGCCGATGAGCAGAACGACATCCGTCTTCATGATGGACGTGAAAGCCTGCGTGCCGGCCGACTCGCCCAGCGTGTGCTTCAATCCATAGCCCGTCGGCGAGTGGCATAC
>Ga0209382_10000408_pt1 | contig 71010 bp, 70 predicted proteins | sample SoiMetdeltSBSDD5_FD_187599 | JGI IMG/M metagenome (GOLD analysis project Ga0209382, IMG submission 187599) | Bulk soil microbial communities from a Populus tree surrounding site in Tennessee, USA - Soil MetaG P. deltoides SBSDD5 (SPAdes) (version 2) | ecosystem: Environmental > Terrestrial >...
CTCCACTTCGGCGCCGACGACTGGGGCGGCACCCTGCTCGAGGAGAACGTGCACAAGGCAGCGGACTTTGTGAACACGATCGAGGTCGACGAGATCGTCACCTTGATCCGCGAGGCCGGCTTCACCCCCGCCCAGCGCACGACCGAGTACGAGATCCTGAAGCGGTACTGAGCGCGGCGCGCTACCGGATCAGCTCGTCGGCGCGACCCAGAATCTCCGGGGAGATCGTCAGCCCGAGCGCCTTTGCCGTGTTCAAGTTGATAACGAGCTCGAACGTCTTGGGGCGCTCGACCGGGAGGTCCTCGGGCTTGGCGCCCTTCAGCACCCGATCGACATGGGTTGCGGCTCCGCGAAACATCCCCGTGATGCTCGGACCGTAGGACATCAGGCCGCCGACCGCCACGTAATCTCGGAACTCGTAGATCGCGGGCAGACGATACTTCGCCGCCAGCGCGACCAAGGTGCGGTGCTGCGCGCCGAAGATCGGAGACGGCAGCACCTGGATGGCGCCGGCGCGCTCGCGCTGCGCCGTCCTGAAGGCGTTCTCGTATTCCTCGAGGGCCGCGACCTTCAGCGAACGGACCGAAAGACCCAGCCCACGCGCCGCCCCCTCCGCTCGGCTGATGAACTCGGCAGAGCTCTCGACACGCGCCAGGAGCACGAGCCGAGAGAGGTTCGGTAGCGCCTCCTTCATCAGCTGGGGCTGCTTGGTGATCAGGTCCTCGAATTGAGAGGCCCAGCCCGTGACGTTGCCGCCCGGGCGCGCGAGACTTTGCACGAGGCCGGCGGCGACGGGATCGCTCAGCACCACGAAGACGATCGGTATCGTGCTCGTCGCGCCTTTCGCCGCGCGGATCGGAATACTGCCGGCCGTCATGATGACGTCGACCTTCAGCGCGACGAGATCCCGGGCCAGCGCGGGAAGTCGCTCGGGATGGCCCTCCGCCCACCGATATTCGAGCACCACGGACTGCCCCTCGACCCAGCCCAGATCCTGTAATCCACGACGAAAGGCCGCTATCTGTGGGCTGTCGGCCGCCGGGCTGCCTGCGCCGAGAAAACCGATCCTCGGCATGGCTTTGGGCTGGGCGTCGGCGACTCGCGCGAGCGCGAGGACGAGGAGGACCGCGAGCCCGAGCCGCCGCATCGTTGCGCGGAGCGTGACTAGATCGGGTCGATCGTCGGGACTTCGGGGATGATGCCCTTGGCGTGCGCCATCGCGAACAGGCGCTCGATTGCGGCGCGGCCGTCGCGACCGAGTGCAAGCGTGTAGTCGTTGACGTACATCAGCACGAACCGGCGGCACGTCTCCTTGTCGATCCCGCGGCCGTAGCGCATCGCGTACTCGAGCGCCTCGTCGACGTTCGCGTGGGCCCAGGCGATCGACTCGCGCAGCCCCTGCGAGAGCGCGCGGTGGAGATCCTCCCCCAGGTCGCGGCGCATCACGTTGACGCCGAGCGGCAGCGGGAGGCCGGTGTCGGCCTGCCAGGCCTCGCCGAGATCGAGCACCTTCGTGAGCCCCATCTTCTGGTGGGTGATCTGCCCCTCGTGGATCAGGAGACCGAGCTCCGCCTGGCCGTCGAGGACGGCCTGCGGAATCTTGTCGAAGGCCACCTCGATCAGCGGCGGATCGCCGACGTAAAGGCGCAGCAGCAGCGCCGAGGTCGTGTGCTTGCCGGGGATCGCGACCACGCGGTCCTCCAGCTCGGCCCTCGGCACGGGGCCCCGCGCCACGAGGATCGGGCCGTACCCTTTGCCCATCGACGCGCCGGGATCCATCATCCGGTACTGGTCGGCGATCAAGAGATAGGTCGCGAACGACACCGCCGTCACCTCGAGCTCCGCGGTGCGCGCGCGGCGATTGAGCGACTCGATGTCCTCGAGCACGTGCTCGACCGTCACCCCGGGGATCTTCACCTTCCCCGCGGTGAGCGCGTAGAACATGAAGGCGTCGTCAGCATCCGGGCTGTGGCCGATCCTCACCGTCGCCATGAAGGGCTCCTACTTGGTCGCGAAGCCCAGCCGGAACTCGCCGGCGCGGATCGCGCGGATGATCGCGTCACGGTTGCGCTTGGCGTCGACCTCGACCCACGCCCGGCCGAAGTGAATGGGGCCGTGCGCGTCGTCGGTCGCGATCTTGACGAGCGGAATTTCGGAGGACTCGTAGAGCGAGTGCCGATTGCCGGTTTCCGTCACCTCGATCGCGTCGAGCGTGAGGCCGCCGGCGCCGATACGGCGAATGCGCTCGAGCGTCTGCGCGACGCTCAGCTGGTAACGGGCGGGATGATTCAAGACGTGGAGCGTCTCCCGCTCCCCAGGAACTCGGCCGATGTGTTGATCGAAGCGCGGCCAGTTCAGCTCGATGCCGTGGAACAGCAGGAGCTTCGACGAAACGCGGGGGATCGCGTCCCAGTAGCGCTCGTCGATCCAGTTCTCATGATCTGTGATCGCCAGGAAATCGTAGCCGAGCGTCTCGTACGCGGCGATGAGCTGATCCGGGTCCTTGACCCCGTCGGAGAACGTCGTGTGAGCGTGAAGGTTGCCCCGGAGCCAGGGCATCAGGCGGTCAAGGTGCGGGAGCCGGACGTCGGGCGGGCGGCGGACCGTCCCAGGTGATCGAGAAGCCGAACGCGAACACCCCGTTGCTCTCGCGCCAGCCGGTGTGCGGGGGGCCAACCGGCGTGATGGGCGACACCCAACCGGCCACGCCGTAGCGGCCCGTGTCGGTCCGCGACTCCCGGGGCTTGGACATCGGTCCGATGAAGGCCGGATCGTGCTGGACCTGCCCGCCGCGCGGATAACGGTCCGCGTCGCCCGGCCGCGTCTCGTCCGTGAGTCCCGGCGTGATCACATCCCGCTCCTCGCGGGGAACCGACGGCGCGGGCTTCTTGATCTCGACATCCTGCGACCAGGCGGGTGTGGCGAAGAGCATCGCGAGAGCGACCAGCAAAACGCGCTTCATATACTGATTGTACGCCCTCGGTGACCAGCGGGACACTGGTCGCTAAGCTCTCGATAACCCTAGCCGGGCAGCGCGATGTTGCCGTCGGACTCCCTGATGTTGCCGTCGGGCTCCCGGCTCCGGATCGCGGTGACGCTGCGGCCCTCGCCGTCCTTGATCTCGAACTCCTCGGCCAGGCCGGCGACGATGAGCTGCTGCACGAGCGCCTCCCGATCGGTGCCGATCGGGGGCAGCTGGTGCGACTTCCAGCGCATCACGAAGTAGCCGCGGCTCACGTGCGGCAGCCGCGCCTCGGCCCGCTGCAGCTCCTGGAGCGCGCGCTCGAGCGCCACCCCCGACGCCGGCACCGCCGTTGGACGCGCCACCCGCGAGGGCGCCAGGCGTGTCGGCGCACGCTCGAACGTTCGCGGCCGCTCGACCCGGAACGTCGAGATGCCGTCGCTCAGGTGGATCTGGCCGAAGCAGCGCACGCGAAGGTCCTTGGAGAGCTCATCGGCCGACCACGTCGCGACCCATACCTGCTTGCCGAGCGAGTTCACGGCTTCGACCGCCGGCACGAAGTCGTCGTCGCCCGACACGAGCACGGCGGCGTCGAAGGCGCCGATCGCCGCGTACTGGATGATGTCCGCCACCAGCCGCGTGTCGACGCGCTTCTCGGTCGTGTACTCGTAGTCCCCGCCGCACGCCGGACAGCGCCCCGAGCGGCGCACCCGCAGCTCGCGCTTGACGAAATAACCCGGCCGCAGCTCGAGCCCCTTCAGGAAGCCTTCGACCAGCGGCGGCGCGTCGGCCGACACGCCGACGTAGTAGTGAGCGCCCGCGAAGATCGCGCTCGTGCCACCGACGGCCTGCGTGATCCAGGCGGCCAGCCGGTCGTAGTCGACACGCAGCGTTTCGTCGTAGCGCTGGAGGGAACGGTAGAAGTTCTGGCCGTCAAAGAAAACACTGACCTTCATGGGCGGCTCCCGGGCGAAGACAAACGTGAATTGTTTACTGCGTTAATGGTGCTCCTGTAAGTGGGCGAAAGTATGCACACAGCAAGCACCGAGTGCAAGAGGGTGGAATGCCTGACAGCTCCGGAAAGTTGCGGCCAGGGAATCTACTGTGGAAGTGAGTTGGTGGACGATACTGGATTTGAACCAGTGACCTCTGGCATGTGAGGCCAGCGCTCTAACCAACTGAGCTAATCGTCCGTGGCTGGGAATCTACATACTTACCGAAGCGCCGTCAACTGGTTGTGCCCAAATTGTGCCCGGACAAGAGCGCGCACCGCTTCGCGAAGGAACGGCGTGCCACGCTTGCGGCCACACGCACGTGTCCCGTGTGCTTTCAACCGATTGCGGCCAGCGACCGCGTCGCACCGGATGGTGACCGACCGGTCCATACTGATTGCCTGCCACGGCGCGCCCAGGCTGCACGCGACCGCGCAACAGGACTAGTCAAGACAAAGCGAACAACTGCTCGCGCACGCTGATGTGCTGGCCCGTGAAGCCGACGTAGCGATCGCCGAGGCACGACCCTTGGTGCGCGATGGAATCGCGGCCCGGGTCGCTATGCGCTGCATGCGGTCAGGCGATTCTCGACTGGACGCGGTCTGCTTCGAAGCCTGGCGCGCAGAGATCTTCGGCAGCCTTAGCCCCCTCGCCGAGAAATTTCGCCGCTCAGGTGAACACCTGTAACGCGATTCGGCGCTCCGGCCGCATACTGTGCACGGTGATGGCGGAGCTCATATCGGCGACGCGCGCGCGGCCATCCCGCTCCACGCCGCATGCCTATCCGTGTGGCACAACGAACGCCCCCGAATATTGGACGGTGACGTTATCACGGGGTGATATAGTCCCCGACCGGGATGGCCCAGACGCCGCGAGTGGACTACGAGACGCTCGCCGATCTGCGCTATCACATCCGGCGGTTTCTCCGGGTTCGCGAGGAGGCCGCGCGTGCCGCGGGGATCGAGCCGCAGCAGTATCTGGTGCTGCTGCAGATTAAGGGCTTGGCCCTGCGGCGGCCGGCGACGATCGGCGCGTTGACCGAGCGATTGCAGATCCGCCATCACGCCACGGTGCAGCTGGTCGACCGGCTGGCGCAACGTGGCATGGTGCGGCGCCGGCGCGCCGAGGTGGATCGACGCGGCGTCGTCGTCCAGCTGACGGCGCGCGGTGAGGTAACCCTGCGTAAGCTGGCGCTCCATTCGCTGGCCGAGCTCAGGACCGCGGGTCCCGCGCTGGCCTCGATTCTGACGCGCGTGATAGGGCGGCCCCGGCAGGGGTCGAGGAGGAGCGAATCATGAGACGAAACGTGATGGTCCCCGCAGCGCTGCTGATCCTGGCGGTGAGCGGCTGCGCCAAGCAGCCCGCGACGATGCCCGCTTCGGCCACGACGCCCTCGCCCGGTTCGACGGCGGCAGGCGGGGCCGGGGCGCTGGGCCGGCAGCAATCCGGGAACTCGCAGCAGGCGACGACACAAGGTGCTACGGCGCCGCGTCCGGTCACCGCGAGGACCGACAGCTCGGGGAGGCCTTCGCCGCGCGATTTCAGCGTGAACGACGCGGTCAGGGACATCTACTTCGACTTCGACAAGTACGACATCCGTCCGGCGGACCAGAAGACCCTCGACGCTAATGCCGCCTGGCTCAAGAGCAACGCTCGAGCGCTGCTCTTGATCGAAGGCCACTGTGACGAGCGCGGGACTCCCGAATACAACCTGGCGCTCGGCGAGCGGCGTGCGCAAGCGGCGATGAGCTATCTGGTGGCGCTCGGCATCCAGGCCAATCGGATCTCGATCGTCAGTTACGGGCACCAGCAGCCCCTCTGCACGGAGCGCAACGACGCCTGCTGGGCCAAGAACCGGCGAGCGCACTTCCTGGTCAAGTCCGAGTAGGGGCGGTCGCGGTCGGCGTATAATCCAGGCCAAAATCCTGGCCAGGAGACACGTCATGACCACTGAACGCTCGGCCGTCGTGAAGCAGGACCTCGACAACGTCCTGCATCCGGTCGTCGCCCACCGGCAGCTCGAAGCCGAGCCGCTCGTGATCGTCGAAGGCCGGGGCTCGACCGTCGTCGACGCCGACGGCACCGAGTATCTCGACGCCATGGCCGGCCTCTGGTGCGTGAACGTCGGGTACGGCCGCACCGAGCTGGCCGACGTCGCCGCGGCGCAGATGCGGACGCTGCCCTACTACCCGCACACGGCGATGAACGAGCCCGCCGCCAGGCTCGCCCAGCGCGTGAACGGCCTCATGGGCGGCGACACCCACGTCTACTTCGTCGCGTCGGGCTCCGAGGCGAACGAGGCCGGCTTCAAGTTCGCGCGGCAGTACACCAAGCACGAGAATCCCGGCCAGTACCGCTACAAGACGATCAGCCGCTACCTCGGCTATCACGGCACGACCTTGGCCACCCTGGCGGCCGGCGGCATGGGCGATCGCAAGATGAAGTTCGAGCCGCTCGGCGGCAACGACTTCGTGCACGTGGCGCCGCCCTACTGCTACCGCTGTCCCTTCGGCCTCACCTACCCGTCGTGCGAGCTCGCGTGCGTGAAGAACATCGAATCGACGATCCAGGGCGAAGGGCCGGACACGGTCGCGACCGTGCTGGTGGAGCCGATCATGAGCGCGGTCGGCGTCGCGGTCCCGCCCGACGAGTACCTGCCCGAAGTGGCCGCGATCGCCAAGAAGTACGGCTGTCTCTTGCACGTCGACGAGGTCATCAACGGGTTCGGCCGAACCGGCAAGATGTTCGCGCACCAGCATTCGGGCGTGCGGCCGGACATCATTGCGATCGCCAAGGGCATCGTCAGCGCCTACCTGCCGATCGCGGCGACCGTCGTGCGCAACGACGTGTTCAAGTCGTTCGTCGGCGAGCCGTCCGACAACCGCCAGGTCTTTCAAATCTCGACCTATGGAGGCCATCCGGTCGCGGCCGCCGTCGCCGATCGGAATATCCAGATCATCCTCGACGAGCGGCTGGTCGAGCGGTCGGCCGAGAACGGCGCGTACCTCCTCGACGGCCTGCGCACGCTCATGAGGCACCCGTGGGTCGGTGACGTGCGCGGCAAGGGGCTGTTCGCCGGCATCGAGCTGGTGCGGGATCGCACGACCAAAGAGGCGATCCCGGCCGACAAGATCAAGGGCGTCGTCGACTTCGCGCGGCGCAACGGCGTGATCGTCGGGCGGTCCGGCGGCGGGCGCCATCTCGGAAGCACGATCGTGCTCTCGCCGCCCCTGGTGATCACGCGGGCCGAGATCGATCGGGTGGTCGCCGTCCTCGACAAGGCGATCGAGGAGATGGGCGGCCAGCTCGGTACGAGCTGACCGTGAAGGTTCCGCGCTTCGGCCTCAATCGCTTCGACGCGCGCACGGTGGACGCCTTCGCCGCCGACGTGCGCCGCGCCGAGACGCTCGGCTGGGACGCGGCGTTCCAGCCGGACTCGCAGCTCCGCCGCCGCGACACGTACGTGCTGATGGCGGCGGCGGCGCGCGTCACCGAGCGCATCCTGCTCGCGACGCTCTTGTCCAATCCGGTGAACCGCCATCCGACCGTGACGGCGTCGTCGATCGCGACGGTCGAGGAGCTGGCGCCTGGCCGCACATTGCTCGGCTGGGGCGTCGGCGACACGGCCGTGCGCCTGGCCGGGCTCAAGCCCGCGCGGGTCAGCGAGCTCGAGGCGAGCACGCGTCTCATGCGCGCGCTCCTCGACGGCCGCGCCGTCGACGTGGGCGCCCGCGAGCCGGCGCGCCTGCCGCACCATCGCCCGGTCCCGATCTGGATCGCGGCCGGGGGCCCGCGCACCTTGCGCATGGCCGGCGGCGTCGCCGACGGCGTATTCATTCGCGTCGGCACGCATCCGGCGAACATCACGAAATCCATCAACGAGATTCACGCGGGCGCAGCCGCGGCCGGCCGCGATCCGTCCACCGTCGGCCTCGGCGTGGTCTTCCACACCGTGCTCGTCGAGGAGCGGGCGCGCGCGCGCACGATGGGCAAGTCGCTAGCGGCCGGCTACTACGAATACTCGCCGATGCTGTTCGAGCCGCCGCGGCTTTCCTGGTCGGGGCCCGATCCGGAGAAGCTCAAGCGGGAGCGCAACGTGTTCCCCGACTTCCACCACGCGCCCGACCTCGAGGCGAGCGGCAAGGTGGTCGATTTCCTGCCTGACGCCGCCGCCGACGCGTTCTGCCTGCGCGGGGGGCCGGCCGAGATCGTCGATCAGCTCGTCGGCGTGCTGCGAGCGGCCCCCGCCCCCTTCGACTACGTGTGCCTGCACCCGATCCCGAACCCGGCGTCGCCGGACGATCCCGAGCGCGGCTTCATGGCGCGGGTCGCCCGCGAGGTCTTGCCGCCCGTGCGCGCCGCGCTCGGCGCCGGCGGCCGGTAGGCGCGCCGGCGATGGCGAATCCGAGCCCGCCGCCCGGCCTCAAGGTACGCCAGCGCACGCCGGTCTCGGCGCGCGCGCGACAGTCCGAGCTGCCGCCGCAGCTGCAGAAATATCTGGAGACCGGTGAGGCGCTCGTGGCCGAGCCGTTCCGGGGCATCACCGCGGGCGGCCGGATCGCGCCCGGGCTCTTCAAGCTCCAGAAGACGGGCGCGTCGACCCGGCAGATCACCGACGCAGGGCGGGCGTTCATCGACTCCTTGAGCGAGCCGCAGCGGGAGCGCGCGCTGTTCCCGCTCGAGAGCGACGTGTGGCGGCGCTGGAGCAATATCCATCCGTTCCTGATGCGTCACGGCGTGTCGCTCGACGAGATGAGCGCGACCCAGCGCGAGCGGGCGCTGACCTTGATGCGCGAGAGCCTGAGCGTCCAGGGCTTCAAGACCGCGCGCGACGTGATGCGGCTCAACGAGCTGGTCCTGGCGATCACGGGCAGTCAGCCCGAGTACGGCGAGTGGCTCTACTGGGTCAGCGTGATGGGTACACCGTCACACGACGGCCCGTGGGGCTGGCAGATCGACGGCCATCATTTGATCGTCAATTGCTTCGTTCTCGGCGATCAGGTCGTGATGACGCCGATGTTCATGGGCTCCGAGCCCGTCACGGCCACCGAGGGCCAGTTCGCCGGTACGCGAGTGTTCCAGACCGAGGAGCGGCAGGGACTGGCGCTGATGCGCGCGCTCACGCCCGAGCAGCGCCGGCGCGCGGTGCTGGCGACCGAGCTGCCCACCGAAGTCCTCACCGCGGCCTTCCGCGACAATGCCGACCTTCAGTACCAGGGCATCGTCACGGGTGATCTGACCACCACCCAGCAGCGCATGCTGCTCGACGTGCTCGACACCTACATAGGCCGCATCCGGGCGGGCCACTCCGAGGCGCGGCGTAACGAGGTGAAGCGGCATCTGAACCACACCTACTTTGCCTGGATGGGGGGCACGGACGAGGACAGCGTGTTCTACTACCGGATCCACAGCCCGGTGATCCTGATCGAGTTCGACCACCAGCGCGGGATCGCCTTCGACAACGACGCGCCGTCGCGGCACCACATCCACACGGTGGTGCGCACGCCGAACGGCAACGACTACGGCCGCGATCTACTCCGCCAGCATCACGAGCGGTTCGACCACACGAAGGCAGATCACACGCACTGACGCAAGCGGCGCCGCGCGTCGTCGTGGAGACGACACGGGCGCCGCCTGGCTACCGAATCTCGACCGGGCTCAGTCCTTGTAAGACGGATCGATGCGGTCCAGCCGCCGCAGCAGCCCCGGCCAGATCGTTTCGCCGCGCCGGCGCGGCTGCGCCGGGCCGGCGTAGGCCGCGTCCAGCACCTCTTTCGGCACCGGGATCAGCTCGCCGCCGCCCGACTGCGCGCGCACCTGGATCTGGCACGATGACTCGAGGAAGTACATCGCGACGAACGCGTCGGCAACGGTCTCCCCCACCGTGATGAGCCCGTGGTTACGCAGGATCAGGTGCGTGTTGTCGCCGAGGTCGGCCACCAGCCGCGGCTTCTCGTCGTCGCGCGTGGCGATGCCTTCGAAGTCGTGATAGCCGAGGCTCGGGATGACCGACATCGCGTGCTGCGAGATCGGCAGCAAGCCCGCCCGCTGCGTCGACACGGCAATGCCGCTGACCGTGTGCGTGTGGAGCACGCAGCGCGCGTCGTGGCGCGCTGCGTGGATCGCGCTGTGGATGACGAAGCCGGCCTGGTTGACCGGGAACGGCGAGTCGCCGATCTTCTTGCCCTGCAGGTCGATCTTCACCAGGCTCGAGGCCGTGATCTCGTCGAAGAAGAGCCCGTACGGGTTGATCAGGAACTGATTTTCGGCGCCCGGCACCCGCATGGTGATGTGCGTGAAGGTCAGATCCTCCCAGCCGTACCGCACCAGCAGCCGGTAGCAGGCCGCCAGGTCCACTCGGACCGCCCACTCCTCTTCCGACACCTTCCCCTTGAGCGACGGAATCTCGAGCGCCGTTGTCATGATCGTTCCTTTCGAAGTCTTGTGGTGCTATCGAGAGCCGGCTCAGAAGGGCCCAGATGCGAGGCGGCGCCCGAAGGCCGCACGCGAGGCGTACTAAATGTACGTCGAGCGTGCGGCCGAGGGCGCCAACGAAGCAGATGGGCCCTTATGGGCCGTCTTACTTGATGTTGTAGAGGCGTGCCGCATTCTCGCACGTGATCTTCTTCTGCACGCGCTCCGAGATCCCGACCAGGTTCTTCCCCAGCGTGCTGCGCGAGTTCGGCCAGATGCAGTCCGGGTGCGGATAGTCCGCGCCCCAGATGATGTTGTCCTCGCCGATGAGCGGGATGATCGGCTCCAGGTATTGATCCTGTTGATACGTGACGTAGCCCTGCCGGCGGAAGTAGTCGCTCGGCTTCAGCTTGAAGTTGAGCGACCGCGCCCGGTCGAAGTACTCGGTGTCGAGCCGGTCGAACACGTACGGCAGCCAGGTCACGCCCGACTCGCCCAGGACGAAGTTGAAGTCCGGATACTTCTCGCAGGCGCCCGAGGCCAGGATCGACACGAGCACTTCCATGGTGTCCAGCTGGAACAGCGCCGAGCGCACCAGCCGCCACTGGGTGAAGAACTGCTTTTCCATCTCCGGCGTGTCGGGTGCGCGCAGCGCCTTGAAGCCGGTCGAATGGAACGCGATCGGGAACTTGCACTCGGCGGCGGCTTCCCAGAGCGGATACCAGCCGGAGTGATAGAGCGGCGGCGTCATGCGCTTGAACGAGAGATCCCCGCCCCGGAGCCCCATCTTGGCGCAGCGGCGCACCTCGGCCGCGGCCTCGATGGGATCGGTGTTGGGGATGATCGCCAGCGGGAACACGCGCTTGGGATCCGAGCGCCTCGCGAAGTCGGCGGCCCAGTCGTTGTAGATCTTGTCGGCCCAGATCCGCATCGCCGCGTCGTTGATGTGATCGTTGATCATCAAACAGCCGTAGACGATCTCGGCGTCGATCCCGTCGCGATCCAGGTCGGCCAGTCTCAGCTCGGGCGTGGTCGGCCGCGGCCGCGCGCCGGGGCGAGAGTCCCACTCGAAGCCGATGTCATGCATCTCGTCGATGTGGCCGAACATCCCCCGGGTGTACGGGAGGAAGCCCGGCCCCACGCCGTTCCACATGCCCTTGTCCTGGGCGTCGACGAACCAGTGGCAGCCGTCTTCCAGCTCTTCGACACGAGGCACCATGAGCTTCCACTTCCCGGGCGCCTGCGACGACCAGAGGTCGGGCGGAAGGTAAGTCAGGTCGATGTGGTTGTCGCCGGAGATCAGGTTGTACGGCATGGTTCCTCCCTATCTGGAAGCGCAGCCTAGCCTTGACGCCGGAGCTTCGGATCCCACGCGTCACGAAGCGTATCACCGAAGAGGTTGAAGCCCAAGACGGCCAGGCTGATCGCCAGGCCCGGAAAGATCGCGAGCCACGGCGCCTGCTCCATGAACGCGCGGCCGGTACTCGACAGCATCAGGCCCCACGACGGCGTCGGCGGCTGCGTGCCGACGCCCAAGAACGAGAGCGTCGCCTCGATCAGGATCGCGTTACCGAGCCAGATCGACGCGATGACCAGGATCGGCGCGGTCACGTTCGGCAGGATGTGGCTCAGGATGATCCGCGGATGGCGACAGCCCATGGCCTGCGCGGCCTCCACGTACCGGTTTTGCTTTGCCGTGAGTACCGCGCCGCGCACGATGCGCGAGTTGCCGGGAATGATCACCATGGCGATCGCCAGCATCGCGTTGGTCGTGTTCGGCTTGAGCACCGCAACGATCGCCAGCGCGAGCACGAGCCCCGGGATGGCCTGGATCGCATCCATGACCCGCTGGACGATGAGGTCGAGTCGCCCCTCGCAGTAGCCGCAGAGGAGGCCGATGACCATGCCCACCGCCGTGCCGATGCCCACGGCGAGCAGCCCGACCCAGAGCGAGATCCGGGCGCCGTAGATGATCCGGCTCAAGACGTCGCGGCCGATGTCGTCGGTCCCGAACGGATGCGCGCGGCTGGGCGCGGACAACCTGATCTCAGGATGGGTCTCCAGCGGATCGTAGGGCGCTAGCACGTCGGCGAAGATCGCCGTCAGGACGATCGCGACGAGGAGCGCGGCCGAAGCAGCGCCGAGCGGCTTCTTCTTCATCGTCCGCCAGAGCGCCTGCGCGCGGCTGGCCGTGACGCTCGCCGGATCCTCCAGGGGCACGTGAAGTGGTACCGTCGCCATCAGAGCCTCACTGGTACCGGATCCGCGGGTCGAGCCACGCGTACGTCAGATCGACGACCAGGTTCAGGGTGACCAGCGTCGCCGCGACTAGCATCACGTTGGTCTGCACGACCGGATAGTCGCGGTACAGGATCGCCTCCACGGTGAGCCGGCCCATCCCCGGCAGCGCGAAGATCTGCTCGACGACGAACGTCCCGGCCAGCAGGGTCCCGAGCTGACCGCCGACGATCGTGACGACCGGAATCAGCGCGTTCTTCAGCGCGTGCTTGTAGACGACGATCCGGCCCGCGAGCCCCTTGGCCCACGCTGTGCGCACGTAGTCCTCGCGCAAGGTCTCGAGTACGGTCGAGCGGGTCATCCGCATCGTCGCCGATGAGAGGCGGTATCCCAGGATGGCCGCCGGCAGCAGGAACTGCTGGAGATTGCGCCACGGCGAATCCCAGAAGCTCACGTAGCCGATCGGCGGGATCCAGTTGACCCAGATCGCGGCGAAGGTGATGACGAGCGTCGCGAGCCAGAAGTCGGGAATGGAGAGACCGGCCACCGCGGCGACCCTACCCGCGTAGTCCGCGGGCTTGTCCTGTCGGGTGGCCGAGAGCACACCGACCGGCACGGCGATGACGAGGCCGATGATCATCGCCAGCGCCGCTAGCTCGAGGGTGACGGGAATCGCCTTCCGGAGCGACACGGCGATCGGCTCGTTCGTGAAGATCGAGTCACCCGGACGGAGACTCACCATCTGCCAGAGCCAGAGCAGATACTGCTGGTAGTAGGGCTGATCGAGACCGAGGTCCTTGCGAAGCTTCGCCAGCTCCTTCTCGCCGACGTTGCCGGACTCGCCCATCAGCGCGATCAGCGCGTCGCCCGGCATGACGCGCATGAGACCGAAGACGATCAGCGAGGAAAGCAGGAGAACCGGCACGGCGAGCAGCAGACGCCGGATCACGTACTTCTGCATGGGACGGTCGCGCCCTCTCCTATTGCGTCTCGGGTTCGGTCAGCGCTCCGTCACTTGTCTATCCAGGCTCGCGCTACGGTCGGCGACCCGTATCCGTCGGTACGCCGAAGCGCGGCGGCCCCGACGTTGCGCATGTGGGGCTGGGACACCACGAAGCCGCTGTCGTACGGCATCCACATCCGCAGCACCTGATCGAACTCCCGGTCGACGAGCTTCTTGGTGATCGACCGTTGCTCGGCGCGATCCGGCGTGCGCCGGAGCTTGGTCGTCAGCTCGTCGACGACGGGATCGTTGACGCGGAAGAAATTCTTCGTCGATTTGGAGTGCATGTACTGGTATGTCCGCTCGTCGAGGCCGATCGCGTGGCCCGACTGGAAGCCCCAGGACATCCCGTCCCACTTGCCGTCGACGTATCGACCGTAGTAGGTCGTGTAGTCGAGCTTGGTGATCTTCACGTCGATGTTGAGATTCTTCTTCAGCTCTTGCTGCACCAGCTGCACCTGCGACGTCATCTGCGGGAAGTATTCGTAGTAGAACAGGGTGGTCTCGAACCCCTTGCCGTGCCCGGCCTCGGCCAGGAGCTTCTTCGCCTCCTCGGGCCGGTACTGCCACCACGCGCCGAGCTCCTTCAAGGTCGGAGCCTTGTCCTGGTAGTAGATGTACGGGACGCCCCAGCCCGGGATGCCATGCCCTTCGTAGACCGTGTCGACCTGCTTCTGGCGGTCGATCGCCATCGAGATCGCGCGACGGACCCGCACGTCGTTGAAGGGCGGCCGGTCCTGTGCGAGCGCCAACCCGAACGGCGCGAGTGTGTTGTGGTGGGACTGCACCTGGGCATTGGGGTTGGTCTTGCGGACCGTCTCGACCTCGGACGGGCTCGCCAGCCAGATGATGTCGCTCTGCCCCGTGCGGAACGCCGCCAGGCGGGTGGCCGCGTCCGGCGTAGAGAGGATGATGTATTCGTCGATATACGGGCGGCCCTTATCGTAGTAGTCGGGATTGCGCTGGAGGACCACCCGGACCTTGCGGGTGTGCTCCTTGAGGATGTAGGGCCCGGTGCCGACCAGCCGCTTTTTGAGATCCCCGTCCTCCTCCAGGATCTCGCGCGGGAAAATGACGGCGATGAATTCGGCCACGTTCTGCGGAAAGAGGGTGTTGGGCGCCTTCAGATGAACACGCAGCGTGTGCTTCTCGGGTGTCTCCATCCCCTCGATTTCCTGGAACGTGAACGTCTGCACGCCCTCCTTCGCGTAGGCCTCGAAGCAATACTTGACGTCAGCCGCGGTGAGCTCGCGCCCGTTGAGCGGCGCGACGTTCTGCCACTTGACGCCCTGCCGGAGCTTGAACGTCCACACACGGTATGCGGAGTCGCTCTGCCACGACTCTGCGAGGTCGCCCTTGAGGGTCATGTCGCTCGGGCCGGTGGCTTCGTCGGAAAACGTGTAGCGAACGAGACGGTTGCTCGTGAGCCCGACGAACTGGTAGAGGCCGACCGACTGCGTCAGTCGCGGATCGATCACCGGCGGATCCCAGGCCGAGGCGCGGGTGAGAACTCCGCCCCGTTTCGGCGGCTTGGTGCTGGCCGGTAGCCAGTCCGGGTAGGACGTCCCCGCCTGGGCCCAGGCTCTGCCCCCGGGGACACCCGCGGCCAGCGCGGCCGCACCGGCGCCGGTCACCCCGGCGCGCTTGAGGAACTCGCGTCGGCTCACGCGCCGACGGGCAGGATTACGAGGATCGGTGGCGGGCATCGAAGTCTCCTTCTTCCCTGGGAGAATGGTCGAGCGAACCGGCCACGAGTGCGGCGAACCTCCCATACGCCCCGAGGGAAGTCAAGGGATTCGAGGCACACCCGCTACTTGTCGATCCAGAGCCGCGCAATGGCCGGCGAGCCATAGCCGATGGTGCCGCGCAGGACGCCGCCGGCCACGTTTCGCAGGTGCGGTTGGAAGAGTACGAAGTTGGAGCCGTGAGGCATCCACATTCGCAGGACCTGGTCGTACTCCCGGTCCACGATCCTCCTGGCGGTCGTGCGCTGATCGACCCGGTCGGCCGACTGCCGGAGCTTCACGGTCAGCTCGTCGATGACCGGATCGGTGACCCGGAAAAAATTCTTCGTGGACTTCGAGTGCATGTACACGTACGTCCGCTCGTCGAGGCCCACCGCGTGTCCGGACTGGAAGCCCCAGGCCATCCCGTCCCATTTACCCTCGACGTACCGGCCGTAGTAGCTCGTGTAATCGAGCTTGCTGATCCTGACGTTGATGTTGAGGTTCTTCTTGAGATCTTGCTGGACGAGCTGGACCTGGGACGACATCTGCGGAAAGTACTCGTAGTAGAACAGGGTCGTCTCGAAGCCGTTGGGGTGGCCGGCCTCGGCCAGGAGCTTCTTGGCGTCCGCGGGACGGTACTGCCACCACGGGCCGAGGTCCTTCGCCGTCGGCTTGGCGTCCTGGTAGTAGATCCACGGCACGCCCGCGGTGACGATGCCGTGGCCCTCGAAAACCGTGTCGACCTGCTTCTGGCGGTCGATGGCCATCGAGAGGGCGCGGCGGACTCGCACGTCGTCGAACGGTGGCTTGTCTTGCGCCAACGCGAGCCCGAATGGCGTGATCGAGGGCGTGAGCGCCTGCACCACGGCGGCCGGATGCGTCTTGCGAATCGCCTCCACCTCGGACGGGCTCTGGAGCGGCAAGAAATCGCTCTGGCCCGTCCGAAATGCCGCCGCGCGCGTGGCGGAGTCGGGCGCCGAGAGAATCACGTACTCGTCGACGTAGGGGCGCCCCGTGTCGAAGTAGTCAGGGTTGCGCTGTAGCACGATGCGCACTTTGCGGGTGTGCTCCTTCAGGATGAAGGGCCCCGTGCCGATCAATCGTTTCTTGAGATCACCATCCTCCTCCAGGACCTCGCGGGAGAAGATCAGGGCGACGGGCTCGGCGACGTTCTGAGGGAACAGGGCATTGGGCGTCCTGAGGTAGACGCGCAGCGTATGTGTGTCGGGCGTCTCCATGCCCTCGATTTCCTGGAACGTGAACGCCTGTACGCCTTCCTTCGCGTACGCCTCGAAGCAGTACTTGACGTCGGCGGCGACCAGCTCGCGCCCGTTGAGCGGCGGCACGTTCTGCCACTTGACGCCTCGGCGCAGCTTGAATGTCCACACGCGCTGGTCGGGGCTCCCCTGCCAGGACTCGGCGAGGTCGCCTTTGAGGCTGAGGTCCGTGTAGCCGGTCGCCTCGTCGGCAAACGTATAGCGCAGGAGACGATTGCTGGTCAGCCCCGCGAACTGGAACAACCCGACCGATTGCGTGAGCCGCGGGTCGATCACCGGAGGATCCCAGGCCGAGGCCCGGGTGAGCACCCCGCCTCGCTTCGGCGTCTTGGGGCTCGCCAGGATCCAGTCTGGATAGAGCGGTGCGGCGACGGACGTGCGCCAGCCGCCCCCGACGGCGAGCGCAGTAGTCATCCCGACTCCGGTCACGGCTGCGCGGCCAAGGAAGTCACGTCGAGTGGTGGTGGGCATCGAGGTTCTCCTCCCCGTCCGGGCGTTAGACAAAGGGAACGATAAAGGCCTCGAGTGCAGCGAACGTCCCACGAGCACCGGGTGGAGTCAAGGGATCTTCCTTGACGGGAGCGTCCGCCTGAGGCCATCCTCGGCACCACGCAAAGCCAGCCGACAACAATCCCTGCACTGGAGGGTTGAACATGCAGTCTTTCCGTCGCCAGTTCGCATCGCTCGCGGCTGCTGTCGTCCTCACCCTCGGGGGTTCCCAGGAGGCAACGGGTCAGGCCGCGCCGGCGGGCGAGGTCACCATCGCTTGGCACGTCACGATCGCGCCGACCTGGTTCGATCCCTCGAGCGCGCCGCCCCAGATCACACCGTTCGGCACGCTCTACGCGATTCACGACGCCCTCGTGCGCCCGCTGCCGAACCAGAAGATGGGCCCGAGCCTGGCCGAGTCCTGGACCGAGAGCCCGGACGGGCTCACGTACGAGTTCAAGCTGCGGAAGGGGATCAAGTTCCACAACGGCGATCCCCTCACCAGCGAGGACGTGAAGTTCAGCTTCGAGCGCTACAAAGGTGCTGCCGCCAAGGAGTTCCAGACGCGTGTGCGGGCAGTTGAGATCGTCGATCCGCTGACGATCCGCTTTCGTCTCCATGCGCCGTGGCCCGACTTCATGACGTTCTACGGGACGACCGCCAGCGGCGCCGGGATCGTCGTGCCCAAGAAGTACTTCACGCAGGTGGGCGACGACGGCTTTCGCAAGCACCCGATCGGCGCCGGGCCGTACAAGTTCGTGAGCCACACTCCCGGCGTCGAAGTGGTGCTGGAGGCCTACACCGGCTACTGGCGGCGCGTGCCCAACGTCAAGCGCCTCGTGATGAAGTCCGTGCCGGAAGTCGGCACGCGCCTGGCCATGCTGAAGACCGGTGAGACCGACATCGCGGTCGCGCTGGACGGCCCCGAGGGGCTCGAGGTCAAGCGCGACCCGCGGCTGCAGCTGGTCGCGAGCCGTCACGCATCGATCTTCTGGATCGAGTTCGCGGATCAGTGGGACGCGAAGTCGCCGTGGCACGACAAGCGGCTGAGACAAGCGGTCAACCTAGCACTCGACCGGAAGGCCACCAACGAGGCCGCGTGCCTTGGCTTCTGCCCGCCGGCGGGCGTGATCGTGCCGCGCGTGATGGACTTCGCGCTCCAGGTCGAGCCGCCGCCCTACGATCCGCAGAAGGCCAAGCAGCTCATCGCCGAGGCCGGCTATCCCAACGGCTTCGACGCCGGCGACTTCGTGCCGATCCCCGGCTTCCCGACCGTGGCCGAGGCGTCCGTGAACTATCTCAACGCGGTCGGCCTGCGCGTGAAGATGCGGCCGATGGAGCGGGCCGCATTCTACGCGACGTGGCGCGAGAAGAAGCTGCGCGGGCTCTTCATGACGGCGGTCGGGAACTCCGGCAACGCCGCCAGCCGCGTCACCGAGTTCATCAGCTCCAAGGGCGCCTATGCCTATGGTGGCTATCCGGAGATCGACGACCTCGTCCAGCAGCAGTCCGTCGAGCGCGACGTGAAGAAGCGCGAGGCGATGCTGCACAAGATCCAGCAGATGACGATCGACCGAGTCATGTTCGCCCCGATCATGGACCTGCGCGCGCTGATGGGCGTCGGCCCCAAGATGGCCGACCACACGATCAACCTGGTGCCGATGACGGTGTGGCCGTCCTACGAGGATATGAAGATCAAAAGCCAGTAGCGCAGTACCATGCTGAGCCAGGAGGGGAAAACGATGACCATCGATCGCTACACGAAGGCCGTCCTGACCGTCATCGCCGTCGCGCTCGTCGTGATCGCCGTACGTCCGTACGTGCCGTCGACGAGCTGGCCGCAGGTCGTGAACATCTCGCCGGCGGAGGCGCAGACCTCAGCCGCGCGCGAGGCGACGATTCCGAAGAGCTGGGGTAAGTTCATGACGTACGCCGGCGGCAACCTGTTCCTCGACAAGGGCGGGAACACGTACAACATCGTCGACCTCGACGGCAAGCCGCCGGAGTACCCGAAGCTGAAGTGGACGATTAAGTTTGAATAGGGGGCCTCGAAGGGCTCCCTAAGACCCCCGCGTCACTCGGAGACACCTCGGCGTAGCCGCGGCGCCCCTCGATCACACGGGACGTATAGCCCCGATCGCGCCGACCTGGAAGTGGGGGTATCGAGCCCGCAGGTTTGGGATGTCCGGGAGCATCCGGATGTCGACGAACCCGGCGGCTTCCATCGCGCCCTGCCATTCCTCGGGCGCGAGGAAGCCGCCGTTGGGCCGATAGGTCGGATGCAGCACTGGTGAACGAAACGTCTCCATCAAGTTGAAGATGAACTCGATGTAGATCGCCTGCGCCGGCGCGGTGCGGATGCACTCGGAGACGACCAGCCGTCCGCCCGGGGCCAGTGCCCCGAAGATCTCGCGAAGCGTGAAGTCCAGATCGCGGGCGACGTGTAGCGTGTTGACCGCGTAGACCAGCGAGACGCTCCCCGGCGCCACCCCTTGCTCGGCGAAGGCGCGGTTCATGTCCAGCCCGCCGAACTTCAGAAACCCCGTGTCCGGGAAGCGCGCTTCCAGGGCCTGCTGACCCCGCCGCAGAAAGAACGGCACGAGCTCGGTGAAGCGGTACTCGCGAATGTCCTGCCAGCGGCCCGATCGCCGGAGCTCGTCCAGCAGCGCCGCGGCCCCGCTGCCCAGGCCGCCGCCGAGCTCCATGACCGCAAACGGTCCCGGCGGCACTAAATCGAGCACGGCGCCGGCGCCGACCAGGTTGTTCACGACGTAGAGGCCGTTGTCGTTCGAGAAGAAGTTCACCCACAGACGAAGCCGACTCGGCGAGAACAGGATCTCCTCGCCGGTGCGCTCGCCGCGCAGGAAGATGGGATAGTCCTGAGCGACCGTCTCCGCCAGGGTGTACGACGCCTGCCACGAGCCGTCCTGCCGCCGTTGAGCCTCGAGGATCTCCGCCGGATCGAGCTCTGGGAGCGGAGCGCGAGCTCTGAAGCGCGCCCCCGCGTCCGACTCGATGTGCTCCACGATGCCGCGGTGGCTCAGGCGACGCAGGATCCAGTCGACGGCCACGCGGGCGCGATTGGGCTCGAACCCGACGCGCGCGATGAGCTCGTCGGTGGTGCCGGGTGTCTCGGCCGCCTTCGCCAGACCGGTCGTGCGAAAGATCCCGAGCGTCAGGCGCAGGACGTATTCGTCGTAGAGGGTCGCCGACCTGATGAACGTGCCCGTGAACGGCGGGCTGATGCGGGCCGGAAGGATCGCGGCCAGCTCGCGCGATCGCCGCTCGGCCTCGGCGAGCTCGACGACCTCGCTCACGGCCCGAAGGGGTTCCACACGTCGAAGAAGTTGAACCACTGCGTCGGCTTCTCGGCCACGATCGACTCGAGCGTGGCGACCCAGGTCGCCAGCGCCTCCTCCTCGCCGCCGCGCGCGATCTTCATCGGCGGGAGCACGCGGAGCACGTAACGGCCGTCGACGTCCAGGGTGCAGAACGCGGGAACGACCGGAACCCCCGCGGCGCGCGCCAGATAGAACGGGCCCACCGGGAACGGTGCCTTGTGGCCGAAGAACGGGATCAACACGTCGCCCCGATTGCCGAGCGCCCGGTCGCCCTGGAGCGCCACGGCCTCGCCGCGGCGCAGGGCCGCGATCAACGTGAGCGACACCGTCGGGTGCGACCGCGGCACGAACCTGAGCCCGCCGCCGTCGCGACGCAGCCACCGCTCGAGTGCCTGCACCTCTTCCGGCGCCACGACGACGTGGGTGGGCCGCGCCGAGTGCTGCGCGAGCACGCGTCCGGCCAGCTCCCAGTTGCCGACGTGGGCGGTCAGCGAGATCAGCGCCCCGTCGAAGCCTTGCAACAGCTCGCGTCCACGGATCACGCCGAGGTAGGAGCCGATCCGCGCCGGATGGCGGCTGGCGGTGATGAGATCGCTGAAGCACATCGCGAACTCACCGAACACTTCCGCGGTCAGCTCGTCGAGCCGGCGACCCGACGCCCCGGTCATGACCTCGAGCGTCCTGCGGGTCGCGGCGCGCTCGGCCGGCAGGAACGACTGGGCCAGGCGGCCGACGCGCCGGGCGAGGCGCAGCCGTACGCGCCGGGGCAGCCAGCCCATCGCCGCCGCCAGCCGATAGAGCTCGGCGCGGTTGTAGCCGTGGGCGTACCATTGCGGCCGCGCGCCTTCGGTCAGCGCCGAGCTGTCCATGGAAACCGCTCGCAGTCTAACCAGCCCGCGCGCGCGAGACAAGGTAGGATGGGGTAGCTCGATGACCCGCGTTCTGATCGTCAGCGCCAGCTACGGCTCAGGCCACAACGTCGCCGCCCGGTGTCTCGCCGCCGCCTTCGAGCGCGAGAAGGCCCAGGTCACGGTGGTCGACCATTTTCGCGAGATGGTTCACCCGCTCTTCGATCGCTCGAGCCGCGCGCTCTATCACACGCTCCTCCGGCGGGCGCCGTTCCTCTGGGGGCTCGGCTACTCGACGGGCGACTGGATGCCGAGCGACTCCCTGCTCACGCTCGGGGTGACCCGACTCGGCACTCGGCGTCTGGGTGCGCTGCTCGAGCGCCTCGCCCCCGACCTGGTCGTCACGGTCCACGCCACGCCCGCCGTCGCGCTCTCGTCGCTCGCGAAGCTCGGCGTGCGCGTGCCGCCGCACACGACCGTCGTCACCGACTTCGTCGCGCACAGTCAGTGGATCGCGCCCCACATCGATCGCTACTGCGTCGCCGACACGGAAGTGCGCCACGAGCTGATCGCGCGCGGCATCCCGGCCGAGCGCACCCTGGTCACCGGCGTCCCCGTGCGTCCGGAGTTCGCCGAGCCGGTCGCGGCCACCGCCGCGCGCGAGGCGCTCGGCCTCTCCACGCGCGCCCCAGTGGTGCTCGCGATGGCGGGCTCGCAGGGCCAGCTCGGCCGCCTTCCCGACGTCGCGCGCGCGCTCGCGGCGATGCGCCGGCCGCTCCAGGGCGTGCTCGTTGCTGGGCACGACCCGCGCCTGAGGGCCACGCTGTCCCGGCTGACCGAGGGCACGACGATCCGGACGCTCGGCTACGTCGACGACGTCCGCCGCTTGATGGCGGCCGCGGACGTGCTGGTCACCAAGGCCGGCGGAATGACCCTCGCCGAGGCGATGGCGACCGAGACGCCGCTGCTCCTTTACGGCTCGCTGCCGGGCCAGGAGCGCCGCAACGAGCGGTTCGCCGCGCGCGCGGGCATCGCGCTGGTCGCCCGGCACCACGGCGAGCTCACTCCCCTCGTCGAGCGCGCGCTGGACGACCCCGATCTTCTGGAGGACCTGCGCGCGACCATGCGGCGGCTCCGCCGGCCGGACGCGACCCGTCGAATCGTCGCGGCCGTGCTCGAGCGCGGCGTGCAGACGCGATGATCCTCGCGCGGCTGGCGCTCGGCGCCGCCGCGGGCTGGGCGGCGTACGCGTGGGGCGCGCACCTCCTCACGCCCGGCTGCATCTGGCACGGGCCCTCGACGCGCCGGGCGATCGCGCTCACGTTCGACGACGGCCCCGACCCCGCGTGGACGGACCGGACATTGGACCTGCTGGACCGGCACGCGGTGAGCGCCTCGTTCTTCCTGGTCGGCGAGCGCGCGGCGCGCGCCCCGGAGACAGTACGGCGGATCGCCGCGGCCGGCCACGAGGTCGGCAGCCACGGCTGGTCGCACCGAAGCCTCTGGCTCTGCGGCCCGGGCCGCACTGACGACGAGATCGGCCGGGCCCGCGCGGTTCTCTCCGAGACGACCGGCCGGTCGGTTCGCTATTTCCGCCCGCCCTGGGGCATGGTGAACGCGGCGATGTTCGGCGCGCTCCGTCGCCACGGCCAGCAGTGCGTGTTCTGGTCGATCCAGCCCGAGGGCCTGCGCGCGACGCCGCCCGAGCGCCAGGTCGACTACGTCGTGGACCACGCCCGGCCCGGAGCGATCGTGGACTTGCACGACGCCGAGGGCCTGCGCGACGCGCCCGAGCGGCTGCTCGCGGCGCTGCCGCCGATGATCAGGCGGCTCCGCAACCTCGGCTACGAGTTCTCGACGGTGGGAGAGCTGCTCGAGCCGACGCTGTAGCGCTTACGCCGACGACTGGCGGCGCGCCAGGAACTTCAGGAACTCGCGGCCCTCGGCCAGCCGCCGCTTGCAGACGTCGAAGTCGCGCGCCATCTCCTTGACGAAGCCGAAGAGCTTGCGCGGCCGGAAATAGAACTGCCGGTAGAAGCGCTCGACGGAGGCAAAGATCTCATCGCGCGAGAGGTGCGGATAGCCGAGCACGCTCGTCTGCGTCCCGCCGGCGTCGACGAGCTCGGTCGTCTCGAGCCAGCCGCGCTCCTGCGCCTCGCGGTAGAGCGCGGTGCCCGGGTATGGCGCCGCGAGCGAGACCTGGAGCGAGTCGGGATCGATGTCCCGCGCGAAGCGGATCGTCTCGTCGATCGTCTCGCGCGTCTCGCCGGGCAGGCCCATGATGAACGTCCCATGAATCTTGATCCCGATCGCCCTGGCGTTGCGCGTGAACTCGCGGGCGATATCGAGGCGAATCCCCTTCTTCACCCGGTTCAGGATGTCCTGGCTCCCCGACTCGTAGCCGACCAGCAGAAGGCGCAGGCCGTTGTCGCGGAGCACGCGCAGGGTCGACAGCGGCACGTTCGCCTTGGCATTGCACGACCACGTGACGCCCAGGCGTCCCAGGCCGCGGGCGATCGCCTCGGCGCGCGGCAGATCGTCGGTGAACGTGTCGTCGTCGAAGAAGTACTCTTTCACCTTCGGGAAGTGACGCGTCGCCTGCGCGATCTCGGCCACGACGTGCTCGACCGAGCGCGTGCGATAGCGGTGACCGCCGACGGTCTGCGGCCAGAGGCAGAACGTGCACTTCGAGCGACAGCCGCGGCCCGTGTAGAGCGACACGTACGGGTGCAGCAGATAGCCGATGAAGTACTGCTCGATCACGAGGTCGCGATGGTAGACGTCCACGACGAACGGCAGCGCGTCCATGTTCTCGAGCGGCGCGCGGTCCGGCGTGCGCTCGACGTGGCCGTTCACGCGGTAGCTGAGGCCCGCCACCGAGGCGAGCGGCCGCCCCGCGGCGATCTCCTGGATCGTGAAATCGAACTCGTTGCCGGCGACGAACTCGATCGCTTGTGAAGCACCGAGCGCGCGCTCGCGCTCGACGGCCACGTGGGCGCCGACGAAGCCGATTCGCACGCTCGGGTTCTCGCGCTTGAGCGCCTCGGCGACGCCCACGTCGTGCGCGAACGACGCCGCACTCGTGTGGAGCACGGCCAGCTCGTAGTCGCGCGCGAGCGGTACCACGTCGCCGACGGTCAGGCCCGCGGGCGGCGCATCGACCAGGCGGCTGCCGGGCACGAGGGCGGCGGTCTGCGCGAGCCAGGTCGGATACCAGAACGAGCGGATCTCGCGGCGGGCTTGATAGCGCGCGCCGGCGCCGCCGTCGAAGCCCTGGAACGATGGTGGATGAAGGAACAGCGTCCTGAGGTGGGCGACCATTCGCGCCTATCTTATCTCATTCACCCAGAGGGCACGGCCGCCGCTCACGCCGAGAAGCCGCGCACCCGGCAGATCGGCGATCATGCTGCGACCCGGGCTTCGCACGCTCACCACCCACACGCGCCGGCCGCTCGTCCATGCCTGGCGCAGCCGCGAAGCGTCCCAGAAGAGCTCGCGCGACTCGGGCCGCTCGGCGCCGAAGCCGAGAACGCTCTTGCGGCCGTCGACGATCACGGGGCGTCGCCCCGAGTACCACTCGAGCCCGCCCGAGTTCTCGATCGGCCCCTCGTGCACGACGACGTCGTCGGGCCCGGCCTGGCGCGCCACGCTCAACGCGAGCTCTCGCACGGCCCGGTTACTCGTCACGACGCCGAGCGATCGCGCCACGCCCGGCATCGTCGCGAGCATCGCCGCGCCGACGACCAGGACGCCGAGGTCTCGCCGGCGCTCGGGCGTGAGCACCCAGGCGATCACCGCCGCGAGCGCCAGCGCGGCGAGCCCGAAGATGACGGCTGAGCTCAGGAAGACCGGCCTGAACTCTTTCCACGGCGGCACCGGCGGCGGCAGGCCGGCGACGGCGCTCTTCATCGTCGCGACGTCGGTGACGTCCATGACGCTCTCGAGCACACCGGCGCCGCCGGCGATCCAGATGGCTCCGCAGCCGAGCGCCGCCGCCGCGAAGAACACCAGGTGCGCCGCGAGCAGGCGCCGGCCGCCGTGAAGCTCCCAACCCCGCGCGGCGAGCAGCGCCAGCGCGAACGATGCCGGCAGCCCGTAGTGCGGCAGCCGGAACGGCGAGAGCGCGGTGATCCCGAGGACGCCGAGCGCCCAGATCGTCAGCGCCGTCCAGCCGATCTCGCCCGGATCGCGCCACGCGCGGCGGCGCGCCAAGGACCAGATCGCGACGCCGGCGGCCATGATCCAGGGCAAGGTGCTCCCGATCGCGACCGCCAGGAACTCGAGCGCCGTCAGCGGCACGTCCTCGTCGGCGAAGTGGCGCGCGCGCGCGACGTTCAGCACGTGGTTGTCGATGGCCGTGTACCAGCCGAAGCCCGGCGTGCGCAGCTCGGCGCCGAGCCACCAGCCGAAGCCGACGAAGAGACACGCGGCGACGCCCGTCCACGGAAGCCAGGCCGAGAGCGGGCGGGCGCGGCCGGCCAGCGCGAGCGCGGCGCCGATCGCCAGGGGCGGCAGGAGCGCGCCCAGCGGATCCTTCGCTAGCGCGGCGACGCCGAAGAGCGCCAGCCCGGCCGCGCAGAGCGCGCGCCGCGCGTCGCGGATCCCGATCAGACACAGGGCGAAGCCGCTGGCGAGCGCGGCGACGAACAGGGTCTCCGGGCGCACGTAGCGGCCGTAGGCGAAGAAGCCGATGCCGGTCAGCAGCGCGACGCCAGCGGCAAGACCGCCGCGCGGGCCGAGCAGATGCGAGCCGAGCCACGCCGTGGCGCCGACCGCGGCGAGCGCGGCGCCGGCGGACACGGCGCGCGCGGCCGCCTCGCTCTGTCCCGCGATTCTGGAGACCGCCGCGATCAACACGTAGAGCAGCGGCGGCTTGTCCACGTAGGGGACCCCGTTCAGGGTGAGCGCCAGCGGATCACGCGACAGCGCCAGCTCGCGCGCAATCTCGGCGTGCATCCCCTCGCCCGGATCGTCGAACGGAGCGCGGCCGAGGCCCGCGAACAGGAGCGGCGCCGCCACCATCAGGGCGCACGCCGCCGCCAGGATCGCCGCGATTAGAGTCCCGCTCCGATCGCCGCCAGGAGATTTTTCTCCACCGACTGGTCCGTCGTGGTCAGCGGCTCGTCCTTGTCGATCCACAGGATCCGCTCGCGGTTGAACATGCTTCGCTCCACGCTGACGGTCGTGCGGTTCGCACCCGCCGGCTTGAACCGGATCACCAGCCGGTGGCGTGCCCCCTTGGCGTAGACGCCGTAGTCCTCGCCGTTGACCGAGCGCGACTCGGTGTTGATCCAGCCGTTGGCCTGATCCTGCTTCTCGATGTCCCAGCCCTGCTGCTTGAGCACGGACTGGGTGACGCTCCACACCTTCTCAGGCGGCGCGCCGAACGTTTGCGAGACTGGCTCGCCGGCGATCGCTGCGACCGCGAGCACGCACATCAGCGCGATGGCACCGAGCAGTCGTGTCATCGGAAAATCCTCCAAATCGAGACGCTCAGGATGTTTCGAGCACGCCGCCGCGCAGCCGATAGAGGGCGCTGGCACCCACGGCGGCCTCCGGACGGTGACTCACGACGACGACCGCGGCGCCGGCGCGCGCCCGTCCCCGGAGCGCACCGAGGATCACCGCACCGTTGGCGTCGTCCAGGTTGCCGGTCGGCTCGTCGGCCAGCAGCAGCGGCGGGTCGTTGAGGACCGCGCGGCAGAATGCCACGCGCTGCTGCTCGCCGCCCGAAAGCTGCGCGGGAAAGTGATCCATCCGGTCGACCATGCCGACTTCCTGCATGAGCTCGACCGCCCGGCGGCGTGTCGCGCCGGCGCCCGCGCGCCTGACGTAGCGGGCGGCCAGCAGCACGTTCTCCAGCGCCGTCAGCGACGGGAGCAGCAAGAACGATTGGAAGAGAAATCCCACGTACCGGCCGCGCGCCCGGCTCTTCGCGGCGCGGCCCTGCGCGCTCACGCGGCTGTCCTCGAACCAGATCTCGCCGCCGTCCGAGTCTTCGAGGAGCCCGAGCACGTTGAGCAGGGTGCTCTTGCCCGAGCCCGACGGCCCGGTCACGACGGCGATCTCGCCGCCCTTCACCGTGAGATCCACGCCCGCCAGCACGCGGATCGCGGCGCCCGACGGGGCGCGATAGGACTTCACGACACCGGCGGCGCGCAGCATCAGGCGCCCCGGCGGATCGCCTCGGCCGGCGAGAGCGCGACGATGCGGGCGGTCGCGTAGATGGCCGCGGCCGCGCCGAGCAGGACCGAGAACACGAGGGCCCCGCCGAGCAGCCGCGGCGAGAAATGAAACAGCTGCTGGGCCTGAGCCAGGTACCGGTCGATGAACCAGCCGAGCCCGCGCGCCAGCGCGATCCCGCCGACGCCGCCGACCATCGTCACCGCGAGCGACTCGGCCAGCACCTCGCGGCCGAGCTGCAGATCGGTGGCGCCGAGCGCGCGCTTGACGCCGAAATCGCGGATGCGCTCGAACACCGCGGCCGCCATCGTGTTGGCGAGCGACAGGCCGCCGATGACGAACGCGAGCGCGCCGATCCCGACGAGCAGCGCGGAGAAGAATTGCGTCGACTGGCGCAGCAGCCGGCTGAGCTCGCTCGGCAGCTGGACGTTCACCCCCGGCACCCGCTCCTTGATCCGGATCGCCACCGCGTCAGGATCGTCGCCGTCGCGCCAGCCAACCGCGGCGCCCGTGTTCAGATCGCCGGCAGTGAGCGCCATACCGCCCGAGGCGAGGACCGTGCGAAGCAGACGGTCCTTGGCCACCCACTGGGCGCGGGCGTCGGCGATCGAGACCATGACGAAGCGGTCGGGCGCCGTCAGCATCCGGTCGAGCACGCCGACCACTTCGTAATCCTCGTCCTCCAGGGTGATGTGCGAGCCCACCTCGAGACCGCGCGAGGCGGCGAACGAGGCGCCGACCACGGCAACCTTGCGGTCGCCGTCGCGCAGGAACCGTCCGCTACGGACGGGCAAGGTGCGGTAGTGACGGTTCGGCGTCGGCACCGAGAGGTCCACGCCCATGACCAGCTCTTGCGTCAAGGTCATGAACTGCGACGTGGACGGATCGAGCGGCAGCATGATCTGCGCCTGCACGCCCTGGACGCCGGGCACTTCGGCAATCGCGCGGATCGTGGCGGCGGGCAGGAGCCCGCCGGCGGTGAAGCCCGTCCCCATCCCCATGCCGCGGCCGGCCACAGAGATCTGGCCGAGCACGAAGCGGTCACCGCCCTCGATGAAGCGCACGATGCGCTCGCTCATCGCGCCCAGCGAGACGAGGCCGGCAACTCCGATCCCGATCCCGACCACCGTGAAGACGTATCCGCGGAGCAGCCGCAGCGCCCTCACGACGGCGGGCCAACCGGGTTCACGACGGCCGCGACGCTCGAGCGCTCGGCCTCGAGCCGGTCCTGCGAGCAGAGCCAGCGGACGAGCGGCGAGACGACGTCCGGCATCCGCCGCGGCGCGAAGACCTGCACCACGAGCAGCCCCAGAAGAATCGGCGCCGCCGCGGTCGCCTGCGCGGCGATCAGCGCGCGCCGCGGCCGCGGATCGCTGCGCCAGATGACGAGCTTGTTGATCACGTGCTGGATCGCCGAGCTGCCGACCGAGAGCGCCCAGAGCGGCGGTGAGCCGGCGTACACGGACGCCGCTTCGAGCGTGGCCCGGTGGCGCACCCGCCGGCGCTCGCCGAAGAAGGGCTTGACCAGTGCTGCGGCGAGCGCCCCCGCCTCGCGCGCCCAGCGAATGCCGACGCGCCCCGCGAGATAGCCGCCGATCGCGACGCCGTCGGTGATCGGCCGAAAGCGGCTCCGCTGTCGCGCGCGCGGGATCGCGGCCACCGGGATCTCGAGCACACGCCAGCCCCGCGCGACCGCGGCGACCAGCACTTCGGTCTCGAACACGAAGCCGCCGCGCCGGAGGCGGACCTCGTCGAAGAGCTCGATCGGATAAACGCGAAAACCCGACTGCGTGTCGTGCAGCTTGACGCCGCACGCCCAGTTCACGAAGAAGCCGGCGACGCGGATGGCGTTGAGGCGCTCGGGCGGCAACGCGTCCGGCTCCGGCTCGTCCAGCCGGCCGCCGACCACGATCGTGCGCGGCCGGCTCCGCGCCGCGTCGAGGATCGCGTCGAGGTCCGCCGGGCTGTGCTGGCCGTCGCCGTCGAGGGTCACCACCTCCGACGCCCCGCGCTCGCGCGCCGCCGCGACGCCCGTGCGGATCGCCGCGCCCTTGCCGCGGCGGCGCGGATGGCGGATGACCTCGGCGCCGGCGCGACGCGCGGCGTCGGCGCTGCCGTCGCGCGAGCCGTCGTCGACCACCAGCACCGGCGCGTACGCGCGGGCCGCGGCGACCACGCTGCCGACGGTCTCGGCCTCGTTGAACACCGGGACCACGATGAGCGCCGTCATGCCGCCAGCGCTCCCGCTCCCGCGACGACGATCGCGACCTGGTTGCCGCCGCGCGCCACCGCGTGCACCAGCGCGAGCCCGCCGTCAGCCTCCGCGGCGGCGGTCGCGATCGAGCGCGCCGCCAGACCGGAGTGGCGGCCGGCCGTCAGGCTCAGCGACCGTTGCGGCGGCCGGTGAGGCGCCAGCGCGCGCTCGAGCAGCGTGCGCTCCCATTCTTCGCGCACGCTGTCGCCGTTCGCCGACGTGTACACGACGCCGACGTCGCCGGGACCGGCATCGGCGCCGGCCAGCGCGGCCGCGATCGTCTTGGAGCGCGTCCCCCGCCCGACCCCGTGCGGGCGAACCGCGAGCGCGCGCCACGCCTCGCCGACGATCTCGCCGAGGATGCGGGCGCCCCGCGCGCGCGCGCCGTCGAGCGATTCGAGCACGACGAAGCCCGCGCCCTCGCCCCGCACGTCGGACGCGCCGGCTTCCCGGTAGATGTCGACGACCGTGCGCGGCGGCTCGTCGGCCCCGCCAGCCAGGCACGCGTCGATCCGGCCGGCGCGCACCGCCGCGGCGGCGCGCGCGATCGCCAGCTCGCCGGCGACCAGCGGCGCGTTCAAGGTCAGCGAGAGGTCGCGCGCGGTCACCGCGATCGCGGTCGTGGCGGCCATCGTGTTCATGACCGTGTGCGGGAAGAGCAGCGCCGAGAGGCCCGGGATGCCGCGTTGCAGATAGTCGTCGACGAATCGGATCGTCGACACCATGTCGCCGAACTCGGTGCCGACCACGAGCGCCAGCCCCGGGCCGCCGACGAGGTCGGCGTCGGCGAGCGCCAGGCGTCCGGCCGCGACGGTCATCTGGCACACGCGGGAGAGCCGCCGCGCTTCGGTTTCGTCCAGCAGCCGGCTCAGCACGCCGCTGGCGTGCCCATCGACGACGCCGACTCCCGTGACGACGACCCGCCGCCGGTTCACCCCGAGCGCCTGAACACGAGCGTCACGTTCTGGCCGCCGAAGCCGAAGGAGTTCGAGATCGCGTGCTCGACGGCCAGCTCGCGGGCCACGCGTGGAACACAGTCGAACGGGATGTCGGGGTCGGTGGCGTCGAGCCGCGCGGTCGGCGGAATCACGTCGTGGCCGAGCGCCAGCACGGTCGCGACCGCCTCGAGCGTGCCGGCCGCCGCCATCGTGTGGCCGATCATCGACTTGGTCGAGCTCACGAGCAATCCGCCCTCGCCGAACACCTCCCGGAGCGCGCGCGCCTCGATCCGATCGTTCTGGGGCGTGGCGGTGCCGTGCGCGTTCGCGTATCCGACGTCGGCCGGCGAGACGCCTGCCTGGGCGAGCGCCGCGCGAATAGCCCGGACCATCCCCTCGCCTTCCGGATGCGGCGAGGTGACGTGAAAGGCGTCGGTGCTCATCCCGTAGCCCGTCAGCTCGGCGTAGACGCGCGCGTCGCGGGCGCGGGCATGCTCGACCGCCTCGAGCACGACGAACGCGGCGCCCTCGCCGATCGACATGCCGCGCCGGTCGCGATCGAACGGTCGGCAGGGCTCGGGATCGAGGAGCTTGAGCGTGTTGAATCCCATGAAGCAGATCCGCGTCAGCGCATCGACGCCGCCAGCGAGTGCGATCGACACGACGCCGTCGGCGATGAGGTCCGCGGCCATCGCCAAGGACGCGGCGCCGGAGCTGCAGGCGGTCACGACCGTCTCGCGCGGGCCTCCGAGACCGAGCGCGCTGCCGACCACGTCGACGTGCGAGGACGGAAAGCAGGAGGCGAGTACGCGCGGCGGCGGCGCCGTCACGCCGCGCGCCCGTTGCCAGTACCACGCCTCGGCCTCGAGCATGCCGCCGCCGACGGCGCCCACGATCAGCGCGGTGTCGGCCCGGTCGGCGCGCCCGATTCCGGCGTCGTCGAGCGCCTCACGCGCGGCTGCGAGGGCGAACCGGTCGGCGCGCGAGCGGCGGGTCGAGCCGCCGATCGAGTCCGGCACTTCGGCGCCGATCCGGCAGCGAAAGCCCTCGGTGTCGATCAGAGTCAGCGGACGGATCGCGCAGACGCCGCCGCTGAGGCCTTCCCAGTACGCCTTGACGCCGGCACCGAACGGGCTGACGACCCCGAGCCCTGTGACGGCGACGGGCTTCACGCGCCCGCCGTCCTCGACGCGATGAAGCGAGACAGCGTGTCGAAGGAGGTGAAATGCGGGGCGAGATCCGCCGACTCGTCCATCGCGATGCCGAAGCGCTCCTCGATCGCGATCGACAGCTCAATGAAGTCGAGCGAGTCCAGACCGATCGAGCTCTCGATGCCCTTGGGCAGCGTCGTCTCGGGGGTCAAGTCGACGGCGCGCCGCGGATCGAACTTGAGCCGCGTCACGAGGATCGTCTTGAGCTCGTCGAACACCTCTTTCGGTTCCATAGCCCTCCTAGTGCCAGTGAAGTCCAGCGCGGCGGCCGCGCCATTCGCCCGTCACGCCGATCGAGTCCTCGGCACCGGCCGCGCGGGCCAGCGCCAGGGCGATCAGCGGCGCGCACGCAAGCGTCTCGCCGGCCCGCGCCCGCGCCAGGGTCTCGAGGGGCGACGGGGCCTGCGGCGCATCGTATCGCGTACGCCGCGCGCCGGGTACTAGCAAGGCGCAGGCGGCCGCCTCGACCAACGGACGCCCCACGAGCCAGCGGCCCCGCGCGTAGAGCTCCGCGCACTCCTCGAACGTCTCCACCGCCAGCACGAGCGCCCGGTCGCACTGCCCGGTCTCGAGGAGCCGCGTGGCCTGCCAGAGGCCGTCGACCGCGGCCGCCGCGCCGCCGATCAGGATGCCATAGGGCCCGGTCAGGCCGAATTCGATCGCGACCTCGCCGGACATCACGCTCGGCGCCGTATAGGGGAAATGGAGCGTTCCCGAGACGCTGCCGCCGCGGCGCGCGGTGTCGGCGGCGACCCACGCGTGATTCGAGGCGCCGTAGGCGCCGCCCGTCACGTAGATCAGGGCGGTCGTGCTCCCCCTGACGACCTCGCGCGGAATTCGGCTGGCCCGCAAGAGCGCGTCGACCGCCGCAACCCCGAGCAGGCACTCGCGCGTGGCGCGCCTGAAGCGCTCGCCTTCGAGCGCCGGGCGCTCGAGTGCGATCACGGGACGCCCCGCCGCCGCGCGCGCCGCGTCAGCGGGCAAGGCCTCGATCCCCGGCCCCCATCCGGTGAGCACGGACACCGCTTGGACGGCTGTTCCGATCGTCGTGTTCACGCTCATGAGTCGGCCGCTTCCAGCACGAGCGCCGCGTTGCAGCCGCCGAAGCCCAGCGAGGTACTCAGGCTGACGCGCGGCCGTGCGATGCGGCAATTCCCGATCACGTGATCGAGCTGACAGGCCGAATCGGGCTCCTCGAGCCCCATCGTGTACGGCACGACGCCCTCGCGCCCGGCCAGGAGACACATGACGGCCTCGAGCGCCGCCGCGGCGCCCATCGTGTGACCGACGGAGGCCTTGATCGAGTTCACCGGGACCTCGGACGCGCGGCGACCGAGCACACGCTGCAGGACGGCGGCCTCGACCCGGTCGTTGAGCGGCGTGCCCGTTCCGTGGGCGCTCACGAAATCCACGTCCGCGGCCGTCAGGCCGGCTTCGTCCAGCGCCGACACGATCGCGAGCTCGAGGCCGCGGCCGTTGGCGTCGGGCGCCGCGATGTGGGAGCCGTCGCTGGCGCTGCCGTGGCCGAGCAGCCGGCCCAGGCGCGTCCCGTGCGCGTCCTCGTCGCGGACCATCATGACAAGCGCCGCGGCTTCGCCCAGCAAGAGCCCGCTGCGCCGCCGATCGAACGGCCGCACGCGCTCGCGCGTCAGCGAGCGGAGCGCGTCGAAGCCGCGCATGACGAAGCGGCAGAGCGCATCGTAGCCGCCGGCCACGACCACGTCGACGACGCCCGCGCGCAAGAGATCGGCGCCGTTGCCGATCGCGGTGGCGCCGGCCGCGCACGCGGCGCCCACCGTGAGCACGGGGCCGCGGGCGCCGAGCCGCCGCGCGAGCGCGTGCGCCGGGCTGTCGTAGAGCGCGCCGGCCGCGTGGCGGAAGCGGCCTCGCGGAGAGAGCGCGCGCTCGAGCTCGCCGACGCCGCCGAGTGCGGTGCCGAGCACGACGGCGATCCGCTCGGGCTCGGCGGCGATCGGCGCGCGAGCCAGGAGGTCCTCGGCCGCCGCGAACAGGAGCTGGGTCGCCCGACACCCCACGCGCCGGGCGCCGGGCAGCGCGCGCAGCTTCTTGATCTCGCCGCCGCGTCCGACTCGCAGATCGTCGACCGGGAAGCGCTCGATCATCGAGATGCCGTCGCTGCCGGTGATCAGCCCCGACCAGAACGCGTCGAGATCGGCGCCGAACGGGGTGACGGCTCCCGCGGCGATGAGGCTGACGGGCTCAGCGCGCCGGCGCATCGCTCATAGCAGCGGCGAGTGATACATCCTGAAGGCGCGAATTGGCCCTTGCTCGGTGTCGTAGAGCTTCGTCGCCCAGAAGCGCTGAGCGCTCGGCTCGAAGGTCATGATGCCGGGCCAATCGGGATTGTTCGGGTCCCACACGAAGAACTCGATATCGCCGTTCTCCAATGGTCGCGATTCGTAGGCGATTACCGTGTGGTTCAGCTCGGGCTTGGGCCAGTTGGTCACCAGGAGCTGAACCAGTCGCCCGGCGCGCAGCTGCTCGACGATCTCGTAAGCGACACCCTCCTGCTGCGCGCCGCTGACCGGAAGGGTCACGCGCCAGTTGGTCCAGTGTACCCAGGTCCAGAACCGCCCGCCGAGCCCGTCCTTGACCGCCTGCTCCTCGTCGCGCGAGAACTCGCGGAGGTTGGCGTAGCCGGGGATCACGGTGCGATCGTCGAGCGGAAGCGTGTCGGCCCGGGCCGGACGCGCAACCACGCGCTTGACCCGCTCGACGTACCCGGCGTGATCGAGCTTGGGCAGCGCGGGGTCGAATCGCGCGAACTGCGAGAACTGGCGGACGGCGCGCGCCAGCACGAAGCAGTAGTGGGCGTAGATCCCCGGCTCGTTGGGATGGCGCGCGGCGATCAGGTTCGCGAACGCGAACGTGTCCTGCTCGAACGAGAACGCCGGTGCGCGTACCGCCTCGTCGAGGCCGAGCGGCGGGCCGCCGTTCCGGGGCGGCGCGCTCGCGCACGCTGCAGTCACGAGTACCACGGCCACCAGGGCTGCAAGGCGCGAGTTCCCGATGAAATTCAATGCCTTACCCTAAATGGCCGCGTCGCCATTCGTCAAGAGCGCGTGTTATCCTGCGGCCCGGTCGCCCGCATGAGCCGAACGATCGCGGCGCTCTACCGGTTCCTGTACGCGGTCTTCCTGTCGCGTCTGCCCGAGCCGGCCGCCGTCGCGCTCGGCCAGGGATTGCTCCGCACGCTGCCGCTCGATCGGCTACACCACTTCCGACTGGACGACCCGCGACTGGCGATCACGCTCGGCGGCGTGCCGCTGCCGAATGCGATCATCCTCGCCGCGATGTACTACGATCCGGAGATCCTGGGGCGCGCGATGGGCCTCGGCTTTGGCGCCGTGACCGCCAAGTCGATCACGATCCAGGCGCGTCCCGGCCATCCCAAGCCCAATCTGGTCCGAACGAGCACCGACGCGGGCCCGGGGCTGGTGAACTGCAACGGGTTTCAGAACCCGGGCCTCGACCGCTTTCGCGCCTCGATCGCCTCACTCCCGCACCGGGTCCCGCTGATCGTGAGCGTGGCCGGCGAGACGATCGGCGACTACGTCAAGCTCGTGCGCGAGCTCGGGCCGCTCGGCGAGCTGATCGAGTTCAACATCTCCTCGCCGAACACGCGCCTCGTCTACGAGTGGAGCCGCAAGCCGGGTGAGCTCGCCACCTTGCTCCGCGAGGTGCGAAGGGCGACCGACAAGCCGCTGATCGTGAAGCTCTCGCCCGATTTCTCCGAGACCAACGAGCGCGAGATCATTCCGGCGGCGCTCGACGCGGGCGTGCGTATCGTCAACTACGGCAACACGCGAAAGGTCGCCAATCGCCAGCTCTCGCAGGGCGAGGGCGGCCTCTCCGGGCCGGACATCTTCCCGACCACCCTGGAGAATCTGAAGCGGACGCGGCGCGTGTTCGGCAACGACTTCGAGATCATCTCGACGGGCGGCGTCGACTCGCCCGACAAGGCGGTCATGCTGCTCGACGCCGGCGCCACGGCCGTCGGATATTTCACCGGATTCATCACGCGCGGGCCGATCCTCGCGCGCCTGATCCTCGAGCGCCTGCTCGCGCGCCGCTGAGCCCACGGAAAATGCTCACAGCTTATCCACTTGTCCACCACTATCCACAACAGACAAAATCGCCCGAACTGACGCGGGCTGGCGAGGGCATCGCCGGAATATGCCGGTCCATTCGTCCACGGAGAGCACACCTGCGTGGATTCCCGGATTCCACGCGGGTCCAACTCGCGCCGCGCGCGTGGCGCACGCCTTTTTCGCGGACAAACGAGACCTTGACACTGAAAACACGGCGCTCGTAAGGTTGGCAGGCCATGTCGCATGTTCACTTCCACGCGGTACCGCGGTCACGACGACCGGCGCTTTCTGGAGGTACACGTCACGATGGACGGCAGTAGCAGGAAGCCACTTGCAAAGGTGGAAGGTCGGCGGCGCCTCCGCATGAGCGGCGTCACCGTCGCCTGGCGCGGCACTCCCAATCTCGATGACTGGGTGGCGTACATCGTGAACGGGACCCGATCGAAGAAGCTGATCCTGGCCGATCACTCGTCGGAACGGAAGGTGAAGTCGCTGCTCTCGCGCCTGCAAACCCTGCCGCGGAAAGAGATCGAGAAGCTGGCCAAGAGCTAGCCCGCCCCCGGGGCTAGATGATCCCTTTCTCGGCGAGGCTGACGAAGCGCCCGCGCCCGATCACGACGTGGTCGTGGATGCGCAGATCCAAAAGGCGCGCGCACTCGACGAGCTGGCGGGTCAGCCGCACGTCCTCGCGGCTCGGCGTCGGATCGCCGCTCGGATGATTGTGCAAGAGGATCACCGACGCGGCCGACTCGAGGATCGCGGGCTTGAAGACGTCGCGCGGGTGCACGAGGCTCGCCGACAAGGTCCCCTGCGAGATCACCCGGTCGTACAAGAGACCGTTCTGCGCGTCGAGCAGCGCGATCCTGAACACCTCGCGCTTGAGATCTTCCATGAGCGGCCCGTACGCCGCGTATACCTCGGCGGGCCCCGATAGCGTGAGCCTGGCACCGGGGGTGCGCGCCCGAAGCCGGCGGGTCAGCTCGAACGCGGCCACCAGCCGGGCCGCCTTGGCGGGCCCGACACCCGCGACCTGCGCGAGCTCGGCGACCTCGCGCCCGGCCACGTCGGCCAAGGAGCCATAGGTGGCGAGCATCTCGCGGGCGACGTCGATCGCGCTCTTGCCGCGCACACCGGAGCCGAGCTGGATGGCGAGAAGCTCGGCGTCGGCGAGCGCCTCGGGCCCGTTCCAGTAGAGCCGCTCGCGTGGGCGCTCCGCCTCGGGCCAGCGTTCGACGCCCATGCGACTGTCGTACGCGAGCCGTGATGCGCGGTCAATGCGGCGCTTCCGATACGGCGCTCAGCCGCGGATCGTGATCGTCCTGGGCTCGTCGCCGACACCGGCGATATGGACGCGGATCGCGTCCGGCGGCAAGAGCGGCTCGAGCTTGTCCGCCCACTCGATCAAGGTCACGTCGTCGCCGCCCATCAGGTCGAGCAAGCCGAGATCCATGAGCTCGGTCATGCTGTCCGTGCGGTAGGCATCGACGTGATGCACGAGCACGCGGCCCCGATACTGGTTGACCAGGACGAAGGTCGGGCTCGTCGCGCGAACAGACGCGCCCAGCCCGCGCACGAGCCCTTGCACGAAGCACGTCTTGCCCGCGCCGAGCTCGCCGCTGAGCGCGACGACTGCGCCCGGCTGGAGCCTCCGGCCCAGCCGCTCGCCTGCCGCCTCGGTCTCTTCAGCGCTGGCGGTGACGACCTCAGCCGCCGGCGGCATGCAGTCGCCTGAAGGCCTCGGGAATGGCGTCGATGACGTCCCGCGCGATCAGCGCTTCCTCGCCTACGCGTGCGGCGGCCAGATCGCCGGCGCTGCCGTGAAGGTAGACGCTCGCTCGGAGAGCCGCGCCCGGCTCGATGTCCCGCGCCAGGAACGCGCCGAGCATGCCCGTGAGGACGTCGCCGGTGCCGCCGCTCGCCATGCCCGGATTCCCCGTCGGATTCACGAACACGCGGCCGTCGGGGTCGCCGATCACGCTGCGCGCGCCCTTGAGAAGGACGTGGACGCGATAGCGGGTCGCGAAGTCGCGGACGGTCTGGATCCGGTCGCGCTGGACGTCGTCCACGCGGGCGCCGAGCATCCGCGCCATCTCGCCGGGATGCGGTGTGAGACAGCGCGCTGCCGGGGCTTCGCGCAGAAGATCGAGATGGCCGGCCAGCGCCGTCAGCGCGTCGGCGTCGACGGCCATGGGCTTAGCGAGCTCGCGCACGAGATCGCGGGCGACGCGCACGGTCTCGTCGTCGAGCCCGATCCCGGGCCCGATCGCGACGGCGTCGCGCGAGGCGGCGAGCTCCTGGATCGTCTTGCCCGCCTCGAGCGCGAGCGTCCGCGCGGCGGTCTCCGGCAGCGGCTGGGTCATCGCCTCGAGCACGAGGCTCGCGACGATCGGCTGCTGGCTCGCAGGCATCGCTACCGTGACGAGGCCGGTGCCGCTGCGCATGGCCGACGTCGCGCCGAGGGCGGCGGCGCCCGTCTTGCCGACGGAGCCCGCCACCAGCAGCAGATGGCCGTAGGTGCCCTTGTGCGCCGCGCGCCGGCGACGCGGAAAATACGGCGCCACGTCGCTCGGCTCGAGCAAGAACGTGGCGGCGCCGCGCGCGACCTCCTGCTCGGGGACGCCGATCGGAATCACGCTCACGCGCCCGGCGAGCTCGTCGCCCGGCCCCACGACGAGGCCGCGCTTGAGACCGGCGAACGTCAAGGTCATCGCGGCGCGGACGACCGGGCCGGTGTGGGCGCCGGTATCCGCGGATAGGCCGGACGGGATGTCGAGCGCGACGACGGGCCGGCCGCTGGTGTTGATCAGCTCGATCGCGCGCGCGAGGCGGCCTTCGGCGGCGCCACGCGACCCCGTCCCCAGGAGCGCGTCGACGATCACGTGGGCCTGCGACAGCACTGCTGCCGACGCGCGGTCGTCCGCGAACGCGCGCGGTGCCGGGCCGCTCTTCTGGAGCTCCGCAAGCTTCTTGCCGGCGTCGCCGCCGATCTCCGCCGGCGGGTTCATTAGGAGCACGCTTGGGCGCGCGCCGCGGCGCTTGAGCCAGCGGGCCACGACGAACCCATCGCCGCCGTTGCCCCCCTTGCCGCACACGATCACGACGCGGGCCCCGCGGCGCGGCGCGCCGAGCTCCGGCAGCGCGGCGAGGATTGCCTCGGCGGCGCCGCGGCCGGCGTTCTCCATCAACGTGGCCCCGGGGATGCCGAGCTCGCTGATCGCGCGTTGATCGAGCCGCCGCATCTCCTCGGCGGTGAAGACGGCCTGCACGGCTATTTCCCGGTGGCCGGCGGGACCGCCTGAGCGAGGAATTCTGACAGGACCGCGACGTAGGTCGCGCGCCAGTCCGTACGCGCGGCCTTGGGCAGCTCGATGTGCAGCGCGCGCTGGGGCAGCCTGAGGATCCCGTCGCGCTTGGCTCCGGACGCGGCGTAGCGCAGCGGGTTGGCGGGCTCCACGAGGATCGAAAGGCGCGGCGCCTCGCGGTCGGCGCGCAGATGCGCATCGCGGATCAGCTCGAGCAGCGTTCTGAGACGCATCGCTTCGTCGCGATCGACGCCGACGGTCGCGATCTCGATCTGGTTCATAGCGTCCCGCTGGTTGTTGCCGTGGATCTCGGCATAGAAGAGGAGCGGCCCCTGCGCGACCTCGCGCACGCGCTGCTCGTAGGCCAGGTAGATCTGGCGCGCGCGGTCGCTCGGCACGTCGTCCGCTGCCCGCCGCCCGGGCGTGCCCTCGAAGGGACGATTGACCTGATAGCGCCGCCCCTGTGGCTCCCGCGTGTCGGGCGGGAGGCTGAACCCCGTGGCGACGACCACGCCGAACCCGGTGCGCCGGCCGATCTCGGCGGCCATCTCGCCGGTGCGCGCATCCGAGCTGCCGTGCGGAGCCGCGACCACGACGCCGCGCCGGCCGAGCCGGCCCGAGATCTTGCCGGGCAGCCCCTCGAGCTCGGGCAAGGTGGCGGAGCTGGCGCAGCCCGAGGCCACGAACGCGCCGATCGCCAAGCTAGTCGCCCACCAGGATCGCCTGCGCGAGCGCATAGTCACCTTCGTGAGTCAGCGAGAGGAGCATCCGGCTGCCGCCCCGCCCCAGACCGATGTCCCGGGCGCGGCCCGACAGCACGAGCGTCGGCGCCTGCTGGCGCTCGCGGCGCACCTCGAGCTCGCGCCAGCGCACGCCCATCTGCAGGCCGGTGCCGAGGGCCTTGAAGCCCGCCTCCTTGGCGGCAAAGCGCGCGGCGAAGTGGGGCGCCGGGTCGCGTCGCGAGCGGCAGTAGGCGATCTCGTCGTCGGTGAAAACGCGCTCGACGAAGCGATCCTGCCAGCGTTCGATCGTCGTGCGCATTCGAGGGATGCTCACGAGATCGACGCCCACTCCCGAGATCTTCACTGACCGCCGATGTGGGTGCGGATGAGCCCCGCGAGGTCGTCGGCCATCGCGCGGATCCGGGCGCCGTCGGCGCCCTCGATCATGACGCGGGCCAGGGATTCGGTGCCCGAGTAGCGGATCAGCACGCGCCCGCGGCCCGCCATCTCTTGCTCGAACGCGGCCTTACGCTCGGCGACGCCGGTGATCGAATCGATCGGCGGCTTGGATTTGACGGGCACATTGAGGAGCACCTGCGGGAACTTGCTCATGCAGGCCGACAGCGACGCCAGCGACTCGCCGGTCTCCGAGGCCACCGAGAGGAGCGCCAGCGCCGAGAGAATTCCGTCCCCGGCGGGCGCGTGGTCGAGGAACAGCAGATGACCCGACTGCTCGCCGCCCAGGTTGGCGCCGAGCCGCTGCATCTCCTCGGAGACGTAGCGGTCGCCGACCTGCGTCTTGACTATGCCGATGCCGGCGGCTTCGAGCGCCTGATCCAGACCGAGATTCGCCATCACGGTCGTGACGACGAGATTCTGCTTCAGGCGCTGGCGCGAGGCCAGGTGGCGCCCCGCGATCGCCAGCGCGTAGTCCCCGTCGCGGATCTCACCGGTGTGATCGACCGAGATGAGCCGATCGCCGTCGCCGTCGAACGCAAAGCCGATCGAGGCGCGGGCCGCGCGCACCTTGCTCTGAAGCTTTTCGGGATGGAGCGCGCCGAATCCGGCGTTGATGTTGATCCCGTCGGGCCGCGCGCCAATCGCCACGACCCGCGCGCCGAGCCGCCGAAACACCCGCGGACCCACCCGATGGGTCGCGCCATGGGCGCAGTCGAGCGCGATCGTGACGCCGCCCAGATCGAGCGGGAAGCAACCGCAGAGGAACTCGACGTACTCGGTCTCGGCCCGGTCGTAGTCGACCCAGGCGCCGATCTTTGCGCCCCGCGCGCGAGGCGCCCTGTCCGGCGCCTCGAGCCGCTGCTCGATCTCGGCCTCCCATGCATCGGGGAACTTGGTCCCTTCGGACGAGAAGAGCTTGATGCCGTTGTCCTCGAACGGATTGTGCGATGCGCTGAGGACGATGCCCCCGTGGGCTTCCAGGCGCCGGGCGAGCAACGCGATGCCCGGCGTCGGCAGCACCCCGACGGAAAAGCAATCGGCTCCGGCAGATAAGGCCCCGGAGACGAGAGCCGCCTCGAGCAGGGGCCCGGAGCGCCGCGTGTCGCGGCCGATCACGATCCGGGCGTGGTCAACGCCGTGATCGGCCTGGAGCGTGGCGACGAGCTGACGGCCCACGCGAAAGGCCAGTTCGGGGGTGAGCGGCTCTTCGTTCGCGACCCCCCGGATCCCGTCGGTCCCGAACAGGCGCGTCATCGAGTGGGCACCTCGATCATTATAGGGTGCCCCCCGCCCGGCGAATGCGTTCGACGACACGGACCGCGTCGAGGGTCTCGGCGACGTCGTGCGTACGGATCAGAGCGGCCCCGTTCCAGACAGCCACGGCCGTCGCGGCCAGCGAGCCCGCCAGGCGGTCGGCGGTGCGAACCCGGCCGGTGATCGCGCCGAGAAACGACTTTCGAGAGACGCCGACGCAGAGCGGTCGGCCAAGGTCCTCGAGCTCGCCGAGCCCGGCCAGAACCGCGGAGTCCCACTGGTCCCAGACCATGCGCTCGTCCCTGAAGAAGCCGATGCCCGGATCGAGCACGACACGCTCGTTGGGAATCCCAGCGATTTTCGCCCGTTCGGCCGCCTCCTTCAGAAGCGCCTTGACCGTCGCGATCGGGCGCGTCGAGGAGGGCGCGCTCGCGGGAAACGCCATCAGAATGACGCCGGCTCGCCGCTCGCTGACGAGGGAAGCCACGGCGGGATCACGCAGCCCCGAGACGTCGTTGATCACTCGGGCCCCGGCGTCGAGCGCGGCCCGAGCCGCACCGAGGCGAGCGGTGTCGGCCGAGATCGGCACCGAGACCTTGGTCGTCAACGCTTCGACCGCGCGGGCAAGGCGCCGGCACTCCTCCTCGTCCGCGATCGTCGATCCGCCGTAGGGTGCCGTCGACCGGGCGCCCACGTCGATCAACGCTGCGCCAGCGTCCACCATGGCGAGCGCCGCAGCCACGAGGTCGTCCCCCTCGGTATGGACCGATCCGGCGTGAAACGACTCGGGGCTCACGTTGAGCGCGCCCATGACGGCCACAGGGATGCCACGACCGAGGGAGACGCCTGCGAAGGTGGCTCGATGGTCCATCGAGCCGCGCGCCGTTAGGCCGGCGCGCCGGCTTCCTGGAAGGGACGAGTGCGCAGGATGCGGGCGATCTCCTCACCGTCGAGGGTCTCCCGCTCGAGCAGGGCGCGCGCAAGCGCGTGCAGCTTCTCGATGTTCTCCTGGAGGATCTGCTTGGCGCGGCTGGCCGCCTCCAGGACAATCCGCTTGATCTCGCCGTCGATGAGGAGTGCGGTCTCTTCGCTGTAGTCCTTCTGGCGCGCCACCTCGCGGCCGAGAAAGATGTGCTCCTCGTTCTTGCCGAACGTGAGGGGCCCGAGCTTGTCGGACATGCCCCACTCGCAGATCATCTTGCGGGCCATCTCGGTGGCCTTCTCGAGGTCATCGCCGGCGCCCGTGGTCTGCTGGTTCAGCACGATCTCCTCGGCCGCACGGCCACCGAGCAGGATCGTGATGCGGTTGACCAGGTAGTCTTTCGAGTAGTTGTACTTGTCGTCGACGGGCAGCTGCTGCGTCAAGCCGAGAGCCCGGCCGCGCGGGATGATCGTGACCTTGTGCACCGGATCGGTGCCCGGAAGCACGTCGGCGACGAGCGTGTGGCCGGCCTCGTGGTACGCGATGGTCCGCTTCTCGGCGTCGCTGATGATCATCGAGCGGCGCTCGACACCCATCAGGACCTTGTCCTTCGCGCTCTCGAAGTCGGACATTTCGACGAGCTTCTTGTTCTGACGCGCGGCCAGGAGCGCCGCCTCATTGACCAGGTTCGCCAGGTCGGCGCCCGAGAACCCGGGCGTTCCGCGGGCGAGAACCTTGAGCTCGACGTTGGGAGCCAGCGGGATCCGGCGAGCGTGGACGCGGAGGATCTCTTCGCGCCCCTTCACGTCCGGCCGCGGCACGACCACCTGGCGATCGAACCGTCCCGGCCGGAGCAGCGCCGGGTCGAGCACGTCGGGCCGGTTGGTGGCCGCGATCAAGATGACGCCTTCGTTGGTTTCGAAGCCGTCCATCTCGACCAGGAGCTGGTTCAAGGTCTGCTCGCGCTCGTCGTGGCCGCCGCCGAGGCCGGCGCCGCGGTGGCGCCCGACCGCGTCGATCTCGTCCATGAAGATGATGCAGGGCGCGTGCTTCTTGCCCTGCTCGAACAGGTCGCGCACGCGCGAGGCGCCGACGCCCACGAACATCTCGACGAAGTCCGAGCCGGAGATCGAGAAGAAGGGCACGTTCGCCTCGCCGGCGATGGCCTTGGCCAGGAGCGTCTTACCCGTGCCGGGAGGCCCGACAAGGAGCACACCCTTGGGAATCTTGCCGCCGAGCTTCTGGAACTTCTGCGGATCCTTCAGGAAGTCGATGATCTCGCGCAGCTCTTCCTTGGCCTCGTCGACGCCCGCGACGTCCTGGAAGGTGACCTTGTTCTGCTTCTCGGAGATCATCCGCGCCCGCGCCTTACCGAACGAGAGCGCCTTGGCGCCGCCGCCCTGCATCTGGCGCATGAAGAAGATCCAGACGCCGATGAACAGGAGCATCGGAACCCACTGAAGAATAATGCCGTACCAGGGACTCGAGTCCGGCGGTTTGACCGCGATGCGGACGCCGCGGTCTTTGAGCGTCTTGATCAGCTCAGGGTACTCGACGATGTAGGTGCGCTGGGTCTGCGCCGAGTCCTTGAGCGAGTAGGTGACGAGGTTACCGCGGATGACGACCGACTCGACCCGGCCCTGGTCGACGGCCTTGAGGAACTCGGAGAAGTTCGGCTGCTCCTGACCGCTCTGCTGGGCACCCTGGAAGACCGTGAACAGCAGGATGACGATGAGGCCGATCACCATCCAAAGGGCCAGGTTCTTGTAGACCTGATTCATATAGGCTTGCCTAGTATAGCACTCGGTTCCAGCGACGAATCCGGGCCGGCTAGATTTCCTCGAGCGTCGCGACGTGCGGCAGGTTGCGGTAGAGTCCGTCGTAGTCCAGCCCGTAGCCCACCACGAACACGTTCGGGATCGTGAAGCCGACGTAGTCGATCTGTACCTCGGTCTCACGCCGGCCCGTCTTGTCGAGCAGCACGCAGGTCTTGACGCTGCGCGGCCGCCGCGCCTCGAGCGTGCGCTTGAGCGCGGCCAGGGTGTGGCCCGTGTCGACGATGTCGTCGACGACCAGCACATGGCGGTCGGCGACGTCGACGCTCAGGTCGGCGACCATCCGCACCGCGCCGGACGAGGTCGTGCCCCCGCCGTAGCTCGACGCACGCAGGAAGTCGACCGTGACGTCGATTGGCAGCGCACGCATGAGGTCGGCGATGAAGGGAATCGCCCCCTGCAGCACGCCGACCAGCACCAGGGTGCCGTCGGCGTAGTCGCGGGCGATCGCGCGCCCGAGCTCAGCCACTCGCGCGGCGATCTCCTTCTCGGCGACGAGCACGTGACCCGGCCTCGGGGCGGCCATCTCACCGCGCGGTGACGAACGCCGAGAGCGAGCGCTCGCCGGCGACGATCTTGTCGGCGGCGAGCCGGGCCGCCTCGCGCGTCGCGAACGAGCCGATGCGCACGCGATACCGGGCGCTGCCCGCGGAGTCGATCTCGGCGACGTAGGCGTCGTGGCCGGCGGCGACGAGCCGAGCGCGCAGAGCGTCGGCGGGCTCGCGCGCCTTGTAGGCGCCCACCTGCACCGTGAACGCGCCAGGAGTCGGCGCGGGCGCCGATGATTCGGGCAGGCTGGCCGGCGGCGGGGGCTTCGGCGCCGCGTCCGCGCGCCCGGCAGCGTCAGCGCGCCCGGGCTTCACAGGCTTGACCGGCGGCGGCGCGGTGAGCGGAGCCGTCAGATCCTGATAGAAGGTCAGCGCCGGCGAGGGCTCTGCTGGACGCGCCGTGCGATCGGCGCCGCGCGCGGGTGCCGTCTCCTTCATTGCCGTCGCCGGCTGCGCCGCCGGGCTGCGAGGCCAGAAGCGGCCGGCCATCACACCGGCCATGAACGTGGCGCCGAGGACGCCGAGACAACCGATGACGAAAAGCGCCGAGGCGAGCCGGCTCGGGGCGTGCCTGCCTCGGCCGGCGCGCATCGTCACATGCTCTCCGGAGCGCTGACGCCGAGCAGATCGAGCCCGTTCTTGACGACGACACCGACGGTCGCCGCGAGGGCCAGCCGCGCGTACATGAGGCGCCGGTCGTCCTGGATGACCCGGTGGTTCTTGTACCAGGCGTGGAATTCGGCCGCGAGCTGCTGCAGCCAGTACGCAACCCGATGCGGCTCGAGCATGCGCGCCGCGCCCTTGACGAGCTCGGGGAACTGAAGCAGCTGCTTGATCAGCGCCAGATCCGCGGGCTCGACCAGCGGGCTCGTGTCGATCGCCGTCAGCGCCGGCACTGTGATCCCCTGCTCGGCCGCCTGACGAAAGATCGAGCGGATCCGCGCGTGCGCGTACTGGACGTAGTAGACGGGATTGTCGCTCGACTGGCGCGTGGCGACCGCCAGATCGAACTCGAGCGGGCTGTCGTGCCGCCGCGTGAGGAACGTGAACCGCGCCGCGTCGCGGCCGACCTCCTCGAGCAGCTCCTCCATCAGCACGAACTCGCCGCGCCGCTTGGACATGCGCACGGGCTGGCCGTCGCGCAGCAAGGTGACGAGCTGGACGATCAGCACCTCGAACGTCTCGGGCGGGTGGCCGAGCGCCTGCATCGCGGCCTTCATCCGCGCGACGTAGCCGTGGTGATCGGGGCCGAGCAGATTGATCAGCCGGTCGGCCCCGGCGTACTTGACGTGGTGGTGATACGCGACGTCGACCGCGAAGTAGGTCGGCCCGCCGCTGGAGCGCCTGAGCACGCGGTCCTTGTCGTCGCCCGCGTCCTCGCTCTCGGACGAGCGGAACCAGAGAGCACCGTCCTGCTCGTAGCTGAGCCCGCGCGCGGCGAGCTCGTCGAGCACTTTCTCCGGCAGCCGCTTGTCGCGCACGTCGCGCTGCTCGGACGACCACACGTCGAAGTCGACGCCGTAGTCGTGCAAGACGCGGCGCTGTGCCTCGATCATGCGCGCGACCGCATAGCGGCCGAAGTGCTCGATCCGCTCGCGCTCGGACGCGTCGGGCATCACGCCGCCGCCCTCGGCGCGATAGGCCTTCGCGAGGTCGACGAGATACTCGCCCGGATAGCCGTTCTCGGGCAGCGTCGCGGGCTCGCCGAACTCCTGCTTCACGCGCGCTTCGAACGAACGCGCGAGCGCCTCGAACTGGTTGCCGGCGTCGTTGACGTAGAACTCCGTCGTGACGCGCGCGCCCTCGGCGCGCAGGAGCCGCGCGAGCGCGTCGCCGATCGCGGCCGCGCGCGCGTTGACGATGACGAGCGGGCCCGTCGGGTTCGCCGAGACGAACTCGAGGCGGATGCGCTGTCCCGCCTGACTCTCGCCCCGTCCGTACTCGGAGCCGGCGGCGAGGATCTCGGAGAGCGCCGCGGCGCACCAGCTCGGCGCCAGGAACACGTTGATGAATCCGGGGCCGGCGACCTCGAGGCGCTCGACCTCCGGCATCGGCGGGAAATTCTTCACGACCAGATCGGCGATCTGTCGGGGCGCGCGCTTGGCGGCGCGCGCCAGCACCATGGGCGCGTTGGTCGCGTAGTCGCCGTGCTCCGCCTGACGCGGAACTTCCCACGCGCACTCGTCAGGCTCGGGCAGGCCTGCCTTCGCGAGAGCCGCCCGCACCCCGCTCGTCAACCGATCGGTGAGTTGCACCTGCGCATCAGGGTACCCGCGTACCGCCGCGTCGTGACGAAGAAAAATCGACTCGCACCGTGGGCTCTTGGCAACGCGTCGGGCGGCGTGGTATGAGCGACGACGAGCGCCATGCTGACCGTGGTCCGGATGACCGTGCGCCACTACCGGGAGCTCATCCTCGCCGGCGCCTTCGCGGCGCTGGCCGCCTGGGAGACCCTCGAGATGCTCCTGCTCGAGCGGCGCATCGACACGCCGCTCTCGCTCACCCTGGTCGTGCACTCGCTCCAGGTCGCGCTCATCCTGGCGGCCACCGCCCTGGCCCTCCGTGCCTGGCGGGACAAGACCGCGCGCGAGCGCGCCCTCGCCGCGCTCGTCGAGCAGGTCGTCGTGGCGCAAGAGGAAGAGCGGCGGCGCGTGGCCTATGACGTCCACGACGGCGTGGCCCAGCTCGTCGTGAGCGCCAAGCAGCACGTCGACACCGCGACCGATCTCTGGAAGGCCGACCCCGCGCGCGCCGCCGCGGAGAGCGCGATCGCCGCCGAGCGGTTGGGTCAGGCCATCGCCGAGACGCGGCGCATTCTCGCGGCGCTCAGACCAATGGCCGTCGAAACCGCCGGGCTCGCGGGCGCCGCGCGCCGGAGCCTCGACGATGTCGCGCGGGATACCGGCTGGTCAGTGAGCCTCGTGGAGAACCTCGGCGACGTCCGGCTTCCGGCGACGGTCGAAGCGGCCGCGTTCAGGATCTTGCAAGAGGCGCTCGCGAACGTGCGCAAGCACGCGGGCACCACCCAGATCGACGTGGTCCTGGCGCGCGAGGCGGATCGCTTCCACCTGGACGTCCGCGACCACGGCGTCGGTCTCCTGCTCGGCGGACCGGCGCGCGGTCTCGGCCTGGCCAGCATGCAGGAGCGCGCGCGCCTGCTCGGCGGCTCGTGCGTGGTCGAGCCGGCGCCCGGCGGCGGCACGCGCGTTCACGCTCAGCTTCCGTTGCGCCATGGCCTCGCTGCCGCGTCCTGATCCCGCGCCGATGCGCGTCCTGATCGTCGACGACCATCCGATGGTCCGTGAGGGCGTGCGGAGCATGCTCGAGCCCGCGGGCGTCCAGATCGCGGGCGAGGCCGGCACCGGCGAGGACGCGCTCCGCATGGCCGCGGCGCTCGAGCCCGACGTCGTCCTGCTCGACCTCGAGCTACCTGATCTCGACGGGCTCGCCGTGCTCCGGCGGCTCAAAACCTTCGAGCGCCCGATCGCCGTGCTGGTCGTCACGATGCACGACGATCCGGCGCTGGTCCGCCGCGCCGTCGAAGGCGGCGCCGCGGGCTACGTCCTGAAGGGCGTCGGGCGCGGAGAGCTCCTGTCGGCGCTCGAGGCGGTGCGACACGGCGGCTCGGTCTTCGACCCGTCGCTGCTGCGCGCGACCCTCTCCGAGCCGAAGGCCGACGAAGCGCTGACGTCGGTCGAGCAAGACATGCTGCGGCTCGTCGCTCAGGGACTGACCAACCGCGAGATCGGCAAGCGCCTGCACTGGAGCGTGGGCACGGTGAAGAAATATCTCCAGCGCACGCTCGAGAAGCTCGGCGCCTCAGACCGTACGCAAGCAGCGGTCGAGGCCGTCAAGCGAGGGCTCCTGTCGTAGCCAGCCGCCGCATCGCCAGATACGCGGCGATGAGGACCGCGAAGCTCACGGAGACCGCCGCCGCCAACACCCGCAGCGAGCGGTCGACGTCCCCGACCACCGGCAGCTCACCAGCTCCGAGCCGATAGGCGCCGGGCTTCTCGAGGAGCACGCCGAGAGCGCCGGCCATCGCGGCCATCGTCCAGCCCGCGTTGGGACTCGCGGTGCGACGCCGATCGCTCAGAAGGCGGGCGAGCGCGCCGCGGGCGCTTTCCCCGGTCAGGAGGGCACCGGCGACGACGCTCAACGCCGCCAGCCTAGCTGGAATGAGATTGAAAATATCGTCGAGTCGGGCCGCAATCTTACCGAAGTACTCGAGGGGTCCGTCACGATAGCCGAGCATCGCGTCCGCGGTGTTCACGGCGCGGTAGACCGCGGCGCCGGCAAGGCCTCCGGCGAGGAAGAACAGCACCGGCGCGACGAGGCTGTCGGTCAGGTTCTCCGCGACCGACTCGACGGTCGCGGAGGCGACCTGGCCGGCGTCGAGCTCGGCCGTCGGACGGCTCACCAGGTGATAGCCGACCGCGAGGCGGGCACCCGCGAGATCGCCGCGGCCGAGCTCACTCGCCACCTCGCGGGCCGCCGACACAAGACCCCGGAGCGAGAGCAGACACGAGAGCGCGAAGCCCTGGAGCACGAGCCCTGCGAGCCCGAGACGATCGGCAAGCGCCGACACCAGCGCGCCGCCGACACCGGCGAGTGCGGCGACGCCCACGGTGAGCGCAGCGCCGCCGGCAAACAGACGCGCCGGCGAGCCTCGACAGAGCCGCCGTCGGCCGGCGTCGAGCAGTCGGCCGAGCCACGCGACCGGATGATAGCGGTTGGGTGGGTCGCCGAGAGCCAGATCGATCGCCAGCGCCAGCAGCAGGACGAGCGGCGTGGCGACCGCGGGGCTCAGGATCTGGGAAATGAGAGCCCCGCGAGCTTCGCGACCGCGGCAACGTCGACCGCGCGCGCCACCGCGTCGGCGAGGCGCTCATAGCGGTCGGCGGCCGGAGCTCCCCAGCGCGGATCCGCGGCGATCCCCTTCCGCTCGGCCAGGTACACGAGCAGCGCGCGCCGCACCGCATCGTTGGCGAGGAGCCCGTGAAGGTACGTCCCCACGACGGCGCCGCTGGCGCCCACCGCCCCGTCAGCGTCGTGCGCCGGCTCGCCGCGGCGCTCGACGATGGTGAACGGCGCCGGCGAGCCCGCGCTGGTCCGGCCGTAGTGGATCTCGTACGCGGTCAGCTCGCTCTCCGCCGCCGCCGCGAAGAGCGGCGAGGCGCGGCCGACCTGGGCCCGCACCCGCACGGTGGTCTTACCCGGCGCAAACGTCGTGACAGAAGACAGCAGGCCCAGTCCCTCGCTGACAATCGCGTCGGACTCGATTCGATCCGGATCGCGCACCGCTTCGCCCAGCATCTGGTAGCCGCCGCAGACGCCGAGCACGGGTCGGCCATTGGCGGCCGCCTGTCGGATCGCGAGCGCCAGTCCGGACGCGAAGAGCCAGCGCAGGTCCGACACCGTGCTCTTGCTGCCGGGCAGCACGATCAGGTCGGCGCCGTCGAGCCCATCGGCGCCACGCACGAAGCGCACGCGGACGCCGGGCTCGGCCGCCAGCGGCTCGAAGTCGTCGAAGTTCGAGATGAGCGGCAGCCGTACCACGGCGACGTCGAGCGCGCCGGGCGCGCCCCAGCGCGACCGGTCGTCGAGATCGAGCGAGTCCTCGGACGGAACGAGCCCGGGCTCGAGGTACGGCACGACGCCGAGCACCGGCACGCCGGCGCGCGCGGCGAGCTCGACCAGACCGGGTGTGAGCACCGCCTCGTCGCCGCGGAACCGGTTCACGATCAGGCCGCCGACCCGCGCGCGATCCGGTGCGTCGAGCAACGCCAAGGTGCCGAGCAGCGCGGCGAAGACCCCGCCGCGATCGATATCGCCCACGAGCAGCACCGGCGCCTCGGCCATGCGGGCCACGCGCATGTTGACGATGTCGCTGTCCCGCAGGTTGATCTCGGCCGGGCTGCCGGCGCCCTCGATGATCACGAGGTCGAACGCGCGCCGAAGGCGTGCCAGGCTCTCGGTGACGATCGGGAGCAGCTCGGCCTGCATCCGTTGGTACTCGGGCCACGTGAGGCTCCCGATCGGGCGCCCGCGCACGACGACCTGCGAGCGATGGGCGGGCTCCGGCTTCAAGAGGATCGGGTTCATGTCGATCGTTGCCTCGACGCCCGCGGCGGCGGCCTGCGCGGCCTGCGCGCGGCCGATCTCTCCGCCCTCCAGGGTGACGGCCGCGTTCAGCGCCATGTTCTGGGACTTGAACGGGGCGACTCGATAGCCGGCGCGGGCGAAGATCCGACAAAGGGCCGCGGCGAGCAGGCTCTTGCCGACGCTCGACGCGGTCCCCTGCACCATGAGACACGCCGCCGGGCTCATCGTCCGAAGCGCACGCTCAACCCGGCGCGAAAGGCATAGTCGGGGCCGCGGCCGGCGAGCGAGGTCTGCCCGGCAGCGTCGAGCGCAAGATAGTTCGTCACGAAGAATTGAACGCCCGCGTCGAAGCCGGCCGCATCACGCGCCCCGGCCGCGGCCGCGGAGGCGAAGAACACTTCGGCGAACGTCGACCATCGCTCGCCGAGCTCGCGGCTGAGCGCCGCCGAGGCGCCGCCCTGGGCGCGATAGCCGCTCGGGCGCTGCGCGACGGCACCGACACCAAGGTTCGCGTCCAGTCCGAGCTTCCACGGCAAGGAGAAGCTCGCAATTCCGATCACGCCGAAGCTCGGGACGTTGACTCCGTGCGGCGAAGTGGAGACCGGAAGCCGAAGGAACGGAAGCACGGCGAGCGCCGGCCACCAGCGTCCCTCGGCCGAATCGAGGAAGCGCCACTTCATCTGCAGCGCCAGGTCTCCAGTCCCCGTGTCGTCCTCCGCGCCGCGCGCGATGACCAGAGGCTGGCCATCGAGCCGGATCTCGAGCCGTTCGGCGACGCCCACGCGCAGGGTCAGGTCGAGCGTGTATTCCTGCAGGGCCGTGCTGCCGCCGATGCTCGTATGCGCGTAGCCGCCGCCGGTCTCGATCTGCACGGCGCCCGGCGGAACGGTGTTCGCGTTGGTGGAGACGCTGGGGCGGTCGGTCACGATGCGGTCGGACTCTCCGGCGGCGGCGAGCGAGGCGGCGATGGCGACCGCCGCGCCCGCGGCGACCAGGCTGCGCGCGCAGCGCGCCAGTCGATCAGCCTCGCGCGTAGCGCCCCCGGAGCCCCTGCCAGAGCTCCGTCTTCTCCCAGCGGGGCTCTCTCAGGCGCTGCCAGTTGTCGTCGAAGTGCGGGTTCGGGAACAGGATCGTCACCATCTGCTCGCCGCGCCCGTTCCAGAGCCTGAGCCCCCACACCGTGGGCGCGCACGAGCCGCCCTCGGTCTTGAAGAAGGCCGCCCGGGCCACGCGGCGAATCCGCCGGAGCTCTTCGCTCCGCGTGCCGCGATGGTCATTGACGCAGAGGTGAAAGTGCCAGGCGCCCGTGTCGACCGTGAGGTAGCCGTCGAGCATCGTGACCTTCGGCGGCGAGGCGAACTGGATCTCGTACGCCGCGCCCTCGATCAAAGGCCCCACCGTGATCGCGGCCCAGTGCTCGGAGAAGAGCTCGACGAGCAGGCGTTCGACCTCGTCGCCGGCGACGGTCATGTCGTGGTACTCGGTCGTCGTGCCGTCCAGGCCGTGCTCGATCGTCGGAGCCACGCGAGCATACTACTGCAGGTCGAACACCACCGGCAGCCGCACCCTCAGCTCGCGCGGCGTGAGGCCCTTGGGAAACGGCTGCGGCGGCAACCCGCGCATGGCTTCGAGCGCCGCCTCGTCCAGCAGTGGATGCGACGACGAGCTCGCGACGGACACACTGCCGATCGCGCCGTTGGGCTTGATTGAGACATCGAGCTGAACGATACCCGTCAGGCCTCGACTGCGCGCGGGCGGCGGGTACTTCAGCGCTTCCAGGAAGCGCCGTCTGACGCCCGCCAGATATGGGCCGTATTCGGCGCCTGGCGCACCGCTCGGCGAGCCACCCGGCGCCACACCGGCGCCGCCGGCGCCCTGTCCGCCCGGACCGCCTCCGGGCGTCGTTCGCGCAGTGCCGCCGGGATCGCCAGCGCCGCCGCCGCGTTCGGCGGCGACCGGGCCCGAGCTCGGCCGAGCGTCGGTGGACGCGTCGCCCGATTGGCTGGGAGCGACAACGTCGGGAGCGGCTTCGCGCGCCGGTACGATCGCGATCGCCGGCGCGGGCGTAGCAGGCGGTTCGGCGGGCGTCGGCGCTGCAGCCGGCTCACGCGCGGGCTCCGGCTCGGGCTGGCGCGCGGGTGCGGCTGCCGGCGGAGGCGTCGGAGCCGCCGGCGCTGCGCTCGGCGCTGCCCCCGACCGGGCCGACTCCGGCCGCGTACGGCGCGCCACCTGCGACGACGCGACGGCGGCGCCCCCGCCGGACGCCGGCCGGGGCTCGACCGGCGCGACGGGCGCCTCGCGCTCCGTCACCGCCTCGAGGTCGATGAAGAGCACGCCCGGGTGAGATTCTCCCGAGACGAGGAAGAAGAGCCCCGCGACCGCGCCGCCGTGGGCGACGAGCGAAGCGAGCAAGGTCGCGAGCGGCGGACGCGCAATCATCGATGCTCTTCGATCCAGCGGCGCACGCCGGTCTCAAGCGCTTCGCGGGCCGCGCGCGCGACGACCCATCCCAGATCGCTGATGGGTCCGCCGAAGCGGCAGTATGGGCCGCGGCCGGTCGCCGCGATGACCACAGCGTCGGTCGACGTGCCGCTCGCGAGAAGTCCGTCTTCACAGCGCAGATCGACCGCGGCCAGCACCGACGTCTTGACCTCGGTGACCGTCATCACCGCGTTGACGAGGGCCGCCGCCTCCGGCGCGCCGTCGGCGACGACGATCGTGTTGATCGTCGATGGCGCCCACGCGGCGGCCCCCGTCAGACCCGCGGCGATCCGGTTGGACAGGCCGACGGTCGTGACCGCGAGCGCCGTCAGCCCGGACGCGGAGACCTCGGCAAACGTCGCCTTCTCCGTCCACGCCGACGTGAGAAGACCGACCCAGGGTCCCTGGATGCCGCGGCGCTCGGTGAAGCGGGGCAGGATCCCGTCGGTCTCCGCCTCGGGGATGTTCTTCCGGACGTGAAGGTTCACGATCGCGCGCGCGGTCGTGAATCCTCCGCGCACGAACGCCGAGGACAGGATCGTCAGCGGCTCGCGCGCCGCGACGACCACCGCCTCGCGATCGATCGTGACCTCGACTCCTTCGATCATCCGCTACTCCTTACTGACCTCGCGAGCCGAGCCCGGCGGCGAGCTCAGGGAGCCGCCGTCGGGCCCGGCCCGGCGAGTCTAGAACGACACGCGCAGCCCGGCCAGCGCGTTGATACCGAGCGCCGGGAAGCCGCGGACCTCCGAGTAGCTCTCGTTGGTCAGGTTCTGGATCCGCGTCCACAGATCGACGCCCTGGATGAACGCGTATTTGTTGAAGAGCCGATACGTGCCGCCCGCATTGAACACCGTGTAGGCGCTGTTCCAGCGGTACGCGCCGTTCGTGACCAGCACGAACTGCTCGCTCACCCACTGGCCCTCGCCGAACACCTCGAGCCGCTGGATCGGGCGCCACGTCGCCCTGAGGTTGACGCGATGGCGCGGCTCGCTCGGCAGGAGGCGGCGGGTTTGCAGATTCTCGGTCTCCGTGTAGGTGTAGTTGGTCGAGAAGGTCAGGTTGTCGAGCACGTCGACGTCGCCGGCGACTTCGAAACCCTCCATTCGGGTCTTGCCGATGTTCACGCCCTGCACGAAAGGCGGTGTGTTCGTCGGGACGACCCCGATCAGATTCTTGATCTCCTGATGGAAGTACGTCAGCCCGAGCCGGATCCGGTTGTTCCACAGCTTCTGGTCGATACCGACGTCCCACGCGAAGCTATCTTCAGGCTTCAAGGTCGGGTCCGAGAAGCCGGGGAAGAAGAGCTCGTTGAAGGTCGGCGCGCGGAAGCCCGAGCCGGCGCTGCCGCGCAGCCTCGTGCCCCACTCGCGAATGAGGTAGGCGATCGAGCCGCGCTCCGTCCAGTTCGTGCCGTAGACGCTGTTGTCCTCGACACGAAACCCGCCGGTCATGAAGAGCCGATCGAAGAGGCGAAACGTTTGCTGAAGGAAGGCCGACTTCGTGTGGCTCGTGGCGTCGAACGCCGAGCTGCCCTGGGCCTCGCCGTCTTCGGTGCGGTACTCGAGCCCGATCGACGTCGTCGACCACGGCCCGACGTGGAAGTGGTTCAGGAGCTCCACCTCCCAGCGCTCGGTCTTGAAGCGCCCGGGGAATTCGCAGAAGGGCGGGAACGGACACGCTTCCGCCATATCGGGCGCGTCGGTGAAGGTCTGGATGTTCTGATAGCGTCCCCCGCGCAGGTCGACCTCCCACCACTCGAAGGGCTTGGTGTGGCCGTTCAAGGTCATCACCCAGCTCTCGGTGGACTGACGGGCGTTGCTGTCGATGACCGGGTCGTTCGGCAACACGAACCCGGGCGTGCTGAGGAACTTCACGGGCACGCCGATCTGATTCTGGACCCAGCGCAGGCTAAACGCGATCGAGCTGTCCCACGGGAGCGACACGCCCAGACGCAGGTTGACGGCGTTCTTGTCGGAGCCGTCGTTCTTGAACTGTCCGTTCGACTCGAGATGTGAGATCGATCCCGCGTAGTCGAAGAACGAGTACGCGCCGCTGAACCATCCGCGGGCCGTGTAGGTATCGTAGTTGCCGCCGCCGCCTTCGACCGCCGCCGAGAACGGCCCCTTGCCCTTCTTCGTGATGATGTTGACGACGCCGCCGATCGCGTCGGCACCGTACAGCGTCGACTGGGGCCCGCGGATCACTTCGATGCGCTCGATCAGATCCGGCGAGATGTCGGACAGGTCGGCCTCTCCCGTCGTCGAGCTCTTGACGCGCATTCCGTCGACGAGGACCTGGACCTGCTTGGAATTGGCGCCGCGGATGCTGATGTTCGAGACCTTGCCGATGCTGCCCGCGCGGCGGACGTCGACGCCGGGCACCGAGCGCAGCACGTCTTCGACGGTCTCGAAGTGGTAACGCTGCACGTCCTCGCCGGGGATCACCGTGACGGCGGCGCCGAGCTGTTCGGCGCGGGTCTCGAGCTTGGTCGCGGTCAGCACCACGGGATCGAGCACGCTCGGCGGCGGCGGCTCCTGCGCCCCGAGCATTCCCGCAGACATCAGCACGATCAGTAACAACAACAGTCGGACGATCCAGAGCATGAGGCTTCACTCCTTCTTCCGCGAAAGGTTTGGAAGCTGTCGGTCCGGAACAGGTCTCCTGACTCGTGGATCGCCGCGCGCACCCAGCCTTCCCGTCCGCGCCGATGCGGATAGTGGCAACCTCGGGCGCTTGCTCCCCACTCACAGTGGCGGGTCCGTGCCGGAATCGGCGCCGTCGCGCCTCACCGGCTTCCCTTGATCCGGAGCGAGTTCTCTCGAAGGGCTACCGCGTGTCTCGCACCTCCTTCCACGTGAGCCTGACGACCGGCCGCCGGGTCGTCTCGCTCTTGTCGACCACCACCTCGCAGCCGTAGACCGCGGCCAGTAGCGCCGGGTCCAGCACCGCCTCGGGCGCACCGAGCGCCGCCGCGCGGCCGCCACGGAGCAACAGGAGCCGGTCGCACACCTCGGCGGCCAGGTTGAGGTCGTGGGAGACGAGCAGGATGCCCATGCCGCGCTCGCGGTTCAGACGTCGCAGCAACGTCGCGGCCTCGACCTGGTAGCGAAGATCCAGATGCGCGGTCGGCTCGTCGAGGACCAGGAGGCGCGGCTCCTGCGCGAGCGCCTTCGCGATGACCGCGCGCTGCCGCTCGCCGCCGCTCAGGTGCTCGAGCGGCAGGTCGGCGAGCTCGCGCACGCCGGTCGCCTCCATCGCCTCGCGGGCGACCGCGTGATCGCGCGCGCTCTCGAAGTAGCGCCCCGGATCGTGCGGATACCGCCCCATCAGCACGAGCTCGCCCACCGTGAACGGAAACTGCGGCACGGTGCCCTGCGGCACGACCGCGACCCGCCGGGCAAGCTCGGCGCGGCTCATGCGCCGGACCGGCACGCCGTCGAGGCGCACTTCGCCCGCTTCCGGCTCCAGCACGCGCGTGAGCAGGCGAATCAGGGTGGTCTTGCCCGAGCTGTTGGGTCCGATCACGCCCACGATCTCGCCCGGCGCGATCTCGAGCGTGAGCCCGGAGAGCGCGAACGGGCGCTCGCGCCGCTCGGCCGAAGCCGGATACGCGAAGCTCACGTCGCGGAGCTCGGCCAGCATCAGAGATTGGGCCGGTAGCGGGTGCGCAGCAGATAGATGAAGAACGGCGCGCCGAAGAACGACGTGATGACGCCGACCGACAGCTCGGCGGGCGCGACGATGCTGCGCGCGACGGTGTCGGCGAACAAGAGAAAGATCCCGCCGCCGACCAGCGCCGCCGGCACCAGCAGCCGGTTGTCCGAGCCGAGCAGGATCCGCAGCACGTGCGGCACGATCAACCCGACGAACCCGATCGGGCCGACGAACGCCACGACGCTGGCGGTGAGGAGGGCCGCGGCCAGGAAGATCGTCAGCTTGAGCCGGTCCGCGGCCACGCCGAGCTGCTGCAACGACTCCTCGCCGAGCGCCATCAGGTTGAGCTCGCGCGCGTGCGTCACCACGAGCGCGAACCCGACGGCGGCCAGGCACGCGAACAACGCCAGAGCCCCGGACGGGATCGGCGCGAGGTTGCCGAGCAGCCAGTGCACGACGCCGCCCAGCCGGTTGAAGTCGAGCAGCGAGATCACGACCGTGATCGCCGACGAAAAGAAGATGCCGACGATCACGCCCGCCAGAAGCAGGGTCTGGATCGAGAGCCCGCGCCCGAACGCGGCGATCACGTAGACCGCGCCGGCGGCCAGGAGCGCGCCGGCGAACGCGAAGGCGGTGAGGCCAAGCGCCTCGCGCAAGGTCATCCCCAGACCGAAGCTCTGTCCGATCACCACGCCGAACGCCGCGCCGGCCGAGATGCCGAGCACGGAGGGCTCGGCGAGCGGGTTGCGCGTGAGCGCCTGGAAAGCGACGCCGGCGACCGCGAGCGCGCCGCCGGCCAGCACGGCCGCGGCGATCCGCGGCAAACGGATCGACAGGGTCACGACGCGCTCGATCGATTCCGGCGCGGCGCGGCCCGACAGCGCGGATACGACGGCGCTCGGCGAGAGATGCGCGCTGCCCAGGAAGAGCGAGGCGACGACCGCGACGACCAGCGCCGCCGTGAGCACCGAGAGCACGAGCGCGAGACGACGGATCGGGCTCAGCGGAACGCCTCCGGGTGAATCGCGCGCGCCAGCTGCTCGAGGCCGTCGACGAAGCGTGGCCCGTAGCGATGCATCAAATCGCCGTTGACCGAGAGGAGCCGTCCGGATCGCACCGCGGGCAGCGAGGCGAGCCGCCGCCATTTCTCGACCTCGACGGCCCCGGTGCCGGCGCCATGATTGGCGAGCAGGATCACCTCGGGGCTCCTGGCGACCGCAGCCTCGAGGCTGTAGCGCGGCCACGCGTCCGGGTCGTCGGCCGTGAGCGACTGGCCGCCGGCGATGTGGATGAGCTCGGTCACCAGCGCGCCGCGACCGGGCACGATGAGCGGCTCGGGCCACAGCACGTACAGAACCCGCGGGCGGGCGAGCGGCCCGACCGCTTTCTTCACGGCCTCGATCCGCTGCTCGAGCCTTGTGACCAGCGGTCCGGCCGACGACGCGCTGCCCGTGAGCTCGCCGAGCCGCGTGATGAGCGACGTCACATCGGCCATCTGGTGCGCGGCAACCAGATACACGGGAACCTTGAGGCGCGAGAGCTGAGTCACCGTGTCCTCTCGCGTGCCCTCCGTGGTGGCGATCACGAGATCGGGCTTGAGCGCGACGATCGCCTCGAGGCTCGGCGCCACCATCCCGCCGACCTTCGGCTGCGTCCTGGCCTCGGGCGGAAAATCGCAGAAATCCGTCACGCCGACGAGCAGCCGCTCGGCGCCGAGCGCGTAGACGATCTCGGTAACGCTCGGAACCAGCGAGACGATGCGCTTGGGCGGCGCCGCCAGCGTCAGCTCGCGCCCGGTCATGTCGCGCGCCGTGAACGCGAGCGCGCCGCCGGCCACGGTAACCATGTACGCCAACGTGATCGCTACAAGAGTCGCCACGCGCCTCGTCATTGGCCCGGTTCGAGCGCCGGCTTTGCCGGCGCAATCCGATTCCTGGGGGAGGCTTCGGAGGGGGCCTCTGCGGCCCCCTCCGACTTACTTATCCCGGCGCTCTTGAACGTGGCCATCTCGCTCCAGACGAGTGCCGCCGCCCGTGCGAGATGCACGAACAACGCGGCGCCAGTGCCCTCGCCCAGGCGCAGCCCGAGGTCCAGATACGGCTCGAGCCCGAGGTGCGCAAGCAGGTGGGCGTGGCCGGGCTCGGCCGAGCGATGCGAGGCGAAGAGCGCGTGACGCGCGTCGGGCGCGAGCGTGACCGCGACCAGCGCTGCCGCGCCCGCGATGAATCCGTCGAGCGCCACCGGCACCCGCCGCGCGGCGCCGGCCAGGATCACGCCCGCCAGGCCGCCGATCTCGAAGCCGCCGACCTTGGCGAGCACGTCGAGGCCGTCGTGCGGGTCGGGCCGGTTGACGGCCAGCGCCCGGCGCACAGCCTCCACCTTGCGCGAGAGCGCGGCGTCGTCGACGCCGGTGCCGCGTCCGGTCACCCGCTCGGGCGCGCTCTGGGTGATCGCCGCCGTGATCGCGCTCGCCGCCGTCGTGTTGCCGATGCCCATCTCACCCGTCGCCAGGAGATCGGCGCCCGCGTCTATCGCCTCCGCCGCCAAGTGCGCGCCGGTCTCGATCGCGCGAACCGCCTGCTCTCGCTGCATGGCGGGGCCGATCGCGATGTTGCCCGTGCCCGGGCCGATCGCGCACTCGCGGAGCTCGGGCGAGTGCGGCATCGGTGTGGCGACGCCGAAGTTCGCGACGACGACGCGCGCGCCCGCGTGGCGCGCGAGCACGTTCACCGCAGCGCCGCCGCGCAGGAAATTCTCGACCATCTGCGCGGTCACGACTTGCGGATAGGCGCTGACCCCTTCGGCCACGACGCCGTGATCGGCGGCGAACGTGAAGATGACGGGCCGCGCGACTTCGGGCGCCCGCCCGCGCAGCACGGCGAGGCGGAGCGCGATCTCCTCGAGACGTCCGAGACTCCCGGGCGGCTTGGTGAGGCTGTCGAGATGGCGGCGGGCCGCACTCTCGCCTTCCGCCGATGGCGGGGCGATCGAAGCCACGAGCGCGGCGAGCTCGCTCACGGGCGCGCCGCCGGCGCCTTCACAGTGAGCGGGATCCCGGCGACCATCAGCACCACGGAGTCACACACCGCGGCCACGCGCTGGTTCGCGCCGCCCAGAAGATCCCGAAACCTGAGCCCGAGCGCGGTCTCGGGATGCACGCCCTCGCCGACCTCGTTCGACACCAGCGTGATGCTCGAGCGCCGGCGGCCGATCAGCCCGGCCAGCGCCTCGGCCGCCTCGAGGATCGCATCGTCACGGTCGCCGCGGAGCAGGAGGTTCGAGACCCAGAGCGTGAGGCAGTCGACGAGGATCCCGTCGCAGGCGCCCTCGAGCTCGCGGAGGCGCGCGACGAGATCGTACGGCTCCTCGACGGTCGCCCAGCGCGGGGGCCGCTCGGCGCGATGGCGGGCGATACGCTTGATCATGTCCTCGTCGCGCGCCTGGGCGGTCGCGACGAAGACGATGCGCGAGTCGGGTGAGAGCCGCTCGACCGCGAAGCGGCTCTTGCCGCTGCGCGCGCCGCCGACGATCAACAGTGATGAGACCACCGACCCGGATCCTCCCGCGAAGACCGGTGAATGGATCGCGCGCGGGCAGGTCTCCTGGCTCTCGGATCGTCCTACTCCCCGCGCCTTCCCGGCCTCGCGGCCAGTGGCAACTCGCGGGTTTCGTCCCCGATCACAGTGACGGGGTCGCGGCGGCTTCTACCGCCTTCCCTGGGCCCTCATGGGCGTCCCGGGCGCAAACAACGCCGGAACGCTAGCAGAACGAGCGCGCGACCGCAACACGACGACTGGACCGAAACTTGACATTGAGTGGGTCCGGTGGGGAAATTGAGCAGCCCAGGTGAAGAATCCGAAGGATCCGAAGAATTCGGCGTCGCGGGCCTCGTTGACGACGGGCCAGGCGGCGTCGCATTGCCAGGTGTCGACGCCAACCTTGAAGAGCTGGATCAGGGAGGGCCGCCTGCGGGCCTTCAAGACGCCCGGCGGACACGCGCGAATCGCCGTCGACGAGTTCCAGCGCTTTCTCAAACAACACCGCATGCCGACGTATCCGATTCTGGCGGCGCCGGCCGGCGTGCTCGTGGTCGACGACGAGCCGCAAGTCGTGGACATGCTCGTGGAGTTCCTCACGCATCATCCGCGGGGCTTCAAGATCGAGACGGCGAGCGACGGGTACGAGGCGCTGATCAAGCTCGGCTCGCTGAGGCCCGCCTTGCTGATCCTCGACGTGATGATGCCCAAGCTCGACGGCATCGAAGTGTGCCGCCATCTGAAGAGCAATCCCGAGACGCGGGCGATCCGGATCCTCGGCGTCACGGGCTACCCCGCAGCCGCGCCAGAGCTCCTGGCGGCGGGCGCGGACGCGGTCCTCGTGAAACCGCTCGCGCTGGACGAGATCGAGAGCCACGTGGGGCACCTGCTCGACTCGACCGGCGGGTGACCGCCGCCGGCCGCGGGCAGCGCGCATCAATCCTGATCGTCGACGACGAGCCCGAGGTCGCGTCGACCCTGGCCGAGATCCTCGCCGAGGACGATCACCGGGTCGACACCGCCGACAACGGCATCGAGGCGCTCGACAAGCTCCGCGACGGCGCCTACGACCTGATCATCAGCGACCTCAAGATGCCGCACCTCGACGGCCCGGGCCTCTACCGCGAGGTGGCGCGCCGCCATCCCGACATGGTGCGCCGCATGATCTTCGTCACCGGCGACACGCTCGGGCCGGAAAGCGCGGAGTTCCTCAGGCGGAGCGCCGCGCCGACGTTCGGAAAGCCGTTCGAGCCGGACGACGTCCGGCGGGTCATCGAGCAGATCTTGCGCGCGCGCTGACGCGCCGAGTGGGCGCCCGGCCTCAGCCCGTCAGGTTGGTCTCGAGCTCGCGGATACGGCGCGTGAGGTTGACGAGCATCTTCTGCGTCAGCTCAGGCACTTCGCGCAGGAGCTGCCAGAAGTTCACGCGGCTGATCACCAGCACCCGCACGTCGGTCTCCGCCTTCACGGTGGCCGAGCGCGGCTCGCCGTCGAGCAGGCTCATCTCGCCGAAGAACTCGCCGGGCCGCAGACGATGACGCTTGTGCATCGAGAGCGTCACCAGCGCGGTCCCATCGATGATGATGAAGAACTCGTCGCCCGGCTCGCCCTGCCGCGTGAGAATCGTCCGCTCCGGCACCTCGACCACTTTGGCGATGTCGGCGACCGCGCGCAGCTGGCGCAGGCTGCACGCCTCGAAGATCGGCACGCGCTCGAGGTATCTGATCTTCTCCTCACGGGCGGTGCGGAATCCCTCGAAGTCGCCGATCAGTCTCATGAGCTCTTCGTCTCCTTGGCCGCGTAGCTGACCGCCAGCCCGGCGCCCGCGTCGGACTGGATGCCGTACGGCGGCACCGGATAGCGCAGGCCGTTCTTGTCGAGCGCCGCCAGACCCTCGAGCGCCTTCGGCAGAAAGCGCGGCGGCATCGCCATCAAGAGCTCGTCGTCGGCGACGCCGCCGTAGCGGCGCTCCGCGTAGCACGGGATCGTCAGCGAGGGCTCGCCCGTCTTCAGCGCCTTGCCCCAGGAGTCCGCGCAGGCCGATTCGCCGACCGACGTGAAGCTGAGCTTACGGTATCCGGTCCACTGCAGCCCGTTGATCAGGAAGATCATCTGGCCGGGCGTGCCGTAGATCAGGCAGATGTCGGGCGGATCGAGGCGCCCCGAGGTGAGCGGCGAGACCGCCATCGCCTTGTAGCGGCCGTAGGGTACACAGTCCATCGCGTGCTGATGCTCGCTCGCGTCCTCGATGGTCTTGAACCAGACGCCCGCCATGCGCTTGCCCGAGAGCCACTCATCGTCCTGCGGTGAGAGCCCGATCACGGCGCCGCACTGGGCGCCGATCAGGTCGGCCATCGTGATGCCGACGGTCCAGCCGAGCTGGCGCGCCTGCGCGACGATCTGGTCGGTCGTGTGGCGGGACTTCGGCCGGCGGATCTTCGGGATCGCCTCCATCGCCTCGACGGTCTCGAAGAGCTTCATGCCGATCGGTATCGAACGCAGCCGGAGGTACCGGTTGAGGCCGTCGATGATCGCGTTCCAGTCGTACGCTGACATGCCACACTCCACCCTCGAAGTTGACCAACTATAGCGCAGCGCTTCGAGGCCGCCGCGCTAGAACCCCCTGAGCCGCTCGATGTCGCGGCGCTCGCGCTTGGTCGGGCGCCCAGCCCCCGGCTCGCGACGCGGCGGCGGCGCCAGACGCAGCCGCGGCGGCTCGGGCGGCGTCAGGTCCTCGAAAAGCGCCTTCGCGGCTTCGGCCGAGCCGCGCCGATCGCCGATCCCCGTGACCTTCAAGATGCGACGGCGCCCGCGCGGCAGCGAGACCGAGACGAGGTCGCCGGCGCGCACCTTCCGGGCCGGCTTGGCCGCCTCGTCGTTGACGTCGACCTTGCCGCCGTCACACGCCGTGGAGGCGAGACTGCGCGTCTTGAACACGCGGGCGGCCCAGAGCCACTTGTCCACGCGGATCGAATCGAGCGGGGCCTGCACGCGGAGACGGTATCATAGCGACAAGGGAGCCCAGACAATGACCCGGATCGTCGCATTGGCCCTCGTGCTCGTCCTCACGGCCGCGGCCTGGGCCGCTGACGTCGTGATGATCGAGGACTGGAAGAGCCAGAAGCTCGGCGCCAAGGGCATTCAAGAAGGCTGGCTCGGCGGTCAGACGTGGGGCTTGCCGCAGCACGACTTCGCGATCGAGGAGAACGACGGCCACCGCGTCCTGCACCTCAAGAGCAAGATCGAGAGCTCGACGATGCGCAAGGAGATCAAGGGCAAGGTCAATCTCAAGGAGACGCCGATCCTCGAGTGGACCTGGAAGGTGACCACGCTGCCCACGGGCGCCGACTGCCGCAAGAAGAACACGGACGATCAGGCGGCGCAGCTTTACGTGGTGTGGCCGCGCTTCCCCGAATCGGCCCGGTCGCAGATCATCGGCTACATCTGGGACACGACCGCGCCGGCCGGATTGGTCGTGAAGAGCCAGAAGACCGGCACCGTCACCTACGTGGTCATGCGCTCCGGCTCGGCCGATCTCGGCAAGTGGCTCACGGAGCGGCGGAACGTGGCCGAGGACTATCAGAAGATCTACGGCGGGCAGCCGGACGCACCCGGCGTCATCTCGGTCGCCATCGATTCGGACGACACGTCCTCGTCGGCGGAATCGTACTTCGGCTCGATTTTCTTCAGGAAGCCGTAGCGGCGGGCGTCGCTACCGGAGATCGCCGACCAGCTGAGGCACCTGACTCTTCAGCTCGGCGGCGGTGGACTCGGCGGCGGCGTTGACGGCGGCCAGGAGCGCGCTGTTCATCGTGCCCATGTACCAGTTCCCGGCCTCGGACTCGACGAACCGCACGTACTGATCGAGCTCGCCGTCCGAGAGCTCGCGATAGGCGAGCAGCATGCTGACCAGGCAGGCACGGCGCATGTCGTCGAGCGTGCGATTACGCGCCTTCGCCATCTGCTGGTCGAGCTGACCCGGCGTCAAGGTCGCGACGGATGGAATCTCCGGCTGGAACGCGCGCGTCAGGCTCCGGACGATCGATACCGTGATGTCGACGGTCGTCTCGGACGCGCCGCCGCTGGTGTCCAGGCGCGTGAGCAGATCGATACGGTGCGACGACGGATGATTCTGCTCGAGGTCGGCGATCGCTTCGGCGTCCGCTCCGCCGGTGGCGACGAGCGCTGCGAGCTCCTGACCGGTGATGCGCTTGCCGAGCGGCGAGTCGTACCAGGCCAGGGCCTTCTCGATCCGGCCAGCCTCCGCGTTTCGCTCGAACTCGCTCTTGATCCGGCTGTAGAGCGCGTCGGCGGCGAAGCGCTCCGACACGATGCGGTCGATGGTGAGGCGGTCCTGACTGTTCTGTTTGCGGTGAGCGCGGACGAACTGCGCTCGGATGCCGGCGGTCAGGCTCTGGAGCTGAACGCGGAGCCCGGAGCGCTGCAGGAGCTCGTCGAGGGTCTCGGCCGCAGGCTGCTCGGGGCGTCCAACCGCTCGGGCGCCGCCGTCTCTCTCGATCGTAGTCGCCGTCGCCAACCCGACGCCCGACCCGAGCATTGCTCCCAGCACCGCCGCGGCCACCCATCCACGAGCCATCTGCCGTTCCTCCTGGGCGCGCCGAACGCGCGCACACCAGGAGAAACTGCAAACGTGGTGCCCCGCAATTGGGCCTTTAGATCAGGGGCTTGTGACTAAGGCCTGTATGGTCTACCGGTCAAGAAACGCACGGTGGGAGGGTTTTTTACCCACCTAGATAGCCAGTGCGTACCCATCCCGGCGGGGGTCGGCGCCGGCCATGAGCGCGCCGGACTCGGGATCGCGAACGATGCCCTGCCCGCCCCCGACGATCCACGACCAGTCATCGATCGTCTGGACGTCATGACCCCGTTCGACCAGCCCGGCGCGGGTTTCCGCGGAGATCCGCGCCTCGGCGTCGACGAGCCGATCGCGATAGACCCTCACGCGCGGCGCCTCGATCGCCTCCTGGATGGTCATCCCGAACTCCAGCACATTGAGGAGCATCTGCGGCGTCGTCTGCAAGATGCCGTACGAGCCCGGAGTACCGACCGAGACCTGAAACGCGCCGTCGCGGAACACCTGGGTCGGGGACATCATCGTCCCCGCCTTGCGCCCGGGCCGCAGCAGGTTGGGCGAGCTCGGATCGCGGTCCATCCACTTGAGGATGTTGTTGAGCACGAGGCCCGTACCCGGGACGGCGAAGCCGGAGCCGAACGGCACGCCGAGCGTCTGGGTGACGGAGACGACGTTCCCGGCGGCGTCGGCGCAGGCGAAATGGGTCGTCTGCTCGTTCGCGAATTGCGCCGGATGGCCTTCGGCGATCTGGCCGTCGAGACGTTGGGGGTCGTGACGCTCGCCCTCGCTCACCGCGGCGCGCTTGCCGATCCGAGCGCGCTGGGAGGCCGCGTACGGCTTGGACAGAAGGCCGGCGATCGGCACGCGGTCGCCGTAGGCATACGCCAGGCGGTCGGCGGAGCCGAGCTTCACCGCCTCGATCAGATGATGCAGATAGTCGACCGAGTTGTGGCCGAAGCCCTTGAGGTCGTAGCCCTCGAGGATGTTCAAGGTCTCCAGCATCTGGAACGCCGAAAACGGCGGCGGCATCGAGTAAACCTGACGGTCCCGATAGGTGATCGAGATCGGCTCGCGCCATTCCGGCTGGAACGCGGCCAGGTCCTCTTCCGCGAGCCAGCCGCCGGCCTCGCGGACCGCGCGGCCGATCGCGCGCGCAATCGGTCCGCGGTAGAAGACCTCGGCGCCGCCCTCGGCGACCTGCCGAAACGTCGACGCGAGCTCCTTGTACGTCACGATCCCGCCGGGGCGGGGTCCGCCGTTGCCGAGATAGAGCCGCTGAGCTTCCGCCGAGCGCGCCAGCGTCTGACGCGCTCCCTCGATGAACTCGGCGCTCTTGCCCGTGAGCGGCACGCCGTTCTCGCAGAGCGCGATCGCCGGCGCCAGCACCCGGGCACGGTCCATCGAGCCGAAGCGCTCGAGCGCGGCCAGCCATCCGCCGAGATTGCCGGGCGTCGCGCACGCCTTGGGTCCGCCGACCAGCTCGTCGTCCGTGCAGGCCGCGGCGCTCGCCGCCGCGGGCGCCCGGCCGACGAAATCGAGGACGTGCCGCTCGCGCCCGCGCGAGATCAGCATGAGCCCGATCCCGCCGGCGCTCGACATGAACGGCTCGACGACGTTCAGCGCGGCGCCGACCGCCACCGCCGCGTCGACGGCGTTGCCGCCGGCGAGCAGCATCTGGACCCCGGCCATCGAGGCCAGCGGGTGAGCGGACGTGACGACCCCGCGAGTTCCCATGACGCTCGGTCGGTACGCGTGGCGATGCGGTGGCATGTGGCCCCCTTGTCGCGAGTCGCATCCTTTATAGCACCGTGATCAGACGACCGGGCGCTCGTTGAGGTGGAGCAGGCGCCAGGTGCTGCCGGTCCGCTCGAGCACCGTGAGCGCGCCGTAGTCCTGGCCCACCGCCAGGAGCCGAGCGGCGGAGAGCCCGAGCGCCCGGCAGATCAGCGCGCGATTGGTCCCGCCGTGCGCGACGATCGCGATCGCCTGCCCCGTGTACGCCGCGGCGAGCGAATCGAACGCCGGCCACGCGCGGGCTTCCAGATCGGGAACGCTCTCGCCCTCCGGAAACGGAAACTCGCCGACGTTCGCCATCCACTCCGCGAACTTCTCGGGCTCGCGACTCTGGATCTCCGCCGCGGTCAGTCCTTCCCAGCGCCCCATCGCCATCTCGCGCAGCTCGGGCACGGTCGCCGGCGTGAGCCCGTGCGGCGCGCCGATCAGCTCGCCGGTGCGGCGGGCGCGGATCAGATCGCTCGTGAACAGCGCGCCGAGCTTGACCGACTCCAGGCGCAACGCCTGCGCAACACTCTGGCGCTCGCCGCGCTCCGAGAGCGGCACGTCGAGGTGGCCGATGAACCGCCGGGTCTCGGCCAGGACGACCTCGCCGTGGCGGAACAGATAGATCAGCGTCCCAGGTGCGACCATGCCGCCACGGTGAGAAGCCCGGCCAGCTCGGCGATCTCGATCGCCGCGCCGAGCACGTCGCCGGTGATGCCGCCGACGCGCGCGGCGACGAATCGCGTGACGAGTAAGGCGCTCGCCAGCGCGACGACCACGACGACGAGGCCGAGCACGCGCAGCGCGACGATCGCGACGACGAGCGCGATCGAGAGCGCGATCGGCGCCGCCGTGGCGCTGAGCCCCGCGCCGAACGCGGCGCCTTGTCCTTCGGACCTGGCCGGGGCGAACAGTCGCGCCAGCAAGGGCGGCGTGGCGCGCGCGACGACCGGCACGACCAGCAGCGACGCCTGCCGGACGCTCGGCGGAAGCTCGGTGAGCGCGGCGATCTCGAGCAGCAGCACGAGGATGAGGCCGAGCGCGCCGAACGCGCCGATGCGGCTGTCGCGCATGATGGCCAGCCGGTGCTCGGCGTCGTGCCCGCCAAGAGCGTCCAGGCAGTCGGCGAGCCCGTCGAGATGCAGGCCGCCCGTCAGGAGTTTCCACGCCGTGACCGTGAGCAAAGCCCCGAGCAGCGTGGGGAAAACCACCTGAGTCACGCGATCGAGGACGAGCAAGATCACGCCGATTCCGATGCCGATTACCGGAAACCACGGCGCCGAACGCCCCAGCGCATCGGGTGTCAATCGTGTCGGTCCGGGCAGGGGAACGATGGTGAGGTAGCGCGCGGCCACGCGGAGGCCCGTCACGCGCCGAATGCTAGCATGTTCTGCTTGACGCCCCCGGCCGGGCGAGGAGACAATTTCTTTGCCTCCATGAGCGTGACGACAGTCGCCCAACGGTGGGTCTCCGAAGCGGCCGGTCTCACTCAACCGTCGCGAGTGGTCTGGTGCGACGGCTCCAAGGCCGAGTACGACAGCCTGATCGAAGCGATGCTGCAGGACGGCACGCTCCTGCCGCTGAATCCCAAGACGTACCCGAACTGCTACCTGCATCGCAGCCATCCGTCGGACGTCGCGCGCACCGAGCAGCTCACGTTCATCTGCTCGCGCGAAAAGGACGCGGCGGGCCCAACCAATAACTGGATCTCGCCGATCGAGGCCAAGGCGACGGCCGGCGCGCTGTTCCGCGGCAGCATGCGCGGGCGGACGATGTACGTGATCCCCTACTTGATGGGGCCGGCCGGTTCGCCGATGAGCCGGGTCGGGCTCATGGTCACCGATAGTGCGTACGTCGTCGCGAGCATGCACATCATGACGCGCGTGGGCCAGGTGGCGATCCAGCACATGCGGCGCGACGACGACTTCATCGCGGGGCTGCACTCGATGGGCGATCTCTCGCCCGAGCGCCGTCTGATCCTGCACTTCCCCGAAGAGAAGCTGATCTGGAGCGTCGGCTCGGGCTACGGCGGCAACGCGCTGCTCGGCAAGAAGTGCCACGCGCTTCGCATCGCGTCCTCGCAGGCGCGCACCGAGGGCTGGCTCGCCGAGCACATGCTGATCATCGGCGTCGAGGATCCCGAGGGCCGCGTCACCTACCTGGCGGCCGCGATGCCGAGCGCGTCGGGCAAGACCAATCTCGCGATGGCGGTCTCGCAGCTTCCGGGCTGGCGCGTGTGGACGGTCGGCGACGACATCGCGTGGATGTGGGTGGACGCGAACGGTCAGCTGCGCGCGGTCAACCCCGAGCGCGGCTTCTTCGGCGTCGCGCCCAACACGAGCCCCAAGACCAATCCGAACGCGACCGCGATGGTGCGCTCGAACACGATCTTCACCAACGTGGCGCTGACCGAATCGCAAGAGCCGTGGTGGGAAGGGCTCACGCCCACGCCGCCCGACGGACTCACGGACTGGCAGGGCAAGCCGTGGACGCCGGGCGCCGGCGCGGCGGCGCACCCGAATTCGCGGTTCACCGTGCTCGCGGAGCAGTGTCCGTCGATCGCGCCGAACTGGGAAGAGCCGCAGGGCGTCCCGATCTCCGGCATCATCTTCGGCTCGCGGCGCACGGGCGTGATCCCGCTGGTGTTCGAGTCGTTCGACTGGTCGCACGGCGTCTTCCTGGGCTCGGCGATGAGCACCGAGACGACCGCGGCGATCACCGGCAAGGTCGGCGTGGTACGCCGCGACCCGATGGCGATGATTCCGTTCTGCGGCTACAACATGGCCGACTACTTCGCCCACTGGCTCGCGACGGGCCCGCGCCTGTCCAACCCGCCGAAGATCTTCCGCGTGAACTGGTTCCGCCGCGACGCCGACGGCCGCTTCCTCTGGCCGGGCTACGGCGAGAACGTGCGCGTGCTGAAGTGGATGGTCGAGCGCATCCGCGGCACCGGGCGCGCCGACGAGACGCCGATCGGGTTCGTTCCCGCGGCCGGCGCCCTCGACACCGGCGGGCTCGACCTCTCGTCCGCGCAGCTCCGCGAGGCGCTCAGGTGCGACCCCGGCGAGTGGCTGCAGGCCCTCGGCGAGCTCGACGAGTTCTACAAGCAGTTCGGCCCGCGGATACCCCAGCCGATCGCGGACACCCTCGCGACGACCCGCCGCCGCTTCGGCGGCTAGCTAGCTCCCCGGCCTTTTCAGCGGCCGGCCTTTTGTTCTGAGGGCTGGCGGTCGCCGGCGACCAGCTGGATCACGCGCCGCACCTCGCTGCGATCGAACGGCTTGCTCAATCCCGGCACACCCGTCTGCTCGAGAAAGGTCTGGATCTCGGCGCTCAGCACGTCGCCGGTCATCAGCACGAAGCGGCGACAGAGCTCGGGCCGCCGGCGCTCGAGCGCGCGATAGAGACCGGGACCGTCGAGGTACGGCATCCGCACGTCGCTCAGGATCAGATCGTAGGAGGCCCGCCGGAGCTGCTCGAGGGCCTGCGTGCCGTCGGCGACGGTGTCGACCGTGTGATGATCGGCGCCCAGCATCTCGCCGAGCAGCTGGAGCACGAGCCGCTCGTCGTCCACCACGAGGATGCGCTTGCCCTTGACCACCGAGGGCGCCTCGGCCCCGCGCTTGCCCGGCGTCGACGGCGGCGCGACGACCGGCAGCTCGACGCGGAAGATCGCGCCGTGCCCGGGGTCGCTGACGAGCGAGAGCGAGCCGCCGTGGCTCTCGACGATCCCGTGGCAGAGCGAGAGGCCGAGACCGGTCCCCTGCCCGACCGGCTTGGTCGTGAAGAACGGCTCGAAGATGCGGTCGCGGATCTCCGGCGCGATG
>Ga0209382_10000409_pt1 | contig 70870 bp, 57 predicted proteins | sample SoiMetdeltSBSDD5_FD_187599 | JGI IMG/M metagenome (GOLD analysis project Ga0209382, IMG submission 187599) | Bulk soil microbial communities from a Populus tree surrounding site in Tennessee, USA - Soil MetaG P. deltoides SBSDD5 (SPAdes) (version 2) | ecosystem: Environmental > Terrestrial >...
AACACGGTCGAGATCCGCGACGCTGCCCATCTCTGGGGCAAGAAGACCGGCGACGTCGAGGACGCGATCCGCGCAGATCACGGCGATCGGCTGATCCGGGTCGCCCAGACCGGCATCGCCGGCGAGAACCTGGTCAAGTACGCCCTGGTCGTGAACGACCTGAACGAGTGCGCCGGCCGGACCGGCATGGGCGCCGTCATGGGATCGAAGAACCTGAAGGCGATCGCCTGCCGGGGCAAGAAGCAGGTGCCGATGGCGGACCCGAAGAAGATCCGCGAGGTCGCGATGTGGGTCCGCGACACGATGGACGAGAACCACTACAACTTCCACCATTACGGCACCGGCGCCGCGATGGTCGGCAAGCACCTCGAAGGGCACCTGCCGGTCCGCAACTGGCAGCTCGGCACGATGGACACCGTCGAGTTGATCGACGCCAAGACGCTCAAGGCCGAGTTCGGCGAGAAGATGGACGGCTGCTACGCCTGCTCGGTTCGCTGCAAGAAGCGCGCGCGGGTCGACGCCACCCTGACTGGCGGCGTCGCCGTCGAGCCGAGGTACGGTGGTGCCGAGTACGAGACGCTCGGCGCCGTGGGCACCAACCTCGGCGTCGACAACCTGGCGATGCTCTGCCGGGCAAACCAGGAGCTCAACTGGTACGGACTCGACAGCGTCTCGACCGGCGCGACGATAGCCTGGGCGATGGAGTGCTACCAGCGTGGCATCCTCACGACGGAGGACACCGGCGGCCTGGCCCTGGAGTGGGGCGACGGTGCGCTGCTGAACATGCTGATCGAGATGATCGCCAACCGCGAGGGGTTCGGCGACTTCCTTGCGGACGGCGCGCTGGCGGCCGCTCGAAAGCTCGGGCGAGACACCGAGCAGTATGTCGTCCACGTCCGCGGCCTCGAAGTCGCGATGCACGATCCGCGAGCGATGGACCGGATGCTGGAGAACTACCCGGTCAACCCGACCGGCGGCGATCATACCGGCGGCGCCCACCACCGGACCAGCCTTCGCAACACGATCGGTGTCTGCCAGTTCCTGGCCTATGACGACGACATGACCCTGGACATCGTCAACGCCGTGACCGGCTGGGGGATGGACCAGGACGAGCTCAAGACCGTCTTCGAGCGCGGCATCGCCATGGCGAAGCTGTTCAACCTCCGCTGCGGCTTCACCTCGGCGGACGATCGGCTACCGGCCCGCTTCCTGGAGCCGCTGAAGGTCGGGCCGTTCGCGGACAAGCCGCTGACCGAGGAGCAGGTCCGCAAGGTCGTCACGGACTACTACGCCGCGCACGGCTGGGATGAGCAAAGCGGCACCCCGAAGACCGAGACGCTCGAGAAGCTCGGCATCGCGGAGTACGCCACCGCGTAGCTGCTGGGCTCCAGGTCCTGGGTGCTGGGGGTCTGCCCTTCGCACCCAGGATCGCTGTTCTCCTGCGTGCTTGCCGGGCTAGAGGCCGCTGGCGCCGCAATCACCGCCGAAGCCGCCGTCGAAGCCGCTCGGGCAGTCTGCACTGGACTGACCCGGCGTGTGCAGCGCCGCGATGGCCGCTGCCGCGTACGCCGCGTCCTGAGCCCGCTGTGACTCTGCCCACGAGGTGCGGCGGACGTCACGCGTCACGATCCAGAGGAACGCGGTGGCGACCGTGACGATGACGGCCAGGCTGACCGAGCTGCCCAGTGCCAGCGCCGCGACGTACGTTGCGGCGAACACCGCCAGCAGGACCAGGGCCGGTACCAGGAGTCGTCGCATGCCCCATTGTACGACGTGCGAACGCTCCTGCATAGACCACAAGCGGCGGTCGCCTCTGCCGATGGCGCCCGGCTCCAGCGGGTATACTTGGTTCTCGGAATGTACGATATTCCTCTCGCGCTGACCTACGACGACGTCCTGCTCGTCCCACGCCGATCGTCGATCGCCTCGCGGCGTGACGTGGACACGACGTCCCGCCTGACCCGGAACATCACGCTCGGGGTTCCGATCGTCAGTGCCAACATGGACACCGTCACCGATGCCCGCCTCGCCGTCGCGCTGGCGCATGAGGGTGGCATCGGGATCATCCACCGCTTCATGTCCATCGAAGAGGAGGCCGCCGAGGTCGCCCGGGTCAAGCGGCCGGAAGAGGTCGTCGTCCGCGACGTCCACACCACCAGCCCGAACCGAACGATCCGCGAAGCGTCGCTCCAGATGTCGCGCAGCGAGGTCTCCAGCCTGCTGGTGGTGGACCGAGACGGCAGCCTGCTCGGCATCGTCACCACCCGCGACCTCCTGTTCGAGGAGAACCCGGAGCGCTTGATCGCCGAGGTGATGACCGGCCGCGACTCCCTCATCACGGCGCCGATGGGGACCGGCTTCGAGGACGCCCGGCGCATCCTCCACGAGCATCGGCTGGAGAAGCTCCCGCTTGTGGACGGCGAGGGTCGGCTGCGCGGCCTGATCACCTCCCGCGAGGTGCTGCGCCAGTCCAGCCACCCCAGCGCCGCCCGCGACGCCTCTGGCCGGCTGCTGGTCGGAGCGGCGATCGGCGCTGTCGGCGACTACATCGAGCGGGCCGAGGCGCTCGTCGCGGCCGGCGTCGACGTCCTGGTTGTCGACATCGCGCACGGCCACGCCGAGCACGCCATCCGCGCCACTGCTGCCGTCAAGCGGCGGTTCCCGAACGTCGAGCTGGTGTCCGGCAACGTGGCGACCGCCGAGGGCACCCATGACCTGATCGAGGCTGGCGCCGACGCCGTCAAGGTCGGCGTCGGGCCGGGTGCCGCCTGCACCACCCGTGTCGTCGCCGGCGTCGGCGTCCCGCAGCTCAGCGCCGTCATCGAGTGCGTCGAGGAGGCCGACAAGGCCGGCGTCCCGATCATCGCCGATGGCGGCGTCCGTACGTCCGGCGACATCGTGAAGGCGATAGCGGCCGGTGCCGGTACGGTGATGATCGGCAGCGTGCTGGCCGGGACCGAAGAGAGCCCGGGCACGACCGTCATCCGTGGAGGCGCCCGCTACAAGGTGTACCGAGGCTCGGCATCGGCGGCCGTCGCCATCGACCGGCTCAAGCGTGAGCGCCCGGAAGAGGACCTGGACGAGCTGGCGGCCGGCGTGGTGCCGGAGGGCGTCGAGTTCGTGGTGCCGCACAAGGGGACCGTCGCGCAGGTCGTCCACCAGCTCGTCGGCGGGCTCCGAAGCGGGATGAGCTACCTGAACGCCCGCTGCCCCGCTGAGCTGCGTGCGAACGCTCGCTTCGTGCGGATCACCGAAGCCGGCTGGCGCGAGAGTCTGCCCCACGGCGACAAGTAGTCAGCCCTCACCCCCCGACCCCCTCTCCCTCGCAAGGGAGAGGGGCTGGGGGTGAGGGCCTTCCCGGCTACAATGCCGGCCGACGCAGAGAGGGAGGGACTCATGGCTGTCGGGCCAGCGACCAGCGAGACTGTCTACGAACCGGTGCCATTCTGGGCCAAGATCCCCCACGGGTTCTGGTTCAAGGAGGCGACCTCCGTCGCCGTGGACGCCGACGATCGCGTCTACGTCTTCAACCGCGGCAACATGCCCGTCATGATCTTCGATCGCGACGGCAACCTCGTCGATTACTGGGGCAACGAGACGCCGCTGATCGGGACCGAGCTCTTCGAGGACCCGTACGGCAATATGATGCCGCGCTGGAAAGGCTGCCGCTTCATTCGGCCCCACGCCATCATCGTCGACCACGAAGAGAACCTCTGGCTGGTGGACGACGTCGGTAACAAGATCACCAAGACCGACAAGAAGGGGAACACCCTGCTGACCCTCGGGACTGGCACGCCGAGCGGCTTCCAGAGCGGCGACCCGTTCAACCGTCCCACCGACGTGGCGATCTCCCCGAGGACCGGCGACATCTTCATCTCGGATGGCTACCGCAACTCGCGGGTCCATCGCTACGACACGAACGGTAACCACATCAAGTCGTGGGGCGAGCCCGGCACCGATCCCGGCCAGTTCAGCCTGCCGCATAACATCGCCATGTTCGGGGACGACGCCGTGATCGTCTGCGACCGCGAGAACCACCGCGTCCAGGTCTTCTCGATCGACGGCGAATTCTTGAAGGCGTGGCACGCCCACAAGGCCGTGGCCGTGTTCGCCGGGCGCGGCGAGGACACCAACGTCTACGTCGCGGAGCAGGGGCCACCGCCGGTCCAACACGGCGTCCGCAACGTCGGTCACAAGATCCAGATCTACAACCGCGACGGCAGGCGCGTCACGAAGTTCGGGGCGGAGCTGCCTGGCGAGGGCCCGGACCAGTTCAACTGGCTCCACAGCGTCGCCGTCGACTCCGAGGGCAGCGTCTACGCTGCCGAGGTCTCGTACGTCGAGGTCGGCAGTAAGCTGACGCCGCCGCGCGAGTTGGTCAGCCTGCGCAAGTGGCGCCGGACGAAGTAGGCAGAGGGCAGTAGACGGTAGGCAGTAGGGATTCTGCCTACTGCCCTCTGCCCTCTGTCTACTCGTTGGGCCGAATCAGCGAGACCAGCACCAGGGTCCCCAGTGACGCCGCCGCGCCGACCTGGAACGCCGACGTGTACGAGCCCGTAAGATCCACCAGCAGCCCGAACAGCGGCGGCAGGATCATGATCCCGAGGTAGCTCGCCGTCAGATTCATGCCGGCCGCCGTGGCGGCCGCCTGGCGGCCGGCCAGCTCGGCCACGAACGTCATGTTGATGCCGTTCCAGCCAACCGCCGAGACGCCGGCCATCGCCAGCGTGACGCTTAGCACGATCCTCGGGGTGTCCGGACCGGTCAGCGCCAGCACGAGCGACGAGATCATCGCCAGGACGCCGATCACCATCATGATCGGCTTGCGCCGACCGCCGAGCAGCGTGTCGCTGACGATCCCCCAGCCGATCCGGCCGACGATCCCGCCGGCCTGCGCCAGCGCCAGCATCAGCCCGGCCTCGGCGATGCTCATCCCGACGCGCTCCGTCAGGAACAGCACCAGGAAGCCGACCAGCGAAAGCTGCACGCCGGCCAGCAGCAGCGTCACGCTTCCCAGGAGCAGCAGGTTCCGGTTGGCGAGCACCGTGCCGAAGCCCGGCCGCTTCGCCCGGGTAGCCGCTGCTGCGTGATCTGGCCGGTCGCGGTAGGCGATCCAGGCGAGCACACCCGAGACGACCGTCACGATGCCAAGGATGGCGATGGCGCCGCGCCAGCCGAAAGCCTGACCCAGCAGCGGCACCGTCAGGCCGCAGATCATGCCAGCCAGGGCCACGCCGGTCTGCTTGATGCCCATCGCCAGGCCGCGATTGCGTGTCGGGAACCACTCGACGATCGCGCGGGTGGTTGGCGGCAGCGCGAAGCCGTTGCCGATGCCGAACAGGGCCAGCGGCACCAGCAGCCAGACGTAACTCGGCGCGAGTGAGGCCAGCGCGAGCGGCACTCCAGCCCCGATCATCCCACAGAGGAACAGCGCCCGGACCCCAAACCGATCGCTCAGGCTGCCGGCGACGATCAGGACCAGCGTCGCGCCGATGTACGTCGCCGTCAGCAGCAGGCCGACGTCGGTGCGGGCCAGGCCGAGGTCGTCCACCAGGAACGGCGCCAGTGGGGAGATCGCCTGGTTGCCGAACGAGACGGCCGTCTGGACGAGCGTGCTGGCGACCAGGACGATCCACGGGTAGCCGGCCCAGCCGAGCATGCCGGTCGGCCGTGTCTTCGCGTGCAGAGCTCTGGCCGCAGCCTCACCGGACGTCCTCGCGGGCAACACGATGGCCTCGTCTTTCGCCACCTCTGTCGAGGCCATCGTCACGCTCCCGTTGGCCGTCACATGCGCGTGAGATCGTTCCTGGAGGATCGTACGCGACAGTGAGCCATAGCACAAGCAACGGGAAGTGACGCCTTCCATCAAACTTCATGATAGCGTAGCGTTCGACGGCACAGGTACTGGCTACGGGCCGCCGAACACCTCGATGAACCCGTCTTGCAGCAGCATGTCGTGCGCGTCCACCCAGTCGATCTCCTCGTCGGCCGTGATCGGCGTCGAGGTTGGCTGGCCCGCCACGAGCGTCCCCTTCGCCGCGTCCCAGCGATACGTCGTATCGACATAACTGGACGGGCAGCAGGCCGGGTCCGAGGCGCCGTAGCCCGGCACGATCGTCCGGACCGATGGACGGCCGCCTGCATCGCTCTCGCGGGCCACGGCCAGCACACCGCCGCCTCGGACGGGCGGCACCTCCATCAACAACTTGCCGTCCGCCACCGAGCTGATCCAGTACTGGGTCGTGCAGTTGGCGCCGCAGACCGTCAGCGACTGGAATCGGTAGCCAGCCGGGTCGAGCGTGCGCTCGTCGTAGGTGCAGCTCACGGTTCGCGGACAGAGTGGCGCCGGCTGGGGAACCGGCTGGCCCGGCCCCGCGGGGTCGCCGATCTGCGCACTGACGGGCGCCGCCAACGGGGACAGCGCCACCGTCGCGCCGAGCACGAGCACCGAGAGGAAACGTCTCACGTGATAACTCCAGGCTTTCTCTCCACTGCCATTGACGAGTGAGCGGACCGTTCGTCTCAGTTGACAAAACCGCTCACCAGACAACTCACTTCGAGTCGAGCGTCACCGTCCCGGCATCGCCGTCCACGGTGATCTGCTGCCCGCTTTGAATGCGCTGCGTCGCGATTCCCGTGCCCATCACGGCCGGGATGCCGTACTCCCGTGCGACGATCGAACCGTGCGCCAGCACGCCGCCGATGTCGGTGACGAGCGCCCGGGCCTGCGAGAACAGGGGCGTCCAGGCCGGCGTCGTGGTCGGGCAGACCAGCACCGTGCCCGGCTGCATCGTGCCGAACTCGGCCGGCGAGAGGATCACACTGGCCGGCGCCGTCACCCGGCCGGGGCTGACCGCGAAGCCGCGCAGCGCCGTGTCGTCGGCCGTGTTCCGGCGCGACGACTCCCGTGCCGAAAGGTCGATCGGCCCAAGCCTGAACTGGTACGCCGGGGGCACGGCCGGCGGTGGTACCAGCCGCTTGCGGGCCTCGCGCAGCTCGCGGCGCTCGTGGGCGAGCCGCGCCAGGTCGGGGTGAGCTGTCCTGGAGGCGCGCGCGGCGCTCGCCGTCGCCAGTTCGTGTGATCCCAGGTAGAAGACGTCGTCCGCCCGGTCGAGCGAGCCGGCCTCCGCCAGGCGCCGCCCGAGCTCCAGCGCCAGCCGCCGGAGCGTCGGCCAGGCCGCGCCGACGTAGAACAGCGCCGCCTCGCGATGTGGCGCGTACCGCCTGGCCCAGCCGAGCAGCAACCGGAACAGTCGGCGCCTGATCGGGTCGAACGAGCGCAACGTCGCGCGGGTCAGCTCCTCGCGCTCGCGGGCCAGCTCGTGGAAGCGAACCTCCGGATCGCGGTTCGGCCCCTGCGCCAGCGCCCTGAGGGTCACGAGGACCGGTAGCGGGTCGTCCGCCTGGGTCGGGACCGCGAAATCGAGGCTGTAGATCAGGTGGCCGAACCGTGCGAAGTACGCATCGAGCGCCGCCAGCACGACGCCGCCCTCGTCGCTCGCCGCGAGCGCCTCGCGCAGCCGTGCAGGCGGGGTGGCGGCGACCAGCGCTCGCAGCGACTCCGAACCGCGCACCAGGTCGGCAATCCGCTCCAGCGCGGCGTCGGACTCCAGGCCCCGATCGGAGAGCGCCTGGAGGAACCGGCCGCTGCTCAGATGCCGGCCGGGCGCAGCCCTCGTCAGGAACGAGTCGAGCAGGGCATCGGACACCTTGGCTGCGCCGATCGCCAGCGCTGCCGCGAACCAGTAGCGAGCGTCGGCCGCCGCCAGTTCGCGGACGCCCTGGAGGAGCCGCTGGTCAGTGAGCGCAGCCGGGTCGAGCGCCTTCCACCGTTCGACTGCGGCCAGGTAGCGTGGCAGCTCGCGGTCCCGCCAGTTCGGCACGCCTTCGCGAAACAGAGCCGGAATGCCACGGGACATCGCGCCGAGCAGCGCGGCGATCGTCCGCCAGCTCAGCCTGACGTCCGCGCGCTGGTAGGCGAACCCGTTGATCGTGGCGAAGACCGGGCGCTGGATCAGGCAGTTCACGCTGATGAAGACGGACCGTCCGTCGACGCGGTCCAGATCGCGCGAGATGTCGAGCGCCTCCAGCACGACCTCGATCGACCGCTCCAGGCCGTCCCGCAGGTACAGCTCCTCGAAGAGCGGCGAGAGCGGCTCCGGCATGTGCTCCACCACCTGCCGCCGGATCCACCTGGAGCCGGGCACGGGCGGCTCCCAGCGGACGTCCTTCAGCGGGGCTGGCGGCAAGCCGGTGATCGGGCGGGCCTGGAGCAGCCAGCAGCGCCCATCAGCAATGGCCCACTCGATATCCTGGGGTACGCCCTCGAAGAGGCGCTCAGCCTCTAGCGCCAGCCCGACGAGGTCGCGCACCATCGGCTCGGTCAGGGCCGCCCGCCTCCGCCGGGCCGGGGGCACGGCCTGCGAGGTCGTCCCGCCGCGAGCGCTGCACTCGGGGTCCGTCGCGTCGGCTGGAGACGCGACGATCATCGTCTCCTTCGAGCCGAGGTGCGTTGTCGTGATCGCACGCGCTGCCCGGTCCACCGTGTAGGTGTCCGGCGTGACGGTTCCAGCGACGATCGCCTCGCCCAGCCCGAAGCTGGCGTTGACCAGCAGCTCGGAGCGCTCGCCGGTGGTCGGGTTCGCCGTGAATAGCACGCCGGCGACCTCGGCCGGGACCAGCTGCTGGACCACGACGGCCATCGCGACGGAGCCATGGTCGATGCCGAGGCGGTGGCGGTAGGCGATCGCCCTGGCCGTCCAGAGCGAGGCCCAGCAGCGCCGGATGGCGTCGAGCAGGGCCGAGGTGCCGCGCACGTTCAGGAACGACTCCTGCTGGCCGGCGAAGCTGGCGCCCGGCAAGTCCTCGGCGGTCGCCGAGGAGCGGACGGCAACGGGCAGGTCCTGACCGTTCTCACTCGCCGAAGGAATTGACGATGCGAGCGCCGCGCATGCCTCACCCGCCGCCCTGGCGACCTCCTCCGGCACGCTCGCCTGCTCGAATCGCGCCTGGATCGTGCTGGCGGCGCGCTCCCACGAGTCCGGATCGGCCTCGCTCACGCTGGCTGCGGCCTCGGCGATGACCTGCCCCAGGCCGTTCTCCTCGATCGCCTGCTTGTACGCCTCGATGGTGAGCACGAAGCCGGGCGGCACGGGAAAGCCGGCCGTCGCCATCCTGGTCAGCGCTGCGCCCTTGCCGCCGGCCAGCGCCAGCGCCGCCGCGCCGCGATCGAGCGGCAACACGATCTGTCGAGTCGTCGATGTCTGCATGGTGGTGTGCCTCTGGCCGCCGACCGCTGGTCGGGGCCGTCGGGCAGGCCCGGGACGGGTCTGTCCGGGGATGTGGTGCCGGGATCAGCCCGGCGTGGGATCGGTGTGATCCTATGAATATCAGGGTGTGCTGGTTGAGCGTTCGAATCCGCGACTAGACGTCAGCCTTCTCTGGGACGAGCCGGACGTCGATCGGGTTCCCCCGAGCGTCCACGGTCATGAGCTGCTCGTTCAGATGCGCGTCGTGCCGTCCGAAGGCGGAGAAGACCGCGTGCCCGCCGGCCCGAGCGGCCGCGATCAGCCGCGCGGTCCGGACCTCGGTCCGCCCGATGACCGGCGACGAGGCGTCGGCGTAGACGCCCTCGACGTACGGCGGGCCGTCACGCCGGCTGCTGCGCGTGAAGATCATCTGGCACGTTTCGCGGTACCGATCGGACCGCGTCGTGTACATCCGCGCCAGGCTGGGGCTGGCCGTCGCGACGCGCGGCGCCACCAGCAGCCGGTCCAGCAACCCGATCTTGCCCGGCCGGGTATCGCGGGGCAATGTCAGCAGCACCAGGATGTGGGTGCAGCCATCGGCGAGCGCAGCGTGGATCGGGACCGGCTGGGTGATCGCGGCGTCCCAGTAGCGCATCCCTCGGTAGGTGAATGGCGCGCCTCCCACCACGGGCATCCGGCAACTGGCGTGGAGCGCCCCCATCAGGTCGTCCACGTCCTCGAAGCCCGAGAGACGGACGGCCTCGACGTGCTCGTCAGCGCCGTTCTCGCCGTCCACGTGCGAGGCCAGGACGACAAACTCCACGCCGGAGCGCTGGACCGCGTCGAAGTCGAGCGGGAGCTGCTGGCGCAGGACCCGGTCGAACAAGAAGTCGAGGTCGACGATCGCCCGGCGCTGAAACCCGCGGAAAACGTCGATGAACTGGCGGTTGTTGACGGCTTCGTAGTAGAGGCGCGCTCCGCGCTGCGCCTGTCCGGCCAGGAAGTACGCCCCGGCGCAGGCCCCGGCCGAGGCGCCGTAGACCACGTCGAACGCGTCGCGCAGGCCGAGTGCTTCCAGACCGGTCGCCATGCCGCCGGAGACGACACCGCGCATGGCGCCGCCTTCGACGACGAGGGCAATCTTGTGCGGATCGGTGCGAGCGCCGGGGCGGCTGCCGGACCTGGCGCGGTCGAGCAGCACATGCACGACCGGATGCGGCCCCATCGCCGCGCCTGTTGCCCGCCCCATCGCCGCGCCCGACGCATGTCCCGCCGGCGTTCCGGCCGATGACCCGCTCTGGCGTCCGTTCAGGCGCTCGTCCAACGCCCGCACCCCCGCTCGATCTCTACGGCGCTCGTGCGCCCTCAGTCAGCGTACCGGACCGGCCCGGTTCGGCGGAGCGTTTCTGAGGAACGCGCCCGGAATGTTCTCGGTGAGCGGCGACACGCTACGGCGCGGTCGTAGCCTCGGCCGGCGGCGACTCGGCCGGGTCCGTCGGGGCCGGCTCGAGCGGCTCGCTCTGGACCGGCACCTCCTCGGGCGGGGCCGGGGGCTGCCAGGCGATCTGCCAGGTGACCGTCGGGCGGTACTCGCCGAGAGTGCCCGATGCGCGCAGCCCTTCCGCATCTACCGTGCCGATCAGGCGCCGGCTGTCCTCGCGCGTCTGGTACGTCTCATAGGCGCTCTTGCAGCGCGAGAGCTCGTCCTTCGGCAGGCCGGAGCGCTCGACGTAGACGGCGGTCGCCTGAATGCGGTCGCCGTCGATCCGGCCCTTCGTGATCTCCATGACGTGGTGCTCGTCACGGATCTTGCCGCGACAGTCGAACGTGACCGTCATCTCGATCCGGCCGGAGAGCGGGCCGCCGGCGGGGTCAAAGTTGAGCCAGATCGTGCCCTCGACGTCGGCGCCGATCACCTCGCCGGAGACGTCCACCTGCTCAGCGAGAACGGCCCTTGGCACCCCTGCCGTCACCAGGAGCACCAGACCTCCGACGAGCGCCACATCCGCCAGGGCCCGCCCGATCCGCCTCAGGCCTGAATCTTCCCGTCGTTCTCTCACTTGGCCGCGTCCGCGCCTCTGACCCCTCATCGTGTCGCCCCGTGGCTCGTCGTCCGCCTCTCAGAAGACGATGCCAGGAACCTCGATTCTCAGGCAAATGAGTTAGCGGCCGCCGATCGTCACGTCGTCGATCAGCACCGTGCCGCTGCCGACGTACCCCCCGGTCCCGCTGATCCAGCGCAGGTCCGAGCCGATCTCGCGGACGTTCGCCAGCAGCTCCAGCATCGGGGCGGCCAGCGTCACGCCGCTCACCGGTTCCGCAAGCTCGCCCTTCACGATCCGCCGACCGGACGCCCCCACCGAGTAGTCTCCGCTGACCGGGTTGATCCCGCCCACGTTGCGCGTCGAGGTCACGTACAACCCCTCGTCCACGCTCGCGACCAGCGCGGCCGGTGCGCGTGTACCAGGGCGCAGCACCAGGTTCATCGGCCCGACTTCGGGGAGGCCACGGTACGAGCCGCGAACGCCGTTCCCCGTCGAGGTCGTGCCGGCCCGCCGTGCTGACTCGCAGTTGTGCAGAAAGCCCTGGAGGACACCCGCCTGGATCAACGGCGTCGCCCTGGTCGGGACACCCTCGCCGTCGAACGGCAAGGTGCCCGGGGCACCCGGCAACGCGCCGTCCTCGATCAGGTCCACCGCCGTCGAGCCGACCGTACGGCCCGGCCAGGCAGGCCCGTCCGCGCGTTGCGTGAACAGCGAGCGACCCTTGACCACCGCGTCGCCAGAGAGCGCCTGGGCCAGCCCGCGCACTAGCTCGGCGATCACGTCCGGCTCGAAGATCACGCTGGCGCGGCGCGTCGGGAGCGGCGCGCCGCCGATCGGCGTGACGGCCCGGCGGGCGGCCCGGTACCCGATGACGTCCGGGTCGATCGCGCCGGGGCCGTGCCCGACCAGGCTCGCGTACCCGCGCTGCGCATCGTCGCCCTCGCGCGCGATCACGCTGAGCGAGAGCCAGCAGAGCGTCGAGATCGTGCTCGCCGACACGCCCCGGCTGTTCACGACGACCACCTGCTCCCTCGCCTGGCCGAACCGCTCGATGTGCGCCGCGTCGATCCGCGGGTCGGTGGCGAACGCCGCCCGCTCGGAACGGGTTAGCAGGTCGAGCACGTCGTCGAGCGACAGCTCCGACAGGGACGGATCGTAGATCGCCAGGTCGTCCGAGGGGACCGGCTCAGGATCCGGCAGCACCCGAGCCGGGTCCGGCGCGCTGGCCCTCGCCAGCCGCACCGCCTGCTCCGCCAGGTCGGCCCGACCGCTCGAGTCGAGGTCCGTGCCCGAGGCGAGGCCGAGCGCACCGCCGATCAGCACCCGCACGCTCACGCCGTGGGCCCTGGCCGTCGTGACCGACTCGAGCGCGCCACCGCGCGCGTCGACCGTCCGGGTCGTCAGGCTCTCCAGGTACGCCTCGGCCTCCTCGGCGCCGGCCGCCTTCGCTCGGGCGACGACGTCGGCACAGACGTCGACGTTCGACTGGTCGACGCTCATCAGCCGCCCCCGCTTGCGCCGTTCGGGCCGCTCGCCGTGCCGCCCACGATCAGCTCGGCGACGCGGAGCGTTGGCTGACCGACGCCGACCGCCACCCACTGGCCTTGCTTCCCGCAGTTGCCGAGGCCTGGATCGAGCGCGAAGTCGTCGCCGATCGCGTCCACCCGCGCCAGCACCGAGAACGAGTCCCCGGCCAGCGTCGCACCGCGCACCGGAGCGCCGAGCCGCCCGCCCTCGATCAGGTATCCCTCGGTGACGCTGAAGACGAACTGGCCGCTGGTGGTGTCTACCTGGCCGCCGCCGAGGCTCACCACGTACAGGCCGGACGGCGTGTCGGCCAGGATGTCGGCGGGCGTGCTGGTGCCGGGCTCCACGATCAGGTTCGTCATCCGGGGGAGCGGCAGCTTCTGGAACGACTGGCGCCGGCCGTTCCCCGAGGTCGCCAGGCCGAGCGCCCGGGCGTGCTTGCGATCGGTCAGGTACCCCTCCAGGATCCCGCCAACCACCAGCGGCGTTCGCTGCCCTGCCACGCCCTCGTCGTCCACCCGGAACGAGCCGCGATGGAGCGGGATCGTCGCGTCGTCCACCAGTGTCACGATCGGCGCGGCGACCCGCTCGCCCAGCTTGCCGGCGTACACCGAGCTGTTTCGCTCGATGTGGTCCGCCTCCAGGCCGTGCCCGACCGCCTCGTGGAACAGCACGCCGCCCCAGCCGTTGCTGACGATCACCGGCATCGTGCCGGCCGGTGCCGGCACCGCGTCCAGCATCGAGATCGCGCCGTTCGCCGTGTCGCGCCCCAGCTCCTCCGGGCTGAACGTGTCGTACAGCTCCAGGCCAGTTTGCCCGCCCCTGGCCCGTCGCCCGATCTGGCGCACGCCGCCACGCTCCGCCGTGACCGCCACCATCAACTGCACGACCCGCCGCTCGTCCGTGGCCAGGATGCCGTCTGAGCTGGCGATCACCACCCGCTGCACCATGTCCGAGAACCGAGTGGTGACCTGGCGCACCAGCGGACCGGCCGCCCTGGCTGCCGCGTTCGCGCGCTCCACCAGCGCCGCGCGCTCCAGGATCGTGGCGCGTTCAGCAGGGCGCACGGGCTGGTCGCCGATCGCCGTCCCTACGGCCACCAGGCGGACCGGCTGGCCGGACGGGCCGTCGCCTCGGGCCACGTCGCGCGCGGCGCGGGCCGCCGAGAGCAGGCTCTCCTCACCCCAGCCGTCGGCGAAGGCGTACCCCGTGACGCTGCCGACCACCACCCGCACGCCGACGCCGCGATCCTGGGCCAGCTGGAGCCGATCCAGCCGATTGTCCTCCATGCCGAACGTCGTCGTCCGCTTGTCCTCGGCGAACAGGTCGGCAAACTCGCCACCCGTCGCGAGCGCCTCGGCAAGGGTCCGCTCGACCAGGGCCGGATCGAGCGCCGGGCTGGGGCCAGTCGTCATCAACGGGACCCGAGGCCGCCGCGCGCGTACCGGTTCGATGGGTCCCACATCATCCAGCCCGTCGCGCCAGCCGCGACGGCGCCGTTGCGCTGTGCGTCGATCTCGGCGGTTCGGTAGACACGCCCCGTCTGCCAGGAGAAGTCGTCGAAGTACTGGAGCCACGGGCGGAACACCGTGCCGTGATCGGCGGTGCGGGCGCGAGCGCGGCGCAGGCTCTCGAAGACGACGGCGTACGGCTGCTGGATGACCTGGGGGAACGTGATCAGGCCCGGCAGGCCGGACCGGAAGGTGGAGGGGTGGACGGTCGGGCACAGGTAGTCGACGGAGCTCGCCAGCACGTTGAGATCGTGGCCCACGCCGTTGTCGCCGTCGTTCCAGGCCACGTACCCTTGCACGTCCAGGCTGACGAACGCGCCGGCCAGTCGGATCTGGTTGCGCGCCTCTCGCAGGAAACCTCCGACCGTCTCGACGCGGTCCTGCTCGGTGACCCACAGGCGCGAGTACCGAGCCTGCTTCGCCGAGAGGCTGCCGGATGTCTCGGCGGGGAAACGGACGCCGTCGAACAGGATCTCGTCGAACCCCTTCGCGGCCGCCTCGCGGGCCAGCTCGACGTTGTACTCCCAGACTTCGCGTACCATCGGATCGACCCAGGCCTTGCCGTCCCCCTCGGTCCAGGGCTGGTTGCTGAATCGCTCCCTGACGCTGACGTCCAGGCCGGCCCGTGAGCCGTTGCGTGCCAGCACGTCGTCCTTGAAGACGACGATCCGGGCGATCGTGTAGATGTTGCGCTGCTTCAGCGCCGCCATCAGCTCGTCGATGTTCGGCACGGTCGGCTCGGCGTTCGCGCCGATCTTCTCGGCCAGCGGAACGCTGCTCCGGTAGGTCAGACGGCCGGTGTCGCCCTTGACGTCAATCACGACCGCGTTCGCCTCGGTCTTCTCGACCAGCGCCAGGACGTTCTGCCGCAGGTTGCGGTCGCCGACCCCGAAGTACGTCAGGTAGAGCGCCTTGACTGGGAACGGCTCCACTCGGGCGACGATCGTGCGCGCCTGCGAGGCGTCGACCTCGATCCGTCGGTAGCCGGGCGCCAGCACCCTGAGCGGGCCGGACGGCCGCCGGTCCAGCTCGAACATGCCGTGCTCGTTCGTCGTCTGGGCGGAGTCGTCGTGCGTCACGGAAGCGCCCGGGATGGCCCGGCCGGTGCTGCCGTCCACGACGTAGCCGATCACGCGCGGCTGCATCGGCACCGTGACCTCGCCGCCGCCTCGGTACCTGACGACGGTGTTCTGGAAGCCGGGCGCGGACACGGTCATCGCCATGTTGTCGCGGGCCGGCTCGACGTCGAAGCGGCCGGGCTCGGTCGGGCGGGACCGGATGCCCGCCGCGTCGATCACGGCGTCGGCGATCGGCTCGTTCGTCTCGGCGTCCCGCACGTTTAGCGCGAACGAGCGCGGCACGAGGTCAAACTGCTGCGCGCGGGGCGGAAATACCCGCGCCTGACGCGCCCGGTAGCCACTCGCCTCGACCTGAATCAGCTCGGTCATGCTGGCCCGCTCGACGGCGAAGGCACCGGTGCTGTCCGTGGTCAGGCTCGCCGGCCCGAGCCGAACGGTAGCCCCGACGATCGGCGCGCCGGTGACGCGGTCCCGAACCACGCCGTTGACCGCGACTTTCGGGAGCAGCAGGTCGAGCGGCGCGAGCGTCAGGATCAGCATGCCGAGCACCAGCGCCCCAATTCCGAGCGACGAGCGCGCCCGCCGACGCCCGCCCGAGTGACCACTCTGCCTGGGGGCCGGCTGCAGGCGCACCGAAGATCGACCCGCGTCGTCGTGGTCGCTCGGAATCCTGGCGCGTGGCTCTGAGGCGGTCACGACCGGGCTCAACCCTTCGTCGCGAGGGCGCGTCGACTCGTGCTCACGTTTGCTGGCGTATTGGGCGATTGTAATGGAGATGCAAGGCCACGGCAACGCTCGAAGTCCGGACTCTGATTTCAGGCGGCTCCAGCGTGGAGTGCAACGTCTGGCCGGGCCAGGGACGTGCGAAACGTCGAATTCAGCCCTGGGAGCGGCGAGCTCGCGAACCCGCTGTCCTCTCCGGCCGCGGCCGAACGTTCGTGAACACCATCGGAATCGCGGCACAGCGGAAGCAGCGGCCCGCGCCTGGGACCGCCGACGCCCGGCGTCGCCGCGACGATCCCTGAATCGACTCCGCTCCCGCGCCTCGAGCCGCCCGTCCGCGAGTCGTCAGCGCCCGCCAGGCCCGTCACCTCGCCGAGCCTCAGTCGGAGCGCGCCGGCGGCAGCGCAGGCCGGACAGTCCGCCGGCAGTTCCCCCGCTCCGGCCGCCGTCGGGCCCTAAGACAAACGCACCGGAGCCGGCCGGCCGGTGGTAGAATGCAGCACTGCCGGAGCCGGCGAAGGTGCCGGCGAAGCTTGTGCGCATCGGGGCGCGGAGGCTGACATGCCAGTGGTGACCATCGCTCGCCTGCTGGGGAGTCGAGGAGACGAGATCGGCCGGGCGCTGGCCGATCGTTTGAACTACCGGTACCTCGACCATCGTCTGCTGCTCGACTACGTGCGTGAGTTCGGCGAGGTCGAGGCGAACGCGCCCGAGATCGCCGAGACCCGCCCGTCCTTCTGGGAGCGCCTCAACGAGGAGCGCCGCCGCCACGCCATCGTGGTGCGCTGCGGCGTCTACGGCTTCGCCAAAGACGACGATGCCGTGATCGTGGGCCTGGGCGGCAACTACCTGATGCGGGGTATGAGCCACGCGCTCAGGACGATCACGCTGGCCCCGACCGGCGTCCGGGTGCAGCGGGTGATCGATCGCCACGCCGGCAACCTGGACCCCAACACCGCCGCCGAGGTGGTCCGGCGGAGCGACCGCGAGCGCGGCGGCTTCATCCGTTACATGTACAACGCGGACTGGCTGGACGTGCACGCCTACGACATGGTGCTGAACACCGCCAACCTCGAAATCGACCAGGCAGTAGACCTGCTCGCCTACACGCTGGAGCGCTCCGAGATCTCCCCCACGGCCTCCTCGCTCCAGGCGATCGACGACCTGGCGCTGGCGGCCCGCGTCGAAGCGGTCCTGATCTCGAACGCCGGCATCTGGATTCATGGGCTGAAGGCGACCGCCGAGCGCGGCATCGTGACCCTGGCCGGCGAGGTCATCACCGACGAGGATCGCGAGTACGCTGAGGAGGTGGCTGGCGGCGTGAACGGCGTCCGCGCCGTCGCGAACGACCTCCGGATCCAGCCGCCGCCGCTGACGGGCATGTAGGGGCCAGGTTGACGACAGGCGACCCCTGGGGCATCGTCGGCCACGAGCGCGCCGTTGACCTGCTGCGCCGCGCGATCCGCACCCGCCGGATCGGGCATGCGTACCTGATCAGCGGCCCCCTCGGGGTCGGCAAGCGAACGCTGGCCGTGCGGCTGGCCCAGGCGCTGAACTGCGAACGCCTGGGGCCGGGCGCCAGCCCTCACCCCAACCCTCTCCCAGAGGGAGAGGGAGTAGACGAGCCGCCCTGTGGCATCTGCCGGCGCTGCCGGCTGATCGCCGCGGACGCCCACCCGGAGGTGCGCGTGGTCGGCGTGCAGGCGCCGCACCGCGTGATCCGCGTCGCCGACGTCGAGTCGATCCAGGCTGACGCGGCGCTCCGCGCGGCGGACGTCTACCGCAAGGTGTACGTGCTGGAGCAGGCCGAGCTGCTCCACCCGGACGCCGCCAACCGCCTGCTCAAGACGATCGAGGAGCCGCCGCCGTCCGTGGTGATGATCCTGACGACCGTCGACCCCGAGGCGACCCTGGAGACGATCGTCTCACGCTGCCAGCACCTTCGGCTCAGGCCGTTGCGTCGCGATCCGCTCGCCCAGCACCTCGTCACGGTGTCCGGGCTGGCGCCCGAGCGCGCCGAGCTGCTGGCGGCCCTCGCGGATGGCTGCGTCGGTCGGGCGCTCAGCCTGGCGCACGACGACCGGGCGCTGGAGCGGCGCTCGCGGCTGCTGGACGAGATGGCCGATCTGCTGAACGCCGATCGCGTCGCGCGGCTCCAGTACGCCCGGACGCTGGGTGACCGCTGGAGCAAAGATCCCGACGGCGTCCGCGAGGTGCTGAGCACCTGGCTCCGCTGGTGGCGGGACGTCCTGCTGATCCAGGGCGGGCTTGACGAGCGAATCGTCAACCTGGACCGACGGCCGGCGCTGGAGCGGCTGGCGCGGGCGCTCTCCTCGGCCGAGGCGGGTGCCGCCGTCAGCAGCATCCGCGACGTCCTCCAGATGCTGGATCAGAACGTCAACGCGCGCCTGGCGCTCGACGTGGCGACGCTCGACCTGCCGCGCCCGGATCGGGCCGCGTGACCGCTGACGACCCACAACCGCCCGGGACCGCACGAGCACCAGCCGGCGTCCGCCGTGCCTGGCCCGATCCGTCCTCAATCTCCCCCCTCTCCGCGCCGGAGAGGGGGGCTGGGGGGGCCGTGGGGATGCAGGGGCCCCATGGTAGGGTGGGGAGGTCGGTTCCGGTAGGACGGCTCCGCTGGGTCCAGCAGGGACCGTTCGCGCTGGCGCTGGGCGACCGCGTCGCCGTGCGCGAGGACGACGGTGAGTGGCTGGGCGAGGTCGTCGTGCCGCCGGAGCGGGTCGTCGAATGGTCGGAGCTGACCGACCTGCCGGTCATCGCGCGGCGCGCTACCGATGCTGAATGGCCCGCCCCGCCCGTTACGGCAGGGCGTCGCCTGCTGGACTCGCTCGGCCTGCCGCCCGAGCTGCTGACCCGGCCCAGGCCGGGCTCAGCTCCGGGACCACTCGTCGCTCGGTCCGCTTCGGGTCCGGGAGATGCGGCTGAGGACGAGCGAGGCGATCAGCAGCCCGGCGGCGATCAGCGCGAACGCGAGTGACCAGAGACGGATCGGTGAAAGCCACGGCGACGTGACCGTCGCCGGCGAGGCCGACTGTTGCGCCTGGGCCGGTTGAGGGGCGCTCCCAGTGACCTGGCCGGGCACGGCCGTGGGTGCCGGTGGGCCAGGGGCGAACGCCGCGCTGGTCGGTTGAGGAGCGGGCGGCGCGGCCGGGGCCTGTGGCTTCGCGGGAGCGCCGGGCGCCGGCTGGGCAGCCGCGGCCGGTGCCGCTGGCTTCGGCTCAGCTGGCCTGGCTTGCCCAGCTTGCCCTGACGGAGGAAGGGCAGGAGGGGGAGCGGCAGCGGCCGGCTTCGCAGCGGCGGCCGGAGCAGCCGGTGCGTTGGCGATCTTCGCCGCCGCGTCCTCTGCCCTGTCTGCATCCATCGTCGAGCGCGTGGTCGTGAAGTGCATCGAGCCAGCACTGCTGTCCTGCACGGCCGCCGGGACCTCATAGCCGGTCTGCATCGCGTCCACGGAGAACAGCACCACGCAGAGCACGGCCGCGACCGTGCCCATCACCCGCGTCAGCGGGATCAGCAGGCCGAAGCGTCGAGCCGGCCGCCGGGCTTCGACCGGGATGGTGAACGACCTGGGCGGCAGGTAGACCGGCAGCGCCCGCAGCAGGTCCCTGACCGCCCGCAGGTCCGCCAGCTCGTGCGAGCAGGTGATGCACTGCTCGACGTGCCCCGCCAGAAAGACCAGCTCGTCAGACTCGGCGCGGCCATCCAGCAGCGCTGAGAGCTGCTCGGTCGAGGCGTGTCTCCCGACCTCACGCACGAGCTGTGTACCCTCGATTCATCAGCGTCTCCAGCAATAGCCTGGTGCTCCGCCACCGCGTTGCATTCGCAGGTGGCGGGCCCGTCACAGAGTGTATGGCAACAGATCATACGCCCGATCGAGGCGATTCGATCGATCGACACCGCGCTCGGTGACGGTGAAGCAAGCTGGGGCACGTGGCGTGCCCTGACTCATAGCTCATGACGCTCGAGCTCGGCAGGAAGTTCCCCACGCTCCACTAAATACTGCCGAAGTCGGGCGCGGGCGCGGCTCAATCGCGACTTGACGGTGCCGAGGGCGACCCCCTCCGCGTCGGCGGCCTCCTCGTAGCTCAGCCCCTGCACGTCGCACAGCACGACGATGATCCGCTGGTCGTCCGGCAGCGTCAAGAGCCCTTGCTCTACGACGCTGACGGTCTCGGCGGCGAGCGCCGCGCGCTCAGGTCCAACCCGCCGATCGGCGAAGCCGGCCTGGTCGCCGCTCTCGTCGACGATCACGTCCAGCGAGGTCGAAGGCCGGCGCTGCTTGCGGCGCAGCAGGTCGTAGCAGGTGTTGACGGCGATCCGGAGCAGCCAGGCTTTGAACGACCCGCCCCGAAACTCTCCAATCGCTCGGTACGCCGCGAGGAACGTCTCCTGCGTCGCATCGGCGGCGTCCTCGGAGTGGCCGAGCGTGCGCAGCGCAACGTTGTAGACGCTGGTCTGGTACATCAGCACCAGCTCGTTGAAGGCGGAGGTGTCGCCGTGCTGCGCGGCCTCCAATGCTCGCGACTCAGCGACGCCTCGATCGGCGATGGAGGACACGAACGGCGCCTCGTGATTCTTCGGGATCTGGTGCCAGAGCTGTAGTGTCAACCGACCAACTATACGACACCATGCCGGCGCCGGACAGTCACCAAGGCGACATTTGCGCGGGCAGTCCAGCAGACGAGTTCGGAGCAGACGAGTTCCGAGCAGACGAGTAGAGTGAACTGCTCTCAACTCGTCTGCCTCGAACTTCGAACTTCGAACTCGCCTGCTCGCCCGGGGCACGGAAACTGCTCAGATTGGGTCACGGAATCGGACACGCCCAGCCCTGGCGCCTCGGCGGCTCGAGGGGCGCTGGATCGCCGCGCTGGAGCGATGTGGCGTGCCTTGAACGGGAGGCCCACGCGATGGCTGAGAGCCAGAACCTCGATACGACCAGGACGTACGTCGGCGACCTGTACTCGCTGGAGAGCCACATTGAGGAGGCGCTCGACGCGCAGGTGGAGAAGTTCCGCGATCACCCGAAGGCGTACGCGGCTGCCAGGCGCTTCCACGGCACGGTCCGGACGCAGCGCGACGCGATGAAGGCGCATCTGGACGAGCTCGGCGGAGGCACGGGTGGCGCCATCAAGAGCGCGGTGTCGGCGGCGTTCGGGCTGGCCGCCGGGGTCATCGACAAGATGCGCACGGAGCCCATCTCGAAGGCGTTGCGTGACGACTACACGGCGTTCAACCTCGCGGCCATCGGCTACCACATGGTGTACGGCACTGCACTGATGCTCGGCTTCCCGAAGACCGCCGAGATCGCCGAGCGCCACCACCGGGCCTACACGGACATGGTGCAGGACGTCAACCAGATCATCCTGGACGTGGTGGCCTGGGAGCTTCGGAAGGACGGGCATAAGGTCGACGAGCGAGCGATGGACCGTGCCACCGAGACGATGAACCAGGACTGGCGCTCGACGGCACCCTCCCCGACCGGGACCACCACGCGCGGCGTCGTCGAGTAGGCGCCCACCGGCGATCTTCCGTTTAGACCAACGTCACCCGAGTCCGTGGGTTGAAACCCGCGTCTACCTTCGTCGGTCCCTACGGGACCGGGACCGGCCATGCCGGTCCGTCCTCCGGTGTGGCGTAGCCACACACTATGGTAGACGTGGACTTCAGTCCACGGCCCCGGCGACGCGGCTTCGACCCACGGCCCTGGCGCTGCGGCTGCACCCCACGGTCCCAGGGACGCGGCTTCACCTCACGGCCGGCCGGGAAACCTGCTTTTCGGCCGTCCTGCCGGCCCGCTCGCCCGTGGACCTCGATTGCGGCTCCGATCGGGACGGCTCCATCCGTCGCGGCACGACCACCGTGAACTGGCTCCCCTGGTTGAGGCCGGCCGACTCCGCCCAGATGCGACCGCCGTGCGCCTCGATCAGCGAGCGCGTCACGAACAGCCCGAGGCCCAGGCCCGGGAGGCCGAGCTCGCGTGCGGCAGACGTGCGATAGAAGCGCCGGAAGAGATGCGGCAGCGCCGCCGGCGGGATGCCGATCCCCTGGTCCGTTACGCTGATCCAGACCTCGTCGTCGCGCTCGTCCACCTGTACCCGCACCACGCCGCCGTCCGGCGAGTACTTGATCGCGTTGAGCAGCAGGTTCTGGACGACCTGCTCCAGCCGATCGCGATCGAAGAAGACGATCAACGGATCTTCCGGCGCGGACAACTCGACCTGATGGATGTTCGACACGCCCTGCGCCGCCTCGACGGCCGCCTGCACCGTGACCAGCAGGTCGTCCCAATCGCAGGTCAGCCGGAGCTGGCCGGTCTCTGCCCGCGTCACGTCGAGCAGGTCGTCGATCAGCCGGCCGAGCCGCCGGGTCTCGGAGAGGATCGCCAGGACCGATCGTTCAGTGTACTCCTGCCGGCGCTGGAGGAGCTGGGCGTGGCCGCTGATGCCGGCCAGCGGGTTCTTCAGGTCGTGCGTGACGGTCGCCAGCAGCTCCTGTTGCAGCCGCTCCAGCGCCCGTCGCTCCCCGATGTCGCGCATCGCCGAGACGTAGATCCTGCCACCTGGCAGCTCCACCGCCGTCGTCTGCGCCTCGATCGGCACGGTCGAGCCGTCCTTGCGCCGCAGCTCGAGCTCGGCACGGCGGAACCCGTCTCGCACGAGCTGGGCAAGCTCCACCTCGACCGACGCGCGATCGGTCAGCAGGTCGAAGATCGTCATCTCGCGCAGCTCGTCGGCCGTGTAGCCGGTCATCGCGACCGCCGCCTCGTTGACCTCTACCAGCCCGCCATCGGCGTTCACCAGGCAGCTCGCGTCGGCGGTGCCCTCGAACAGGGCGCGGAATCGCACCTCGTTCGCCTGGGTCGCCTCGTGGAGCCGGGCGTTGTCAAGCGCGAGCGCGGCCCGGCCGGCCAGATCCTGGGCCAGCGCCAGATCTTCGCGGGTGTGGCGCCGGCCGCTGGTCGAGAACGCGAGCGTGATCGTTCCGAGGGCCCGCCCCCGCGCGGTCAGCGGCACCACCATCTCCGAGGCGAGCCCGAGACGGCGCATCAGCTCCAGATGCTGGGCGTCCCGCGCCTGGTCCACGAAGCGCTCCTCGTCAACCGCCGAGTCGATCCAGGGGATGCCCGTCGTCAGCACGCGAGTGATGGTGTGGCCGGTGTCGAACGCGAGCGACGGATACTGCCGAAGCAGCTCGTCCGCCGCTGGCTGCAGGGCCGGATCGGCGTGGACGGCGGCCAGCCGGTGCAGGATGCCGTCCTCGCCCAGCAGGTCGATCACGCACCAGTCCGCCAGGGCCGGCACCACCAGCTTCGAGATCGCCGTCAGCCGCGCCTCGTAGTCCAGGTCCGCGGCCAGGAGCGCGCTCGCCTCGGAAAGAAACGCCGCTCGCTGGAGCATCCGCCGCTCGGTGGCGAATATTCGCGCCCGCTCGATCGCCAGCCCCGCGCGGTTGGCCAGGTCCTGAAGGAACCGCTCGTCCTCATTCGAGTACGGCCGATCGACACGCGGGCGTGAGATCGAGAGCGTGCCGATGACGCCGCCGTCGGCTCGCAGCGGCACCGCCAGCAGGGTCGCCGTTGGCACGCCCGGCATCGGCGGCCAGAGGGTCAGGTCGCTCGCTCGCTGCAACCTCGCCAGCGCCTCGCCGGCGACACGACGGGGCTGCCCGGTCCGGATCGCTTCGCCGTTCGCCCCGGCGTCAGCGGGGTGACGTTCGGCGGCCAGGGTCGCCTCGGCCTCCGCGCGGGCCACCGGGTCCGGATGGTCGAGCGCGGCCACCTCCAGCCACTTCTCGTCTGCCGAGAGCACGCGGACGATCGCCAGATCTCCGACCATCGTCGCGGCCAGGTGGGCCACCATTGCCAGGACGCCGTCGGCCGTGGATCCGACCTCCGAGAGCGCGTCCGTCGCGTCGGCGAGCGCTGCCGCGCGCTGGCGTGCCTGTTCCTCGGCGACGTGAAGGCGAGCGTTGTCCAGAGCCAGCGCGCAACGCACGGCCAGCTCCTCCGCCAGCGCCACCTCCTCGGCCTCGTAGTGCCGGCCGGACTCGGCTGAGATCAGCAGCAGGCTGCCAAGCACCTTTCCGCGTGCCACCAGTGGCACCCGCACGTGCGAAACCGGCCCGAGCGCCCGGATCAGCGCCAGATGCTCGGCATCTCGCGCGATGCGCACCACCGTCTCGTCCGTGACCTCGGCCTCGAGCTCGGATCGGCCGGTGCGCAAGGCGTCGGCGCCGCCGTCTCTCCGGGCGAGGTCAGGCGGGTACTGCCGCAGCCGCTCCGCGATGCTCGCCCGGCTCGGGTCGGCGTGCGCGACGGCCGCCCGCTCAACCGACCCGTCCTCCGCGACCAGGTCGACGATGCACCAGTCCGCCAGCGCCGGCACGATCAACTCGGACACAGCCTCCAGCGTCGTCCTGGGATCGAGCGACTCCGCGAGCCGCCGGCCGGACTGCGCGAGCAGGCGTAGATGCACCGTCGAGAGCTGAGTGATGGCGTCCATCGCGACCAGATCATAGTCGAGCGTATTACGGGTCATCGACCGCGTAACGAAATCGTCATCCTGTGGTCGCCTCACCCGTAGCGCGGAGGCTTGTCCCCCGTCGTTGCCGCCCCGTGCGAACGGGGGACAAGTCCCCGTGCTACGATTCGCGTATGGCAACTGACGCCCAGCCGCCACGTCCTGCTCCAGCGCGCACGGCCGCCCTCGTCTCGGTCGGCTGCAAGGTGAACCAGGGTGAGCTCCGCCAGTGGGGCGTCAGCCTCGCGCGTGTCGGCGTGAAACTGGTGGCGCAGGGCGAGCCCGCCGATCTCGCCATCGTCAACACCTGCACCGTCACCGGCGAGGGCGACAAGAGCTCGCGCCAGGCGATCCGTCACGCCGCCCGCGCCAACCCGGACGGGTATCTGGTGGTGACCGGCTGCTACGCGTCGGTCGATCCGAAGGCCGTCGGCGACATCGACGGCGTCGACCTGGTGGTGGCGAACGACAACAAGGACGAGATCGTCCGGCAGCTTGTGGACATCGGGCTAGTCCCGAACGTCGCGCCGGACCTGACGGACTCGGCCGACGCGGCGGATGCCTGGACCCACCGCTCGGAGCGCCCTGGCTGGGTCACCTTGATGCCGGGCCTGGAGCGGAAGGCGCGGGCCTTCGTCAAGGTCCAGGACGGCTGCAACAGCCACTGCACCTACTGCATCGTGCCGGCGGCGCGGGGCCCGCAGCGCAGCCGCCCCGTTCAGGCGATCGTCGACGAGGTCAACCTGCTCTACCGCCTCGGGTACCGCGAGGCCGTCCTGAGCGGGGTCCAGATCGGCGCCTACGGGCGTGACTGGGATCGGGAGACGAGACGGGTGCGCAAGAGTGGCGGCCCGACCCTGACCGAGCTGTGCGAGCGCCTGCTGTCCGAGACGCCGATGCCCCGGATCCGGATCTCGTCGATCCAGCCGCAGGACTGGCCGGACGGCTTCCTGGACCTCTGGGCAGACCCGAGGATGTGCCGCCACCTCCACCTGCCGCTCCAGAGCGGGTCGGACACGGTCCTCAAGCGGATGGTGCGGCGCTACCGCGCAGCCGACTTCCGCGCGCTTGTCGAGCGAGTGCGAACCGTCATGCCGGAAGTCGCGATCACCGCCGACGTGATGGTCGGGTTCCCCGGCGAGACGGAGGCCGAGCACGCCGAGAGCCTGGCCCTGATCCGCGAGATCGCGTTCTCCGAACAGCACGTCTTCCGCTATTCGAGCCGCCCGGGGACCGCCGCCGCGCGGCTGCCGGACGACGTCCCACCGCCCGTCAAGAAGCGCCGGAGCGAGGAGGCGCGCGCCCTCGACGCCGAGCTTCGTCGTGCGTACAAGAGCCGCTTCCTCGGGCGGACGATGGACGTGCTCTGGGAGGAGCCGGCCTCCGTGCCCGTCCCCGAGGACGGCGACCTCGTCTGGTCCGGCCTGACCGACAACTACCTTCGCGTCTTCGCGCGTGGCGTGCTCCACGAGGGCCAGGTCACCCCGGTCGCCCTCCAGGAGCTTGCCGTCGATGGCATCTATGGAACCGTTGCCCAGGGAGAGCTAGCGTGGATGACTGCCTCTTCTGCCGCATCGTCGGCGGCACCATCCCAGGCGACTTCGTCTACCGAGATCAGCAGGTAAGCGCCTTCAACGACATCCAGCCGCAGGCGCCGGTCCACGTGCTGCTGGTGCCGAACCGGCACATTACCTCGATGAACGACCTGGAAGAGGATGACCAGGAGACGGTCGGCTACCTGATGCGGATGGTCAGGGTGGTAGCACGTGGGCAGGGGATCGCCGAGAGCGGCTACCGCGTGGTGGTGAACATGGGGCAGGATGCCATGATGACGGTCCCCCATCTCCACGTCCACATCCTCGGCGGCCGGAAGCTGGGCTGGCCGCCGGGCTGACTGACTTCCTTGTATACTGCAAGCAAGTGATGGATCTCGCTCGACCAGATTATGAGTACGAATGACGCCGCCCAGGCGAGTAGCCAGTCGGCCCTGCGATCGAGTTGCCCGGTCGCCGGGGCGCTCGACCTCGTCGGCGACCGCTGGACGCTGCTGGTCGTCCGTGACCTGCTGCGCGGCAAGCGGCGGTACGGCGATCTCGCGGCCTCGTCCGAGCGCATCCCCACCAACATCCTGGCCGATCGCCTGCGCCGGCTGGAGCGGGGCGGCCTCGTCGAGCGCGTCCAGTACAGCGTGCGCCCACCCCGCTACGAGTACCGGCTGACGCCGCGCGGCAAGGCGCTGAGTCCCGCGATCAGGTCGCTGGCAGCGTGGGGGCTCGAGTACGTCCCGGGCACGAAGGTGCCGCCGGACCTACGCAGCACGATCAAGCAGGACGAGCCGGCGGCAGACTGACCTTCCCGGCTTCAGCAGCCGGGGGCTTCAGCGCTTTAGCAGCCGGGGGCTTCAGCGCTTTCGCGCGTCACGGTGACGCTCGCGCCGACGCCAATGCCGAGCGCTGCCGCCGCGCTGCCGTTCGGCACGGCGATCTCCAGCAGGCCGGCACTCCCAATCAGCGCGATCAGGCGCTCGCCCTTTGAGGCGCCTCCCGTCGCCTGAAAGTGCAGCGCCAGCTCCGAGATCGTGCGACCGGCCACCGCGACCGTGGGCTCGTCGGGCAGATCTGACGCCGTGAGGTTCGAGATCAGGTTGCCAAACCGATCGACGTGCACGATCTCGCCCTGCGCAGTGACCACCCGCCCATCATCGTCAATGGTTCGCCGAACGGCCGGGAACGGAAGCGTCTGGATCTCCGAACATGGCGAACCGACCTCTGCCAGCGGAACGCCACGCGCCAGGTGCGCTGCGACCGGGCCGAACAGGTCGCGCCCGTGGAACGTCGCGCTGACGGTCGGCCGCCAGAATCGTGGCCGATCCAGCACAACAGCTTGCTCCCCCTCTCCTCGCAGGAGAGGGGGTTGGGGGGTGAGGTCTGCCCGGATCGCCCACGACAGCAGCCCGTTGTCCGGCCCCACGTAGGTCCGTCCAGCCGCCTGCACCGCGATCGGCCGGCGGCCCGTGCCGACGCCCGGATCGACTACCGCCAGGACCACGGCATCCTCCGGCAGGTACGGCACGGCGGTGAGCAGGGCGAACGCGCCGGCCCGAACGTCCTGGGGCGGTACGTCGTGGGTCAGATCCACGACCTGAGCGTCCGGCGCGATCGACAGGATGACCGCCTTGACGACGCCGACGTACGTGTCCGCCAGCCCGAAGTCCGTCAGGAAGAAGATCGGCCGAGTCATCAGGAGTCCTCACCCCAACCCTCATCACGCCTACCATGGGGCCCCCTCCGCTGCGCGGCGCGAACATCGGCTGCGCCGACGTCCCCACGGCCCAGAGGGAGCGGGGGCTCAGGTTCGAGGTCGCCCGCTTCGTAGAGCGCCAGCGCCGCCAGGATCGGCCCGGCCGTCTCGGTGCGGAGGATGCGCGGCCCGAGGGAGATCGTCAGGGCTCCCGCCTCCCTCGCCGTCGGGATTTCATGGGACGAGAAGCCGCCCTCCGGCCCAACCATCAAGCCGAGCGCTCGCCCATCGCCGGTGAGCGCCTCGCGCAGGCCATCGCGGACCGAGCGCTCGCGCTCGCGCTCCCAGGCGACCAGCGTCGGGCCCGTCGCCACGGCCTGCGTGAGGGCATCCTGGAAACGGAGTGGTGGCGTGACCTCCGGGACGATCCCGCGCTCGCACTGCTCCGCCGCCTCGGTCACGATCCGGCGCCAGCGCTCCAGCCGCTTCTCGTCGATCCGCTCGACGCCCGGCACGATGCTGCGCTCGCACCAGGTCGGCACGAACCGCGCGATCCCGACCTCCGTGCCCTTCTGAAGCACCGTCTCGAAGCGGTCACGCGGGACCAGCGCCTGGTAGAGCGTGAGGACCAGGCCTGGCTCGGGGCGGCTCGGCCTGACGATTTCGATCGTCCCCGTGATGGCCGACGACCGCACCTCGTCCAGCCGCACGCGATAGTCGTAGCCGGCGCCATCGACCAGCACGACACGGTCGCCCGGCTTCAGGCGCAGCACCCGGCCGATCTGGTGCGCGTGCGGCCCCGTCAGCGCCACCCGGTCGCCGCCCAGGATCGCCGGATCGACGAAGAAGCGGTGCATGCCGGTAGACCCCTCACCCCAACCCTCTCCCAAAGGAAGAGGGAGTCTTACTCCCCTCCCCCGCGCACGGGGGAGGGGCTGGGGGTAGGGGCTCTCCGGACGACCATCGCGATCCAGTCGCCCTCGACGCGGGTCTCGACGTGCTCCCAGCCGGCCGCCTCGAACGTGGCGCGGACGTCGGCCGCGCCGGTCTCCAGGATCCCGGAGAGGATCGCCGGCGCGCCGGGATTCACCGCCGTCGCGAGGCCGGCCGCCGCGTTCTTCAGCACGAAGGCGCTGATGTTCGCCGCCACGACGTCGAACGGCGCGCCGGGGACCGGCTGGCCGGGCTCGACGGTCGCCTTGCGGACGCGGATCTTGCGGGCGACCTTGTTGCGGCGGGCGTTCTCCTTCGCCACCTCGACGGCGATCGCGTCCACGTCGACAGCCTCGATGTGCTCGGCCCCGAGGCGGGCAGCCGCGATCGAGAGGATCGCCGAGCCGCAGCCGAAGTCGAACACCTGATGCCCGGGCTCGACGTGCTCCTCCAGCAACGCCAGGCACATCCGGGTCGTCGGGTGGAGCCCCGTGCCGAACGCCATGCCGGGATCGAGGCGGATCACCAGATCGCCAGGCTCGCGTGCCCGGCGTCGCCAGGACGGCACGATCACCAGCCGCTTCCCGACCCGGTGCGGGAAGAAGAACCGCTTCCAGGAGCTGGCCCAGTCCTCCTCGGCGATCACCTTGACCTGGAGCGGCTCGACGTGGCGCAGCCGCCCGAGATGCCAGGCCGCCTCTTCGAGGAGGCGCCGTTTCTCCTCGGCCTCCTCGTCGACCGGAATGTACGTCTTGACGACGACGTTCTTGTTCGGGTCGATCCAGCCGCCATCGCCGTCCGGCGCTTGCAGGACGGGCTGGTCGATCGCGACGCCACGCCCCCAGCGCCCGAATACCTCGGCGACGGCGTCCGCCGCCTCCGGCTCGGAGACGGAGCTCAACTCCAGCCAGCTCTCAGGCATCTACGCTCCGTCCCACTCCCCCTCTCCATCGCAATGCCGTGGGGTAGGGGCCCCATGGTAGGAGTGATGGAGAGGGTCGGGGGGTGGGGCTTCCTATCCCAGCAGGTCCTTCACTTTGTCGAAGAACCCTTTGTTCTCCTGGGGTGTGACCTTGCTGTCGAACGTCTCGGCCAGCTTCTTGAACAACTCGCGCTGCTGGCCTGACAGGTCCGTCGGGATCGAGACCTTCAGCCGCACCAGCAGGTCGCCCCGATGCTGCTCGCGCAGGTATGGGACGCCCTTGCCCTTGATCCGAAGGGTCCGGCCGTTCTGGGTGCCGGCCGGCACCTTGATCGCGACCGGCCCGTCCAGCGACTCGATTTCCAGCTCGTCGCCGAGCGCGGCCTGGGCCACGTTGATCGGCAGCTCGACCAGCAGCTCGTTGCCCTGGCGGTGGAAGTAGCGATGCGGCTGGACGTGGACCAGCAGGTACAGGTTGCCGGCCGGGCCGCCCTTCGGGCCGGGCTCACCCTCGTTCGCCAGCCTGATCTGCGAGTTGTCGTCGATGCCGGCCGGGAGGCTGACCCGCAGCGTCCGAGTGACTCGGACCACACCCTGGCCCCGACACTCGACGCACGGGTCCTGGATGATGTTGCCCTCGCCGCGGCAGCGGTCGCACATGCTGACGTTCACCATCTGGCCGAAGATCGACTGATGGGTCCGTCGAAGCTCTCCGGTGCCGTTGCAGCGCGTGCAGGTGACCGGCTGCTTGCCCGGCTCGATGCCCTTGCCGGTGCAGCGAGCGCACGACTCATGCTTCGGGTAGGTGATGTCCTTCTCGATGCCGAAGACCGCCTCTTCAAGCGTCAGCGTGACGTCCGTGCGGAGATCGGCGCCGCGCTGGACGCGGTTGCGCCGACCGCCGGCCGTGCCGGCGCTCTGCCCGAAGAAGCTCTCGAAGATGTCTTCGATGCCGAAGCCGGCGAACCCGCCGAACCCGCCGTTGGTGAACCCGCGCTCGCTCGCCGCGTGGCCGTACCGGTCGTACAGGGACCGCTTCTCGCCATCCGAGAGGATCTCGTACGCTTCCTTGACTTCTTTGAACTGCTCGGCGGCGCCCGCTTCCCTGTTGCGATCCGGGTGGAACTGGAGGGCGAGCCGCCGGTACGCCTTGCGGATCTCGTCCTCGGTCGCGCTCCGGCCAACGCCGAGCACTTCATAGTAGTCACGTTTGGTGGTGGCCATGGGCCTCCTCGGGGGTATTCGCGGCGTCGGCGTTCGGGGGGACGTTCAGACCTGCGCCGGGTCTGCTCGAGTTCACATGTACGCGGTGCTGAATTATGATGCCATAGGCTGCTCGGAGTCGCCCGAGCTTTCAGACGCGCCGTCAGAATCAACGACGTCTGCTGCCTCGCTGGGGACGGTGGTTGCGTCGTCGGGAGCGGCCGTGCTCGCCGGTTTCCCGACTTTCACCATGGTCGGCCGGATCACCCGCTCGTGGAAGCGGTACCCGCGCTGAAGCTCCTGGACCACCACCAGCGAGTCGCTGCCCTCGGCGCCCTCCTCGCGCAGGACGGCCTCGTGGAGGAACGGGTCGAACTCCTGACCCTGGGCATCGATCGGGCTGAGGCCGCGCGCCTGGAGCAGGGCGAACAGCTTCTGGCCGATCATGTAGACGCCTTCGATCCAGGTCAGGGACCGAAGCTCAGCCGGCAGCGCCATGAACGCCCGCTCGAAGTCGTCCAGGACGCGGAGCAGCTCCAACGTCATGGCGCCCTCGGCGATGCGCCCCATCTCGGCCTTTTCCTGGTCCGTCCGGCGCTTCCAATTCTGGAAGTCCGCCGCTGAGCGCTGCCAGTTCGCGTGGTACCGGTCCGCGCGCTCGCTCGCTTCGGCAAGCTGCTTCTCGAGCTCGGCGATCCTGGCCGTAGCTTCGCTCAGGTCATCAGCAGCGGAGTCTGTCTGGGCCTGGCTTTCGGTCTGGGGCTCGTCTGGATTGCTGGACATCTCGCCTCATGCTCCTGATACGTCGGCCGCCGGAGCCGGCGCGCCGACGGTGCTGCCGCCAGGGCCTGCCTGCGCCGGTCCGCTGTCTGACAGCGAGTCGGCCACCAGGAGGTCCAACAGATCGCCGATGAAGCGGACCATCGCGACGGCTCGCCAGTACGCCATCCGCGTCGGCCCGAGGACGCAGAGCACGCCCTGGACGTCCTCGCCGTCGCCGTAGCGAGCCAGGACGGCGCTCGTCTCGCGCATCTCTTCCAGCGGGTGCTCCGTGCCGATGATGACCTGCACGCCAGACGCGTGGAGCGCCTGCGACAACAACTGGCCGAGCATCTGGCTCCGCTCTAGCACCTGGACCAGCGGCACAGCTTTCTGGCTCAAGGTGAACTCGGGCTGGCTCAGGATGTGGCCCAGCCCCTCGTAGTAAACGTCGTCGAACGCCTGCTGGTCGGCGTGCTCCAGGATCCGGGCGACCGACAGCGCGGCCTGGCGCTCGACGCCGTCCAGCGTCGAGGCGAGCAGCACCACCTGATCGGCTGACTTCTCGTCCAGCAGCGCCGTCAGCATGTTGCCGATCCGGTCGAGCTCGTCACGGTCGCACGGACGATCCAGGTGGAGCACCTGCTGACGGACGCCGCCGGAGTGCAACAGCAGCGTGACCAGCGCGACGGTGTCCTGGACCCAGACCAGGGCGACCCGGCGAACCCTGGCCCTCGAGGACGAGAGCGGTGTCACGACGGCGGCGGACTGCACGGCGTTCGCCAGCACGGACGATGCCAGGTGCGCCCAGCGGTCCACGTCCGGCTCCACCTGGTGGAACTGGTGGCGGATCATCCGCTGCTCGCCGACGGTCGGGCCGTCGCGCTCCATCAGGTGCTCCACGAAGAAGCGGTAGCCGACGTCCGTGGGCACGCGCCCGGCCGAGGTGTGAGGGTGGGAGATCAGGCCCAGCTCTTCCAACTGGTACAGCTCGTTCCGCACGGTCGCCGAGCTGACGCTCGGCTCGTACCGCCGGACGATCACTTCAGAGGAAACGGGCGTGGCCGTCCGGACGTACTCCTCGACCACATGTTTCAGCATGCGCCGCCGTCTGGTCGTGATCTCCACGCGCCTCGCTCCGTACCACCACGGCGAGCCAGCCCGAGAGGCCCGCCGTGGCGGATTAGCACTCGGCCTCTGAGAGTGCTAATCCGATTTCGTACTCTAGCTATAGCATCGCCTTCCGGCCCGTGTCAATATGCTGAGCAGCCCGATCGGCGGCCTGGGCACCGTCGATCGCCTCCTGGGCGGCCGGGCGTTGCTGAGGCACGCCTGGGGGCACTGCTCGTAGGCGAACAACGGCCTTGACCAGACCCCATCCTCCCGATATCCTGCCCCCCGCTGAGGAGGGGCATGACGTGTCGCGTGCCGATCCGCCCCGCCGACCTGAAGAGAGCCGGGTTTCACTGCTGACGATACTCGGCCTGGTGGGCGCGACGGCCGGCTGGGGCGTCGGCGCCACAATGACGCGGCTGGCCGTCGGCGAGCTCCCTCCGCTGACGACGACCTGCCTCCGGTTCGGGCTGGGGGCGCTGTTGCTGCTGGGGATACTGATCTGGCGCGGCGACGTCAAGACGTGGCCCGTTCGCGGCGACTGGCTGCGGCTGGCCCTGCTGGGGGCGCTTGGCGTGACAGCGTTTGGCGCCCTCTTCACCGTTGGCCTCCAGTGGACCGGGGCGGCCGAGGGGATGTTGATCCAGGGCTTGAGTCCGCTGATCACGCTGCTGCTGGCGGCGTTGCTGGTCGGCGAGCCCGTCCGTCGCGGGCAGATCGTCGGCGGCGTCACGGCGTTCGCCGGGCTGACGGTGCTGCTCCTCGGCGGCGGGGCGGCCTGGGGCGGTGACGATCGGCTGCTCGGCAACGTCGTGCTGTTCGGCGGCTGTCTCTGCTGGGCCGGGTACAACGTCGCCGTGCGGCTGACCGCTGGCCGCCTGCGCCTCGGCGAGTCGAGCGCCTACGCGCTGCTGCTCGGCACGGCGCTGCTGATCCCGTTCGCCGCCTTCGAGCCGGCTCGCGTCCCACTTGAGCAGGTGAGCCTGACGGCCTGGCTCGCGGTCGGTTACCTGGCGGTCGTCTCGACTTGCCTGGCGTACATCTGGTGGAACGACGGGATTCGGAAGATCGGCGCCGGGCGGGCCTCGATGTTCAGTTTCGTCGGGCCGGTCGTCGCGATGCTCTCAGCCGTGCCCCTGCTGGGCGAGTGGCCCGGCCCGGCCCAGTTGATCGGCGGGACCCTGATCCTGGGCGGGCTGTTCGTCGCGAACCGTCGTTGAGCCTCGATACCGGGAACCATGCGCGGTAGCACGGGGGCTTGTCCCGCGTCCGTTGGCAGCCATCCAAGACGGGGGACAAGCCCCCGTGCTACCGCGCGGTAGGGACCCCGTTACAGAAGGAGTGGGGCGGATCGGTGCCGTCTGGTGTACCATCCGAGCCGCGATACGAACCGACCCATGACAGAAGGTGGACGTCCGTGGTGAGCACAGGATTGAGACGAGGCGCGCGTTTGCGGGCAGCGGTGGCACTCGGGCTGGCTGTCGCGCTGATCGCCGTTCCGGGTATGCCGCCGGCAGCTCCCCCGGCCATCGCCCAGGAAGAGAAGCCGGAAGAGGAAACGGCCCCGCCGCCTTCTCAGCCTTCGACCCAGCAGGGGGAGCCGAAGCCGTCCGGGCCGGCGCCGGCGTTCTCGCCGTCCGGGCCGGGGACCGGGTCGGGCTCCGGGCCTGGGACCGGAACGGGCACGGCTCCGGGCTCGGGATCGGCTCCGAGTACGGGCACGGGCACGGGAGCCGGGGCGCCGGCCCCCAGGCCGGCAGCGTCCGGAACGTCGGCGCTCCCTCCGCTCGGGGCCCCGGTCTACGAGAACGCCCTGAAAGACGAGAAGGTGTTCAAGGCCGGGTACTGCTTCGGCAGGAAGGCGTTCACGCACTACGTCGGCGAGGGGTTCAAGATGCGGGTGATGGGGCCGTGCCACCTCCTGCTGGACGAGGCCTGGATCACCGTCGAAGCGAATGGCGTGACCGTCGGCGATGGTGAAGTAGCCCTGGACTTCAAGATCGTGGACGGTGCCGAGCGCGCCAAGGTCGGCCTGTACGTCCGCGGCCACCAGGAGCGGTTGATCGGTGCGCACGTTCACCCGACCCGGGGCGAGGTTTCACTGTTCACGCTGGCCGGGGGCACGCAGACCGATCTCGGCTACCGCAACAACGTCGTCGTACCGCCCTACGAGTGGACTCGGCTGGCCTTGCGCGTCAGCGGCTACGACACCTGGCTGCTGGTCAACGACGAGCCGCTGCTCCACACGCGGGAGGTCCACGCCGATGCCGGGAAGGTCATCATTGAGCTGATTCGCGAGGGAGACGTCGAGGACGAGGCCGAGTCGGCCGTCGTGTTCCGCGATCTGACCCTCTCGCCACTCGAAGGGGGGGAGCCGGATCGGGCTCCGAAGGGGCCGTGAGCCCCTCATCTCGGGCTGCCACGAGGATGGAGCGACACGTGCTCGTTGGATCGACGATCCGCCTCACGCTGGCGGCGCTCGTCGCGTTCTGGGTGGCGATTGCGCCTGGCCCTGGCTCAGCGACGGTGCAGGCAGCAGCGCCAGCCGCCCAGGAGATCCCAGAGCCACCGGCGCTCGTCGCGACATTCTTCCAGTCTGACTTGACTGGCCCTGACGTCTTTCAGCCGGACGTCTGCCCCACCGGCGGGGGGCTCGGCGAGAACGTCGACGAGGGATTCAAGCTGACGGTGAGAGGGCGCTGCATCGCGCAGGCGTCGGGGGCAGGCGTGGCCGTTCGCGCCCGTGAGATCTCGGGCGGAGACGGTGACTTCGGTATTGACTTCAAGGTCGTCGGGGGCGCTGAGCGGACGGGCGTGAATGTCTATGCACGGATTCAGGGAAACAGTTACGTCGCTGGCTATCTCAGCTTCGGATCCGGTCAGGCGGAGCTGTTCAAGCGCGAGGCCGGCGGGAACATGCTGATCGCGTCGCGCCAGGGATTTGGCGAAGTTGACCCGACGAACTGGAACAGGGTGGCACTTCGCTTCCTCGGCGACGAGGCCTGGCTGCTCGTGAACGACGAGCCGATCCTGTACGGATCAGGGATGCCGAACCAGCATGGCGGCATCGGCTTGCAGGTCGTCCGTGAAGGCGACCCGGATGACGGGGACGAGGTGGCCGTGGTGTTCCGTGGCCTGACGCTGTCCGGATTCCAGGAACCATCTGAAGTGCAGCCGGCACCCGAGTCCGAACAGTCCGCGCCGGCCCAGAACGGGCCAGAACCGTCGGCGAACCCCGTGCTCCGTCCCTGACCAACCGTCGATCTCGCCCGCCATACAGGTAGTCGCGGGCTTCCATGGACCGCTTGCAGCGATCTCATGCGGATCGTGTCGTCGCGGTCTTGCACAGATGGTTTGCCGAGGCGTTGCCGGACGTGCATCGTGCGAAGTCCGGCGACCTCCAATGTCATCCTGAGACAGGCGTAGCCTGTCGAAGGATCTCGCGGTGTCCAGTCGGTCGCACCGAGATCCTTCGCTCCGCTTCGCGTAGCTCAGGATGACATTGAGACTCGAGCGCCTTCGAAATGGCCCCGGGACCGAGGCCGGCATTGAACCTGGCGGTTAGCCCTCCGACGGCGTCGTAATGATGATGTTGTCGAAGCTGATGATCGGCGGCGGACCGAAGTTGATGGTACCGATGCCGATCCGCCCCTTACGGAACGTGCCATCGCGGAGGCCGAAGACCTCTTCACCGTTGATGTTGACCCGGATCTGGTCCTCGAAGCAGCGGATCACCACCCGGTTGACGCCGCCGTCGACGTCGATTGCCGATGCCGGGGTCCAGTCGGTGTACGTCGATTCGCCGTTCACGTACTTGACGAGCCGAGCCTGGCCGTCCTTGCCGTCTACCGCGAGCACGTAGGTGTTCTCGTTGTCGTTGTGACGGAAGAATACGCTGAAGCCGGCGTCGACCTTGTTGACCACGCGGGCATCGAGGGTCATCGTAAAGTCGGTGAGCTCCTTGCCAAAGCCCGTCCACCAGGCCTGCGACGGATCCTCAGGGGTGCCGGCCAGCTTCGCCTGGATCGTGTAGCGCCCGCCCTCCTGCTTGTGGACGGCAAACTCGCTCTCGCCGATGACAGCCTCCTCGGAACCGTCACGGAACTCGAGCGCCGAGATGATGTCCGGGATCGAGGCGCCCGGATACGTCAGCGCGCGGAAGAGCTGGTACGGTCGATTTGGGCTGGAGCCGCCGCTGGCGGAATGGATGAAGATGTAGTAGACGCCGGGAATGTCGACCGTCGTGTCGATCGCCTCACCGCCGCTGCCGTTGGGAGACGAGTTGGCGATGACGTCGCCGTTCCAGTTCGCGAACGCGATCTTGTACGGCGCCGGCATCGTCGGCATCTCGACGTGGACGTCTGTGTTGAAGTCCAGCACCTCGATCCGGTACGCGTCGACGTCGTTTGGGTTCGCGATGAACCCCCGCGCGTCCGAGCTTGGGCCGAGGTAACAGGCGGCCTGGAACGTGTCGTTCGGCTCAGGACACGGGTCGCCGCCCTGGGCTGCCGGTCCGAGGATTTCCAGGCCGCCGGCGCCGGGGCCGGCGGCCGCGGCACTGCTGGTCGGCGGCACCAGCATCGGCAGAATGGCGAGTACAGCCGCCGCCATGACTCGCGAAAACTGAGACCACATCGTACCCCTCCCGTGGGCAGTGTCAGGTTGGGTCAGGAGAGCGCACCGCCGGGAACCCGACGCTACGATCTCGCGAGCCAGCATAGGTAACGCACCGGGGACCAATCGGGTTTGACCGGAGCCCTAGACGGGCGAGCCTTGCGGCCTGAACGGCCCGGGCTGAGGCTGAGGCTGAGGCTGGGGTTGTGGCTGAGGCTGGGGTTGTGGCTGAGGCTGGGGTTGCGGCTTTGGCTGCGGCTGCTGCGGCTTCGGCTGCGGCGGCGGCACGTACGGGACCGGGGTCGCCGTCGGGACTGGCGTCGGCGTGTACGAGACGAGCCGCTGCTGCGCCTCGCCAGCCTCTGGCTGCACTTCGAGTGCCCGCATCAGGACCGGGAACGCCCCGTTGCGGTCGCCGCCGGCCAGCATCCGGTCAGCCTTCCCGATCAGCAGCGAGTACAGCTTCGAGCGCGTGTCCCGGAAGCCGGGATCCAGGATCATGTTCTCTTCGAGCGCCTTGATCGCCGCGTCGTCGTCGTTGCCCCAGGCCGCTTCCATGAGGCCGTAATTCTTGGTCAGGATGACCTGCTTCTGGCCATCTAGCGCCTCGGGGTCGTTGGGAGCGATCTTGAGCGCTTCGGCGAACTGGCCGTAGGCGTCTTCGAGCTTGTTCTGCTCGAGCAGCTGCCTGCCGTAGACGACGTGGGTCATGCGCAGCGTGTCGTCCACCATCGGGGCGACCTTCGCGTCCGCCTTGACCGACGGATCGTTGCGCATCGCGCTGAGCTGCTCGATCGCCTTCGGGAAGTCGCCGCCGGCCACGGCTGCCTGCGCGGTAGCGACGCGCTGCTCGGGGTTCGGCGTTGGCGGTGGCGGGGTATTCGTCGGGGCCTGGGTCGGGGCCAGCGTCGGCGGCTCGGTCGGCTTCGCCACGGGCGTGTCGGCCGGCTTCGCGGCGGCCTGGCCAGTGGTCGGCGTCACGGCGGGGGCAGTGGTCGGCTTCGTCTCGGTCGTGGGGGCGACGGTCGGCCTGGTGGCGACCTGTGTCGGCGTCGGCGTCGGGCGGTCGAACAGGCCGGTCTGCGTCGCGACCACCAGGGCACCGACGGCGATCAGCGCGATTGCCGCGATGATCGGCCCGATGATCCAGTTGCCGGATCGCCGCTTCTCCGGTCCTGGCGGCGTCGCGGTCGGCCGGACCACCGGACCGCTGTACCCGCTCCGGTCAGCGGCCGGCACGAGCGGCGGCGGGGTCAGCGTCTGTGTAGCGTGTGCCCGCGCGGCCGGTTCCATCCGCTGGCCGCGGCTCGGCGGGGGCGTCGGGCGGACCGGGGGCGGCGTTGGCCGCACCGGAGGCGGAGTTCGAGATGGGTACGGTGGCGGCGTGCCCGGCACGGGCCTTACGCCACCGCCGCGCCCGAAGCTCGGGTCGACCACGGTGGCCGAGGTCATCGCCGAGGTCGCGGGGTCCCCGACCACGGTCGGCGACGGCTGGGTCATCGCGGCCTTTGCCGCCACGACCATCTCGCGTCCACTCTGGAAGCGGTCGTTCGGGTCCTTTGCGAGCGCCTTCGAGACGACGTCACTCAGAGCGCGCGGCAAATCGGGGCGCAGCTGGTGAAGCGGCGGCGGCGGCTCGTGGACATGCAGGTAGAGCAGCGAAGGGGTGCTGGCGGCGGTGAACGGCGGCCGGCCGCCGAGCGCTTCGAACATCAGCACGCCGAGCGCGTACACGTCGGACCGCTTGTCGATCACGTCGCCGCGCGCCTGCTCGGGTGACATGTACTCCGGCGTACCGATCACCATCCGGGTGGCCGTCAGGTGACTCGCCTCACCGGCCCGCGCGATACCGAAGTCCGTCAGGGTCAGTACGTCGCCCGGCTCGACCATGACGTTGGCCGGCTTAATGTCACGGTGCAGGATCGTGCGGGAGTGCGCGAAGTCGAGCGCCCCGGCGACTTGATCCAGCATCCCCAGGGCGCGCTCCGGCGAGAGCGGGCCTTCGCGGCGCAGGAGCTGGCCGAGGTTCTCGCCCTCGATGTAGCGCATCGCGATGTAGTAGGTACCTTCAACCTCGCCGACGTCGTAGATCGTGACGATGTGGGCGTGGTGGAGGTTGGCGGCGATGCGCGCTTCCTGCTGGAACCGCTGAACGATGATCTCGTCAGCCGCCAGTGACGGCTGGAGGATCTTCAGTGCAACGAGCCGACCCAGGCCGGTCTGCTCGGCCTTGTAGACCGAGGCCATGCCCCCGCGGCCGAGCTGGCTCACGATCTTGTAGTGGCCGAGCTGCTTGCCGATCAACCGGCGCCTCCAGTGGCTCGATGCACGTCCCCTGGCGCCCGCCGAGTCGGGCAAACCCAAGTTGCGGATCCCGCCGTGTGGCGATCATACACCAGGGTTCCAGGGGCCGCACAAGAGACGTCTGTGATTTTGAGGCGGTTCCAGCAGAGACGTCTCAGAGTGGACATTTCCGCTGTTCTCTGGGTGACACTTCGTTCGGAGTGGGCATCGCGGATCTATCCCGTCATCATCTTCTTCCTGCTGACCCTCGCGCAGCGTCGACACGTCGACATCGCCGCTGTTCGGCCGGTAACAGTTGCTCCGGCGATGACAGCCTGCGATGGGCGCCAGCGGTGCTCGGCACGGTGGCCCAGGTCGTCTGACGTGGCTCCCGACGCGCCGGTCCTGCTACCGTCCAGACACGCGGCATCGCCGACGATGCCCGACCTGGAGGGTGGCACGATGGCGGCGAAGAGGCTGCTCGAGCATGACGTTTCCGTCCCAGAGGCCGTCGTCCGGGTCCTCGAACAGGCCGGGATCGACCACGTCTTCGGCATGCCGGGCGGTGGGACCGGGCGGATCTTCAACGCGCTCTACGATCACCAGTCCTCGATCCGGTCCGTCCTCGTCCGCGAGGAGGGGCTCGGCGCCGTCATGGCGGACGTCTACGGTCGCCTGACGGGCAAGCCTGGCGTCGTGATGGGGCAGGCTGCCTTCATGTTGACCAACGCCGGCATGGGCATCGTCGAGGGGTTCCTGGCCGGCTCGCCGATGCTGATCCTCTCGGACTTGAGCGACAACTCGCCGTTCTCGCATCACGGGCCGTACCAGTCCGGCACGGCCGACTACGGCTCCTGGGACGCGAAGGGCACGATCGCCGGCTACACCAAGCACGTCTTCGTCGCGCGTGAGGGAGCCCAGGCGGTCCAGCAGACCCAGCTCGCGGTCAAGCACGCGCTGGCCGGCCATCGTGGTCCGGTCGCCGTGCTGTACCACAGCGCCGCCCTTGGCGCGACCGTCGGCCCGGAGACGACGCCCCGGCTGTACGCCACGGCGCCGTACCTGGCGCCAAGCGCGGACGACGCCCGCCAGACGGCCCCCGTCGCACAGGTCGAGGGCGCCGTGCGGATGCTCGCCACAGCGCAGCGCCCGCTGATCGTGGCTGGCAACGGCGTCCGGATCGGCGCCGCCCGTGCCGAGCTGCGCGCCCTCGCCGAGTACCTCGGCACGCCGGTCGCCACGACGGCCTCCGGCAAGGGCGTCTTCCCGGACACCCATCCGCTCTCGCTCGGCGTCTTCGGGACGTTCGGGCTGGAGGCCGCCAACACGGTGGTCGCCGAGGCCGACTTCATCCTGGCGGTCGGCACCAAGCTCGGGCCGACCGACACGGCGTTCGAGAACCGATCATTGCTCGATCCGGAGCGCCAGACGATCGTCCAGATCGATGTCGAGCCGAAACATGCCGCCTGGACCTTCCCGGTCGCCCAGGCGATGGTCGGCGACGCGAAGGCAGTCCTGGCGCAGTTCCTGGAGGCGGCGAAGGACGCTGGCGTCGCGGACAATGGCTGGGGCTCGCGGAGGGTCGCCGAGGCCCACGAGAGCCTCGGATCGTGGGACGTCGAGGCGTCGCGCTCGGACGAGACGCCGATCGAGCCGCGCCGCCTGATCCGCGAGCTGCACCTGGCGCTCCCGGACGACGCGATCGTTACCTGCGACGCCGGCGAGAACCGCCTGTTCATGATGCACCACTTCCGCACGCGGGGGATGCTGGAGTACCTCCAGCCAGCGGCCGTTGGCGGCATGGGGTACGCGCTGCCGGCCGCGCTGGCCGCGAAGCTGGTCCACCCGAACCGGCCTGCCGTGGCGGTCTGTGGCGACGGCGGCTTCGGGATCGCGCTGAACGGCCTGCTGACGGCCGTCGAGCAGCGCATCCCGATCGTGGTCGTGGTGTTCAACAACGGTCACCTGGGTTGGGTCTACCACGGCCAGGGCGACCGCCACATCGCCTCGGACTTCGCGGGAGGCTTCGACTACGCCAACATCGCCCGGGCGATGGGCTGCGAGGCGATCCGGGTGGAGCGTCCCGAGGCGCTGGGTGACGCGCTGGACACGGCGATGCGGTCCGAACGGCCGATCGTGCTGGACGTCATCACCTCGATGCGCCCGACCTTCCGCGACGTGACGTCACCACTCGCCGCCCGCTGATCTCGCTCTGTTCCTGGCCAGCGGCGTTTTATCTCGCTTTATCTGTCATCAGACAGGTTCGACTGCTGGCGAGAATCTTGGGCAACGAAAAACCCTGGGATCATCACCGACCAATCAGGTCGGGAGAGGAGTTACCCAGGGACGGCAAGCACAGTATACCTCGGTCGTCGCCTAACGATCGGCGAGATGGCGCAGGCCAGACTCCGTCTGCTTCCAGGCCTCGTCCATCACGTCCCGCAGCGTCGCAGAATTGCTCTGGGTAGCGGAGCCGGCTTCGGCGAGGGCGGCCGGGTTCTGGCCCCAGCCTGCTCCGCGTGCGCCCCAGCCGAAGCTCGGGTTGAGCCCCTTCGCGTACGCCTCCGGGTCGTCGTGCGCGTTAGGCGGCCAGATCCGGAGCGACTGCTGGTGGTTCGCCTCGATCGCCGCCTTGGCAGCGGGGCGCCGCTCGGCGTTGTACGCTTCCAGCGCCGCGTCCAGGGCGTCGAGCTGCTTCGGGGTCGAGAGGCCGTTCAGCAACAGCGGGCCGATCATCTCCGAGAGCCGGGCCGCGCCAGAGATCGCCAGGTTCATGCCGGTCGCTCCCGCCGGGTGGGTGACGTGGGCGGAGTCGCCCACCAGCGCCGCGCCCGGCGCGCAGAACCGCTCCGCGAGCTGGCGGCTCAGCGGGTAGACGTGGGCGTTCTCCCGGCCGAATCGTGCCGAGGCGAGCCGCGGCACCCGCTCTGCCACGTACTCGTGCAGCGCAGGGTCCGGCTGCTTGAGCAGGTCGCCGCGCGCCCCGCGATCGAACCTGATGCCGATCCGCATCCGCTCGCGCGGACGGGAGACCACCATGATGACGCCCGTGCGGTCAACATAGAAGTGCATCACCTGAGGTGGCTCGGTCTGTCCTTCGGCGCCGATGTAGAGGAGGTCGTACCCGTACGGCTGACGCCAGCAGCCGATCCCCAGGTCGCGGCGCACCAGCGACCGGCCGCCGTCACAGCCGACGACCAGCGTCGCCTCGTAGACGCGCTCGCCGGCCGCCGTCCGGGCGCGGACCCCACTGACCCGGCCGCGCTCGTCGCGGACCAGGCCGAGCACGTTCGCCCGCGACAGCTCCACGCTTGGCCAGCGGCCCGCTACCTCCTTCATCACGGCCTCGATCCGATCGTGCGGTACGGCAATGCTGCGCCCGGCCGGGCCGTCGCCGGCCGGCGGGATCGAGTAGGTCGCCAGACGCCCGAGCTCGCGGCTGGTCACCGCCATCGTCGTGATCGGCAGCGAACCGTCTTCGTGGAGCGGCCCGAGGACGCCCCAGCGGTCCAGGAAGGCGAGCGTCGGGGGATGGAGGATGTCGCCTCTGGTGCTGTTGTCGCGCTCGGCGCCCTTCTCCAGCACCAGCGTCGGGATGCCCGCCTGCCCGAACGCGTTTGCGACGGCGCTGCCGCCGACGGCCGCTCCGACCACGATCACCCGGTGCTGCATGCCGACCTCCTCGTCAGCGGGATCGTACCCCGATTATGCTTACCGAAGCTGCTTCGCCAAGATGACCGCCGGCAGCGTCGCCGCGCCGGCCAGGGAGCGAGGAGAGATCATGGGTTCGCCAGCGGTTACGACGACGGCCCGGCGGCCGGCGCTCACCGAGGAGCTGCAGGCGCAGCGGGCGGCGTTCTACGCCGAGCTGCCCGAGTACGAGATGGGCGCGCTCTGGAACGTGCTCGGGAACGCCCTGACGAAGGAGCCCCGCACGAAGAGCGTCCCACACCTCTGGAAGTGGTCTGACGTCCGTCCGAGGGTGTTGCGCTCCGGCGAGCTGGTCACCGCCGAGGAGGCCGAGCGCCGAGTCTTGATGCTGCTGAACCCGGGCCTGCCGCCGGAGAAGATGGTCGCCGTGGGGACGCTCTACGCCGGTGTGCAGCTGATCCTGCCCGGCGAGATCGCCCGGACCCACCACCACACACCCTCAGCTACTCGCTTCATCATCGAAGGTGAGCTGGCGTACAGCACCGTCAGCGGTGAGCGGACGCTGATGAAGAAGGGCGACTACGTCACGACGCCGAACTGGACCTGGCACGATCACGGCAACGAGTCAGACACGCCGATGCTCTGGCTGGACGGCCTGGACATCCCGCTGGTGACGGAGTTTGACGCGATCTTCTTCGAGGAGTGGGAGTGGGAGCATGGCGAGGAGATCCAGCCGGTCACGAAGCCGAACGAGGACGCCGCGCATCGCTGGGGCGCCAACCTCCGCCCCACCTATCAGCGGCCGGAGGGGGCGCACTCGCCGGTCCTGAACTACCGTTGGGAAAGCTGTCGTGCGGCGCTCCACGCCCTGAGAGATGACCCCGGCAGCCCCTTTGACGGCGTGATGCTGGAGTACATCAACCCGCACAACGGCGGGCCGTCCCTGCCGACGATGGCGGCGCACCTCCAGCTGCTCCGCAAGGGCGAGCACACGAGCGCCCACCGCCACACCTCCAGCGTGGTCTACCACGTGGCGGAGGGCGGCGGGTACAGCGTCATCGCGGGGACGCGGTTCGACTGGGCGGAGGGCGACACGTTCGTCGTGCCAAGCTGGGCCTGGCACGAGCACGCCAGCGAGGGGGGCGAGGCGGTCCTCTTCTCGTTCACCGACCGTCCCGTGATCGAGTCGTTCGGGTTCTACCGCGAGGCCGCGCACGAGGCCGGCCGCCAGGAGTAGCACGACAACAAAGAGATAGGCAGCAGGGAGGGACTCGACGATGAGGATTCACCCGAAGCAGCGCCTGTTCGGCATCCTGATGGCGCTCTGCCTGGCCACGGTGGCCTGCCAGCCGGCGGCACCGGCCGCCCAGCCTACTAGTGCCCCAGGTGGTCCGGCCGCTGCCAAGCCGGCCGAGGCGAAACCGGCGGCCGAGGCTGCTAAACCGGCTGCCGCCGTTCCGACCGCTGCCATTCCGCCGGCCACCGGCGCGGCCGCGTCCACCGGCAAGCCGACCGCTCAGAAGTCCAGCAAGGACACGCTGACGATCGGGTACTGCTGCGTGCAGAGCACCCTCGATCCGCACTTCGCGGCGACCACCGCCGACGCGCTGTTCATGCGGAACATTCACAATGCGCTGGTCAAGTACAAGCCGAACAGCGTCGAGATCGTGCCGGACCTGGCGACGAGCTGGGAGATGTCGCCGGACGGCTTGCAGTACACGTTCAAGCTGCGCACGGATGTCGAGTGGCACAAGGGGTACGGCAAGCTCACCGCAAGTGACGTCAAGGCCTCGTTCGAGCGGCTGCTCTCGCCGGAGACGAAGTCGCCGTTCGCCGGCAGCATGAGCATGCTCCAGGAGGTCCAGGTCGTCGACGACGCCACCGTCAAGATGGTCTTGAAGGTGCCGTACGCCGGCTTCCTCCACCTCCTGACGCCGTACCGGGCCGGCCCGATCATCAACGCGAAGGCGGCCAAAGATTTCGGCGCCGAGTTCGCCTGGAACCCGATCGGCACCGGGCCGTACGTCTTCGAGAGCCGGGTCCCCAACCGCGAGGGCGTGATCGTCGCCAACGAGAAGTACTTCGACGGCCCGCCGCCGATCAAGAAGATCACGTTCAAGACGATCCCGGACGCGAACGCCCAGATCCTCGGCCTCGAGAACGGCGAGTTCGACCTGCTCTACTCGCCCGTCGAGGATCCGGTCGTCGTCGAGCGGCTGAAGGGCAAGGGGCTGGCCGAGGCCGTCTTCAGCCGCAACCTCCCGAACGTTATCCACCTGAACGTGACGGCGAAGCCGTGGGATGACGTCCGGGTGCGCCGGGCCGTCGCCCACGCGATCGACCGGCAGCAGATCATCGAGCTGGCCAGGGGAGGCTACGGCGAGCCGCTCTACTCACCGATCCCGAAGGGGTACTTCGCCCACTCCGAGGACGTCCCGCGTTACGACCACGACATCGCCAGGGCGAAGGCGCTGCTGGCCGAGGCCGGCTACCCGAACGGCCTCGACGTCACGATGACCAACTTCGACACCTTCAAGCTGACGAGCGAGGTGATCATCGAGCAGGTCAAGGCGGCCGGTATTCGGGTGACCTCCGAGATGCTCGATCAGCCGACCTTCATCGGGCGGGTGATCAAGAACGAAGGAATCAACTTCACCGTCCACTGCTGCGTCCGGCAGCCGGATCCGGACATCTGGCTGACTGACGCGCTGACCCCGAAAGGCGGCGCGATCTACATCAGCCGGTACGACCTGGAGACGGACCTGGAGCCGGCCCGCCGCGAGCTGGACCCGAAGAAGCGGGAGCAGCTCTATCTGGAGATCCAGCGGAAGGTCATGACCGACCTCCCGATCATCCCGCTGATCATGCAGCCCGAGCGGATGATGCACACCGCCAAACTGAAGGGCATGCCGACGCTCGAGCCGCTCTGGGGCCTGGACCTGCCCCGACTCTACTTCGAATGAATACTCTCTACCGCCAGCTTGCCCAGGTCGTGCCGACGACGTTCGGCGCGCTGATCCTGGTGTTCGTCGTGATGCGGGTCCTGCCGGGCGATGCCGCCGTGGCGATGCTCGGGACGACCGCCACGCCGGACGCCATCGTGGCCCTGCGTGCCAACCTTGGGTTGGACCGGCCACTGTGGGAGCAGCTTCTGAGCTACCTCTGGGGGCTGGCGCGGCTCGACCTCGGGCAGTCACTGGCGCTCCGGGCGCCGGTCCGTTCGCTGCTGGCGGATGCCCTCCCGCACACTATCTTGCTGACCCTTGGCGGCACGCTAGTGGGGACGGCGATCGGCGTGCCGCTTGGCGTGCTGGCTGCCCTCAAGCGCGGTACGTGGATCGACTACCTCGCCAGTACCGGGGCGATCCTCGGCATCTCGGTGCCGGTCTTCGTCTGGGGCGTCCTGCTGCTGCTGGCGTTCAGCCTGGAGTGGCCGCTCTTCCCGAGCAGCGGCGGCGGCAACACGCCCCTGGAGGCGCTGCGCGCCCTGGTGCTGCCGTCGATCGCGACTGGCCTGCTGCTCACAGGGCTGGTCTCGCGGATCAGCCGCGCCAGCGTGCTTCAGGTGCTCTCCCAGGACTACGTCCGGACCGCCCGCGCCAAGGGCGTTCCTGAGTGGGGCGTCCTCTCGACGCACGTGCTAAAGAACGCGTTGATCCCGATCCTGACCGTCATCGGGCTGAACGTCGGTACGCTGCTCAGCGGCGCCGTCGTCGCGGAGACGGTGTTCAGTCGGCCGGGCATCGGCCGGGTCGCGCTGGAGGCGATCCTGGCCCGCGACTACCCGGTGATCCAGGGCGTCGTGATCGTCTCGGTGATCGCGGTGGTGCTGATCAACCTGCTGGTCGACCTGCTCTACGGGGTGGTCGATCCGCGAGTCCGGACCTGACGATGTGGACGGTGAAACGAGGGATGCCCTCACCCCCAGCCCCTCCGCTGCGCGGCGCGAACATCGGCCGCGATGTCGTCCGAAGGACGATATTTGCGGGGCCGCGCCCCGACGTCCCTACCGTGGGAGAGGGGGGCAGGCCGACCGCCTCCCCCTCTCCATCGCAATGGGGAGGGGGCCGGGGGGTGGGGGGCTTCCTGTGACTGTCGCCGGTACCGTCCGTCCCGCCGAGCCTGTCGTCCCGGCGCGTCCCGCCACGGTTACGGTGGGGCTGCTGGGGCGGGTCGGACGGGCGGTGCTGCGGCAGCCGTTGATCCTCGTCAACGCTATCTTCATCGTGGCTGTCATCCTGGCCGCCGTGGCCGTGCCGCTGCTGCCGCTCCCTCACCCGACCGAGCAGTCGGTCGTCCGGCGATTGAAGCCGCCGTCGTCCGAGAGCGTCTTCGGCACGGACCGACTCGGCCGGGACATCCTGAGCCGGGTGGTATGGGGCGCCCAGATGTCGCTGATCGTCGGCGTCGGCGTGGTGGCGGGCAGCGCGCTGTTCGGGACGGTCATCGGGCTCGCGAGCGGCTATTTTCGGGGGCTGGCCTCCGATCTGTTGCTGCGGCTGGTGGACGTCCTGTTGGCGTTCCCGCCGCTGATCCTGGCGATGGTCATGGTGACCGTGCTGGGACCGAGCGTGCAGACCGTCGTCGTCGCGATCAGCCTGGGGGTGATCCCGCGCTTCGCCCGAGTCGCCCGCGCCACGATCCTCGCGATCCGCGAGCGCGAGTACGTGCTGGCCTCGCGAGCGATCGGCGCCTCGACGCCCCGGATCATGCTTCGGCACGTGCTGCTGAACGCGGTCGATCCGCTGATCGTGCTGACCACCCTGCTGGTCCCGACGGCGATCCTGACCGAGGCGATGCTCAGCTTCCTGGGCCTGGGGATCACCGAGCCGACCCCGACCTGGGGCAACATGATCAACAGCGGCCGCCTGGTGCTGCGGGAAGCGCCCTGGCTCACCTTCTTCCCGAGCGCGGCGATCGTCCTGACGGTGATCGCCTTCAACCTGCTCGGCGACGCCATCCGCGACGCCCTCGATCCGACCACGCGCGACTGATCCCGGGGCCCAAGCCCGCCACACCCCTCCTGTCCTCCTGCCGCGCCGCCACGGCCGCCGGCACAGGCGGCTTGTCCCGAGGTGTCGGGAGGTCGTCGGGAGATCTGTCCCGCCCGGAACGTCTGCGCCCGCCGCGTGTCCGTTAAGCTAACACTGTAAGGTAACGCGATACCGCGTGCCGATGGTTCGGCCGAACCAGGACGACGGATTGCAAGTACTGCACTACAGCAAGGACGATCATGACGCTCGCACGTCGCACGCTCTCAAGCCTCGCCGCCCTTGGCCTGGCGGTCACCACCGCGATCACAGCAATGCCGGCCCAGAACGCCAGCGCCGGCCCCCTTCCTGACGTCGCCGTGAAGTACGACGGCTACAACTACGGCGCCGGTGGCCAGCTCAACGTGGCCTTCGGCATCACGAACAAGGACGCACCGGCCAACAACGTCACGCTCGACACGACCTGCAACTACCGGTACAAAAGCGACAACAACCCGAGCCGAAAGGAGTATGGCAAGATCACGCTCTCGCTGCTGGCGACACAGTCGAACCCGGTCCCGAAGCTGGTGTCGTGTGCGCCCGGGGCTACCGAGTACGTCTCGTCGGTCATCATGTACGCGAACGTGCCGGGCGGCGACTCGAACACCAGCAACAACACCGCCATCTGGGACTGGACGAAGCTGCCGCAGCCCGACGTGAAGGTTGGCTATCTGTACCGCTGGACGAACCAGCAGGGCTGGGTGAAGGTGGGCTTCGGCCTGACCGACACGCTGGCCGACGCCCCCGAAGTCAGACTGCACGCCACCTGCAACTACCGCTACAACGCGAACAACGTTCACGCCGGCAAGGACGACCAGTACCAGACGATATCGCTCAAGAAGAACCAGAATGCCGAGCTGAAGGAGGTCTACTGCGCCGCCAGACCGGGCCAGTATGTCTCGTCGGTCTTCCTGCACGCCGAGGTGCAGAAGCCGTGGGTCGACGCCAACATCAGCAACAACTCGGCCTACTGGGACCGCGTCTCGATGGGCTGATCGCGAGCCCTGTCCCGCCTACACCGCTCTCCACACCATCAAGAGGCCCCGACCGACTCGGTCGGGGCCTCTGGTATGCTGTCTTCCTCTGCCTGAGGAGGTAGCTCCGTGCGGGTCTTCATCTTCGATCTGCTGCCGTACTCCGAGCACCTGGACCACCTCAAGCCGGCCGGGGAGACCGAGCTGCCCTGGCCGCTCCCGAGGCGCCACTTCAAGCCGGAGGTCGCCGTCCGGACCTACGCCGAGCACCTTGAGGCGTGGGGGCTGATGGACCGACTCGGGTTCGACGGCATCGGCTTCAACGAGCACCACACCTCGCCGTACGGCCTGATGAACTCGCCGAACCTGCTGGCGTCGGCCGTCTCGCAGCGCACGAAGCAGATCAAGATCCTGATCTACGGCAACCTGACCCCGCTCCACGACCCGCTACGGCTGGCCGAGGAGCTGGCGATGGTCGACTGCCTCTCGAACGGCCGGCTGATCTCCGGGTTCGCGCGAGGCATCCCGCGCGAGTACAAGGTCTACAACGTGCCGCTGACCGAGTCACGCGCCCGCTTCGAGGAGGCCTGGGAGATCATCAGGCGGGCCTGGACCGAGGAGGTATTCGACTTCGACGGGCGGTTCTGGTCATACCGGGACGTCGCGATCTGGCCCCGGCCCGTCCAGCAGCCGCACCCGCCCGTCTGGGTGCCCGTCTCCGGCAGCAAGGAGACGATCGAGTGGGCGGCCCGCTTCAACATCCCGATCACCCCCGGGCTCGGCGGGCACCCGGGCGTCCGCGAGGACATCACCCGCTACTACGGCCGCTGCCTGGCCGAGAACGGGTTCCAGCTGACGCCCGACCACCTGGTGATCCAGCACAACGTCTACATCGCGGAGAGCAAGGCGCAGGCTGTCCGCGAGTGCGGGCCGTACACGCTGTACTTCAACCAGACGCTATTCAGTCACGGGAATTTCACGGCGTCCAGGCTCCAGAAGGAGGCCGGCTACCTGACGTCGTCGTCGTTCGACTACGTCCGGCCGGAGAACCTGGAGGGGGTGGCCTGGGAGCGCGAGCAGTTCCGGTCGATGACGATGGAGAAGCTGGAGCGGCAGGCGGAGACCATGCCGTGGGGGACGGCTGAGGAGGTCCGCCAGCGGCTGATCGCCGACGCCGACCGGGCGGGTGCGAACACGCTGCTGCTGGGGATGAATCGTGGCGCGATGCCGCACGAGCTGTTCATGAACCAGATCCGGCGCTTCGCGGCCGAGGTGCTGCCGGCCCTCCAGGCCCACGAGGTGAAGCCCCGCCCCGTCGAGTCTCTCTCCTGCTGATCCAGGGAACGCCTACGGCAGTCGCAGCGAACCCGTCGAGGTGGGGAGGTAGGTGATTTCCAGGTCCGGGTCGTCTGTGGCAAGCGTCGGATCGAGGAACGTGGCGTAGCGCTCGTCACCTGCGACATGGCGGAGCAGGAACGCCGTTGCCCAGCGGTTGATCAGTGCGTGGGCTTGGCCTTGCGGGAGGTCGTTCGGGCCGCACCCGCGGCGCCCGACCAGACATCGATCGGCGAACGCGAAGTGGCCGGTGCGTCGCAGGGCGACGAGCCACCGCTCCGGTGAGGTCTGGCCGAGACTGTCCAGGAGTGGGCGATGATTGTCGTACGCAACGATCTCGTCGAGTAGCCCCCACATCAGCATGGTCGGGGCGATCACCCCTTGGATCGAGTCGACCAGCGGGGAGGGACCGGTGCCCGATCCGCCTGGAGCCATGGCGATGACAGCCCGTGGCCGCTGATCCGTCGCCGCCATGCGGAGTACGCTGTCACCCCCCAGTGAGAAACCCACCACGCCCACACGTGCGCCGTCTACCAGCCCGGTCAGCAGCCCGTCGTCCGTGGGGTTTGGGCTCGCGAGCTGGTTGAGCACGCTGTTGAGTTCGGCCGGGCGATCGGTCCGGCTTCCGACGTGTGACGCTGCCAGCACGACGAAGCCGTGACTCGCCAGATGGGTTGTCAGGTAGGTCGATACCCAGGGGCCGCCACCGCTTCCGTGGGCGAACAAGATGGCCGGATACGGTGCGCCGCCGCGGTCGGCCTCAGCCTCGAGGGGGGCCGCCAGCGTCTCGTCGATGGTTGGAGCGGGCGTGCCGAGCTTTGCTGGATACCAGATGACGACGTCGAGCGGCTGCGTGAGGCTGGCGATCGGCTGTGGCGTGGCAAGCTGGGACGCCGGGCGCGGGAACTTCCGTCTGACCACCCCCACTTGATAACGTCCTCGACTGCTCGGATCGGCCGGTGACGTCCGGGCGACTCCACTGACCGAAAGCGACGGGAGGCCATTGCCAAGTACCAGGACCGCGAGGGCAGTGATTGCCGCAACGATCGATCCGACGACCATCAGTCGGAGGCTGAATTGGACACGCATGCTCGCCCTCCGAGTGTGGCCTGGCTCGAGCGAAAAGCGCGGTCCCGGGAGTCGCCGCGTGGTCACGCTGCAGGTCGCCGCATGAACTGCGCGGATCCCATGACGACCAGCACGACGCCGACAGCCGGAAGCACCAGGGGCACATCGACAGGCCGGAGCTCAGCGTCACCGGCGCGAGGTAGTTGTGTTGGCATCGGCGCTGCCTGACGCGCTTGCCAGGCGACTAAGGTCGCCGTTTCAGGATCGGAAGGGTCGGGCAAGCCACGTAGCGCGACGATCTTGCCGTCCCGCACTTCGGTGGTGCCCGTCGTGATGATGCGCGCTACACCGGCCGCATGCGTGGCCTCATTCTGGACGCTTGCTCGCCAGCGGATCGTCTCACCGTCCACCTGCGCGTCGAGCAGTGTGAGCTGGTAGTGACCCGTGAATTGATTCTGATACGCGGCGCGGATCGCCGCCTGACCGACGCACGGAGTGGGACGACATCCGCCGCCACCCACGAAGACGGCATCGTCCGAGAACAGCGCGACGATGCCAGCGACGTCACCCCGACGGTATGCGTCAAGATACTTCTGGTAGACCTCCATCGGCGACATCTGCGCCGCGACGATGCCAACGTCCAGAGTCGTGCTCAGCCAGAATGCGACCAGGCCGGCAACCACGACTGCTCGTGCCTTCATGGTCGAGCCTCCTTCCGATTTCCGCCAGCCGCCGTCGAAGCCACGAACGTTGCCGAACGGAGCGACAGGCCCAGCGTAGGCGGTCGTTGGGCATCTGTCGGCGAAGATCCACAGCGTTAACCACGGTTCCACGGTGCCGTGGGCAATGCCGTGCATCTGGCGCCAGGCCGCCCTGGCTGCTACGCTTGCGATGTCCGCGATCTCGCGATGACGGCTCAGCCTTGTTGCGCGGAGGCGAGGATGCCGGACTCGGAAGAGACGCACGCGTTCAGCTCGCTGCTCCGCGAGCAGCGGCTGGCGGCCGACCTCACCCAGGCGGCGCTCGCAGAGCGGGCCGGCCTTGCCGCGCGGACGATACAGGATCTGGAGCGAGGCATCGCACAGCCGCGCCGCGAGACGGTGCGCAGGCTGGTGGCAGTCCTGGCTCCGCCGACGGAGGTCCGAGCCCACTTCGAGGCGGCGACCCCAACGCCCCGCGACCGGAGCGGTCAGCGCGATGGTGGTCCACGTCCGGGTCGATCAGCCGATCGTCCAGAACCGGGTCCGGACCGGGTGATCCACCAGCCGGACTGGCCTGGCAGCCTGGTGCGCCTGCCAAATGCCCTGACGCCGACCGTCGGCCGTGAAGCGGATCTGACGGCACTCGCTAGCCTGCTAGCGAGGACGCGCTTGCTCACGCTGACCGGGGTCGGCGGCGTGGGCAAGACCCGCCTGGCCATTGAGACTGCTCGGACTGTCCAGAACGACTACGCCGATGGCGTCTGGCTCGTCGAGTTGGCCGCGCTCGCGGATCCGATGCTGGTGCCACAGACGGCGGCGAAGGCCTTCGGGATCGCCGAGCAGCCGGGGCGCCCACTGCTCGAAACCCTGGCCGACGTGCTCCAGACCAGACGGGTGCTCATGGTGCTCGACAACTGCGAGCATTTGCTCGATGCCTGCGCCGAGCTGGTCGAACGACTGCTCACGGCGTGCGATGGCGTGCGGGTGCTGGCAACCAGTCGCGAGCCTATCGGCGTCGACGGTGAGGTCGTCTGGCGGATGCCGCCACTCACGGTGCCAGACGGCGAGGCGGCGATGACGCCAGCCGCGGACCTGACCGAGTACGGTGCCGTGCAGCTGTTCGTCGATCGCGCCCAGCAGGCTCGGCCTGGTTTCGTCCTCACGGACGAGTCGACGCGCGAGGTGGTCGAGATCTGCCGGCGGCTGGACGGGATCCCGCTGGCGATCGAGCTGGCAGCAGCACGGGTATCGTCCCTGGCGGTTGGGCAGATTGCGGCCCGTCTCGACGACGAGCTGATGCTGCTGACGCGTGGCCCCCGGACCGCCGCGCCACGCCACCGCACGCTTCGAGCGACGCTCGACTGGAGCTACGACCTGCTCGCCGAGCTGGAGCAGCGGCTGCTGCGCCGGCTCGCCGTCTTCGCCGGCGGCTGGACGCTGGACACGGCCGAGACGGTGTGCAGCGGGGACGGGCTCGACCGCGCCGAGATCCTGGACCTGCTGTCGAAGCTGGTCGACGCCTCGCTGGTGATCGTCGAGGAGCGCTCCGGCGAGGCGCGCTACCGGCTTCTGGAGCCGATCCGGCAGTACGCCCTGGAGCAGCTTCGGCAGACCGCTGGGGAGGCGGCCGTTCGCGCTCGACACGCGTCCTGGTGCCTGACGCTGGCGGAGCAGGCCGAGCCGGAGCTCTGGATGGCCGATCAGCTCCGCTGGTTCGCGCGGCTCGACGCCGAGCACGACAACCTGCGCGCCGCGCTCGCCTGGAGTGTGCACGCGGATCATGGCGCAGACATTGGCCTGCGTCTCGCGGGTGCCCTCCACCATTTCTGGGATGTGCGTGGGTACCTGGGCGAAGGGCGTCACTGGTTAGAGGACGCGCTCCGGAGGGCAGCGGACGATCCCGGGCCGATGGCCGCCAAGGCGCTCGTCGGAGTGGCGCTCCTGGCCCATCGCCAGGGCGTTCGCCCCAGCGACTTCGCTCGGGCGACGGATCTGTGCACGCAAGCGTTCGAGCTGGCACAGAGGCATCGCGACACCCGACACGCTGTGCTCGCCCTCACCCAAATAGGACTGACAGCCGGGATCCTAGGGAATTACGAGCAAGCTCGACGGACACTCGAGGGCGCACTCGCACTCGCTCGTGACGCCGGGGATCTGCTCGCTACAGCCGGGACGCTCGGTCAACTCGGGCGCCTGGAGGAGTACGAGGGCGACTATCCACGGGCCGAGATGGTCCTCGAGGAAGCCCTCGCGCTCCACCGCGAGCGCGGCGACCGGGTGAGCACCGCCTGGACGATTGCCACGCTTAGCCTCGTAGCGCGTCGCCAGGGCGCCTTCGAGCGTGCCGTGTCGCTCGGGGAGGAGAGCCTGGCGCTGTACCGGGAACTCCGAGACAGGAACGGTCTGGCATTCGTCCTGCAGAACCTGGGCCGCGTGGCGCATCACCAGGGCGATTACGCCCGAGCACGGTCGACGTTCGATGAGAGCGTGCGGCTGTGGAGTGGCATCGGCAGCCGGGCGTCGGCGCTTCGGAGCCTGGAGGGGCTGGCCGGCGTGATCGCCGCCGAAGGGCGGCCCGAGCGCGGCGTTCGACTCCTCGTGGCGACTGACGCGCTCAATGCATCGATCGGGCGCACACTCTCTCCCGCCGAGCAGGCTGTCTACGAGCAGCTTCTCGCGTCGGCGCGTGCCGAGCTGGACGACGCCGACTTCGCAGCAGCCGACGCCGAAGGGCGAGCGATGAGCTTCGATCAAGCCGTCGCCTACGCGCTCGAGACTCCGGCCTCTTCCGCCAGTATGGCAGCATGCTCGGCCCTCCAGGTCGGCTCGTGAAAGCCACGGTCACGATTGCTCGCGGATGCAGATCGTCGAGCCACTCAGGGGCCGGCACCACGTCATCGGGTCGGGCGTGGGGGTCACCGTGCGGGGGATCCGCTCGCCCTCCGGGGTGAAGTCTGGGTCGAGAATGAATCGCTGCCTGGTGTTGCCGGCGGGCAGTGGGGTGGCGCTCGTCACCTGCACGGCACTTCCACCCAGCACCACCATCGTGGCGATCACCGCGCTCGCCAGCAGCGACACTGTCACCTCCAGGACACGGTAGCCAATTTTGCTGCGCCCGTCGATTCGACCCCGCACCGTCGTGGGCGAGGCAGCAGATCTCGTTCGACCCGGAGTCACGGCTGCCATTGTGAGCCTCCACCAGCCCCGCGTGGCTCTCCTCGACTCTCGCGCGTGCGTGCCCGGGCCTTGTCTGGATGGCCGAGCGCATCACCTGATTCACCGTAGGGTGCTTGCGGCCGGCCGGCTACGAAGTTGCACGGCGTTAGGCACGGTTGACGCGCTCCGTGCCTGATGCCGTGCATCTGGCATCAGCCGGCCGTGGCTGCTACGCTTGCCATGCCCGTGATCTCGCGATGACAGCTCGGCCTCGTTGCGCGGAGGCGAGGATGCCGGACTCGGACGAGACTCTCGCCTTCAGCGCGCTGCTGCGGCAGCAACGTCTTGCTGCCGGACTGACCCAGGGGGCGCTCGCCGAGCGGGCCGGCGTGGCCGCGCGGACGATTCAGGACCTGGAGCGGGGGATCGCCCAGCCACGCCGCGAGACGGTGCGCCGGCTGGTGGCTGTGCTGGCGCCACCGCCGGAGATCCGCGCCCAGATCGAAGCGGCGTCCTCGTCGCCCCGCGACCGTGACGGTCGTCCAGGTCATGTTGCGAGTGTGGATCCAGCGAGCCACCGGCTCGCTCCCGCCCCGGATCAGATGACCGACCAGTCGGGCTGGACCAGCAGCCAGGCGAGCCTACCTGTCGCTCTGACGAGCCTTGTCGGCCGGGAACATGAGTTAGCGGCAATCGCTGGGCAGCTGACGAAGACGCGTTTGCTGACACTGACCGGGGTGGGCGGAGTCGGGAAGACTCGCCTGGCAATTGAGGCCGCCCGGGCCGCCCAGGCCGACTACGCCGACAGCGTCAGGCTGGTCGAGCTGGCTGCCCTCGCAGATCCGGTGCTCGTGCCCCAGACGGTCGCGAAGGTACTGGGGATCGCCGAGCAACCGGGCCGGCCACTGATCGAGACCGTAATCGGCGTGCTCGAAAGCAGGCAGATCCTGCTCGTGCTCGACAACTGCGAGCATCTCCTCGATGGCTGCGCTGCGCTGGTTCAACAGTTGCTCACGGCATGCGACGGTCTTCGGGTGCTGGCCACCAGCCGCGAGCCGCTCGGCGTGGAGAGCGAGGTCGTCTGGCGCGTGCCGTCGCTCTCCGTGCCGGCGTCAGACGTCGCGTCGACGCCCGACGGAGACCTGGCCGAGTACGGCGCCGTGCGGCTCTTCGTCGATCGCGCCCGGCTGGTCCAGCCGTCGTTCGCGCTGACCGAAGAGTCGACGCCGGCAGTCATCGACATCTGCCGACGGGTCGACGGCATCCCGCTCGCCGTGGAGCTGGCGGCGGCGCGGGTGCCGTTCCTGACCGTTCGACAGATCGCGGCCCGTCTCGACGACCAGCTCGGCCTGCTGACCCACGGACGACGGACAGCGGTGCCCCGACATCGCACGCTGCAGGCGACCCTGGACTGGAGCCACAACCTGCTCGCCGAGCCGGAGCGGGCGCTGCTGCGACGGCTCGCCGTTTTCGCCGGCGGCTGGACGCTGGAAGCGGTCGAGGCGGTGTGTTGTGGAGACGGGCTCGACCGGGCTGAGATCCTCGACCTGCTCTCGCGGCTGGTCGACGCCTCGCTGGTGATCGTCGAGGAACGGGCCGGCGAGGCCCGCTACCGGCTGCTGGAACCGGTCCGTCAATACGCGTTCGAACGGCTCCGGGCCACGACTGAAGAGGCCGCCGCTCGCGATCGGCACGCAGCCTGGTGCCTGACGCTGACCGAAGGGGCCGATCCGGCGCTCTGGCCCTCCCTGCGGCCCGGCTGGCGCGAGTGGCTACGGGTCGAGCGCGACAATCTGCGCGCGGCCCTGGCCTGGTGCCTCGACCACGACCCGCCGACCGGGCTTCGGCTCGCGAGCCAGCTGGGCTGGTGGTGGTACGTAGAGTCGTCGCTGGAGGAGGGGCGCCACTGGCTGGAGGCCTGTCTCTCCCGATGCCCGGGCGAGACGCCCGATCATGTCCGGGCGTTGCTCGGCCTGGGCCGCTTTCCCCTGATGCAGGGCGATCGGTCGACCGCGCGCGCCCTGTCCGAGCGGACCCTGGCTCTCGCCCGGAAGATCGGCGACCTCTTCGGCCAGACCGAGGCGCTGCGCGGACTCGGCAACCTGCTGGCTGACATCGGAGCCGTCGAGGAGGCGCGGGCGCACCTGGAAGAGGGGCTCACCCTGGTCCGCGAGCTGGGCAACCGGCGTGGGATCGCCGGTAACCTGGGCTGGCTTGGCAATCTCGATCTGGCGGAGGGCGAGTATGACCGGGCCCGGACGCGGTACGAGGAGAGCCTGGAGATCGCGCGGACGCTCGAGGACCCGTGGCTGCTCGCTACTCTCCTGACTTATCTCGGAGCGGTGGCGACGGGACAAGGGGAATATCGACACGCTCGAGCCCGCTTCGAGGAAGCTACGGCCGTCATGAACGTGCATGAAACGCCGTCCCTGCTTGGATTTCTGACCTGGTGGAAAGCGCATCTCGCCTACTGCCAGAGTGACCTCACCCAGGCAGCGTCGCTGTACGAGGAGGCCGTGGCGATTGGACGCCGCTACGGAGGCCGCGGGATGATCGCGTCTGCGCTCTTCGGCCTGGCGCGCGTGACGCTGGCGCGCGGTGATCCGACTGGCGCAGCAGCTCGAGCGGAAGAGGCGCTGCGTTTGCTGGATCCCGCGGACGACGTTCGGCGAAGTTCCGCTCTGTATGTCCAGGGACTGGCCGTGGCGCAGCAGGGCGATCACGCCCGTGGCGAAGCGCTCGTGTGCGAGAGCCTGACCCTTCGAGCGAAGGCGGGTCGGCGTGCGCTCGTAGCCGAATGCCTGGAGGCGCTGGCCCAGATCGCGGCACAGATGGAACGTGCGGCCCGCTCGACCCGGCTTCTGGGGGCGGCAGACGCCCTGCGTTCGTTGATCGGGGCACCGGTCCCGCCGGTGGGGCGAGCGGCTATCGAGGCCGCGACCGACGCTGCCAGAACAAGTCTGGGGGCAGACGCTTTCGCCGAGACTTGGGCTGACGGCCAGACGCTGAGCTTCGAGCGGGCCGTTGCCTATGCGCTGGACGTGCCCTCGTAGCATGGTCGTCGTGTGCGGCCAGCGCTCGCGTTCAAAGATCCCGACCAGCAACGCGGCGCCTACGATTACTGCAGCCAGCCTTCTACCACGGCCCAGAGCTGCTCGGTGCGGTTGGCGTAGGCGTGATCGGCGCCGGGGATCAGCTCGAAGGTGACGTTGGGGAGATCACGAGCCAGGGTGGCGACCTGCTCTGCAAGGCCGCCGAACGCGAAACGATCCGGACGATCTTCGTAGATCCCTTCCTCCCCGCCGATCGTCACCAGGAGCGGCGTCTTGACGTTCGGCAGGTGCTTGAGAATGTCGTAGCGCTCAGCCGGGCCGTACTTGTCGACGTAGACGCGGGCGGTCATCACGAACGAGGTCGGGAGATCGGCGGCAAACAGGGTCTCGGGCTGGCCGGCGTCCATGAGCTGCTGCGCCCGATCGTAGTAGGCCAGGAAGGCGGCGCCGTCCTCGCGGGCCCGGTAGGCGCTGTGCGAGAAGCGCGGCGGCGAGGTCGTGATCGCCCGCGCGATCCGTGGATCACCCTGCGTGCTCAAGAAGTAGATCGTCTTGACGGCGCCGAGGCTCTGGCCCCAGACGCCGATCTGCCGGAACCCTCGCGCTGCAGCGAGGTCGAGCCAGGCCGTCCAGTCGTGGCGGCAGTCGTCAACCGTCTCGAAGCCGGCGCCGAGGCGGCCAGTTGGGCTGTTGTATGCGAGGTCGCGGCCACGATTGTTGACGCGCAGGACGGCACATCCCCGCTCCAGGAAGGCGTCCGCCATCGGCTCGAAGAAGGTCTGGTTGTAGAAGTTGCCGCCGATGCCGTGGTGGAAGATCATCACGTCCACCGGCAGCGGCGCGGATTCTGGCGACTCCGCCCGGCGCAACGTCCCTTCGAGGCGGACGCCGTCCGCCGTGACCACGCGGACCAGCTCGACGTTCACGTGTGCTCCTCTTGGCTCAGGTCTTCAGGGCGCCGGCCGTCAGGCCGGAGATGAAGCGGCGCTGGAGCAGCAGGAACAGCGTCAAGACCGGCAGGTTGGTCGCCAGGCCGGAGGCCATCATCTCGCCCCAGTTCACGCCGACGTCAGTCATATTCGTGTAGAGGAACACCTGGGCCGTCCGCATCAGCGACGACGACGTCATGATCGAGGCGATGACGAACTCGTTCCAGGAGTTGAGGAAGACCAGTAAGGCGACGGCCGCCAGGGCCGGCTGCGACAGCGGCACCATGATCGACCAGAGGATGCGCAACCTGGAGGCGCCGTCGACGGCGGCGGCGTCCTCCAGCTCGTGCGGGAGCTCCTGGAAGAATCCCCGCAGCACCCAGATCGCCAGCGGCAGCGAGTGGACCCAGTAGATCAGGATCAGCCCCTGATAGCTGTCCAGCAGGCCGAGCTTCGCCATGATGATGTAGGTCGGGACCAGGTTGACCAGGCCCGGGATCATCATCGGTACCAGGATCAAGAAGAGGATGAGCTGGCTGCCGCGAAAGCTCATCCGTGCCAGCGGGTAGGCGGCCAGCGAGCCGGCGATCAGCACCAGGACCACCGTCGTGGTCGAGATGAACAGGCTGTTGAACAGCGCCAACAGCAGGCCGTGGTTGATCGCCTGGAGGTAGTTGTAGCCCGTGACCGGGCTGGGCAGGATCACCGGCGGGAATGCGTAGATCTGGCGCTCGACCTTGAGCGACGTCAGCAGTGCCCAGGCGAACGGCAGCACCGAGCTGAACGCGACCAGCACCATCACCGTGTAGATGGCCACCCGTCCGGGGTGTACCGCGGCCCGGGTGGCGGGCCGCCGACGGCCGATCGGCATCGCGGTCGTCGCCATCAGTAGTACTTCTCCGTTCGCAGCACCCGGACGTAGACCAGGGTCAGGGCCAGGTTGATCGCGAAGATGATCATCGCAATCGCCGAGGCGCTCCCCATCCGGGCGTAGTTGAACGCCTCGTAATACATCCGCAAGCTCATCGACTCGGTCGCGGTTCCGGGGCCGCCACCCGTCAGCACCAGCATCGCGACCACGATGTTGAAGTCGGTGATCGTCGTCAGGACGATCAGGATCAGGAGGGCTGTCTTCATCAGCGGCAGGGTCACCGAGAAGAACGAGCGGACGCCGCTGGCGCCGTCGATCGCCGCCGCCTCATACAGCTCCTGTGGGATGCCCTGCCGCCCCGCCAGCAGCAGGACCATCGCGTACGGCACGCCGCGCCAGACGTTGACCAGGATCAGGCAGGCCATCGCCAGGTTCGGATCGCCCAGCCACTGGATCCGGGGCCAGCCGAGCGCCTCGACGAAGAGCGCGTTGAGCAGCCCGAAGTCGGCGTTCAGGATCCAACGGAAGATCAGGTAGGTGACGACGTACGAGGTCACCCATGGCAGGAGCGCGATCGTCCGGAACAGGCCCCGGAAACGGACCGCCTGGTTGGCCACCAGCGCCAGGGCGAACCCGATGCCGACGCTCAGCAGCATCGAGATCGCGGTAAACGTGAACGAGATCCTGACACTGTTCCAGAACTTCGGGTCCGCCAGGACGCCGGTGTAGTTCGCCAGGCCGACGAACGAGAGGAGCTGGACGAACTCGACGCGGTAGACGGAGATCACCATGCCGTAGAACGTCGGCAGCAGGCTGAACAGGCCGATCGCCAGGAGGGCCGGCGCGATCATCAGGTACGGCAGCAGATCGAGCTGGCGACGACGGGCGCGGGCGACGGGGTGTGGCGCCGTGATGGCTGTTTGCTGCATGGCGGCCTACTGCGGCAACTGGTCCTTCGGGATCTCGGCGAGGAGCTTGTTGTAGGCGTCGCGCGCATCGCCGAGCGCCTTCTGGACCGGGACGTTCTCGTTCACCATCTGGTGGTACGCCTGGATGTACAGGTCTGATGGGCGGATCGGCGGGCTGTAGAGCGGAGCCGACCATTCGCGCGCGGCCTGATCGAACAGCTTGACGAACGAGAGGTCCGGGCGCTCGAAGATCGGGTTGCTGGTGACGCTGGTCCGCTTCGGCTGCTGGCCGGCCACGTCGGACATGATCAGGTCGGCGTCCGCCGACATCCAGAACTTCGTCAGCTCGAGCGCCTGGTCCTTGTACTTCGACTTGCTCGAGATGCCCATCGACCAGTGGTTGATCATGACCGGGCCCCAGCGTTTGCCGTCCCAGGTCGGGTAGCGGGCCCAGACGGCGTCCTCAGGCGGGAACTGCATCTTCTCCCGCCAGGAGGCGAAGCGGTGAGTGCCGAACTGATAGGTGGCGGCCCCGCCGCTGACGAACTTGTTGTCGGCGTCTTCCAGGTTGTAGGTCAGCGAGGAGCGAGGCTGGATCTTGTGCTTGAGCACCCAGTCCACCATCAGCTGGACCGATTCGATCATCTCGGGGGCGGTCCAGTGATCGGCCGTCCAGTCCGGCGGCCCGAGATCGTGCTTGCCGAGCCGGTCCTGGGTGAACTGCCCAAAGTGCGGGATCCCGGCGCCCGACCCGCGGGCCAGGAACTGGTGCCAGCCCCAGACCCTGACGGTCGACTCGTCGAAGCCGGCCTGCGTCGGGTTGCGGCCCTGACCGTCCTTCACGACCTTCTGGCACGCTTCGGTGTACTGCTGCCAGGTGCGGATCTCGTCGACGTTGACGCCGGCGGCGTCGAACAGGCTCTTGCGGTAGAGCGGCAGGTCGCCGAAGAGCAGCAGCGGCGCCAGGTACTTCTTGCCGCCGTACAGCCCGGTGTCCCACCAGGCTTTGGACAGGTCTTTCTGGTCCGCGTCAGGCCACTGCTTGAAGGCCGGCTGGAGATCCTCTAGCGAGCCGAGGCGCACGGCCTGGGTGGTGTTGGCGGGGCTGAACAGGCTGATGTCCGGGGCCGTCCCGGCCGACCAGGCGGCCATGTACTTCTCGCCGATCGTCTCCCAGGCGGTCTGCTCCCACTGGACCGTGATGTTGGGAAATGACGATTTGAACTTCTCGTCGATCTGCTTCTGGGCACGATCGCGCGCCGTGTCCCCAAGGGCCGTGAAGTGCCCCATGTAGCGCAGCGTCGCCGCTGCGACGCCGCCCGATGCGCCCGTCTTCGGGCCGAGCGCCTCCTGGATCGACTGGCAGCCTGCCCCGGCCACCATCAGTCCGGCAACACCGGCCACGCCGGCCATCTTCTCGAAGAACCGCCTCCGACTGAATCCCTGACTCTGCACGCTCGCCTCCCCTCAGACCGTCGCGGTCTGCTGTGCGAGTCAGTCCCCTCTGCGAGCATCGTAGCCCGGCCCCGAACCGTTTTTCCATCGCTGGGCGCGCGGCCATTCCTCCGCGGCGCTCCCAGGGCTACTCGGCTCCGAGCTCTGCTCGCACGATCCGCGCCGCGTCCGCCATCGCCTTCAGCTTGCCGAACGCCGCCGCTCGCGAGAGGTACTTCATGCCGCAGTCCGGTGCGAGCACCAGCCGCTCTGGCGGGAGATGCTGAAGGGCGGCGCGGATCCGGTCGGCGACCATCTCGACGCTCTCGACCTCCTCGGTGCCGCAGTCGATCACGCCGAGCATGATCGTCTTCTCGCCCATCCGCCCGAGCACGCTGAGGTCGAGCTTTGGCTGGGCGGCCTCGATCGAGATCTGGTCGACGGCCGAGTCCTTCAGCTCTTCGAGGAACGGGTACGCCTGGTAGGCGTCGGCGTCCTTGTTGCCGACCAGCATGCCGTACCCGAAGCAGGTGTGCAGGACAGTCGTGACCTGGACGCCCTCGAGCGCCCGGTTGATGGCTGGGATCGCGAACCGGCGGGCGTTCTCGACGCGGGCCTGCATGTACGGCTCGTCGATCTGGATCACGTCCAGGCCGGCCGCCACCAGGTCGTGGATCTCCTCGTTGAGGGCGGCGGCGTACTCCATGGCGGACTTCGCTTCGTCGCCGTAGTGCTCGTCCACGGCCTGCTGGCTCATCGTGAACGGGCCGGGCACGGTCAGCTTGATCGCGCGGTCGGTCGCGGCGCGCAAGACCTGGACGTCGCGGACGTTGACCGGCCGGCTACGCTTGATCGGCCCGACGATCCTCGGCAGGATGTCCGGGAGGCCCCGGCGGCTGAGCCCGACGGCCGGGTTCTCGACGTCCACGCCGTCCAGGGCGTTCGAGAAGTGGTTGGAGTAGCTCTCGCGGCGCATCTCGCCGTCCGAGAGGATGTCGATGCCGGCCCGTTCGAGGTCGCGGACCGCCAGCACGGTCGCGTCGTCCTGGGCCTCTTCGAGGTACGGCTCGGGGATGCGCCAGACCTCGCGAGCGCGGACCCTGGGCGGCATCCTTCGGCCGAGCAGCTTCTCGTGGTCCACCAGCCAGCTCGGCTGCGGGTAGCTGCCGACGACGGTGGTGGGCAACATCGGCAGGCGGCGGTGACTGCTCACGCGATCACACCTCGGAGATCGTCTCGCCGATTATAGGCTGCCCTCTTCACGACGTGAACCGGGCTACCATCTCGTCACACGGGAGGGGATGATGGCGATACGCAGGATCGGGATCATGGGCGCGGGGGCGATCGGGTCGGTGGTCGGCGGGATGCTGACGAAGGCCGGTTACGACGTGACGTTGATCGACCAGTGGCCGCCCCACATCGAGGCGATGAAGGCGAACGGCCTGACGCTGAGCGGGTCGTGCGGCGACCACGTCGTGCCGGTCAAGGCGATCCAGCTGTACGAGGCCCAGGGCATTCAGGAGCCGTTCGACGCCGCCTTCCTGGCCGTCAAAGCGTACGACACCGAGTGGGCGACGGCGTTCATCATGCGGTTCCTCCAGGAGTCGGACGGCGTGATCGTCGACTTCCAGAACGGCATCAACGACGAGCGCGTCGCCGCCGTGGCGGGACGGCCCCGAACGCTCGGCTGCGTCATCACCATCAGCGCCGGCATGTACGAGCCCGGCCACGCGATGCGGACCGACCAGGGCGGCGGGTTCAAGATCGGCGAGCTCGACAACGAGGAGACGCAGCGCGCCCACGAGCTGGTCGAGATCATGAACAGCGTCGCCGAGAGCCACGTCACCACCAACCTGTTCGGCGACCGCTGGTCCAAGCTGGCCGTCAACAGCATGGCGAATCCGATCGCCGGCCTCTCCGGCTACGGCTCCAACGAGGTCCGGACGCTCGATGTACCGCGAAGCATCGCGATCCAGGTCGCGGCCGAGGCGATCACCGTCGGCCGGGCGGCCGGCTACGAGATCGAGCCGTTGATGGGGATCGAGGCGCAGAAGTTCGTGGACGCAGCTCAAGGCAAGAACGTAAAGGTGCTCCACGACGAGATGGCGGCCGGAGCGCGCGGGCTGGCCGGCGGGCGGCCCTCGCTGCTCCAGGACGTGATCCGGGGCCGGCGGACCGAGATCGAGGATCTGAACGGCTACGTCGTGGCCGAGGGGAAGCGCCTGGGCGTGCCGACGCCGTTCAACGAGGCGATCGTCCGTGAGGTGAATCGGCACGGCGTGGGCACGCTCCAGCCGGACCCGAAGAACCTGGAGCCGATCGCGGCGCTACTATCCAGATAGCTACAGAGGAGTTTCATGACAGCGGTACTGGTTTCGATGGGGCAGGCGGTCTCGATTCACTCGCCCGAGCTGGACGCGTTCAAGCAAGCCGGCTTCGACGTCAAGTTTGGGAAGAGCTCGCCGACCACACCGGTCGGCGACGTGATCGAGTACCTCCAGGGCTGCGCGGCCGTGGTCGCCGGCGGCGAGCCGTACCCAGAAGAGGTGTTCGCCTCCTGCCCCGATCTTCGACTTGTGGTCCGGTTCGGCGTGGGGTACGACGCGGTGGACATCGAGGCGGCGACCCGGCACGGCGTGGTGGCGGCGACGACGCCCGGCACGAACGACTGGGCCGTCGCCGACCACGCGATGGGGTTAATCGTCGACCTGGCTCACCGGATCTCGCGGCACGACCGGCTGATCCGGTCCGGCGGCTGGGGCGGCATCCGCGGCGTTGATGTCTGGCAGAAGACGATCGGCATCGTGGGTCTCGGGCGGATCGGCAAGGGCGTCGCTCGACGGGCGCGCGGCTTCGACATGCGGGTGCTGGCCTACGAGCCGTACCCTGACCAGGCGTTCGTTCAGGCGAACGACGTCGAGCTGGTCGAGCTGGACGAGTTGCTGGCGCAGGCCGACTTCGTGACGCTGCACTTGCCGGCGATGCCGTCCACCCACAAGATCATCAACGCCGAGAAGCTAGCTTTGATGAAGCCGACGGCGTACCTGATCAACACGGCGAGAGGGAAGCTGCTGGACGAGGACGCCGTCTACGAGGCCGTCTCCAGGGGGGAGATCGCCGGCGCCGGCATCGACGCCTGGACGGTCGAGCCGCTCGACCAGAAGGAGCGCTGGGCCGCGCTCGACAACGTCGTGCTGACGCCGCACAGCGCGCCCTCGACGATCGGCGTCTGGGACGCGACCTGGTCGATGATGAACGACAGCATCGTCGGCTTCCTGAAGGAAGGGAAGCAGCCGATTGGCATTCTCAATCCGGAAGTGTGGGAGCACCGCCGCTAACTACACCCGTGGGAGGCTTCGCGATGAAGGCTGCCATCTACTACGGACCGCGTGACATCAGGATCGAGGAGGTCCCGACCCCGGTCCCTGGGCCGAACGACCTGCTGGTCGCCGTGAAGGCGTGCGGCATCTGCGGATCGGACCTGCACACCTATCGGTACGGCATCTTCGAGGACCTCGGTCGGGAGATCGAGGGGCAGGACGGCCGGCTGATGGGCCACGAGTTCAGCGGTGTCGTGACCGAGGTCGGGTCTGGGGTCAGCGGCGTCAAGGTCGGCGATCGGCTGGCCGGGCTCGGGCGGGGCGCCTACGCCGAGTACGTACTGGTCGAGGTCGCCGAACGGAGCTACCACCCGCTGCCGGACCACGTCGGCTTCGAGGAGGCCGCCACCTTCGAGCCGTTCGGCACGTCGCTGCACGGCGTCGGGCTGGCCGCGCCGAAGACGGGCGAGACGGTGGTCATCATGGGCGCCGGGATCATCGGGCTGGGCGCCGTCCAGGCGATCCGCGCGACGACGTCCGACGTGCGGGTGATCGTGGTGGACGGCACGCCGACCCGTCTCGAGATGGCGCGCCAGGTCGGCGCCGACGAGGTGATCGACTTCAAGCAGGGCGATCCGGTCGAGCAGATGTATGCCCTGGTCGGGGAGCAGGAGATCCCACGGCTCGGGTACCGGGGCGGCAACGTGGACGCGGTCATCGACTGCGCGGGAGCGGTCAACTCCTCGCAGCAGGGGCTCCAGATGCTGAAGCAGGAGAACGGCCGGCTGGTGCTGGTGGCGCTCTTTGAGCACGACGGGCCGCTGGACCGCAACATGATCGTGCGGAAGCACGTCCAGCTGCTCGGGTCGTGGGGCTCGACGGCTGCCGATCTGCGGCATGCGCTGGAGCTAATCGGCAGCGGCACGGTGGACCGCCGGATCCTGGTCTCGCACGAATTCGCGCTGGACCAGGCGGCCGAAGCGTTCGCCGTCCAGGAGAAGGGGCAGGCCATCAAGGTCGTGGTCAAGCCCTGACGAGTAGGCGGTAGGCAGAGGGCAGTAGGCAGTAACGAGCCGCTGTCCTCTGCCTACCGCCCGCTGCCTACTCGTTCCGGATGAAGCGCAGGTAGCGCTCGGCTGACCGCTCGACGGCGTCCGAGCCGTTGACGCTGACCATCCGGCCGTTCCAGCCGCCGTACACCTTCTCGTAGGCGAACGGCTTGAGGCTGTTGACGATCCGCTGGATCGCGCGCTCGCCGAGCGGGATCAGGTTCGGGTAGGAGTACATGAAGCTGACGTAGCGCCGGTCCATCACGACGGTGACGGTGTCGCCGGTCAGGATTGCTCCCCGTCCTTCGCAGCCGGCGGCCCAGTGGAGGGCCTGGGACCCCTCGAAGTGGCCGCCGGTGTTGATCAGGGTAAGCCCGGGCACGATCTCGAGCGTCTCGCCCTCCCAGAGCTTGACGGCCGGCCCGGGATACTGGACCCATTCGGCGTCAGCAGCATGGATGTAGACGGGGCAGTCGCCGAACGCCTGGCTCCAGGTCATGCAGCTCGCGTAGAAGTGCGGGTGGGAGATGGCGATGGCGGCCAGCCCGCCGAGCTGCCGGATCGCGGCGATGGTGGCGTCGTCCACCAGGGTGACGCAGTCCCACATGACGTTGCCGTTCGGCGTCTGGACCAGCAGCGCGCGCTGCCCGATGGCGACGGCCGGCCGGGTGTCGATGGCGACGAGTCCCGGCTCCTCTTCGTAGAGCTGATTCGTCCTGCCTTCGTCGCGCAGGGCGGCCAGGGTCGTCCACTGCTGGCCGTTCCAGCCGACGTACTGGCGTTCGTCCTCGCAGATCGGGCAACGCGCCGGGGGCTGCTCGCGGGGGGCGTACTGGACGCCGCAGGTTCGGCAGATGAACGCTTCCATGGTCGTCCCCTCCCGATAGGGATGGTGCCACATCGGGCGAAGACCCCACCTCTGCGCAAGGTCAGCGCCAACGCCGCAGCAGGCGCTCGGCTTCCTCGGCGAGCTCGCGGACGATCGTCGCGCTCGGCTGCAGACTCGTGACGGAACCCACCGACTGACCGGCGTAGAGCGCCATCGCCTCGACGGCGCCGGTCGTGTCGCGGGTCGGGGCGGGCGGGGAGAGCCGGGGAATCGGCATCTTCTCCTCGCCCACCGTCATCTCGCCGACGACGTCGCCCGGGAACGCCTCGGCCGCCACAATGCACGAGCGCAGGACGCGGTGAGGCGCATCGGGCCACATCACTGAGAACGCCTCGGTCAGCACGGCGTCCTCGCCCCAGGCGGCGATGACCTTGTCCACGTACGTGGCATGGTACTCGGCCTCCGCTGTCGCGATGAACCGTGTGCCGACGCGCACCGCGTCCGCGCCGGCTGCCAGCGCTGCCGCCATGGCGCGACCAGAGCCGATCCCGCCGGCCGCTACGACCGGTACGTCCACCGCTTCCAGCACCTCACTCAGGAGCGGGAGCAGGCCGAGTGTCCCGCGTACGTGGCCGCCCGCTTCGACGCCCTGGGCGACCACGAAGTCGCAGCCGGCGTCCACGGCCCGGCGCGCTTCGTCCCGCGAGCCGATCTGCCAGCCGGCCAACGCCCCGCCGTCGTGCGCCAGATCGACGAGCGAGGCATCCGGTTCGCCGTAGAAGAACTCCACCACGCGGACCTTTGAGGCCGCGACTTCAACGCTCGACCGGTCCAGGAACGGCATCAGGAAGTTGACCCCGAAGACCCCTGAGGTCCCGGCGCGCACCGCGTCGAGGATCGACGCCAACACCGTCGGCGGATAGTCGATCGCCCCGAACATGCCGAGGCCGCCTGCTTCGGCGACCGCTGCCGTGAGCCGGTGCGACGCCCCGCCGATCGGCGCCTGCTGGAGCGGCACCGAGCACCCCACCATATCCGTGAACCGCGTCTGAAGCATCGTGGCCCTCCAAATCTCAGGATGCCGCCACGTTACAGAACAAGCCAGCGGGCGTTGCCCCGAGCTTAGCTCGCGAAGCCGGAGTTGATCGCCTCTAGCGCCGCCTCAACGCGGTCGTAGCGGCCGGCCCGGACCAGCTCGATCGGCTCAGTGTGGCCCAGGTACGGGCTCGGGCGGTGGAGCCAGGTGCGTGCGGCATCCATGCTGCTTCACATCAGCAGGAGCGCGTGGTGCAGCTCGACGAGCTGCTGGAGCCTCTTGCGAGCTTCGCGCTGCGGGTAGTTGTCGCCGCTGATCCAGCGGTGCAGCGTCCGCTTGTCGACGCCGAGCGCCATCGCCAGCCCGCGCTCGTCTAACCCAAGGTCAGTCTGAAGCTGCCCGATTTGTTCGTTCATAAGACATCATCCAGTCCGCCGGATCGCGGCCGGAAGCTCACTGGGCTCCGCACTACCGCGAATCGGAACGACGTGAATCGGGATGCCATGCTCTACCCGCATGTCCAGCGCCCGCTCAGTCACCAGATCGGAAACGTCGTCGAGGTCTTCGATGTCGACCATCGTCCAGAGATTCCAGGAGCGCGGCCCATCAGCCGCCCTCGAAAGTCTGAATGTCGCCGTCGGATACTTGTCGAGGATAGTCTCCTTCAGCTCCCTGGCCGCTGCTTGCACCTGCCGGTACGATCCGCCTCGCTCCTTCATCGGAGAGCCTCCTGCCTAACCACTATAGCTTGCACGAATCGTTCAGCTCGTTGAAGTGCCCTCAATGCGCGAACTACTGCCACGGACTCGGGTGCGTAGTCGGCGGCCTCTCGAAGATCGCGATTCTGGCCGATGACGGGTCTGAGGATCGTCTCGTAGATGTGCCGTCTGTTGATGAGTTGTCCCACGAACTGCGCTTCGACGAAGGAGTGGCTCCACTCGGTGCCGCCACCTGGTAGTCTGATCCCCTCCATGATGAGAGCATGAATCCCAGCCTGGAAGACCGCGTAGTAGCTTCTGTTGGCCGCGTTGTTGAACCTGCCCGCCTCAAGCTCCGCTCTGGCGCCGGTGACGCTTTCCTGTGCCTTGGTGAGATACGTGCCTCGTTGTTCGATCAACCCGCGCGCTTCTCCATCTTCAGACTGTCAACACCCTTGTCAGCCAGCCCGTCTCCGCTCGCGTTCCTCGGACGTGCGCCTCGCGTCTATGTTGTCAACGACCATTCAGTGGTCGGGGGGCGGACTGAGGCGCAGAGCTGGTCGCCACGACTGTCGGTGACGGAATAGCCGGGGCGGGCTAGCGAAGGAGGTGGTACGGCAGGTCGATGACGGCGGTGTTCGGGCGGAAGAACAGCGTGCCCTTGAGTCGCAAGGCCGTCTGATTGTGCAGCGGCCACTCCCACCAGCGGTGCGGCACGTACTCCGCCAGGACTACCGTGATCGGCGCTGACGGGTTCTGCTTGCTCACCGCGTCCAGGTAGTGCAGCAGCGGTCCGGTCAGCGCACGGTACCTCGATTCCAGGATGACCAGCGGCACGTCAGTGCCCCACTCCTTCCACCGCTGTCGAACCCTGGCCGCGTCCTCGAGGTCGTCGGTGACGTGGAGCGCCGTGACGTTGTTGGAGAGGGCGCGTGCGTAGCGGATGGTGCGAGCGACTGCCTTGTTGAGGCCCGGCACGGGCACCACCAGGATCGGCTCCGGCAGGCCGCCGGTCGGCACGTCGTCTGATGGGTCCATCGCGAGCTGTTCGGCCACCCGGCTGTAGTGGGCGTTGATCCGCCAGA